>WNGI01000048.1_pt1 | contig 140501 bp, 128 predicted proteins | sample 5400621 | NCBI WGS metagenome assembly WNGI01 (sample SAMN13153374, study PRJNA577476) | soil metagenome | isolation source: 20 cm soil or saprolite under Garry oak tree replicate 1 | place: USA:California | collected 2016-06-15 | reverse complement strand
GACAGCACCAGCCACCACTCCCGCGCGGAGGTAAACACCAGCATCGCCACGACGGCCACGAAGAACAGCGCGATCGCGGCATCGAGACGATCGTTGAAGATCATCCGCGCCGCATTGGGATCCGCTGATTGCGCTAGCGATGCCGCGTGCGCCAGGAAGCCGAGCTTTGGATCAGTAGAAAAGACCTTCTGATAGCCCGCCGTCATCGTCACCGTGATCAGCCAGGCGAGGGGGCCGAGCGTCACCCAGGCGTAGCGCTGGCGGCCCATCTTGATGAGGATCGTCGTCGCCACGCAGAGCGCCACGGCCGCGAGCAGCTGGTTCGAGATCCCGAACAGCGGCCAGAGCGAGTTGATCCCGCCGAGCGGGTCCACGACGCCTTGATAGAGGAAAAAGCCCCATCCCGCGCACACCAGACCGCTCGCGATCACGACGCTCGGCAGCCACGACGTTTCGCCGAACTTGGGCCACACGTGACCGACGATCTCCTGCAGCATGAAGCGCCCGACGCGCGTGCCGGTGTCGATGGTGGTAAGAATGAACAACGCCTCGAACATGATCGCGAAGTGATACCAGAGCGCAGACAGCGTCTTCCCGCCCAGGGCGGACGTTAGCCCCGAGAAGATGTGGGCGATGCCGACGGCGAGTGAGGGCGCGCCGCCGGTGCGCGCGATCAGCGTCTGTTCGCCCATTTGCGCCGCCAGCGCCTGCATGTACTCCGGTGTGACGACAAAGCCCGCCTGGTTCAACACATCCGATGCACCGGCCAGTGCGATCGGCGTCGTGTTCATCGCGAAATAGACGCCGGGGTCGAGCGTGCAGGCGGCGATCATCGCCATGATACCGACGAACGACTCCATGATCATGCCGCCGTACCCGATCATGCGCGCGTCGGTCTCGCGCGTGATCATCTTCGGCGTCGTGCCCGACGCGACGAGCGAGTGGAAGCCCGAGATGGCGCCACACGCGATCGTGATGAACGCAAACGGGAACAGCTTGCCGGCGAACACCGGGCCTTCCCCCGCCGTGGCGAAGGGCGTCAGCGCCGGCATGCGAAGCGGCGGCAGGATGATCAGAATCGCCACGCCCAGTACCAGGACCGTCGTGATCTTCAGGAACGTCGAGAGATAGTCGCGCGGGCAGAGCAGCATCCAGACGGGCAGGACCGACGCGATGAAGCCGTACGCGATCATCATGCCGGTGATCGAGGTCCCGCTGTGCGTGAACGCCGCGGCCAGACCGGGGTGGCTCGCGACGCTCCCGCCGCCGACCAGCGCCAGCAACAACAACAGCGCGCCGATGATCGATGCTTCTCCCACCTTTCCCGGGCGCCACCGCTTCATCCACCACCCCATGAGCAGCGCGATCGGAATCGTGCAGGCGATCGTGAACAGACCCCACGGTGATCCGCGCAAGGCATTGACGACGATCAGCGCGAGGACGGCGAGCAAGATGATCATGATCGCGAGGACTGCGATCATCGCTGTCACGCCGGTGACTTTACTGACTTCCTCCTTGGCCATTTGGCCGAGCGACTTGCCATCGCGGCGCAGCGAGCAGAAGAGAATCGTGAAGTCCTGGACCGCGCCGCCCAGCACCACGCCGATGACGAGCCACAGCGTCCCGGGCAGGAAGCCGAACTGCGCCGCGAGCACCGGTCCGACTAGTGGTCCAGCCCCCGCAATTGCCGCGAAGTGGTGGCCGAACAGCACCCACCGATTCGTCGGGACGAAATCGTGACCGTTATTGAATCGCTCGGCGGGTGTGGCCCGGCGCGGATCGAGCCCAAAGACTTTGGTGGCGAGGAATTTTGAGTAGAAGCGGTAGGCGACGACGTAGGTGCAGACGGCCGCGGTCAGGAGCCAGGCGGCGCTGATCGTTTCCCCCCGAGCCAGTGCCAGGACGCCGAATGCGGCGGCACCGAGCAGCGAGACCAGCGCCCAGCCAACAATCGCGAGCGGTCGCACGCGGCGTAAGTTGCGATCCCGCTTGCCGATGTTCAAGTTCGAACATAGGTTCGAACCCCTTGAGCCCCTCGAGTCCCTATCCCTGGTCGTCGAGCGGAGGGGGGCGCGCGGCCCCCGCCTCTGCGGTACAGGAGCGACCCCAACCCCAGCGCCACCCTGAAGCTCTGCGGGGTCGCGTCGTCATCGTCACCGGCGGCGCGACGGGGCTCGGTCGCGCGGTTGCGCTCGAGTTCGCCCAGGGCGGCTGCGGCGTCGCGTTCAACTACGTCGAGCTGCCGGGCCGCGAAGTCGGCCCGCAAGCGTTGCTCACCGAGACGGCGATCAAGGCGTGCGGCGTCCCCTGCTATTCGGCGCTGTGCGATGTGCGCGAGATGGATTTGGTCGAGCACTTCGTGACCGAGGTGCGCAACAAGCTCGGGGGCATCCACTACCTCGTGAACAACGCCGGCGTCACCCACGACGGCGCGCTCTGGCGCCTGACACCGGAAGCGTGGTCAGAAGTCATGGACACGAACGTGGGCGGCGCGTTCAACTGCATTCACGCCGTCGCGCCGCACATGCGCGCGCAGCGCTTCGGCAAGATCGTGAACGTCGCGAGCCATCAGGCGTTCCGCCCGGGGTTCGGCATCGCCAATTATGCGACCAGCAAGGCGGCACTCATCGGACTCACGAAAGCTGCCGCCGTGGATCTCGGCTCCGCGGGGATCAACGTCAACGCCGTCGCGCCAGGATTCGTGAAAACGGAGCTCCTCACGCAGCTGCCGCGCGAAGTGCTCGAGCGCGCCGAGCATGAATCGGTGCTCGGCCGCGTGGCCGAGCCGGAAGATGTCTCGCGCGTGATTCTCTTCTTGTGCAGCGAAGCGGCGCGGCACATCACCGGACAGGTGATCATAGTGGACGGTGGCCTTACCCTCGCTTAGATTCGGGCCGTGACTAACCCATTAAAAGACAACTACTTCGTGCGTCGTGCGTCGTGCGTCGTCGCAGTCGTGGCCGCGCTTGGTTGTGGCGGCAAGAAATCCACGAAGGAACCGACGCCCGCCCCGACCGCTCCTCTGCCCACCGCCGGGCTCGCCGGGCAGCGCGTCGCGGTGACGCCGCTCGCCCTCGTCGCCGCGGAAGATACGCTGCACTGGGGCGCGTTGATCGCCGACCGGCGCACGACGCTGGATAGGTGCGACAGCATCATCGTCATGCTGCTCACCGCCCGCGCTCCCGAGGTCACCTGGGTAGGACCGCCGGAGCTGCGACACACCGCGCGGCGCGCTCCCGGCATCGCAGCCGATCCCGACCAAATGGGGACGCCGTTCTTGCGCGCGTCAAACGTTGTCGAGGTCCCGGACCCACTGCGCTATCAACTGCGCACGCTTATGGGATTGGTCGGCGGTCGGTATGTCCTCGTCCCCGCCGGTCTCGTTTTCCGGCATCCAACTGCTGGATCCACCGGTGCGACAGCGGAGCTCTCCGTCGTCATGATCGACTCGCGCATCGGCAGGATCGGGTGGCGCACCATCGCGCGCGGTGAAGGCGCAGATGCCTGGACGGCGCTGACGCGCGCGGTAAAGAGCCTCACGCCGGGCCTGCCGTGACGGTCCGGGAAGCCACGCTGATCCACGGTGACGGCATCGGCCCCGAGATCACCGCGGCGACACTGCAAGTGCTCGACGCGCTCGGCGTCACGTTCGACTGGGACGAAGAATACGGTGGCATGGCGGCCGTCGAGAAAGCCGGCACGCCGTTGCCCAACGCGACCCTCGACTCGATCCGCCGCACGCATCTGTGTCTCAAGGGCCCGCTCACGACCCCGGTGGGCGGCGGCTACCGATCGGTCAATGTCGCGATGCGTCAGGAATTCGATCTGTACGCCAACGTGCGGCCGACCAAGACGATCGTGCCGGGCGGTCGCTACGACCACGTCGATCTCGTCATCATTCGGGAGAACACCGAAGGCTTGTACGTCGGGCTCGATCATACCTTCAAGGTCGGTGGCGACCGGCGGGCCATGGCGCAGGCGATGTCGATCGTCACGCGCGAAGGGAGCGAGCGCATCGCAAAATACGCGTTCGAGTACGCGAAGCTGCACGGCCGGAAAAAGGTGACGATCGTTCACAAGGCCAACATTCTGAAAGCGACGTCCGGTTTGTTTCTCGACGTGGCCAAGCGCGTCGCCGAGGGGTATGCGGGCGTGATCGCCTGTGACGACAAGATCGTGGACAACACCGCGATGCAGCTCGTGATCAAGCCGGAGCAGTTCGATGTCATCGTGACGACCAACTTGTTCGGTGACATCTTGTCCGACGAAGCGGCGGGACTGGTCGGTGGGCTGGGGCTCGCGCCCGGCGCCAACATCGGGTCGCACGCGGCCATCTTCGAGCCGGTCCACGGCTCGGCGCCCGACATCGCGGGGAAGGGGATCGCAAACCCGTCGGCCCAGATGCTCGCCGCCGCGATGATGCTCGATCATCTGGGTGAGCTCGAGCCGGCCAAGCGCCTGCGCTGCGCGCTCGAAGCGACGATTGTGCAGGACAACATCCGGACACCGGATCTGGGGGGACGTGCTGCTACGGCCGAGTTCGCCCGCGCCGTGGTCAAGCGGGTTAGGGCCTAAGCATCCGTGCGCGAAATGCGGCACGGATACGCCAGGCATCGCCATCGGGGGCCTGTGCCCGAGCTGCAGCAGGCTGCTCGAGCGGCGGGCCAGCAAGATCGCACGCTTGGTGGCGATCGGCACGACCGTGCCACTGGCGGTCTATGTCGCCCTCTCACTGCCCGTGGAGCGGACGGCGCGCGTGGTGGGCGCGGCGAGTGTGCTCCTGTGGTACGTGTTGACGTTTCTCATAGCAAAACGCGTCGCTTGGGAGTGGCTCAAATGAGAAAGACCGTGCGTCGTGCGTCGTACGTCGTGCGTGGTGCGTTGTGCGTGGGGATGCTGCTTGGGTCGCCGCTCGCGGCGCAGACATCGCTTTCCATCTATAGAGATGGCCGAGTGGTCGTGCGGCGCACGCTGCCGCAGGCGCTGCAACAGGGACGTAATGCCCTGACACTGCGGCTCGAGGCGCTGGATCCGGCGACCCTATTCTCCACGGACAGCAGCGTGAGCATCGCGTCCGCGACCGTCCGGTATCCGACGACCAAGGCCGATGCTCTAGGACGCGCGATTGGGCAAACCCTGTCGTTCGTGCGCAGTGTGGGGGACACCGTAAAAGCCGCCGTGGTCCGCGTGGATCCCCCGCAGTATCGGTTGCCGGATGGTCGGTTGTTGCTGGAGCAACCCGGTGAGCCACTGTTCCCCGCCGAGCTCGTGCGGACCGGTCCAGAAGCGCAGCTGGTGCTCGACGCAGCGCGCTCGCGGCAGCGCACCGAGATCGCGTACGTGGCGCTCGGGATGACGTGGGAAGCGTTGTATCAAGTGATCGTCAGCGGTGCTCGTGCGCAGGTCACGGGAACTGCCACCGTGAGATCCCAAGCCCCACGCGCCGATAGTGCTGACGTTCAGCTCGTGGCTGGATCAATAGCGCGCACACGTACCAAGACCTCGGAGGAAGCGGAGCCCGGCGTGGCGTATGCACTCCAAACCCAACGGGTACGTCTTGCGGACGCGCTCGAGAGCACCGAGGAAGCGGTCGGCGAGACGCACGTCTATCAACTCCCCGGCCGGCTCTCGATCGAGCCGAACGTTCCCGTCACCACGGCGCTGTTCCCACGCAGCTCGGCTCCCGTTACTCAAGAGTTGGTCGTTCCGGGCGTGCTGCCCTGGCGGGGATGGATTAGCCAGAATCCAGAGCCCAACCGCGTTCCGGTGCAGGTGTGGTACACGGTCAAGCGCGCGCTCAAGACCGTGTTCGGCGACCGGCCGCTGCCAGCGGGCACGGTGCAGCTCTACCAGGCCGACTCCAGTGGCAGAGTGCAGCTCATCGGTGAAGCTTCAAATGATCACACCGCGCCGGGCCGCGATCTCCGGGTCCAGTCGGGCGATGCATTCGACATCACTGCCGAACGGGTGCAGACCGACTACAATCAGGAGCAGCTGCCACCGGTTCGACGCGGTATGCCGAATCGCCAGCGCATCACCGCCGCGTATCGTGTGACGATCACGAACGCCAAAGCCGAAGCCGTCAACGTAGACGTGCGCGAAGCGCATTTCGGCAGCTGGAAGATCGTCGAGAGCAGCGTGCCGGCCGAAAGGTTGTCTTCCACCGAATCGCGGTTTCGAATTGCCGTGCCGGCGGGTGGAGAAGTGACGTTAACCTACACGATCCAAGTCGAGTCATGACCGTTCAGATCGTCCATATCGGCGACCTGCATTTCGGCGGCCTGGCCGATGTGCCCGTGGTCGAGGCGCTGGAACGCTTGCTGCCCGATCTTCGCCCCGACGCAATCGTGATCGGCGGCGATCTCTCACAGCGCGCGCGTCACGGCGAGCTGCAGCGCGGCCGCGCGTTCGCCAATCGCGCGCGCGAGACGGCTCCGGTACTCGTGATTCCGGGCAATCATGACGTGCAATGGTGGCGCCGGCCGCTCATCCCGTTTGGCAAGGACGCGATCTACGGAAAATACCGCAGCTATTTCGGCGCGGACTTGACACCGACGTTGACGATTCCGGGCGGCGCGGTGATCGCGTCGGCGCTGACGGCGCATGGCGTCGCGTGGGGCTCGCTCACGGCGCGGCTGCGCGATATCGCCGTGAAGGGGCATTTGCCAAAAAGGGAAATGCAGCGTGTGCAGGCGATATTCGCGAACGCCGAGCCGGGACTGCCGCGGGTGCTCGTGATCCATCACAATCTGCTGCGCGGCAATCTCTCCAAGCGCATGGGACTGGCGCGCTGGGGCGGCGCGCAGCGCCGCATCGTCGAGGTTGGGACTGATGTCGTCCTCTGCGGGCACGACCATGAGGAAGGCGCCGAGACGCTGGACGGCCGTGTCGTCGTGTCCACGGCCGGCACCTTGTCGACCCGAGCGCGCGGCGGGCGGCCTGTCTCCTTCAATTTCGTCACGATCGATCCCGCGGCGGTGCAAGTCACGTTCTTCCGGTGGGATGCTGGCCACCGACGGTTCCAGCCTTCCGATACCGCGGCGTTTGCTCGACAAGGTGCACGCTTGGAGCCCCAAGCGGCGAAGTAAACTCTTCCAGGAGCTTGAGAACTGATGGCTGCGAAGTTTCAAGGAGTGGATTTCTATCAAGTCGATGGGTTGCTCAGCGAAGAAGAGCGCGCCATCCGCGACACCGTCCGCGAGTGGGTGGATGACAATCTCATTCCCATCATCGGCGAGGCCTACGTCGCCGGCAAATTCCCCAAACAGCTGATCCCGGGCATGGCCGAGCTCGGCCTATTCGGCGCGAACCTGCCCGAAGCGTACGGCTGCGCCGGCCTGAACAACATCGCCTACGGCCTGATCATGCAGGAGCTCGAGCGCGGCGATTCGGGCGTGCGCTCGTTCGCGTCAGTGCAGGGCGCGCTCGTCATGTATCCGATCTACACGTTCGGGTCTGAAGACCAGAAAAAGAACTGGCTGCCGCAAATGGCGAGCGGCAAGGTCATCGGCTGCTTTGGCCTGACCGAGCCCGATTACGGCTCCAATCCGGCGGCGATGATCACGGTTGCCAAGGAGACGAAAGACGGCTGGGTTTTGAACGGCGCCAAGATGTGGATCACGAACGGATCGACCGCACAAGCCGCGATCATCTGGGCGAAGACCGGTGCGCTCGATCAGCCCGATTCGATCCGCGGCTTCATCGTCCCGACCGACAGCAAAGGCTTCTCGGCCAAAGATCAAAAGGGCAAGCTCTCCCTACGCGCCAGCGATACCAGCGAGCTGGTGCTGCAGGATGTGCACGTCCCGAAGGATGCGATTCTGCCGAAGTCGGGCGGGCTCAAGTCGCCGCTCATGTGTCTGACCGCGGCGCGCTACGGCATTGCCTGGGGCGCCGTCGGCGCGGCGATGGCGTGCTACGACGAAGCGGTGAGTTACGCCAAGCAGCGCGTGATGTTCGGCAAGCCGATCGGCGGGTTCCAACTGCAACAGGCGCGGCTGGCGGACATGCTGACCGAAATCACCAAAGCGCAGCTGCTCTGTGTCCAGCTCGGCCGCCTGAAGGACGAGGGCAAATCCACGCCGCAGCAAGTCTCGCTCGCCAAGCGCAACAACGTAAGCATGGCGACCGACGTCGCCCGAGAGGCCCGCCGGCTGCTCGGCGCCAACGGGATTCTGGCCGAGTACCAAGCCCTGCGGCACCTGGCCAATCTCGAGTCGGTCTATACTTATGAGGGAACGCACGACATCCATACCCTGATTCTGGGGCAGGAAATCACAGGGCTGAACGCCTTTAACTAGAAACCGCGGTCGTCCGCGCCCCGTTATGTCCGCATGCCTTTCATAGCGCTGTTGCTCCTGGCCCAAACACAGGGCCCCATTCTCGTCGATATCCATGATCTTTCGCCGCGCGAGCATCATTCCGGGTTCTTCGTCCTGACGACGCCCCAGGAGGTGCAGATCACGGCCGTCGGCGCCGAGCCGTGGCCGGACCGCCTGCGTCAGCGCGATGACGAGCACTGGCAGGACGACGACCAGACGACCTGGCCGGCAGCCGCCTGGATCCTCGACGCCAAGACACGCGCCGTCGTCTGGGACTTGCGGTCGGCGGACACGCGCCGCGAGTCGAACGGGCTCCGGCGTTTCTCTGGCAGCGTGCGTTTGGCCGCGGGCACCTACGAGGCCCACTACGCGTCTTATCCCGCTTCCTCGATTTCCTTCAGGGGGGGCGATTTCAGCAACTTCAATCTCACCGTCGGCGAGCTCATCCGGCTCGGCCGGCGGGCCAAGTACGGTGGCCCGTACGTCGAGACCGGATTGTACAAGCAGTTCGGACTGACGATCACCGGCCCACCCCCCGGCCGCGTCGCATCCCAGGACGACATCACCGCCGCGAGATCCGCATACCTGGCGTCCGCCGTCGCACGGGTCACTCCCGATCGCAACACCACGGCGCGGAAGGGCTTTGAAATCACACGCCCGACGATGGTCGAGATCTACGCGATCGGCGAGCTCACGCTCGATGACGAATTTGATTACGGCTGGATCATGAATGCCGACACGCACAAGCGGATCTGGTCGATGGACTACGCCACGACCGATCCCGCCGGCGGCGCGGCCAGGAATCGCATGGCGCACGAGACGCTGCGACTCACGCCGGGCCGCTACGTCGCCTATTTCGGCTGCGATGATAGCCACAGTCCCGACGATTGGAACAACGTGCCCGCGACGGATCCGGAGTTTTGGGGGCTCACGCTTCGCGTGGCCGATCCCGCGGCGCGCGCATCCGTCAAGCCATTCGACTATGAGCCGGTGCCGCAGGGCCAGACGATCGTCTCGCTCATCGGCATCCATGACGACGAGATGCGCTCGGCCGGCTTTGCGCTCAAGCGTCCCATGGACGTGCACATCTACGCACTCGGCGAAGGGTTCAAGGATCGCATGGCGGATTACGCGTGGATCGTGGACGAGGATCATCACAAGCGCGTGTGGGCGATGAGCTACGAGAACACGGAGCACGGCGGCGGCGCGCAGAAGAACCGGCTGTTCGACGGCACCGTGCACCTCGAGCCCGGCAACTATCTGGTCTACTACCACAGCGACGGCTCGCACTCGTCCAGCGACTGGAACGCGGCGCCTCCGGCGGAGGAGCGCTACTGGGGGGTGAGCCTGTTTCCGGCGAGCCGCCGGCTGAATCCGGCGGACGTCGGACCGTTCATGCGGATGCGCGCGGGCGACAACAACACGACGGTTGCCCAGCTGAGCCACATGGGCAACGATGAGGACGCCCGCACGACGTTCAGCTTGCAGGCGCAAACCCGGCTGCGCGTGCTGGCGGAGGGCGAAGGCCGCGACGGTCAAATGTTCGACCGAGGGTGGATCGAGGATGCCGGCGGCCGGACGGTGTGGGAGATGAAGTACGACGCGACCGACCCCGCCGGCGGCGCGGACAAGAATCGGCTGTTCGACGGCGTGATCACACTTCCCGCCGGCTCGTATGTCCTGCGATTCCGGTCCGACGGGTCGCACTCGTACAACGACTGGAACGACAACCCACCTGACGATCCCGAAAGTTGGGGCATCGCCGTGTTCCGATTGGCGAGGCGGTAGCGTAGCTTTCGGTCCTCATGAAAATCGCTGTCTGCATCAAGCGCGTGCCCGATTCGGAAACGCGCGTCAAAATCGCGACCGACGGCAAGAGTCTCGACGAAGCGGGGGTGAAGTTCGTCCTGAACCCCTACGACGAGTTCGCCGTCGAAGAGGCGCTGCGCCGCAAAGAGCAGGCAGGGAGCGGGGAAGTCGTCGTCGTCTGTCTCGGGCCCGCGGCGGCCCAGGAGACGATCCGTACCGCGCTCGCGATGGGCGCCGACCGCGGCGTGCTGTTGCAAGCGGACAAGATCCCGCCCGATCCGTTCGAATCCGCGAAGGTGATTGCGGCTGAGCTGAAAGGCTCGACCTGGGATTTAGTTCTGTTCGGCCGCATGGCCATCGACGATTACCATCATCAAGTGGGTCCACTCGTGGCCGAGCTGGTGGATCTGCCGTGCGTCAGTGCGGTGTCGCACCTCGAGATCGCCGGGACCACGGGGGTCGCCGAGCGCGAGATCGAAGGCGGCATCGAGGTCGTGGATTTTTCGCTCCCGGCTGTTCTCACCACCGACAAGGGACTCAACGAGCCGCGCTATCCGGCGCTCAAAGGCATCATGGCCGCGAAAAAGAAGCCGCTCGATGTGAAACCGGTGCAGCTGGGAAGGGGCGCGCTGGAGATCGTCGCTCTCAAGCCTCCGCCGGAGCGGAAGGAAGGAAAGATCGTGGGTGAGGGCCCCGCCGCCGTCGGCGAGCTGGTGCGGCTGCTGCGCGAAGAGGCCAAGGTCCTGTGACGACGCTGGCCGTGCTGGAGCCGCGTAACGGCGCGCTGCGGAAGATTTCGTTCGAGGTCGTCACCGGTGCCCAACGCCTGGGACAACCCGTCGAAGCAGTGGTCTGCGGGGCCGGTACGGTGCAGGGCGTCGAGCAGGTCGGCAAGTTCGGCGCGGACAAGATCGTCACACTCACCAATCCGGCGTTCGCGAAATACGCCCCCGAGGCCTATGCCCAGGCCCTCGCGGAGCGCGCGAAGCAGGGCGGGTATCGCGCGATCGTGTTCGCCGCCAGCGCCACCGGAAAGGATCTCGCACCACGCGTCGCGGCCAAGCTCGGTGTCGCCGTGGCGGCGGATCTCACAGACCTCGCCACCGCTGGCGGCGGTGTGGTCGTGACACGGCCGGTCTATGCGGGCAAGGCACTGCTGACAGTGAAGGTTGAGTCGCAGCCCGCCGTGCTGTCGCTGCGTCCGAACGTGTTCACACCGGTGGAGCGGCCGAAAGCCGCCACGAGCGAAGCGGTCGCGGTCAACGTCCCGGCGGGCCGGGTGACCGTGCGCGAGATCAAAGCGGCACCAGCCGGCACGCTCGATGTCGCTGAAGCGCAGGTGATCATTTCAGGCGGGCGCGGGCTCAAGGAGCCCGCAAACTTCAAGGTGCTGGAGGAGCTGGCGGGCGCCTTTGGCGGGCGGGCGGCGGTGGGTGCGTCGCGCGCGGTGGTCGATGCCGGATGGCGTGCCCACGCCGATCAAGTGGGGCAGACCGGCAAGACGGTGAGCCCGTCGCTCTACATCGCCGTCGGCATTTCCGGAGCGATCCAGCATCTGGCGGGCATGCGGACGTCGAGAGTGATCGTCGCGATCAACAAGGACAAGGACGCGCCGATCTTCAAGGTCGCGGACTACGGCGTCGTGGGAGACCTGTTCGAGATCGTGCCGAAGCTCACCGAAGAGATCCGCAAGCTCCATGGCTGAGATCGTCCCCGCCCAGTATCAACCACCGCTGCCACTCGACAAACTGATTCTCCCGGACGGCGCCGCCGGTGCCGGCGACCGTATGGAGCTCGACGTCCTCATCGTGGGCGCGGGACCGGCGGGACTCGCATGCGCCATCGAGCTCGCCAAACTCGCGAAGGCAGATGGCGCCGACCTGAATATCGGCGTGCTCGAGAAAGCGGAGGCCCTGGGCGAACACTCGCTGTCAGGCGCGGTCGTGAATCCGCGCGCCTTCCGCGAGCTGTTTCCCGACCTGAAAGACGCGGACTTCCCGTTTCGAGGTCCGGTGACGAAGGAAGCGGTCTACGTGTTGACCAAAGGCGGCAAGCTTCGCCTCCCGACGCCGCCCACCATGCACAATCGCGGCTACTACGTCGCCTCGCTCTGCGAGATCGTGCGCTGGCTCGGCGCCAAGGCGGAGGGGTTCGGTGTCAACGTGTTCACGGGGTTTCCGGCGGCGCAGCTGCTCGTGCGGGACTCCGCTGTTGCCGGCGTGCGGACCGCGGCCGCCGGTCTCGATCGCGACGGGAAGCCCGCCCCCGGGAGTGCAGCGCCGAACGATATCATTGCGAAAGTCACGGCGCTCGGCGAGGGAACGCGGGGGTTGCTCGCGCAAGCGTGGTGTCAGTGGCAGCGCGTCCCGTCCGACAACCCACAGATCTTCGCGCTGGGCGTGAAAGAGCTGTGGGAGACGAAGCGACCGCTCGATCGCGTGATCCACACGCTCGGTTGGCCGCTGCCCCGCGATGCATTCGGCGGGAGCTTCGTGTATCCGCTCGAGCCGAACCTCATTGCGTTGGGGCTCGTCGTGGGCCTCGACTATCGCGATGCCGGTCTGGACGTGCACGCCCTGCTCCAGCAGTTCAAGCGGCATCCGCTGCTCCAGGAGCTCCTGGCCGGCGGCGAAATGGTCGAGTGGGGCGCGAAAACCATCCCCGAGGGCGGATTCTATTCGCTCCCGCAGCGCCGCACCGGCGACGGTGTCGTACTCCTCGGCGATGCAGCGGGGTTCGTGGACGTCCCGTCGCTCAAAGGCGTTCACTACGCGATGCATTCGGGCATCTTCGCGGCACGCGTCATCTTTCAACATCTGAAGAACGGCACGCGGCTCGGAGAGTACGACCGCCTGGTGGACGCGTCATACATCGCGACCGATCTCTATCGCACGCGCAACATGCGGCTCGCGTTCCGGAGCGGGTTCTACCTGGGTGGCTTCCAGGCTGCGCTGATGACCGTGACGGGCGGGCGATTTCCGAGTGGGCGATACCGGATGCACGCCGACGCCGAGGTCCCGCGCCGTGCAACCGCACCCGCACCCGCACTGTCCACCGGCATCAGCAAGGTGGACGCGGTGTTCAAGTCCGGGAACGCGACCCGTGACACGATTCCCAGCCACCTGATCGCGAACCCAGACGTGCCCCTCGAGGTCGCCCGGTTCTATGCGCACGTCTGCCCCGCCGGCGTCTACGAGGCCACCGACAACGGGCTACGCATGAATCCGCCGAATTGCGTGGATTGTAAGGCGACCGACGTGCTGGGACCGCGCTGGACCCCGCGGGAGGGGGGCAGCGGGCCGAAGTACAAACGGATGTAGCGCTACGGTGCGCGGCTGTCCCTGAAGTACTGCCGCGCTTTTTCCGCGAGCTGCGTGCTCGACAGCGGCAGATTGCGCTTCACCCACAGCATCGCGCGCTGGCCGGTCGGAAAGCGCCGCGCCCCTTCCTGCCGGGAAACGCCCGCCATCTGCGTGAGCGAAATCCCGAAAATCTCCTTGCTGGCGCGATCGAGCGCCATGCCGAACTCCTCGTCCTCCGGCGTTGCCAGGATATCGGAGTGGGTGCGCCCTAACTCCTCGAGCGGGCCCGCGTAGGCTTGTGGGGACTGCGTATCCATGGTGTAGCCACAGTAGAGCGAGAAGGGGTAGGTACGGGCCAATGCATTCCAAAAGTCCTCGATCTGGACCGCGGCAGCGGTGTTCCCCGCTTGCCACAACGCATTCGCCATCTCGCTGTAGACCCGAGTGCCGCGGCCGGATGGCCGGAGGCGCGAGAGCAGTGGCGCGAGCGCATTCCGAAACGGTGCCCATTCAGGCTCGTCGCCGAATTGTGCCGTGATCTGTTCGGCATCCAGGACGGACAGTTGTCCCGGATCGCGCAGCGATTGCGGGCGGAACTCGCCTGCGGCCAGGCGCTCGAACAGCCGGTCCCGCTGCTCGGCCCCCGCAATGACCACCACGCTGTCCCCGCGCCGCAAGCCCGCCTCGATGAAGACGAGCGCCGACTCGGTGAGCGTGTCACGACGACGGTCCTGGCCCTCGGTATCGCGGTGAAACTGGGCGAAATGATGGCCCGTGGGTGCGACAATCAGAAGGTTGTTACCATTGGGCTCGATCATGATGACACCGGTTCACACTGATTCTTGGTAGTAATGTCGCGCGCGCTCGAGCACCGCGGCGCTCGCAGACGGCAGGTTGCGCTTGACCCACAGCATGGTCCGCTGCCCGCTGGGGAACCGCTGCTCGCCACTGTCGCGACGCCGCGAGCATCCGACCACCTGAGAGAGCGGGACGCCAAACACGTCGCGGCTCGCGGCATCCAATGCCACGCGGAACCGCTCATCGTCGGCGGTGGCCAGTATGTCGGAGTGAGTGCGGCCGATCTCCTCCAGGGGGCCGGCATATGCTTGGTCGCGATGCACATCGAGCATGTAGGAGCAGAACAGCGAGAACGGATACAACAGTCCGAGCTCGTTCCAGTACTCCTCGAAGCCAATCGCGGCGCGCTGCTTTCCTTCCCGCCACAACAGACTGACCATCTCCTGGTACGCCCGCGTCGTGCCGCGCCCGAACGCCCGTATGCGCTCGAATATGGCGGCCATCGCGCGCCGGAAATCCTCCCAGTCCGGCATATCGTTGCGCATGCACTTGCGCAGCGTCAGCTCGGCGTCGTGCAGCTCGAGTTGGCCGGACTTGAGGAACGCGCCGGGCTCAACACCGTCTGATCGCAAGCGTGCGAGAAAGAGGTCGGTGTGCTTCGGGGAGGCGATCACCACCACACTGTTGCCGCGCAGCAGGCCCGTCTCCAGGTAGATCGTGACGGCATCGGTCAGTGTTTGCGGGTCGCGGTGCAGCTGCGCGAAATGCTTGTTGACTGGCGCTTCGATCAGCAACGCATTGACAGGGGAAGTTGCCATCTCGTGACTCATACGCTGGGAAGCGGAAACAGTCATAACGGGAAAACATTAGGGAACGCGCATATCGCCACAATCATTCTTGGGAGGGAATTCTCGGCGCGGCAGCCTAAACCTGAGGGGCTAGTCCTTCGGATCGAACATCACCGGACGCTCAGTTTGATGCCGTCGATGATGAACTGCACGGCAATCGCACACAGGACCAATCCCATGAGGCGGGTCAGAATGCGCATGCCGGTTTGTCCGAGGCGCCGCTCGACCATCGAGGCGGCCGAGAGCACGAGGAATGTGATCAACGCGGTCAGGACGATCGACATGTAGACCGCGGCCGTCGCCGCCACGGACTTTGACCCCAGCGCGAGGACCATGACGGTCGAGATCGCGCCCGGGCCCGCCAGCATCGGGACGCCGAGCGGCATGATGCCGATGTCGTCCTTCTGGATTCCCTCGGCTGTTTCGACTGGGGTCTCGCGTTGCTGGCTGCGCCTGGCCTGCACCATGTCCAGCGCGTTGAGTCCGATGAGCACGCCGCCCGCGATCTTGAACGCGCCGATTGTAATCCCGAAGATCTTGAAGATCACGCTGCCGCCGACTGCGAAGGCGATGAGCGTGATGGCGCACGTCCACGCGCCCCGGCGCGCGAGCACGCGGCGTTGCGCCGGCGTGTCGCGAACCGTCATCGCGAGGAACGTCGGAATCACGGCGAAGGGATCCACGATGAACAGGATCGACGTGAAGATGAGGAGCAGCTCCATCACCCGCTGATTCACGGTGTCGCTCCGGTGAGTCCGGCGCGAATGCGCCGCATCTTCGTGGTTTGCAGTGAAAGATCGCGCAGCGCCGCGTGCTCCCGCTCGTACCGACCCGCATGGAAGCGAATTGTGATTGGCTGGTTGTTACGCATGACGTCGACAATGACCGTGGTGCCAGGCCGGATGCTCCGCACAGCGGCCGTGACGTCGGTGCCATCGATGATGTCGCGTCGATTGATGCGCACGAGCTCATCCCCGGTGCGGAGACCTGCCAGCCACGCGGCACCGAGGGGCGCCACCGCGCGCCAGCGACCGCCCGGCACGGCCGGTGGAATCGAACCGATCCGTGCGTCGACGGCAGGCGTCTTGGTCAGGGCGAGCCGCCAGCCGGCGGCCTTTAGATAATTGTTCCACGGAATGTCGGACGTGCCGCTCACGTGCAGCCGCCAGAACTCCTCGAAGTTGCGGCCCGTCGCGCTGCGCACGGCCTCCACGAGCTGGTCCCGTGTGAACCCGTGGTCGCCGGAGTAGTGCCGCATCAGAAAGCGCATGACATCGTCGAGCGATCGGGCGTTGTCGGTGGAGTCGCGGATCGCGAGGTCGAGGAGGAAACCCAGCAGCTCGCCCTGGAGATAATAAGATATGTACGCACCCTGGTTCACCGCCGGCGAATCCCACGTGGTCCAGGACGCGCGCTCCGGGGAGATCACCATCCGCGCCGCGTCATTTTGGAAGTTCTCGATCGACCGCGCGAGCCGGCGCGCGAAATCGGCGGGCGTGTTGAGCCCGGCCCGCGCCAGGATGAGATCGGCGTAGTAATCGGTCACGCCCTCGCTCCACCAGAGGTTGACCGTCCGCACTTCGCGCTCGTAGTTGAACGGCCCGAGCTCAATGGGCCGGATCCGCTTCACATTCCAGGCATGGAAGAACTCGTGCGCGCTGACGGTCTGGGCGCCGCGCGGGTTCCGCGCCAGCGTCTCCGTGCTCACGCCGATCGTCGCGGAATTCAGGTGCTCGAGCCCGCCGCCACGGCCGCCCACAAAGATGTACGTGTAGTCCCGATACGGTGGGCCGCCGAAAATACCGATCGCCGTCGTCGAGATGCGCCGCAACATGTCCACGAAAACGGTGGGCGCGGCGGCGCGCCCACCGCCGAGATCGACGACTGCGCGGTGTGACGTCCCCGCGGCCGTGAACGTATACGACAGAAAGTCGCCGACCAGCATCGGCGAGTCGATGAGCACATCGTAGTTGGGGGCCGTGAACGTGGTGCTGTCGCTGGTCGTGGGTGATAGTCCGGTCGCGACGCGCCATCCCGGCGGGACCCCGAACGCGACCGTCGCCGGCAGCTGCGTGAAGCCGTCGAGATACATGAACGTGCGCGGCCCGTCGACCACGCCGGACGTGGCCCGCAAGAACCAGCGATTGTTCGGCCGGCGCCAGGCGACCGAATCGCGCAGTCCGGCCGTGTAGCGGACGGTGATGACTTGCGTCCCCTGCGTGTCGATCACCCACGAGTTCGGCGAATCCTGGCGGACCGACAGGCGATCCTCGGCACGCGTAACGGCCTCAACATCGCGGATATTCGTGCCCGAATTCATCAGCTGGTAGGCGCCCGGAGCCCATGCGGGAATGACCAGGCGGCTCGGATCGGGAGGATTCGTGATTTGGATCTCGACTAAATACGCGGAACGATTGATCGGGACCGTGACACTGTAGGCGAGCTGGGGAGTAGAATCTGACGCGCCTATCAGCGCGACGAGCAACAGGATCAAAGCGCGACCTGTACCACCCGGTCCTTGCCCGACTTCTTCGCGTCGTACATGGCCTGATCCGCCCTTCTCAACAAATCATCAGTACTGGCGTCCGTCGCCGCACACGATACGACCCCGATACTCGCGGTGACGTTGGGCGTTCCCTTGAACACATTCCGCAGCCCGGCGATCAGCCGCTTCGCGGCTGCGTCCGCAAGCGCGGCGTCGGTCTCGGGCATGAGCACCGCGAACTCGTCGCCGCCGAGTCTGCCGACGACGTCGGCGTGACGCACCGACGACCGCATCGAGTCGGCGACCAGCCGCAGCACCGCGTCGCCCGTCTGATGGCCGTGCGTGTCGTTGATGACCTTGAAGTTGTCGAGATCCATGTACAGCAGGGCAAGGGGCCGTGGATAGCGGCGGTTGCGGTCGAGCTCCTGGCCGAGCCGCGCGACGAAGGCGCGTGCATTTAGGACGCTAGTGAGCTGGTCCTGGGTGACCAGGCGCGCCAGCTGCGCCTGGCTCCGCCGCAGCGACTGCAGGCCCGCCATCGCGACGCCCAGCACGGCGAGATAGGCGAGCCCGTTCAGGATGCGCCACTGTAGCGGCGTGTCCGCCGGCATCTGCACCCAGGCGGTCGCTTCCCGGAATACCGTGGTCGCGACGGCCAACAGGATGCCCCAGGCCAATCCCTCGGTCCAGGTGACGAGCAGAACCGGGATGGTATACAGGATCCCGAACCGCGCGGTGGAAGGCGTGACGGCGTTCACCCAGTACACGAGGAGCGTCAGCAGCACATAGCCGGCCACGCGCAGCGCCTGACGCACTGTGGGTGAAGCGAGCGCCGCCATCAGTACGGAGGCTCGGCGACGTGCCGCGGATCGTCGAGGATCAACGCCTGGAGCTCGGTACCCACGGGGACCGAGGGTATGTCCGCCGGGACGATCAGTAGGGCGTTCGCGTGCGCCATGCTGGTGAGAATGCCAGACCCCTGCGGGCCTGTCAAACGCGCCTCTCCTTCTTCTACTATAGCGCGGAGGAAGTGTCGCAGTTTTGGCCCCAGCGTGACGGGGTCACGTGTGATCACCGGCACCGTTCTGCGAAACGGCAGGGCATGCCCCTGCAGGCGACGGATCACCGGTCGCACGAAGAGCTCGAAGGTCACCATGGTGCTGACCGGATTGCCCGGCAACCCGATCCAGGGAATCCCGTTCAGCAGTCCGAATCCTACTGGTGCGCCCGGCCGCATCGCGATCCGCCACAGCTTCAGCTCCCCGCCGGATTCCTGCAGCACGTCGCGGACGAGATCGTGCTCCCCCACGCTGACGCCGGCGGTGGTCACGAGCAAATCGGCGCTCGCTGCGCCACGTAGGTGCTCGCGCAGGCTCTCCCTCGTGTCGCGCGCCACGCCGAGATTGACCGGCACGGCCGACGAACGGCGAATCAGGGCATCGAGCGTGTAGGAGTTGGAGGTCGCGATCTTCCGGCCGGCCAGAATCTCATCCCGCCGATCCAAGTCGACGATCTCGTCACCCGATCCCATGAACGCCACCCGCGGCACGCGGTGCGCGAGCGGCCGCTCGTGCGCGATCGAGGCGAGCACGCCGAGCTGCGCCGGACCGAGCGCCGTGCCTGCGTTGAGAACGACGGCTCCCTTCCGAATGTCTTCACCGCGCCGGCGGATGTTCTTCTTCGCGTCGCGTGGATTGTTGATCCTAACGGTGCCGTTGGACGACTGCTCGGAGTCTTCCTGACGGATGACGGTGTCGGCGCCCTGCGGCAGCGGCGCGCCGGTGAAGATCCGGATCGCCTGCGCCGGTCCGATGGACTTGCTGGGAAACTGGCCGGCCGGCACGGTCTCGATGACGGCGAGCTCCGTGTCGCCGCTCTCGCGTAGGTCCTGACTGCGCACGGCGTATCCATCCATGGCCGAGTTGTCCCACGGCGGCAGGTCGATGGGACTGACGACGTCTTCGGCGAGCACCAGGTCCAGCGCCTCGCGCAGCGGCCGGCGCTCGGCGGGAAGCGGCCGGATATCGCTGATGATGAACCGCGCGGCTTCGGCAGGAGTCATGGCGGCAGGATCTTGGCTTGGTCCCAGGCGAGATTCGCGATCGTGACGAGCCACGCCGTGTCGTTGAAGCGAAACACCGGGAAGGGTGCCCGCAGCGCGCGATCGTCCGTCACGATGGCGATCCAGTCGGCCGGATCATGCACCGCCGGGTCGAAAACCGGCCTGGGGCCCGCCACTTTGCGATACACTTCGATCTTCGGCAGCGGCGCACGCTTGAACCCCTCGACCAGCACCATGTCGGCTTCGCTCAGGTAGCGCCGCGCGAGGATAATGGGATCGACTTCGTGCTCGGTGTGCTCGAACAGCACGCGCTGACCGGGCGCTTCCATCAGCACGCGCTCCGCCTTTCCCTCGTGCCAATGGCGCCAAGTGTCCTTGCCCTTTTGATCCATGTCCGCGGGATGCGAGCCGTGCTTGATGGTCATGACGCGCAGCTTGCGGCGCACCAGCTCGGCCGCGAGCGCGACGAGGAACGTCGTCTTGCCCGCGTTCTTGAGCCCGATGATCGAGATCATCCGTGTCGCCGGGATAGCGCCTCCGCGCGCGCGAGGTCCGCGGGCGTGTTCACGTTGAAGAACAGCTCATCGGGATCGCCGAACGCCTTAACCTCTGCGAGGGGGAGGATACCGACCCGCACGTCGGGGTGGAAGGAGATGGCCTGCAACTCGCCATTGTCGAGCCGGCGGCCGATGGCGCGGGAACACGCCGGTCCGTAGACCGCACACAGCGGCTCCAAACCGCGCCGGCCCGAGCTCTCAGGAAGAAATGCGTCGTAGCCGCCAGCGGCGGCGCCGGCGACCAGCGCGCCTAGCAGTGCCTCCGGCACGAACGGCATGTCCCAGGCGACGCAGAGCACGGGTCCCCCTCCCGCCGCAGACCCCGCGGTCACCGCGGTGTAGATGCCGCCGAGGCTGCCGCAACCAGGCCGAATGTCCGCAATCGTTTGCAGGTCGGGACGCCAGGATACCGCGTCCGGAGCGTTGGCCACCAGAACCGGCAGCGCGCCGGTGACGGCGCTCAGGCGCTCAACGACGCGATCGAGAATGCGCCGCCCGCCGACCGTGAGCAGACCCTTCGGAACACCGCCGTAGCGGCGGGCGGCGCCACCGGCCAGGACTGCGCTCCCCGGCACGTTAGACCGCGAGGTGGCGGTGTTCGATGGCGAGGCACTGGTCCATGACGAACCGAATGCCGGCCTTGGCCGCGCGCGCCTGGCCGGCCACATCGACGACGCCCTGCTGCAGCCAGATCAGCCGCGGGGGAGGTCGCAGCGCTATCGCCTCGTCCACGACGGCGCCGGCGTGGTCGCTGCGGCGAAAGACATCGACGACGTCGATCGCGTGCGCGCGTGACGCGTCGCTCAGTGTGCGATAGCTCTTTTCGCCCAGGATCTCCTCGTGACCGGGATTCACGGGCACGATCGTGTAACCGGACCGCTGCAGATAGCGGGCGACCGAATTACTGGGTCGCATCGGGTTGGGAGACAGTCCCACGACCGCGATCGTGCGCGCCTGGCGCAGGAGCTCGCGGAGCTCCGCTTCCTCCGACGCTGTCATGCGTCGCGTGTGTGGACGTGCGGCGTTCCACTGACGGCGCGACCGATCAGCACCATGCCCGAGCGTTCGGCGATCGTGACGGCAAGGGTAGATGGCACGCTGGGCGTGGCCACCCAGGCGAGTCCCGCGCGCGCGGCTTTGAACGCCAGCTCGGCGGAAATGCGGCCCGTGACGAGCAGCCCGCGACCCGCGATCGGTGTGCGCGCCAGCACCGCCGCACCGATCACCTTGTCCACCGCGTTGTGCCTGCCGATGTCCTCGGCGTGGAAGAGCAGGGTCGTGCCGTCGGTCAATGCGGCGGCATGAATGCCACCAGTCTCGTTGTAGCGGTCTCCCGCCGCAAACAGCTGCTTAAAGAGTGTACGCAACGTCTCTGCCGGAGGCAGGTCCCCGCGCCGCGCTGCCGTCCGACTCATCGTCTCCGGGTCGGCCAGCATGGTAGCGACGGCGCCGCAGCCTGACGCGAGCACGCGCTTGCGGTTCTCGCCTTTCACCTGGGCGAGACGCTCGGGTTTCACGTCGGCCCAGAAGCCGAGGTCGGGAGCACAGGGACGCAGCTGCACCAGATCGTCGAGTGACGCGATGTAGCCCTCGCCGTGCAGCCACCCCACCGCGAGCTCCTCGAGCTGATCGGGCGTGCACATCCACGTGACGGCGGGCTCGCCGTTCACTTCCAGCCACACGGGCCACTCCTCGACCACGGCCGAGTCGGCGCGCATGCGGCCGGCGCGATCGCCGGGTTTACGATTCGCCGCGGTATTCGGAGTAGAGATGGGGACTCTCCTCGATACGCACGCAGTGCAGGGTCACGCCAATGGGCAACGCGCCTGCGAGACGTTCCCAAACATGGACTGCCAGCGCCTCTCCGGTTGCGACCCAGGTGCCGGCGGAGAACGGGGCGATGTCTTTGTTGATGTGTCGCCCGTCGAAGCGCGCCACGACCTCGCGCTGCAGCAACGCCTTGAGCGCCGGCAGGCTCATGACTCCCCCCCCGCCGCGCGCCGGATCGAACACGCCTTTCACCGTCACGGCGCACTTGTACCGATGGCTGTGATCGTCCGTCGCGCCCGCAAACTCGGGTGTATCCGGGAAACGATGCGTTGCCGTGAACTCGACGATCCGCGTGAGATACGCTGTCGGCATCCCCTAGAATACCCGAACCGCGGTGGCCTTGAAAGAGAAGACGACGCTCCCGCCTGGCGTGAGCGCGAGATCCCGCGCGGCTTCGGCCGTCACGGCGGCGACAAGCTCCACGCCCCCCATTTCCGCCCGAACGTGCACGCCCGCGCCGCGCCGCTCGATCGCCAGGCCCACTACCCGCCCCTTGAACACGTTCCGGGCCGACGAGGCGAGCGGCTCCCGACTCACGAAGATGTCGGTTGGCGGGATCGCGACCACCGCCGGTCCAGTGCGCTCGGTCATCACCACGATCTCGATACTGCCGATGCGCACGGTCTTGACGCCATCCCCCGCCGGCAGCTCGACGCGAAACAGATTCTCCGGCGTGACGGGGGACAAGCGGCCGTCGGCGAGCGCGCGGATGTCGTCGGCCCAGCGGTAGGCATCTTCGAGTTGGTGCGAGACGATGCACACCGCAAACGGCCGAGCGGCGCGCTCGGCCGCGAGCGCGCGGTAGAGCGCGCCCGCGGCGGCGGTGTCCGCCGAGCTCGCGGGCTCATCGAGCAGCAGCACGTCCGTTCGCAAGGCGAGCGCGCGCGCGACGGCGACCCGCTGAATCTCCCCTTCGGACAGCTCGTGGCGGCGGCGGCCGAGCAGCGGCCCAAGACCCAACCTATCCACGACGTCCCCGATGATTCCATTCACCGCTGAGCGTCCAAAGCCTCGTATCTCGAGACCGTAGACCAGATTGTCACGCACCGTCCCGTGCAGCAGCACCGGTCGCTGCTCGACGAGCGTCACCCGACGACGGAGGGAGGCAGCGGGACGCCGAGGGACAACCGTGCCGTTCCAGAGCACGGATCCTTCCGTCGGACGCTCGAGGAGGGCCAGCAGCCGGAGCAGCGTGCTCTTGCCAGAGCCATTGTGGCCGACCACCGCGACCGCCGCGGCCTGAGGCAGCGCGAACTGGTCGAAATCGAGCACCACGCGTCCCGCATAGCGGTGCCGCACCGCGCGTAGCTCAACCATTGCCACGCCCCTGCAGGACCTGCAACGCGATGTTGATGACGAGCGCCAGGATCACCAGCACGAGCCCGAGGGCAAGCGCCGTCCCGAAGTCGCCCTGGGACGTGTAGAGTGCGACGGCGGTGGTCAGCGTGCGGGTGGAGCCGCGGATGTTGCCGCCGACGATCATCGCGGCCCCGACTTCCGCAACGACCTGACCAAACGCGGCCGTGATGACGGCCGCGAGCGCAAAGCGCGCTTCGCGCACGACCGTCCAGGCGGTGCGCCATGGCCCGGCGCCGAGCGTTTCCGCGGTCCGCCGCACGCGCGGATCGACACCCTGTACGGCGGCGGCCGACAAGGCCGCGGCGATCGGCAGGGCGAGCAGCACATCGCCTACAACGATCGCCTGCCAGGTGTACAGCCAGCCCAGGCCTCCGAGCGGCCCGCGCCGCGACAGCATCCCGTAGAGCAGCAAGCCGACGACGACGGTCGGGAACGCGAGCGCCGTATTGACGACGGTGAGGGCGGCGCGCCGGCCCCAGAAGCGCCGCGTCGCCAGGAAGTACCCGAGGGGCAGTCCGACCGTACAGGCGATGGCGGTCGCGACGACCGCAACTTTGAGCGTGAGGAGGGCGATTCCGACAACTTCGGAATCACCTGCGATCAGCAGCCCCCACGCGCGCCGCACTCCCTCGGCTAGAAAGTCCATCCGAGGCCAAAGGTGATCCAGGGATGCACCGTCCAGTCGGTGAGGCGCTCGTTCAGTGGGATCACGCGCGAGCCGTCCGACGCCAGCGGCGTGTGGAAGGACACCGGATACTTGAGACGCCAAAACAACGCCCGCACATCGGCATTGAGCACGACGCGCCGCGCCGGATACCAGCGCACGCCGGAGGCAAACGCCAGGGTGAACTTCGAGCCGAACCGATAGCGGCTGCCGGTGGTGTCGCCGGGTGAGTCCGTGTCGAAAACCAGGCCGAGGCCTGTGCCTACGTACGGTGCGAAGCCGTGCCAGGTCTTGCCGCCCGTCAGCCGGAGCAGCATGCCGACCTCTGCCTGCGCCAGATCGGATTTCACCGGGCCTGTCCGCCGCGCCGCGGAATTCGAGTCGGCACGCGGGTCGATGATGAAGCGGTCGCCCCGCAGGTAGGCACCGGTGAACTGGAACTGCAGCGAGCGGCCAGCGGGGATCTCCCAGCGCGCGCCGAACGTGAGCGCGTTACTCGTACCGGCTTGCACCTTGCCCCGATCCGCCCCGAGGTGACCCACGAAGAACATCGGCCCGGCGTGCAGCGCGATGTCGTGATAGGGGGAGGTCTCGGGGTTGTGGCCAACCTGGGCGGACAGTTGGACGGTGGGAATGTTGGAAAGAAACATTCCGACGATCACACACCTTCCAACCTTCCAACCTTCCAACAAGCAACGCATCAATCACTCTCCCGTAGATCGCGTCCGGTCATCTCTTTCGGCGGCTCGATACCCATGAGCTGCAAGATCGTCGGTCCAACGTCGCGAAGCGAGCCACCGGCCCGCAGCGGCTGCGTCCCGGTCCCTGCTCCGACCATGACGAAGGGCACCGGATTCGTCGTGTGCGCAGTGTGCGGGCCGCCCGTCGCGGGGTCGATCATCAGCTCGCAGTTGCCGTGATCGGCCGTCACCAAGACCGTGGCGTTCGCCGTTTCGGCGGTGGTGAGGACCCGCGCCAGGCACTGGTCGACGGTCTCGACCGCCTTGACGGCGGCCGCCAGCACGCCGGAATGTCCGACCATGTCGCCGTTGGCGTAGTTGCAGAGGATGAAGTCGTGCTGCTTCGCGGTGATCGCCTTGCAGAGCACGTCGGTGACGCCCGGGGCACTCATCTCCGGCATGAGGTCGTACGTCGCGACCTTCTGCGACGGTACGAGCAGCCGCTCTTCACCCTTGTAGGGGGGCTCGTATCCGCCATTAAAGAAGTATGTGACGTGCGCGTACTTTTCGGTCTCCGCCGTGCGAAACATCGTCTTGCCGTGGTCGGACAGCACCTCGGCGACGATGCGTGACAGCACTATCGGCTCGAACGCGGCGGGGAAGGGCAGCGTCTCGTCGTAGCGCGTCATCGTCGCCAGCCGCACCCGGGGCCGGCCCTTCATGGCGAAGCCGTCGAAGTCCGGAACGGCGAGTGCGCGCACGATCTGGCGCATGCGATCGGCTCTATAGTTGAAGCAGAAGATGCCGTCGCCCTCTTTGATCAGGGGCGCCCCGGTGATGACGCGCGGCTTGACGAACTCGTCCGTCTCGCCGGCTGCGTACGCCTGCTTGATCGCGGTGATCGGATCGGGAGCCTGCACGCCGATCCCTTTCACCATCGCATCGTAGGCGAGTTTGGTGCGGTCCCAGCGCTTGTCACGATCCATTGCGTAATAGCGGCCGATGACGGTCGAGACTGCAGGAGCCAGGAGCCGGGAGTCGGGGCCGGCTCTGCTGACTCCCGAATCCTGACTCCCGATTCCGATTTCGTTCAACAGCACGTCCATAAATCCCAGCGCGGACTTCGGCGGCGAGTCGCGGCCATCCAACCACGCGTGAATCGCGACGGGGACGCCAGCCCGGCGGCCCAGTTCGACGGCCGCGAGCAGGTGCTTGTCGAGCGCATGTACGCCGCCGGTGCCGATCAGCCCCATCACGTGCAACGTGCCGTCCTGCCGACGCGTGTCTTCAGCCAGTCGGACGAGAGCGGGGATGCGAAAGAACTCACCAGACTCGATCGACTGTGAAATACGCACCATGTCCTGCGGCACGACGCGGCCGGCGCCGAGGTTCAGGTGACCGACTTCGCTGTTCCCGATTTGTTCGTCGGGCAGTCCGACGGCGAGGCCCGACGCTTCGAGCAGTGTTCGCGCTGGGCGCTGCCACAGCTTGTGCCACACCGGCGTGCTGCCGAGCTCGATCGCGTTGCCCTCGCGGCCGGGACGAAAGCCCCAGCCGTCGAGCACGATGAGGATGACTGGGGTGCGCGTGCCGCGGGTCGTTGTCATATTGAAGGGGATGCAAGTTAGCCGGATCGTTCCGAGCCTACTAGCTCTTCTCAGTCTGGCGACGCCAGCAAATGCCCAGGGTGCCGGCCGCTATCGCGTGACCGCCGACAACGCCTGGTTCTATCAGGACGTCGCAGGCCGCCGCCTCGCGCGCCTCGCGCGTGGCGCGGTTCTGACCGCAGGCGGCGCGACCCGCAACGACTGGATTCATGTCACGCTCGAAGGGTGGATCTTCGGGACGTCCGTAGGCCCCAGCGACCGCCCCGATTTCGATCTGCTCGTCACGCGCACACCCAACGAAAACTTGCGCGCGGCGCCCGCCGGCCCGCTCGTCGCCGAGCTCGCCGAGGGGTTTGGGCTGAAACGCGCGCCCCCGGACAGCAGCGGACGCTGGGTCCACGTGACGCGCGACGGCTGGGTGCAGCGCAGCGCGCTCGCACCTGTCGCCGACGTGGTGGCAACGCGAACAGTGGACGCGAGCGACAGCGCCGCAGACACTGTCCAGGGTCGACTGACCCCGAGCCCGCGGCCCGGGGCCGGCGCCGACACCACGCGCGTGGACAGTTCCCGTGCCCAACCTGTGCGCATGACGACGCTCTACCGCGCCCCCGACGGTCCGGAAGCGGGCACCATCGCGACCGAGACGCCGTTGCGGGTCCTCAGCCGCAACGGCGAATGGACGCGGGTGCAGTTCGAAGGCTGGGTCAAGGGTGGTGATCTGCAGCCCGCGCCCGCCGGCGTGCTGGTCGGCGTCACGGCCGCTGAGCTGCGCGCCGAGCCGCAGCGCTACGTCGGCCAGGTGCTGCGCTGGAATCTGGAATTCATCGCGATTCAAAAAGCCGACGACTTGCGGCCCGACATTCCGAACGGCGTGTCCTACGTCCTCGCGCGCGGCCCGCTCCCGGAGCGTGGCTTCGTGTACATCATCGTACCGGAGAGCAAGCTGCCGGCGTTCCGGGCTCTCACGCCCCTCGCGCCGATGCAGGTCATCGCGCGCGTGCGGAACGGGCGCAGCCGGTACCTGGGGAATCCCGTCGTAGACCTGGTCTCGCTGGAGGCAGGAGGAGGAGCTGGAACGCCATGAACGATATCCTGAACGAACGGATTCGCCGCAAACTCGACGTCATGCCGGACGAGCAGGCGTACCAGGTGCTCGACTACATCGAGTTCCTCGAGTCGAAGTACTCGCAACGGGCGGCGGGTGCGCCGGCGTTCCAGAAGGTCGCCGAGACGCTCGAGGACACGATGCGCGCCGGCCGGGTGCCCGTCACGATCATTCGCGGGACGATGGACGCGGTCGGCAAGGCCGGAAAGTTCTTTGAAGGCCTGGCTGCGGCGGGGAAGGCCGCGGTCGAGGAAGCGAAGCGCAAGAACCAGCCCCCCCCCGATCAGCCGGTTGAGGAAACCAAGACGTCCCAGTAACTTCCGCCATGGGATCCTTCCGACCCGACGTCGCCCTCACGTTTGACGACGTCCTGCTCCTGCCCCGTCATTCGACGGTGCATCCCCGCAACGTCCAGGTCACCAGCCGCTTCACTCGCGCGATTCCGCTCAACATTCCAGTCGTCTCCGCAGCGATGGATACCGTCACCGAGGCGGAGATGGCGATGGCCATGGCTCGGCTAGGGGGCATCGGCGTGATTCACAAGAACATGCCGGTGGACCGTCAGGCGGCCGAAGTGGATCGGGTCAAGCGCAGCGAATCCGGCATGATCATGAACCCGATCACGCTCGGACCGGACCGGCCGCTCCGCGAGGCGCAACAACTGATGGTACGCTTCAAGATCTCGGGCGTGCCGATTGTGGATGGCGCGGGCAAGCTGGTCGGCATCATCACCAATCGCGATCTGCAGTTCGAGCGTGAGCTCGACCGGCCGATTCGTGACGTCATGACGAAAGAAAAGCTGGTGACGGCACCAGTTGGCACGACGCTCGATGAGGCGGAGCGCCTGCTCGCGAAGCACCGGATCGAAAAGCTTCCCGTCGTGGACAAGCAGGGATTGTTGAAGGGCCTCATCACCATCAAGGACATCTTCAAGCGCCGGCAGTACCCCGCCGCCAACAAAGATCAGCACGGTCGGCTGCGCGTCGCCGCGGCCGTCGGTGGCGCGCCGGACGCGCGCGCGCGCGCCCAGGCGCTGCTCGACGCCGGGTGCGACGTCATCGTCGTGGATTCCGCGCACGGGCACAGCCAGGGCGTGCTCGACACGGTCGCCTGCTTGCGCGACGCGTTTCCGGACGCGCAGCTCGTCGCGGGCAATATCGCGACGGAAGCCGGGGCGCGCGCGCTCGTCGAGCGCGGCGTGGACGCCGTCAAGGTCGGCGTCGGGCCGGGCTCGATCTGCACGACGCGCGTCGTCACCGGCATCGGCGTTCCCCAGATCACCGCCATCGTCGACGCCGTCCGCGGGGCCGGAGACATCCCGGTGATCGCCGACGGCGGGATCAAGTATTCGGGCGATGCCGTGAAAGCGCTGGCGGCCGGCGCCGAGAGTGTGATGATGGGCTCGATGCTCGCAGGGACGGAGGAGAGTCCCGGCGAATCGTTTCTCCTCGAGGGCCGGCGCTTCAAGGTCATCCGCGGCATGGGCAGTCTGTCCGCGATGGAGGACGGCTCGGCGGATCGCTACTTCCAGGAGGGCGAGGTCTCGCTGCAGAAGCTCGTGCCGGAGGGCATCGAAGGGCGTGTGCCGTACCGGGGCCCGGTGGCCGACGTGATCTTCCAGATGGTGGGCGGCTTGCGGAGCGGAATGGGGTATTGCGGGGTATGTGATATCGGTGCGCTTCGCACCGAAACCGAATTCATCCGGATCACGACCGCGGGGCTGCGTGAATCTCATCCGCACGACGTCGTCATCACGCGAGAAGCGCCTAACTACAGTCTGTAGGAACGCATGCGTCTGATCGCGCAAGTCCTGCTCGCGCTCTCCGTCCCTTTCACTATCGTAGCTCAGCAACCGGCCGACTCGGTCCCTCGTGACACGGGCCTGGCGGCGAGCGGACGTCCTAGCTGGGATGACCAGGAAGAACACCGAACGGGCACACGCTTTTCCGATGTGCTGGTGGTGCGGGCCGAGCGCGCAGGGTTGCGAGTGTCGCCCGCAGCGGGCACGGTCGGCTTGATTGGGCGCGTGCGGTTCCGTGGACCGCAGACCTTGTTCGATGATCGGCTGCCGCTGGTGATCCTGGACGGAATGCGCCTCGATGCCGCATCCGGCTTTCTCGGCGGCATGCCTCGGCTCGAAGACATCAATCCCGACGACATCCTGTCGGTCGAGGTGCTATCCCCGGCGCAGGGAGTCCGCTACGGTCCGAACGCCGCGAACGGCGTCATCATCATCCGAACGCGGGAAGGTGCGCCAGGCAAGCCGGAATGGCGCGGGTACGTTGACGTCGGCACCCGGACGCCCGTGGATCACTGGCCGATCAGGATGGGTGGATTCGACGCGAGCAGCCCCGACTCCTCGTTTCGCAATGGCGGCTGCACGCTTATGGCCGCGGTGACAAACCAATGCACGCAGGACTCCATCGCCGTGCTGTCGTCGCCCTTGACCCGCCAATTCGGAACTGCGATTCGCCGGCAGTATGGGCTTTCGGTGACCGGCGGCTGGGCTCAAAACAGCTACTATGTCGCCGGCGAATCTGACGGTGACGGCAGCCCGTTTGCGCTTTCGACCGACGAGGTCAGACGCCTGCAATCGATCGGACAGGCCGCGCCACCCGACGTCCGCCACCCCCAGCACGTTGGCAACGGCAACCTGACTGCGAACCTTCGCCTGCGTCCGGTGGCTGCCATCAGCGTCGACTTGCATGGTCTCCACGTGTCACAGGACCTCCGCGCGCCGACATTCGTGAATGAGAGTGCAAACAGTTTTGGACTCTATGCGCTCCAGGCCGGCCTCATCGCTCCGGGCGACGCCTTTCAGGTCCAGACCGTCAGCAGCATGAGCCGCTGGCTTGGAAGCGTCGACGTGGCGTGGACGCCGATCCAGGCGCTCACGGTGATGGGGTCGCTCGGTCATGACGGCGTTCGCTTTGCGAGCGATCTCGAGGGTGGCCCCGGGGTCCTGTCGGAATCGGTAGTGCTCAATAGCGCGACTCGTGCGCTCGCGGCCGATGTGAATTGGGGGCCGCGCAGCGTCGAGCTTCGGTCGCATGTCGGGCTGGAGACCTCGCGCGTGAACCGCGATTCGACGGAATGCGCGAGCGGGACGTCGCCGGACTGCACGAGTGGCGCTTACCGAACCTTTGAGCAGAACTATTGGCAGAGCTTTTGGAGTCTGGTGCTGGAACAGCACGCTTGGATCCGCGATCGGTTGGAGCTCTCGGCGGTCCTGAGGCGGGATCATTTCAAGGAGCACGACCAGACCGCGACACACCCTTCCATTCACGCCGCGTGGTGGGGCACGCCGGTGCGCGTTCGGGTGGACTACGGTTCTGCGGGTCGTCGGCCATTCTTCTTCACAAAACCGGAGCGGACGAAAGAGATTTCCGTCGGCAGTGATTTCACGACGCGCTCCGGCCGACTGAGCATTGGCGGCACCATGTACGACATGCGCTCGAGCGTCTTTGGCGAGGTGTACGTGTCGGGCTCGTCCGGCTACGGGTTGGTGGTCATTCCCGGAACGATCGGCAATCGCGGCATCGAGCTCTACGCCACGGCGCGGCTCATCGATCGGCCCACCGCGACGCTGACTGTTGAGACGAGCGCCTGGGGAAATCGAAACCGCGTGCTGTCCCTGAGTTTGCCGGTCGCCATCGTTGCTCTAGGTGCGCCGCTGCAACGCTCGTCGGTCGGGTTACCGGTCGGCGGATACTGGGCCTATCGTCCGCCAACCTTCGCTGATGCCAATGGGAATGGCATTATCGAGCCGAACGAAGCCAGTTGGTCGAATCAGGTCACCTGGGCGGGAACGCCGTATCCGACGCAAGGCGCCACGCTCGCGCCACAGTTGAGCTTTCGCTCGATCCGCGTCGGGACGAGCTTCGATTATCAGGCGGGGCATACAGTCTTCAATCGGAGCCTGTGGGTCGCGTGCGTGGACGGCCACTGTCCCGCGGCGGTGGATCCCCGCTCACCGCTCGCCGCGCAAGCTGATGCGCTCCTCAGCCGGTTTGGCCCCACGACGCGCTACTTCGAAGACGGAGATTTTCTCGCCTGGCGGGAGCTCTGGGTGACCCTGGACGTATCGGCGAGATTGGCGCGCGCGCTGCATGTGAGGTCCGCCTCGGTCACGGTGGCGGGCCGCAACCTGCATACGTGGACGGGCTATCCCGGGATCTCGCCCGAGCCGTATGCCGCCGAGACGCTGTTCGGCAACGCCGAGGGGTTCTCGGAGCCGCTGATGCCCGCGCTCCAGCAGTGGTCGTTGCGCGTGCGCGTCTCGTACTGAGCGTTCACCCTTTCCTCTATTGACAGATCGACCCCCCCGGCGAACCTTGGGGCGGTCCGCGCCGTCGATTCGTCACCCCCCTGAACGGAGTCCCGCATGAGTTTGTGGGCTACCAAATCCATCGCGACCCTGCGCGCCGAAGCCGACGCGGCGGGCGAGCACCAGCTGAAACGCGCGCTCGGCCCGCTCAATCTCATCACGCTGGGTATCGGCGCCATCATCGGCGCCGGCATCTTCGTGCTCACGGGCCAGGCCGCCGCGCTCTACGCCGGGAATGGGGTGTGGGTCTCGATGGCGATTGTCGGCGTCGCCTGCGCCTTCGCCGGCCTCTGCTACGCCGAAATGGCGTCGGCCGTCCCGGTTGCGGGCAGCGCATACACCTATTCGTACGCGACCATGGGCGAGATCGTCGCCTGGATCATCGGCTGGGACCTGGTACTCGAGTATGCGGCCGGCGCCGCCACCGTCGGCGTCGGCTGGTCCGGCCATTTCGTGTCGCTGCTCAGCAACTTCGGCCTCGTGATCCCTACTCATCTCGCCGCATCCCCGACGCAGTGGTGCACCGCCCTGCAGGTCCAACAAGCGGTCGCGGGGTGTCTGCACAAGGGCATCAACTTCACCGGTGCGTGGATCAATCTGCCGGCAGTGTTCATCGTCATCGTCATGTCGACGGTGCTCGTCATCGGCATCAAGGAATCGGCGACGGTCAACAACTTCATCGTCATCCTCAAGGTGACGATCATCCTCCTGGTCGTCGCCGTCGGACTCGGCCACATCACCCCCGCCAATTACCATCCGCTCATCGCGCCGAACGCCGGTGAGTGGGGCACCTACGGCTGGTCGGGCGTACTGCGTGGCGCGGGGCTGGTGTTCTTCGCGTACATCGGATTCGACGCCGTCTCGACGGCGGCGCAGGAAGCCAAGAATCCGCAGAAGGACATGCCGATCGGCATTCTCGGCTCGCTGTTCGTCTGCACGCTGCTCTACATCATCGTCTCCGCGATTCTCGTCGGCATGGTGCCATTCAAGGAGCTCAACGTCGCAGCGCCGGTGGCCTACGCGATGCAGAAGGTCGGCGCACCGGAGTGGGTCCGGATCGCGATCGACATCGGTGCCGTGCTCGGGCTCGGCTCGGTCATCCTCGTGATGTTGCTCGGCCAGTCGCGCGTGTTCTACTCGATGTCGCGCGACGGCCTGCTCGGTACATGGGCCAGCGCCGTCCATCCCAAATACCGGACGCCGTACCTCTCGACGATCTTCACCGGCGTGGCCGTGACGCTCGCGACCGGCCTCCTGCCGCTGCAGTTGCTCGGTCAGCTGGTCAACATCGGCACCCTGCTCGCGTTCGTGCTGGTCTGCGCCGGCGTGTGGATTCTTCGTAAGAAGCGTCCCGATCTCGACCGCCCGTTCCGGACGCCCTGGGTCCCGTTCGTCCCGATTGCGGGAGTCGTCTGCTGTTTGGGACTGATGGCGACCCTCCCGGCGGACACGTGGATTCGCTTGATCGTGTGGCTGCTGATCGGATTCAGCATCTACTTCGGGTACAGTCGCAAGCACAGCCGCTTGCAGCGTGAACTGGCGTCTGGAGGAGGTGCGGCAGCCGTCCCAGGCGGCATGCGAGGCCAGCCGCGGCGGTGAGATTCACACCCTGAAGGGTGTGCTTCAGCCTGTTGATGAAGGCCGGTGACCAGCCGGTTATCTTTTCACGATGAACCCGAACGTCGTTCCCGTTCCGCCGGCGCGCGCGCAGGCGGCTCGCGATGTGGTGGCGGCGCTCACGAGCGCCCGGCACGTCGTGCTGACGACGCACGTGAACGCCGACGGGGACGGCGTCGGGAGCGAAATCGGGCTGTGGCACCTGTTGCGCGACCGCGGTATTTCGGTGAGCATCGCCAATCCCACCGCTATTCCCGATCGCTTCCAATTCCTGGTTCCGCCCGGAGCAGATGCGAGCGACGGCGCGGCGCGCGAGATCGAGCGCGCCGACGTCGTCGCATCCCTCGACATCGGCGACCTCAGCCGGCTGGGCAGCCTGGCAGCCGTCATCAGCAAGCGACAGCCCCCGTTTGTGTGCATCGATCACCACGTCAGCCCCGTGAAGCTGCCGGCCGGGCCCTCGCTCATTGCACCGGACGCGACTGCCACCGCCGAGCTGGTGTTCGATCTTGCCACGGTAGCGGACTGGCCGGTCACGGCTGAAGTCGCGCAAGCGCTGTACGTGGGATTGCTGACCGATACCGGGGGATTCCGGTTCTCGAACACCACCGCGCGCGCGTTGCGCGTGGCGGCCGCACTGCTCGAGCGCGGCGTCGATCCCGAGGCGATTTATGCATCGGTATACGCCAGCGCGCCCGAAGGGCGCGTGCGCCTGCTCGCCGAAGTGCTGCAGACGCTGGTCGTGGAGCCCGACGTCGGGCTGGCGTGGGTCAGCGTGCCCGCCGACGCGTTGCGCCGTCATGACGTCACGGCCGATGATCTCGATGGAATCGTGGAATTCCCCCGCTCGATCGCGGGCGTTCGTCTGGCGTTACTGTTCCGGCATATCGGCAGCGGCCGCATCAAGGTCTCGTTCCGCTCGATGGGCGAGGTCGACGTGGCGGCACTGGCGCACCAGTTCGGCGGCGGTGGTCACCACCGCGCGGCGGGTGCGTCGCTGCCCGGCACGATGGCGGATGTCGAAGCAAGGGTCCTGAACGCGGCGCGCCGCTTTCTGACCAACGGGGGCGGGGGCCAATCCACGTGAGCACGACCGATCTCAAGGCCCAGGTCGAGCAGGCGCTGGCCGCAGTCATCAACCCGCGCCACGGCCGTGACATTGTGTCGGCGGGAATGGTGCGCGAGGTCACTGTAGATCCCAACGGGGCCGTTACGTTCACGTTCGTGCTCACCAGAGAGGACCCCGGCTCGTTAGCGCGGCAGGCGCGGAAAGCCGCCGCGGCCGTCCCGGGTGTGAGCGGCGTACAGGTGAAAGTCGTCGATTCTGCCGGCGCTGGGGAACGCCAGGCGTCCGGACCATCCGGCCGCCCCGCCGCTCCGACGCCCCCCCCGCCGCCCCCGCCGCCCACGCCCGACGAGATGCCGTCGCTCGGCAAAGTGCTGGCGATCTCGAGCGGCAAGGGCGGTGTCGGCAAGTCTACCGTGTCGGCAAACCTCGCCGCCGCGCTGGCTCGCGATGGGCATCGCGTGGCACTCATGGACGCCGACATCTACGGGCCCAACATCCCGCGCATGTTCGGCGCAAACGCCAAGCCCGAAGTCCAAGGCGGCAAGATCCACCCGCTCGAGGCGCACGGCGTGAAGCTCATGTCACTCGGGTTCATCGTGGAGCGGGATGCGCCCGCGATCTGGCGCGGGCCGATCATCATGAAGATCATCACGCAATTCCTGAAAGATGTGGCGTGGGGGGAGCTGGACTATTTTCTGGTCGATCTGCCGCCCGGCACCGGAGACGCGCAGCTCTCGCTCACCCAGATCGTGCGCCTGCACGGCGCGATCATCGTCACGACGCCGCAGGAAATGGCGGTCGGCGATTCGCTCCGCGGCGCGAAAATGTTCGAGCGCGTGGGTGTCGGCGTGGTCGGGATCGTGGAGAACATGAGCTACTTCGTCTGCCCCGATTGCCACGCGCGGTCGGAAATCTTCCTGGCGGGCGGCGGCAGCCGGTTGGCCGCCGAGCTCGGCGTGCCGCTGCTGGGGCAGATTCCGCTGCAGGCGGGCATGGCGGAGTTGGCCGATCGCGGTGAGCCGATCGTCGTCAGCCAGCCCGAGTCGCCGGCGGGCATGGCGTTGCGCGAGCTGGCCCGGACCGTCGCCGCCCGTACGGCGGGTTTGGCGCCGGCGCTTCCGATTACTGCCGCGCCCCGCTGACGTGCAGACCCTCGTCGCGGTTGTGCTGGTGCTGCAGAGCGCGCTCGCGCTTCCCGGTTCTTCCAACTCGCGGGCTCCACACCCCGAGGCCCTCCGAGCGTTGCGCGCGGGCTTGGACACGCTGTACGGCGGGGATTTCGCCGGCGCCGCGAGCTATTTCGCCGAGTTGGCGGCGCGCGATACCACCGATCCCGCGCCCCTCGTGTTCCAGGCCGGCGCGTACATCTGGTGGGCGTCCGCCAAGGACTCCGCCGACTTCGAGCTCCAACGCATCGACTCGCTCCTGGGCGTCGCGCTCGCGCGCGCGCGGGCGGCCGGCAAGCCCGGGGAATTCTGGCTCGCGACCGCGCTCGGCTATCGCGCGCGCCAGCGTGAGGAACACGGCCATGGTTATGCGGCGGCCAAGGACGCGAAGGTGATGCGCGACATCTATCGTCGACTGCTGGCGGTGGATTCCACCTGCGCGGACTGTTACCTGGGGCTGGGCGTGTACGATTACGGCCTGGCGCGCGCCGGCGCCGTTGCGAGGATTTTCGCGCGCCTCATCGGCCTGGGCGGCGGCAACGCCGAGCGGGGAATCCGGTACATGCGTCGCGCCGCGCACGATGGCGACCTGGCACGCGTCGAGGGCACGTGGGTGCTTGCCGCGGCCTTGATACGCGAAGCGGCGCGCGATCCGGCGGGTCGGGCCGTGCTGGAGCGTGAGGCGCGCGGATACGTCGAGGGACTGGCCGCGCGCTATCCCCGCAATCCCGTGTTTCAGCGATTCTTGCTCGAGGTGCCCGCGCGGACGTCAGCTGAAGCGAGAGGAGCGCCGCCCGCGATTGCCCGACCGCCCATCGGAGGGCACGAGCGCGGCGAGCTTGCCGAGCATGTTGTGGACGTGACTCTTCACGGTGTTGGTGGCGATGTTGAGTCGCTGTGCGATCTCTTTGTTGCCCAGTCCCGCCTCGATCAACTCTTTGATCTCTCGTTCTCGCTTCGTGAGCCGAACCGTACCCGCGGAGCGAATCGCCTTCATGATGAGGGAGCTTTCGCCGTTCGCGAGACCGCCGTCGAGCAACACGTCGCGGATCACGCGGTCGTCTTCGACAACCAGCACGCGAATCGGCGTGGCTGGCGCGGCCATCACGCCGTCGCGCTCGTCGGGGCCAATGGTCCAGGGCACGGTCCACCTCCCTCCTCCGACATAACGTATTTGGCGCCACGGATCGGGCCAGCGATCGTAGGAGTGAAGTTTGAACTGTTGCGAATCCCTCTTTTAGGTTAGGCCGGATGAGCCAATCCGTTCGCCGTCTGCTCCTGCTCTTCGGCCTGGCCGCGGTCTATTTCTTCGCCGCGAAGCTCGGGTTGCGATTCGCCTACATCAACAGCAGCGTCACCACGGTCTGGCCGCCGGCCGGCATCGCCCTGGCGGCCTTCGTCCTGCTCGGGTACCGCGTGTGGCCCGCAATTCTCGGCGCCGCGTTCCTCGCGAACGTCACGACCACGGGCGGCGCGCTGCCGTCCATCGGGATCGCGATCGGCAATACCGCTGAGGGGCTGCTCGGCTCCTACCTCGTCAACCGGTTCGCGCGGGGCGGGCGCGTGTTCGATCGCGTCGGCGACATCCTCCGGTTCACGGCGCTGGCGGCAATCGTCAGTACCACCGTCTCTGCATCGATCGGAGTGAGCTCGCTGGCGCTCGGCGGCCTGATGTCGTGGGCCGATGCGCCGCGCGTGTGGCTCACATGGTGGCTGGGCGATGCCGTGGGCGACATCGTCATCGCTCCCGCGCTGATTCTGTGGATCGGCGTCAAGCCGGCCCCCCGGTGGAATCGCGCGCAGGTCTTGGAAGCACTCGCGCTCGCCGCCGTCACCGCCCTGGTGACGTTCGCGATGTTCGGCGGGCTCTTTCCCTCACGCCATTATCCCCTCACGGTGTTGCTCTGGCCGGTGCTGATTTGGGTCGCCTTCCGCTTTAACCCGCGCGAGGCGACGGCCGCGATAGTGATTGTTTCCGCGATCGCCATCGGGCGCACGCTGCAGGGTGTGGGTCCGTTCTCGATCTACACCGCGAATGAACGGCTGGTGCTGCTGCAGGTCTGGACGGGCATCACTGCCGTGACGAGTCTCGTGCTGGCCGCGGTCGTCGCCGTGCAGCGCGAGCTGCAAGGCACGTGGAGAGAACTTGCCGTCACCGATCCGTTGACCGGACTCGCCAATCACCGCCACCTGGTGCAGTCGCTCGAGGGCGAGATCAAACGCTCGCGGCGGACCGGGCAGCCGTTCGCCGTCGTGCTGCTCGACCTCGACGGCCTGAAACAAATCAACGACCGCCACGGCCACCTCGCGGGGAGCCTGGCGATCCGCCGCGTGGCCGAGGCGCTGCTCGGCTCCTGCCGGGGGACCGATACCGCGGCGCGCTACGGCGGCGATGAATTCGCGCTCGTCCTGCCGGAGACCGGCGAGGCGGCCGCCTGGCACGTGGCCCGGGGCGTGGCGGACCGACTGGCCACGGATGCCGAAAAGCCGAACTTGTCGATCAGTGTCGGGGTAGCAGTGTACCCCGGTCACGGCGAAACCGTCGAAGCACTGCTCAACGCGGCCGATATCGCCCTGTACGAGACCAAGGAACGTCGCAAAACCAGGGCCGCAGGGCTTGCTCCCTAACTGTCCACCCATAGGTTTCGAGCCATGGACACCAAGAAAAGCATGAGCATATCGACACGCGCTTCGGACCCCCAGGCGCTGTCGGAATCGTCAGCCGGGCTGCTGCGCGAGCTGATCGCGCACCTGCGGCAGAACCGGACGCAACTGCGCGAGGAATGGGCGCGGCGCATCACGCGCGCGGAGCTGCTCACGGCGATGACGGAAGAAGAAATCTTCGCCGAAGCAACCGCGGTGTACGACAACTACGTGGAGGCGCTCGAGACCGGTACCTTCGAAGCCCTCCAGGCGTACTCGCGTCGACTGTCGGAGCGAATTATTCCGCGAGGCGTCGAGACAGACGAAGTCGTCGGCATCGTGCTCTTACTGCGTGACGTGCTCGCCCGCTCGCTGTTCACCAAATACCAGGACGACGTCGAAAAGCTGAACCGGATTCTCGATTCCTACGAACCCGCGGCGAACCGCATCGCGAACACGGTGGCCGTCGGATTCGTGGAAGAGCGTGAGCGCATCATCCGCCAGCAACAGGAAGCGATCCGGGAGCTGTCCACGCCGGTGCTACAGGTGCGTGAGCGGCTCCTCATTCTGCCCATCATCGGCGTCATCGATCCGCAGCGCGCCAGGCAGTTGACCGAACAGCTATTGCGTGCGATTCGGGCCAATCGCGCCAAGGTCGTCGTGATCGACGTGACCGGTGTGGCGGCGATGGACTCCGGTGTCGCGAACCACTTGGTGCAAACGGTTGAGGCGTCGCGGCTGCTCGGTGCCACCGTCATCGTGACGGGCCTGTCGCCCGAAATTGCGCAGACGCTCGTGACCATCGGCGTCGACCTGAGCGAAATGGCCACGGTCGGCGACCTGCAGGGAGGCATCGAAGAGGCGGAGCGGTTGCTCGCCGACCGTGCCGCGATACCCGGGCCCCAAGCCGGTCGCGAACCTGGCATGGAACTCACCCGCTAGCCCCCACCCGCGCCCGCGGAGGACGCTGTGGAAGTACCAATACTGCGGCAGGGGCAGTATCTCATCGCTTCCATTCAGTCTGCCCTCACTGACGCCGATCTCTCCCATCTTCGCGAGGCGCTGATCGCCCAGGTCGGGCGCTCGCGCTGCCGCGGCGTGATCGTCGATGTGACAGCGCTCGACGTCATGGACTCGTTCGCGGTACGCACGCTGCGTGACATCGCGCATATGGCACGCCTGCGCGGCGCCGAGACGGTCATCGTCGGCATCCAGCCCGACGTCGCGTTCGCGATGGTCCAGCTCGGGTTGACGCTGAAGGGCGTCGCCACCGTGCTGGACCTCGAAGAAGGTCTCGCCTTCCTCGACGGCCGCACCAAAGAGCGCGTCGTGGAATCGAAGCCCAAGAGACCGAGCAGCCGTGGGTGAAGAGCTGCGACTGCCAATCGCCGCGGACGTCGATGTCGTTGAAGCCCGACAACAAGGCCGCGCGCTAGCCGCCGTCGCGGGATTCTCGAGCGGCGAACAGACCGTCATTGCCGCCGCCATCTCCGAAATCGCCCGCAACATCCTGATGTACGCCAAGAAGGGCGAGATCATCCTCAGTCTCGTCCAGAACGGGGATCGCCAGGGCGTCTCGGTCGTCGCGATCGATCAAGGCCCGGGGATTCCCGACATCGAGCGCGCGATGCAGTACGGCTACTCGACGTCCCACGGGGTCGGCGCCGGGCTGCCCGGCGCCAAGCGACTCATGGACGAGTTCGAGGTCGATTCGGTGGTGGGACGCGGCACCACGATCACCATGGCCAAGTGGCGGCGGGCCATTTGAAAATCGACACGGCGTTCGCCACGCTGCCGCTGCCGGGGCAGACGGAATCGGGCGACCTGTGTCTCATCAAACGTGTGGGGAAGGGAACGCTCATCGCGGTCGTCGACGGGCTGGGTCATGGCCAGGAAGCCGCCTCGGCCGCGCACGCCGCCGTCGGCGCGCTCGACCGCTATTCCCGCGAGCCGCTCAGCGACCTGGTCCGCCGCTGTCATGAAGCGCTGGTCGGACTGCGCGGTGTCGTCCTCGGGCTCGCGTACCTCGATCCGCAGGGAGCGACGATGGCGTGGCTGGGTGTCGGCAACGTCGGCGGTGTCCTGTTGCGCGCCGATCTCGGTAATCGTCCCTCGCGCATCTCCCTCGTGCCGAACGCGGGATTCATCGGCGCTGAGCCGGCGCATCCCAAGACGCGCTCGGTATCGCTCGCCCTGGGCGACACCGTGATTCTCTTCTCCGACGGCATCAAGGATGGATTCGCGGAGACGCTGGCGCTCTCCAATAGCCCGCAGGAGATCGCCGACTCCGTCATCACCCGCCACGTGAAGGGCAACGATGACGCGCTCGTGCTGGTAGCACGCTACGGCCGCTAATCCACCGGACATAGCCTCAGCCCCTCCCCCGTCGGTCGGGTCCCTCACGACCGGCCCGCTGCGGCCGGTCGTGTTGCGGCTCGCCGCGCCCGCCGTCGCCATGATGGCCTGCCATTTCTCCTTCAACCTGATCGACAGCATCTGGGTGGGTCGGCTCATCGGACCGGCGGCGCTTGCGTCGGTCTCGACGGCGGGGTTCTACATCTGGGTGGCGCTCAGTCTCGGCGAGATGGTCGAGATCGGATTGATCGCGGTCGCCGCGCGCCGGCATGGCGAGGGACACCCGGAGCGCGCGGCGCGCGTCGCCGCGGCCGCCGTGGTCTACGCACTGCTCGCGGGTATGGGCGTCAGCATCGTCGGCTGGTCGGTGGCCGGCGCGATGTTTCGCGTCATGAAGGTGCCGCCCGAGGTCGCCACACTCGGGCACGCGTATCTCTCAACCTGGTTGCTCGGCGCTCCGCTCGTGTTCGGATTCTTCGCCATCGAGGCCACATTCCGTGCCTCGGGCGATACCCGAACACCTTTCCTGATGCTTGCGGGCTCGGTGGGCGTCTCCATCGCGCTCGATCCGCTGCTCATCGCCGGCGTGGGCCCGTTCCCGCGGCTCGGCGTCGAGGGTGCGGCACTGGCGTCGGTGATGGTGCGCGGCGGCGGGTTCCTGCTCGGATTGGTCATCGCGCTGCGGCGCGGCCTGGTCCGGGTCGCGGCGCCGGATTGGCGGGCGATCCCGACGATCATACGCATCGGCGCGCCATTGTCGTTGGCGGGCGTGCTCCTGTCGATCATCTATATGTGGCTCACGCGGTTCACGTCGCGGTTCGGTACGCCGGCGCTCGCGGCCCTGGGCGTGGGCCATAAGATGGAAGGGCTCGGTTTTATCGCGATCAGCGGCTTTGCGCTCGCGGCCAGCGCACTCGTCGGCCAGAATCTCGGCGCACGGCAGGAAGCACGGGCGCGGGAGGCCGTACGGCTGACTGTCGGCTATTGCCTGGTGGTCACCGTGACCACGGCCGTGGCGTTTCTGCTGATCCCCGGGCGTCTCGTGGCACTGTTCACCCACGATGCGCAGGTGATCAAGGATGGCGTACTGTACCTGCGCGTGATCTCATTCGCGCAGATCGGGCAGAGTTTCGAGTTGATTCTCGAAGGCGCATTGGCGGGGGCGGGTTACACGTTCTGGCCACAGATCGTGAGCACCAGCTTGACGGCGATGCGCATTCCGCTGGGCGCCTGGTGGTCGCGGGGCATCGGTCTGCTCGGTATCTGGCTCGCGTTGAGTGTCACCGCGATCTCGCGCGGGATCGCGATGATTGTCTTCTGGAAGGCCGGGCGCTGGCATGCCGTCAGGGTCTGAGCCATGACGATCGTCACGCTGGTTACTGACTTCGGCACCGTCGACAGCTACGTGGCGGAGATGAGGGGCGTGCTTTCGACGTACGCGCCGAAGGCCACATTGGTCGATATCACTCATGATGTGTCGCCCGGCGATGTGCGTGCCGCACAGTACATCCTCAGCCGAACCTGGATGTTCTTTCCCGAAGGCACGATTTACGTCGCCGTGGTGGACGCGGGTGTTGGAACGGAGCGGCGAGTGCTCGGGGCAACGCGATTTGGTCGGTACTTTCTGGCCCCGGACAACGGGCTGCTTTCTTTCTTGTCCTTGAACGCGACATTCATCTCCATCCCGGTGCTCCCGGAAGCGGCGCCGACGTTCCATGGCCGCGACGTCTTTGCGCCCGCCGCGGGCGTGCTGGCGAACGGGGGATCGTTCGAGTCCCTGGGCTCGGCAATTACCGATCCGCTCTATTTGCCGTTGCCGATTCCGAAGACCGACGGAGATGCGGTCGTGGGTGAAGTGCTCCATGTCGATCGCTTCGGGACGCTGGTCTCGAACATTGCACCCAACGCCCTGAAGCCCGGAGCCAGCATTCAGGTCGGAGGCGTAGACGTGGGTCCGCTGCGCCGTACGTTCGCGGACGTCGCATCGGGGGCGCTGCTGGCGTTTACGGGCTCTGGGGGTACGGTAGAGATCGCGGTGCGGGACGGCAGTGCGACGCGGATGTTGGGGTTGGGCGTCGGCGCGGAGGTGCGTGCATGACGAGTTTTGGCTTCACCGCTATCGATTCCCTTGTCTCGATCACCGTTGAGGGCCCAGGCTATGGCGCCCTCGCGCGCGATCCGCGCGGTCGTGTCAGTTGTGGTGTTTGGGACGGAGCAACGGTGGGACTTCGGATCGAAGGCACGCGACCGGCGGAACCGACATGTTGGGAAGATAGAAAGCAGTAGGGGCGCAGCATGCTGCGCCCCTACATTCCTCTTGGATCGATCGCCTTAGGCCTGCCAATCTCCCGACGGCGTCGGCACCTTCACCTGCGCCATCACCCGGTCCGCGAACCCGGCGCTCGGCGCAAACTTCGGAAGCTGGACTAGCTCGAGAATGACTTTGCGCTCGCGTTCGGCTTCGGTCCGGCAGAGGGAGCAATCAGCAAGGTGCATGGCCCGGGCGGCGGGAAGCAGACCCTGCGCCCAGAGCTCGATTTCGTCGGTCGTGAGATGCATGGAGATGTCAGTCATTGGGTGTCCTACGGCCTGGTTTCGGCCCTGGTTTCAGTCCCGGCGATCTTCCAGATAACCCCGCAATTCATTACGGGCCCGATGGATATAGGTTTTGACCGTTCCCAGGGGGAGGTCGAGCGTATCCGCGATCTCCTCGTACGAATACCCCTCGACGTGACGTAGCAAAATGCACGATCGATACTCCGGCCGCAGCCGGGCGATCGCCCGCTCGATTGCCGTGCCCAGCTCGCGGCTCTCGACTTCATCCAGCGGGCTCTCCGCGCGGTCGCCGAGCTGCAGCGACGTCGCGCGCACCTGCTCGGGCGTCTCGGCGCTCGGCGCGCCGTCGAGCGAAAGCGTGTCGATGCTCTTGCGCCGGAGATGATCGATCGCCGCGTTGTTCGCGATCTTGAAGATCCACGACGAGAACTTGAACTCGGGCCGGTACGATTTGATGCCGTTCAGGACCTTGATGAACGTTTCCTGCGCGAGGTCCTCGGCGAGCGCGCGATCGCGCACCATCCGATAGAGCAGCGAAAACACCGGACGTTCATAGCGGCGCACGAGCTCGCGAAATGCCGCGTCATGTCCCTGCTTTGCCCACGCGACGACCTGCTGATCGCTGGCGTCGCTCAGGTGGTCCGGCCTATCTTTCGCGCCTATGAGTCGCTCCGCAGCCTACGTCCGTGACATGTTCACCGCGATCGCACCGCGCTACGACTTCCTGAACCACCTGCTCAGCCTCAACGTGGATCGGTCCTGGCGCCGCACCGCCGTCGCGCGACTCGGCTGGGAAGCGAAACCCGACGGCACCTATCTCGACCTCTGCGCGGGCACACTCGATCTCGCCGCCGAGTTGGCGCGCCGCGACGGGTTTCGCGGCCGTGTGATCGGCGCGGACTTCGTGGTCCCGATGCTCGAGCGCGGTAAGGATAAGGCGCCGCGGACCGTTCCTGTCGCCGCCGACGTGCTGGCGCTGCCGTTTCCCGCGGCGCGGTTCGACGGCGCCCTGGTGGGATTTGGCGTACGCAACGTTGCCGACCTCGACAGGGCTTTGAGCGAAGCGGCACGCGTGCTGAAGCCGGGAGCGCGCTTCGTGATCCTCGAATTCGCCACGCCCCGATTCGCGCCGCTGCGCGCGATCTATCTCTTCTATTTTCGCCGGATTCTTCCCGCCATCGGCCGGCTCGTGTCGAAACATAGAGACGCCTATACCTACCTGCCAGAGTCGGTGCTCGCGTTTCCGGAACCCGAGGCGCTGTCGCAGCGCATGGTGGCGGCGGGGTTTTCGCGCGTGGGATTCGAGCGCCTGACCGGCGGCATCTGTGCCGTCCACCATGGCACTCGATAATCTTCGGGAGTTCGTCACCGCGATCGACAAATCGGGCGATCTCACGCAGGTCACCCGTCCCGTGTCGGTCGACAAGGAAATCACCGAAGTCGCCGACCGCTGTATGAAGTCGCCCGGCGGCGGCCCGGCGCTGCTGTTCACGCAGCCCACTCTGGCGAGCGGCGGCAGGTCTCGATACCCGGTGGCGGTGAACCTGTTCGGCTCAGAGAAGCGCATGTCGCTCGCGCTCGGCGTCGAGTGCCTCGACCACGTCGGCGCGCGCATCGCCGAGCTGCTCGCGATGAAAGTGCCGGAAGGATTGCTTGGCAAGCTCGCGATGCTGCCGCGGCTCGCCGAGGTCGCGAAGTTCCCGCCCAAGACGGTGGGCCGTCCAGCCTCCCAGAGCACGGTCCTCAAAGATTCGGACGTCGACCTCAATCAGTTCCCGGTGCCGATTTGCTGGCCCGAAGACGGCGGGCCCTACATCACACTCGGCGGAGTCATTACGCGTGATCCGGCGTCCGGTGTCCGCAACGTCGGCATGTACCGCGTGCAGGTCTTGAGCAAGAACACGCTGGCCATGCACTGGCAACGCCACAAGGTCGGCGCGGCGCACTGGCGCACGATGGCGGAGCGTGGCGAGACGATGCCCGTGGCGATCGCGCTGGGCGGCGACCCGGCGAGCGTCTATGCCGCCTCGGCGCCGCTCCCACCGACGATCGATGAGTTTCTGTTCGCCGGCTTCCTGCGCGGCGAGCCCGTCCAGCTCGCCAAAGCCGTCACGTCGGATCTCGACGTCCCCGCGGAGGCCGAGATCGTGATCGAGGGGCACATCGACCCGCGCGACGAGCTGGTACTCGAGGGCCCGTTCGGCGACCACACGGGGTTCTATTCGCTCGCGGACTACTATCCCAAGGTGCACGTCACCGCCGTGACGTTCCGCGACGATCCCATCTGGCCGCACACGATCGTGGGCCGGCCGCCCATGGAGGACTATTTCCTCGGCCACGCCACGGAGCGGATCTTCCTCCCGCTGCTGCGCCTCACCATTCCCGAAATCGTCGATCTGCACATGCCGGCCGAGGGGATCTTTCACAACCTGGTGTTCGTGAGCATCGACAAGCAGTACCCAGGGCAGGCCTACAAAGTGATGAGCGGGCTGTGGGGGCAGGGACTGATGTCGCTCGCCAAGGTCATCGTCGTGCTCGACAAAGACGTGAACGTGCGCGATCCCAAGGAAGCCTGGTGGGTGGCGCTAAATCACATCGATCCGGAACGCGACGTGCGCTTTACGATGGGACCGATCGACGTGCTCGATCATTCCAGCCGTGGCTTTACGTACGGCTCGAAGATGGGGATCGACGCCACGCGGAAGTGGAAAGAAGAGGGATTCACGCGGGAGTGGCCGAACAGAATCATCATGGATCCTGCGACCAAACGGCGGGTTGATGAGATGTGGAAAGAGCTCGGGATTGAGTTGTGAACCCCACGCACGACGCACCACGCACGACGCACGGTGACGGGCAGACGTTCCGCGGCGAATCGCTCCTCGTTCGCTACATCAACTTCGTGAAGCTCCCCCACACGGTCTTCGCGTTGCCCTTCGCGCTCCTCGGTGTCATCGTCGCTTCGTATGTCGAACCGGTGACATGGCGCTCGGGCGTCCTGGTGGTCGTCGCATTCACGGCAGCCCGGTTCGTGGCGATGGGGTTCAACCGCATTGCAGACCGCCGCATCGACTCACGCAACCCCCGCACGCAAGGTCGCGAGTTACCGAGCGGCCGGCTGACGGTCAGCCAGGCGTGGGCCGCCGTGCTCGCCGCGATGGTCGTGTTCCTCTGGGCGGCGTGGGCGTTGAATCCATTGTGTGCGGCCCTCGCGCCGGTGGCCCTCATCTGGATCGCGACGTACAGCTACACGAAACGCTTCACGGACTGGACCCACCTCTGGCTGGGCGGCGCCCTCGCGATCGCGCCGGTCGGTGGCTACATCGCGATCACCGGGGCGTGGAGCGAGCCGTGGTGGCTGCTGCTGGTGATCGCGCTCGCGGTGATGTGTTGGGTGGCGGGGTTCGACATCTTCTACGCGCTGCAGGATGAGGCGTTCGATCGTGCCGAGCGACTCCGGTCCCTCGTCGTTCGCCTGGGGCAGGGCTGGGCGATCATCGTGGCCAAGCTGTTGCAGGGGGTGGCGATCACCGCGCTGATCCTGTTCGGCATGGGGGCGCGCCTCGGGCTGGCTTATTTCGCCGGCGTGGCCATCGGTGTGGCAGTGATCAGCTGGGAGCACCGGCTGGTCAGACCCGGTGATCTCTCGAGGCTCAATGCTGCCTTTTTCACGGCCAATGGGATCGTCAGTATCGTTGTGTTTCTGGGAGCGTTGGTGGATCGGATTCTATGAGAAAGGGGAGGGGGGACGGGGGACGAGGGAAGGGTGCGCCAGGCCTGAAGCAGCCGGCCTTACCCGACCCTCGTCCCGCGTCCCCCTTCCCCAAAGGGCCGCCCCGGCATCCGAAACGCTCCCCCACGCCGAATCGCCGGGGACGCTAGAAGTCAGGGAGTAGGCTTATCGCCCAGTCCCGCCAGATCCAGCAAGAACGCGTACTCAAAGGCCACATCGCGCCACCGCTTGTAGCGGCCTGACGCGCCGCTGTGTCCCGCCTCCATGTTCGTGCGGAGAATCAGGCGGTTGGTGTCGGTCTTCATGGCGCGCAGCCTGGCCGTCCATTTCGCCGGCTCGACATACAGCACCTGCGTATCGTACAGGCCCGCCGTGATGAGCAGATTCGGATACGCCTTCCGCTCGACGTTGTCATATGGCGAATAGGACAGCATGTACCGGTAGAACGTCGAGTCGTGGGGATTGCCCCACTCGTCGTACTCGCCGGTGGTCAGTGGAATCGTGGAGTCGCTCATCGTGGTAATGACGTCGACGTACGGAACGCCCGCGACCACACCGCGCCACAGCTCCGGCCGCTGGTTGACGACCGCGCCCATGAGCAGGCCGCCGGCGCTCGCGCCGCGCGCAAACAGCTTGCTGGACGACGTGTACCCGCGGCGGATCAGGTCATCGGCCACGTCTACGAAATCGTTGAACGTGTTCTTCTTCTGCAGTTGCCGGCCGTTCTCATACCAGGCGCGGCCCATCTCCGAACCGCCGCGAATGTGCGCGATCGCGAACACAAAGCCGCGATCGACCAGCGACAGCCGATCAGATGAGAACGTCGGATCGCTGCTCGCGCCGTACGATCCGTATCCGGTCAGCAGCAACGGGGCGGGACGCGCGATGCCCTTCTTGTACATGAGCGACACCGGCACCCGTGCGCCGTCGCGCGCGGTGGTGTAGAAGCGCTCGGTGACGTAGTTGCCCGGATCGAAGCCGCCCAGGATCTGATCGCGCTTGAGTAGCGTCCTCTGCTTCGTGCGCATGTCGTAGTCGTACGTCGACGACGGGGTCGTCAACGACGTGTAGACGTAGCGGAGCAGCGGCGTGTCGAACTCACGGTTCGTGCTGACGAAGGCCAGATACGCCGGCTCGCCGAAGTCCAGGTAATACTCCCCGCGCCCCCCCCCACTCCACGGGCGGACGCGCAGCTGTACCAGCCCGTCCTTCCGCTCGCTCAACACGAGGAAGTCTTTGAAGAACTCGAAGTCCTCGAGCAGGACGTCGGGGCGGTGCGGAATGACCTCCTCCCAATTGGCGCGCCCGGGCCGCGCAACGGGTGTGCGCATCAGGCGGAAGTTCTTCGCGTGATCGTTCGAGAGGAGGTAGAAATAGTCGCCGAAATGATTCGCGTAGTACTCGTGACCGCGCTCGCGCGGGATCAGGACGCGAAATGCCGCTTCGGGCTGATCGGCGCGGATGTAGCTGTACTCGGTCGCCAGCGTCTGTGACGACCGGATCATGATGTACGCACGCGACTTGGTCTTGAAGACGCTGACGTAGTACGTCTCGTCCTTGTCTTCGTACACCATTTGATCGCTTGCCGCGGGGGTCCCCAGCTTGTGTCGATAGACTTGATAGGGACGGACCGACACGGAGTCGGGCTTCGTATAGAAGATCGTCCGGTTATCCTCCGCCCAGGCGATGCCGCCGATGGAGCGCGGAATGACGTCGGACAGCATCTCGCCCGTACGAAGATTCCTGAACCGGATCGCGCTCACGCGGCCACCGGTCGTGTCGGCCGCGAACGCGAGGATGTCCCCCGCCGAGCTGACGTCCCAGGCGCGAATCAGGAACGTCGATTTGCCCTCGGCGAGCACGTTCGCATCGATCATGATCTCTTCGGGTGCGTTGAGTGCGCCGCGCTTGCGGGCGTAGATCGGATAGTTTTTCCCCTCCACGAGACGCGTATAGTAGAAGTAGTTGCCTTCGCGAAACGGCACCGACTGGTCGTTCTGGAGCACACGCCCCTTCATCTCTTCGTACAGCCGATCTTGCAGCGCCTGCGTATGCGCCATGACGGCCTTGGTGTAGGCGTTTTCGTCCTCGAGATACTTGATGACTTCCGGGTTGCTCCGCTCCTTGAGCCAGTAATAGTTGTCGATACGCACCGTGCCGAACTCATCGAAGCGATGAGGTCGCACCGCCGCCAGCGGCGGCGTGAGCGCCGCTGCCGGAGCGGACACCGCGGGTGTCTGCGCGCGGATGACGGCTGGGGCGAAGGCAACGAGAGCGAGAGCGAACGCGCGAATTCGGAAAAGCATAGAAGCCTCATCGAAGGACAGGAGTTCGAATTAACGCTCGCGCGACGTCGCTGGCCAGAGGGTATGTTTCCGGGCCATGTCAAAGCCGCCCGCTCCCGTTGTCGTTGCGATCACTGGGGCTTCGGGCGCGCCCTACGCGGTGCGCTTGCTCGAGATCCTCGCCAACTATCATGTCCCGACGTGGCTCCTCGTCTCGGCGCACGGCTGGCGGCTCATGGCAGAAGAGTGCGGGATCAAGGATGAGGCCGGACTCAAGAAGGCGACCGGAGGCGACTGGGCCAGCATCCGCTCCTTCAACGACGCCGACCGCGGTGCCGAGCCGGCCTCGGGATCGGTGCAGACACGAGGGATGGTGGTGTGCCCGTGTTCGATGGGCACGATGGCCGCGATCGCGCACGGCACCAGCCGGTCGCTCATCGAGCGGGCGGCGGACGTCACGCTGAAGGAGAGGCGCAAGCTCGTGCTCGTGCCGCGCGAGACGCCGCTATCCCTCGTTCACCTGCGCAACATGACACTCGCGGCCGAGGCCGGCGCGACCATACTTCCCGCGGCGCCGGGATTCTATCAACGCCCCCAAGAAATCGGTCAGCTGGTGGACTTCATCGTGCAGCGGATCGTGGATCATCTCGGGCTGGAGATCCAGATCATCAAACCATGGCAGGGGTGATGACCGACGTCCGTGAGCTGCTGTCCCGCGAGGTCACGCCGGAGCTGTACCGCGAGATTCGCGAGCTGTGGAAGGCGCACTCGATCGCCGAGGACAAGCGGGACATTGCGGGGCTGATCGCGACGCTGACACCGGATTGTGTGTACGAAGTCGTCGGCGAAGCAGGCGCGCGCTGGGAAGGCCATGCCGGCGCGACACGCTTCTACACCGAGCTGCTCGGCGCCATTCCCGACATTCACTTCGATCTGCAGCAGATCGTGATCGGGCCGCAGGGTGTGTGCGAAGAGGCGAAGGTCACCGGAACACAGAAAGGGCGCTGGCTCTCGCACCCCGCCACCGGAGCGGAGGTCGAGTTTCGGGTCGTGATTTTCTTTCCGTGGGATCCGCGCATCAAGAAGTTCAAAGGAGAGCGAGTCTTCCTATGGTCGTGATCGCCTTGATCTGGCTGCAGGCCGTGGCCCAGGACACCACGCACTACACGCACGCCGATACCCTGCGCGGCTCGAACGGTCCCGCACGGGCCTGGTGGGACGTGCAGTTCTACGATCTGCATACCCGCGTGAACCCACGCGACTCCAGCATCAGCGGCTGGAACGGGATCACCTACCGCGTCCTCCAGCCTCCGCCCGCACGGGAGATGCAGATCGACCTCCAGGTGCCGCTCGAGGTGGACAGCGTCGTCCAAGACCGGCGGAAGGCGACGTTCCGGCGCGACGGCAACGCCTTCTTCGTGACGCTGGGCGCGCGACAGCGCCCCGGCGAGACGCGAACGATCACCGTGTGGTATCACGGCAAGCCGCGCGTCGGCCGGCGGCTGCCCTGGGATGGCGGGTTCACGTTTCCTACCGACAGTCTGGGCCGTCTGTGGCTCGCAACCGCCAACGAGGGTTTGGGTGCGAGCGTCTGGTGGCCCAACAAGGACTTTCTGGCCGACGAGCCCGACAGCCAGCGCATCGCGATTACGGTACCGGATTCGCTGATCGACGTATCGAACGGGCGGCTGCGCAGCACGACCAAAACCGTAGACGGCGCGACGACGTACGAATGGTTCGTCACGAGTCCGATCAACAACTATGACGTGACGATCAACGCAGGCCGCTATACGCATCTCGGCGATACGCTGAACGGCGAAGGGGGGCGCCTGACGCTCGACTTCTGGCCGCTTGACTATCACGCCGACACTGCGCGCCGCCAGTTTCGGCAAGTCATTCCGATGTTGCGCTGCTTCGAGCACTGGTTCGGCCCGTATCCCTGGTACGCCGATGGCTACAAGCTCGTCGAGACACCGCACCTCGGCATGGAGCATCAAAGCGCCGTGGCCTACGGCAACCACTACCTCAACGGCTATCTGGGCCGGGACCTGTCGCGCACAGGACTGGGCCTGCAGTGGGATTTCATCATCGTGCACGAGAGCGCGCACGAATGGTGGGGCAACAACATCTCGGCACAGGACCACGCGGACATGTGGTTGCACGAGAGCTTTGCGAATTACGCCGAGGGGATCTACACCGAGTGCCGGATGGGCAAGAGCGCCGGCGCGGCCTACATGATCGGCGCGCGGTTGGGCATCCGCAACGACCGGCCCATCGTCCCCGCCTTCGGCGTGAATGCGCAAGGCTCGGGCGACATGTATCCCAAGGGCGGGAACATGCTCCATACGATTCGTGCGATCATCGACGACGACGCGAAGTGGCGCGACATCCTGCGGGGGTTGAGCAAGACGTTCTACCACCAGACCGTCACCGGGAAACAGGTGGAAGACTATATCAGCCGCGAAGCGGGCATCGATCTGAGCAGAGTGTTCGCCCAGTATCTCACCACGACGCAAATCCCGGTATTCGAGTACCGGGTCGAGAGCGGCAAGCTCGAATATCATTGGACCAGTGTCGTGACGGGATTCGACATGCCGCTGCGTGTGAATGTGCCGGGGCTAGGCACCCGTGTCCTGCATCCGACCGAGACGTGGCAGACCCTGGAGGTGGGCTCACCCAACGCGGCCGCCCTGAGCGTCGACGAGAACTTCTATGTCACGTCACGGGCGATTGGAGCGACGACCGGCCAGTGAGACTCGGCGTCATCTCGGACACGCACGGCATGCTGCGGCCGCGAGTGTTCGAGATCTTTCGTGAAGTCGATCATATTCTCCACGGGGGAGACGTCGGGCGCAGTGACCTCTTGATCGAGCTGCGCGCCCTGGCGCCGGTGACAGCGGTGTACGGTAATTGCGACGGCTTCGACCTGCGGTCCGAGCTTCCCCAGGTCGCCGAGCTCGAGCTCGACGGTTTTCCCATCGTTGTCACGCACGGCGATCAATTCGGCAGTCCCAATCCCGCCAAGCTGCACGAGGCTTTTCCTCATGCCGAGATCATCATCTTCGGACACAGCCACCGGCCGTTGCTCGAGTTAGTGGACAAGACCGTCACCGTGATGAATCCGGGTGGCGCGGGCGCGCCGCGGTTTGGGATTCCGCCGAGCGTCGGGATCTTGGAGCTCGAGGCGGGCATCCCACCGCGGGGCAGGATCGTGAATCTGATCGTACCGGACGTTCAGTGAGAGTCGGCGTCGTGCTCGTGCTCGCGGCGGCGCTTGGGTGTGCCAGCCGCGCGGCCCCTCCTCCTGCTGGGGGACCCGCTCCAAGGCCAGCGAGGCGGGGATCGCCGCCCGCCAAAGTATCGAGTACGGTGGACGACATGCTGCGCGACGATCTGGCCGCAGACCACGCCTTCGCCTGGTCCGCAGGGCGGCCGCTCGCTTGGGGCGACTTCCAGGGATCCCCGCCTGCGGAGGGCTCGGAGGGCGCTAAGACCTCGTACACGTTGTACTCCGCCTGGAAGTGCAGAGGTGAGGTGTTCGAGTTTCGGGTGATTGCCGGATTCCGGCCGCGGCAGTCCTGGGTCAAGGCGATCGTCCTCAACGACAGCACGCAACGCCGGACCATCCTGCTCCACGAACAGACGCATTTCGATCTGGCGGAGGTGAATGCCCGCCGGATGCGGCGGGCATTCGGGGATCTCGCCCGCCCCTGCGCCAAGACCGATGCGGAGCTGAGCGGCCTGGCGCAGCGGCTCGCCCAGGAGGAGAAGGCCGAGCAGCGCCGCTACGATGCCGAGACGGACCATGGGCTCCTGGTGGACCAACAGGCGGCGTGGACGCGGACCGTTGCGCGGCGGCTCGGCGGCTCGTAGGCTCGGAGGCGGAACGAAAAACGGTTGGGTCGTGTCTAACCTACGGCTTCGCCTGGGGGTACCATGCCTTCGCTCCGATTTCCCTCGCTGGCAACGCTGCGCGCGTTCCGTCCCACTCGGCGGCAACTGCTCGGGATCGGTGTGGCCATTCTCGTGCCCAGCGCATGGCTCCTCGCGCGGGGCCCGGCGGCCTCGGACAATTCTCTCGTTGCGCGCGTGAAGCGCGGTCCCTTTGCCGTGACGGTCAACACCTCCGGCGAGCTGCGGGCGCGACAGTTCGTCCAGATCACCGCGCCCGCTGGCGCGCAGCAGGTGGGCGCGTGGCAAATGAAGATCCAGTCCATCGTGCCGGAAGGCACGATCGTGAAGCAGGGTGACATCGTCGCCGAACTCGATCGCTCGACCCTGGCGAACAAGCTCGACGAGGTGAGGCTCGCCCTCCAGAAGGCGCAGGCGCAATACGAGCAGGCGATGCTCGATTCCACACTCACGCTCTCGACTGCCCGCGAGAACATTCGGACCATGGAGTTGGCGCTCGAGGAGAAACGCCTCGCCAAAGAGCAAGCTGTGTACGAGGCACCCACTGTACGCCGGCAGGCGGAGATCGACCTCGAGCGAGCGGAGCGCGCGCTGGCCCAGGCGCGGTCGGACTACCAGACGAAGACCGAGCAGGCGCGCGCGAAGATGCGGGAGGTCGGCGCCGATCTCGAGCGGCAGCGCAACCTGCTTAAAGGCGTGCAGGACGTGATGACGGGGTTCACGATCCGCGCGCCCGCGCCGGGGATGGTGATCTACGTGAAAGAGTGGAATGGGCGCAAGCGCACGGTCGGCTCGCAGGTCAACGCCTGGGAACCGAGCGTGGCCACCTTGCCTGACCTCACGCAGATGGAGTCGGTCACGTACGTCAACGAGATCGACGTGCGGAAGCTCGCGGTCGGGCAGCCTGTAATCGTCACGCTGGATGCCGATCCTACCAAGCACCTCACAGGAACCGTGGCGAGCGTTGCGAACGTCGGCGAACAGCGGCCGAACGCCGATGCGAAGGTCTTCGAGATGAAGGTGACCATCCTGCAAGCGGACACGACGCTTCGTCCCGGCATGACGACAGGAAACGCGATCGAGACGCTCAAGCTCGGCGTCGCGTTATACGTACCGCTCGAGGCGTTGAGCAGCGCGGGTGGGATTCCCGTCGTGTATCGCCAGGACGGCGGCCACGTCACGAAGCAGGAAGTGATCACGGGCCCGATGAACGACGACGAAGTGGTGATCATTCGCGGCCTCGGGGAAAACGATCGGGTGTTGTTGACGCCTCCTGCGGATCATGACCGGATCGCTGTGACGCGCTTGCCCGCGTCTGTGCGCGACAGCCTGCCGGTCGCGGGCGGCGACACCGCACGCCAGGGAGGTAACGTCTCGGTTCCGTCGCCGGTGCGGTGAACCTCGCCGAGCTCCGCCGGCAATTCGTCGCCCACGTCGGCTTCAGCATGCGCACAGCCGTCGAGGCCGTCCAGCACAACAAACTGCGCGCCGCCCTCACCTCCCTCGGTATCCTGTTTGGGGTCGCGTCCGTCATCGCGATGCTCGCGATCGGGAAGGGCGCCGAGCGTGAGATCCTCGAGCAGATGCGGCTGCTCGGATCCAACAACATCATGATCACGCCCCTCGTCGAGCAGCACGAGGGGCCCGCCGACGATCAGCCGGAAAAGAAGGTGACGAAGTTCTCTCCCGGGCTCACCTACGCCGATGCGCAGGCGATCGCGCGCGTCGTCCCGGGCGTGGAAGTGACGAGCGCCGAAGTCGTGCTCAACACGTCGCTCACGCGCGAAGGCCGCCGCCGCTCGGGGAAGGTCGTCGGCGTCGACACGACGTACTTCCGTCTCACGAATCTGGCGCTCGTCGCCGGAGCCGGGTTCACGCCGCCGCAAGTGGACTGGGGGCTCCCCGTCGCCATCATCGGCCATGGAGTGCGCACGAGGTTCTTCACCACGGAGGACCCCATCGGGCGACCGCTCAAGGTCGGTGAGACGTGGGTGACGGTGGTCGGCGTGCTGCAGGACCGCCGCCTCACGCAGCAAGCCGCGCAACGCCTCGGGATCCGCGACGCCAACATGGACGTGTATGTGCCGGTGCGGACGGTGTTAGTCCGGTTCCGGAACCGTGCCCAGATCACGCAGCGCGACATCGAGCAGGCCTCACGCGAGGTCACCGTGACGACGAACGACGAGGCGCAGGAATCCGAACAGCAGCGCGAGGAACGCACCAACCGCAACCAGCTCGACCGCATCATCGTGCGCGTCACCGAATCGCGCTACATGTCTTCGGTCGCCGACGTGCTGCAACGCATGCTCGCCCGCCGACACAACACGGTCGTCGACTTCGAGATCACGGTACCGGAGTTGCTGCTCCGCCAGGAGCAGCGCACCAAAACGATCTTCAACGTCGTACTGGGCGCGATCGCGTCGATCTCACTCGTGGTCGGTGGCATCGGGATCATGAACATCATGCTCGCATCGGTCCTGGAGCGGATTCGGGAGATCGGCGTGCGCCGCGCCATGGGTGCGACCCAGAAGGACATCCTCTTTCAGTTCCTGAGCGAGGCGGTGCTGATCAGCGTGGCCGGCGGCGTGGCCGGCATTCTCGCCGGTGCCGGCATCTCGATGGGCATCGAGCGGTTCGCGGGAATCACCACGATCGTGTCGTCCTTGTCCGTGTTCGTTGCCTTCGGCGTGTCGTTCACCGTGGGCATCGCGTTCGGGATCGTTCCCGCCTACCGCGCCGCGCGTCAGGATCCAGTCGACTGCCTCCGCTACGAGTGATCTCATGAACATCCGCATATGCCTCACCCTGACCCTCGCCCTGGGGGAGGGCGCGATCGTGACTCCTCCGGCTTCCGCCCAGGCGCTCACGCTGTCTGAAGCGATTGCGCGGGCGCAGGAGCGGGGGCCCCAGGCCCGTGCCGCGCGGGCGGCACGCGAATCGGGGCGCTACCGCCACCGTGCGTACCGCTCGGGCTTGCTGCCACAGCTATCCCTCGTGGGCACAGTGCCGTCGTACAACAAATCGATCATTTCCGTGCTCCGGGACGACGGCAGCACCGAATTCGTCCCCCAGCAGCAGACCGACGCCAGCATGAGGGTCACCCTTTCGCAGAAGATCCCGCTCACGGGGGGAGACCTGTTCGTGTCTTCGGCGCTGGCTCGGCTCAGGGTGAGCGGCCCGACAGCCTACCAATCGTGGTCCTCGACGCCGGTATCGGTGGGATTGCGGCAGGACATCCTTCGTCCGAACACCGCCGCGTGGATCGGTCGGGAGGATGCGGTGCGCGCCGAGCTGGACGAACGAGCGTACGTCGAGGCGATGGAGGACGTGGCGCTGCAAACCGCCACGCTGTTCTTCGATGTGTATGCCGCTCGCGTCGGGCTCGAAAACGCCGTGACGAACGCTGCGGTGAACGACACGCTGTACCGCCTGAACACCGGGCGGTTCGAGGTCGGCAAGATCGGGGAGAACGACCTGCTGCAGAGCGAGCTCGCGTTGCTCCGCTCCCGCACGGCCCTCGAGTCGGCGCGACTGGAGCACGAGCGCGCGACCGATGCCCTCCGCCTGGCGCTCGATCTCGCCCCGGGGACACCGGTCGAGGTCACGGTGACGGGGGAGGTCCCGGAGTTCGAGGCCGACACGGCTCGGGCGGTGGCCGAAGCGTTGAAGAATCGGGCCGCGGTGACGGCCGTCGCCCTCGATGAGATACAGGCCCGACAGAGCGTCGCCGAGGCACGCCTTCGCTCGGGCCCCGGCGCCACGGTGGAGGCCAGTTACGGATTGAACGCCACGGCGCCCGGGGCGACGCTGGCGTATCAGAACCTGCTCGAAGCCCGGCGCTTCACGCTCTCGGTACAGGTTCCCCTATGGCAGTGGGGAGCCCACCAGGAAGGAGTGCAGGCGGCCGAAGCCGATCGCGAGCGGGTCACCAACCTCTCGGCGGCCACCCTGCGCCAGGTCGCGCACGACGCGCGCTTCGCCGCGCTCGAACTGGCGCAGGCCCGCCGTAACGTGCTGCTCGTCGCGAAGTCGGACAGCGTCGCCGCGAAGCGATTCGAGGTGGCGTACAATCGCTACGTGATCGGCCGAATTACGATCGACAACCTTTACATTGCCCAGGCCGAAAAGGACCAGGCGCTGCTCCAATATGTCCAGGCGCTGCGCGGCTACTGGGCAGCGCTCTACGGCTTGCGGCGGGCCACGCTGTTCGATTTCGCCGTGGGACGACCGATACGGGGAGGATCGTGAATCTTCGGCTTGACCGGCTCCGTACCTGTTCATTAGTTTCATCGCAGCAGCCTCCCGAATCACAATACGAAAGGGTCTTGGACCGAATGATTCGTTATTCCACCGTCCCGCCCATGCTGCGCCGTACCTGGGCTGAGCCCGGCACGCAGTGCCGGCTCGGGCCATTTGTCGACGCGCGTGGGCGTATTGCGTCCGGCAGCGCCGGCGCCGGTGGAGGTGGAGGAGCACCCTAGAAGTCGATCGGATCGTCTCTACGCCGTGATCCGGCCTTCCGGGTGCTTCATGGACCTGGGGGGCCGTTCTGTTAGGCGTTCCCCCTCTCCTGAGGGAGAGGGGGACAGGGGGTGAGGAGAGGATCACGGACATGAGCACGCTGCAACAACTCGACGACCACATCATCGAGCGCTACACAGCCCAGCCGACTCGGCTCCCTGCGGAGCTGCGCCGGCAGATCGAGCACGCCTGGCAAGGCGCGCCCGTCCAGTTGTACGCGCTCGCTGATCTCGACCAGAGCCTCGTGCTCGCGGAAACGTGGTTCGCGCTGGGCCCCAGGCACATCGCGGTCGCGAAGCGGGACAGCGAGGGCTGGGACGTGCGCAGCATCGAGCGGGCAGGCATCGAGGCGGTCCGCGAAGCGCCCGGGTTGTCGGCGAACACGCTGACGATCCTCGGCGCACCGGGAGAGCCGGCGCTCGCATTGTTGCGCTACACGCACCGGCAGCGGCGCGCGTTCGAGAACATCCGCTTCGTGCTCGAGGAGCAGGTCAACGGGCACCCGCGTGAACTGGCCGACGGCGAAGCGGACCGGCTGTATGCCGAAAGCGTGGCGCGCCCGGTCCGGGACGCGCAGGCGCTCGTCTCGGGCCGCCAGACCGCCGTGATCCGGCGCTTGCTGGGCTATCTAAAGCCCTATCGGCGCGACCTGACGCTCGGCATGGCAGCGGCCACGGTCATCACGCTGGTCAGCCTGATTCCGCCGTATCTCGCGGGCTATCTGATCGACCGCGTGGTGCGGCCGGCGCAGGCGGGCACGTTGTCGCTCGGGCGCGCGGGGACGATTGCGGCGCTCGCCGTGGCCGCGATGGCGGGCGTCTACCTGATCAAGCAGGCGGCGGCGCTGGTCCGGCTCCGGGTGATGTCGATCCTCGGCGAGTGGGTCGCGCGCGATCTGCGGGACGAGCTGTACGAGCATATCCAGCGGCTGTCGCTCGCGTTTTTCTCGCGCAAGCGCACGGGCAGCTTGATCACGCGCGTCTCCGCCGATACCGACAGGCTCTGGGAGTTCCTGGCGTTCGGCGTGGTGGACGTGTCGCTCTCGCTGGTGCAGCTGCTTGGGCTTGGAACGGTTCTGCTCACGCTCGATTGGAAGCTCGGCTTGGTGATGACGCTGCCGATCCCGGTGTTCTGCTGGGTGATCTACCGGCACGGCGAAAACATCAGCCGGTTGTTCATCCGGGCGTGGCGCAAGTGGTCGCGCGTGACGGATGTGTTGTCGGATACGATCCCCGGCATCCGCGTCGTGAAGGCGTTCAATCAGGAGGACCGGGAGATTGTGCGCTTCGGGGAGCGAAACGAGGATGTCACGGCGGAGTTCAACCGCATTCACCGTTCGTGGACCACGTTCTGGCCGCTGCTCATCCTGGGCGTGCACGCGATGACCGTGACGGTGTGGATATTCGCCGTGCCGCGGCTGCTTGGCACGGGCGCGGCTCTGCCCGTGGGCACGTTCGTCTCGTTCCTGCTCTACACGACGATGTTCCTCGCGCCGATCGACGTGATCGGGCAGATGGCGCGTACGATCAACCGGGCCACGACGTCGGCGCACCGCGTGTTCGAGGTGCTCGACACCGAGCCCGAGATCCGCGACGTGGCGGAGCCGGTGCGGCTCGAGCCAGTGCACGGCCGGGTGACGTTCGAGCACGTGACGTTCGGCTACGACGGCGTCCGCCAGGTGCTGCGTGGCGTGAGCTTCGACGTCGCGCCGGGTGAGTTGATCGGACTCGTCGGCCCGTCGGGCGGCGGCAAGACCACGATCGTGAACCTGATCGCGCGGTTCTACGACGTGAGCGGGGGAACGATTTGCATCGACGGCGTCGATATCCGGCGCCTCGATACCGGCCACTACCGCCGGCAGATCGGCATGGTGCTCCAGGACCCGTACCTGTTTCACGGCACGGTGCTGGAGAACATCCGGTACGGCCTGCCGGACGCGCCGCTGAGTCAGGTGGTGGTGGCGGCGCAGGCGGCGAACGCTCACGACTTCATCACCGAGCTGCAGCACGGCTACGACACGGTGGTGGGGGAGCGCGGGCATACGCTGTCGGGCGGCGAGCGCCAGCGCGTGTCGATTGCGCGGGCGATCCTGCACGATCCTCGGATCCTCATCTTGGACGAGGCGACGAGCAGCGTGGACACGGAGACGGAGCGCGAGATCCAGCAGGCGCTCGAGCGGCTGGTGGCAGGACGCACCGTGTTCGCGATCGCGCACCGGCTATCGACGCTCCGGAAGGCGTCGCGGTTGTTCGTGATCGAGGACGGGCGATTGGTCGAGCACGGCACGCACGCCGAGCTGCTGGCAAAAACGGATGGGAAGTACCGGCATCTGTACGAGCTGCAGCTGCAGCTCCAATAGAGAGGAGGTGCCATGACGCTGACTTTAGGCAAATCGGCTACCGTCACTCGAGCGCTGACGCTCGAGTGGCGGGCCGACGGCTCGCTGTGGGCGGTCCGCGATGACGAAGAGCGCCCGGTGTCCGTGCGGCGCTGCTTTCCGTGGTCCGAACCCACGCGACACCTCTCGTTGCGCGACGCGGAGGAGGAAGAGTTCGCACTCGTCAGAAACCCGGCCGAGCTCGATCCGCGATCGCGGGCGGCGCTGGAGACGGCGCTCGCGGTTGCGGGGTTCGTGTTCGAGGTCACCCGCGTGCTGGAGATCGAGGAGGAAGTCGAGATCCGGCGCTGGCAGGTCGAGACTCGGCAGGGGCCTCGCACGTTCCAGACGCGGCTCGATGATTGGCCACGTACGCTGCCGCACGGCGGGCTGCTGATCCGCGACCTGGCGGGGGATTTGTATCACCTCGCGGCGCCGGAGCAGTTGGACCGGCAGAGCCGGGAGTTGCTGTGGGCGTTTGTGGACTAGACGCGACGTACGTAAGGCCGGATTGTCTCATTGGCTCCGGCGACCTAGGTTGCGCCTTGAGTCTATGTCCATCTCGCGGCGCGAAGCGCTCAAGCACATCGGAGCGGCGAGTGCCGGGGTCGTTCTCCCGACGACACTCTTCCGCGGGCGCGTGCGCGACATTGTCGTCGACGGCCGGCCGGTCGAGATTGCGGTCGCCGCTGTCAGCGCGCACACCGTGCGTGTCACCGTTCTCCCCCTCGTCGGCGGTTCGCGTGGTTCGCTCCCCGTGGACGGTGCTTTGGTACGCGATGACCTGGGGGGACGCCGCGTCGCTGCGCGACGGCGGACGGCGGAGTCGTTCGCCCCGGTGCAGGCAGGTGAGCTGACCGTCCGCTTCACTCCCGAGCCCCCCACGATCGCCGTCGAGGCCCCGGACGCGCGCGTGGCGCAAAGGCTGGTTCTCGAGGCTGCCACGCCCAACGTTTCTTTCCTCTTGCCCGAAGGTCCCCTCCTCGGCCTGGGCGAGGGTGGCCCGCAGTTCGACCGCAAGGGCTCGGTCGATCAGATGCGCAACGGCCAGGGTGGCTATCAACTGGCAACGCACGGTGGCCGGGCGCCGATCCAGTGGCTCATCGGGACGGATGGCTGGGGCCTGTTCATTCACCTGCCGTACGGCCGGTTCGATTTCACAGGCGCCGAGGGCCGTTTCACGCCGCAGGATGACGCGCCACTCGATGTGTTTGTCGTCGCGTCTCGCGATCCGGCGGTGATTATGGCTGAGTACGCGCGGATCACCGGCCGACCCGAGCTGCCCGCCCGCTGGAGCCTGGGCTACATGCAGTCGCATCGCACGCTCGCCGGTCCGGACGAAATCCTTGGCGTGGCGCGCACGTTCCGCGAGAAACGTCTGCCGATTGACGCGGTGATCTACCTCGGGACCGAGTTCACGCCGTCCGGTTGGAACACGCGGAACGGCGAGTTCACCTGGCATCCCGGCAATTTCCCAGACCCTAAGGCCATCGTGGATCAACTGCACGCGCTGCACCTCAAGATCGTGCTCCACACGGTGATCGAAGGACGGCGCCTCATTGGTACCGTGGACGATCCCTGCATGGCGCCCGAGCCCCCCGGGCGCACTGCAGACGATCGCTGGCCCGAGGAACGGCATGTGGCGTGCTACTGGCCGGCGCATAAGGCTGTCTCAGATCTCGGCATCGACGGGTGGTGGCCGGATCAAGGGGACGGCTACGACGCACCGTCTCGACTCGCGCGGCATCGGATGTACTGGGAGGGGCCGCAGCGATCCCGGCCCGATGAGCGCCCGTTCGCCTTGCATCGCAACGGCGCGCCTGGCATGGCGCGCTACGGCGCGTTCCTCTGGTCGGGCGACGTGCAGTCGCGCTGGGAGACGCTCGCGACGCATGTGCCCGTCGCCGTGAACACCGGTCTCTCGGGAATCCCATACTGGGGGACAGACATCGGCGGGTTCATTCCGACTCCGGAATTGACCGGGGAGCTGTACGTGCGATGGTTTCAGTTCGGCGCGTTCTGCCCGTCGTTTCGTGCGCACGGCCGCCACTGGCATCTGCGCCTGCCCTGGGGATGGGATGGCGGCGACGGCGGCCCGCCCGAGACTCGGCTTGTGATCGATCCGGCCGAGCTCCACAACAAGGATGTCGAGCCGATCGTCAAGCGCTATCTCGAGCTGCGCTATCAGCTTCTCCCCTACACCTACACCGCCGTGAAAGACACATGCGAAACCGGACTGCCGGTGATGCGCGCGTTGTGGCTCCACTACTCCGACGATCCCGTGGCCGTGGCGCGTGGCGACGAGTACTTGTGGGGCCGAGACCTCCTGGTCGCGCCGGTGGTGGAGCGGGGCGCCTCGAGTCGGCGGCTTTATTTGCCGCGTGGTGCGTGGTACGACTACTGGAGCGGCGAGCGGGTCGAAGGTGGCCGCGAGATCGATCGCGCGGTGGATCTCGCCACGATGCCCCTCTACGTGCGCGCGGGCGCGCTCATGCCCGTGGGGCCCGCCCGCCAGTACGCGGATGAGTCGCCGGACGCGCCCCTCACGATTGTCGTCTATCCCGGTGCCGATGGCGCCGATTCGTACTACGAAGACGACGGCCGCACGTTCGCGTACCGGCGGGGCGAGTGGTTGAAGATCGCCCTGACGTGGAACGATTCGGAGCGACGGCTCGGCCTGCACCTCGCCCCCGGTTCGCGCATGCTCGCGCCTCGGTCGCGGCCGATCGTGGTGCGGGTCGCGGGCGGCGTGGATACGCGCACGGTCACGTTCACGGGGCGGCCGGTCGACCTGCAGTTCTGATAGGTCGGCGCGTCATGAGGCGGAGCCGTTTCAACCTGCACGCCTCCGCCGCACACAGGCACAATCTCGGACACCAGGGGGTAGCTCCGGGCACGGAGGTACCTGTGACACGTACACTCACTTGCCTCGTTGCGGCCGCACTCGCAGGCGCCGGTTCTACAACGGCACAGAGCGGCCTGGGACTGAAGGGCGGCTTCTCATACGGCAACGTCTCGAACCGCGGGCTGGTGGCTGGGCATTCTAGCCGTCCAACCTACCGCTGACATCGGCGGCAGAAGACCGTCTGCCGTAAGTCAATTTGATGCGTCATCACCAGTTTTCTGCCGCAGTTGACACATTTCTCCCCGCCGCGGCCGTACACCCGCAGCGCGAACTGAAACCGGCCCCGCTCGCCGGTCCCCGTGCGATAATCACGCAGCGTCGTGCCCGACGACGCCAGCGCACGCTGGAGTACGTCCACGATCGCGGCATGGAGCCGGGCGAATTCCTCGAGTGACAGCTTGTGTGTGCGCCTTGACGGCCTGAGCCTGGCATCGAACAACGCCTCATTCGCGTAAATGTTGCCCACCCCTGCGACGCGCCGCTGATCCATGATCGCCTTCTTGATGGCGGTGCGTGTCCCCCTCAGGCGATTGGCAAACACGAAGGGCGTGAACGTGTCCTCGAGCGGCTCAGGGCCGATTCGGCCGGTATAGGTTATCCAGCCCGCTTCATCGAGGAGCCAGATCGTGCCGAGGCGCCGCACATCCCGGTACACGAACTTGCGTCCGTCGTCGAGCGTGCAAATCAAGACGGCGTACTTCAGCTCGTCGCGCGTCAGGGCTCGGTCGTACACGAGCAGCGATCCGGTCATGCGCGGCTGGATGACCATGCGATGCCCGCTCGCCAGCCGGAATACGGCGTGCTTGGCGCGGCGATAGACGTGTTCGATCGTGGTGCCTTGGAGAGTCTTGATCAGGCGGGGCTTGGAAACCTGGCGCAGGACGTCCGTTTTCCTGAGCTCCGCCTGGGCGATGCGACACCCCTCGAGCCGAGGGGCGATCTCGCGAACGATCGTCTCGACTTCAGGCAGCTCCGGCACGCTCGATCTCCCGCCAGGCGATATCGCGGCGCCAGGTCTTGCCCTCGAACGCAATCCGCTCGGCGGCGCCGCGACTCGCGCGAGCCGCGTCGGATACGGTCGCCCCGAGGCCAGTCACGCTGAGCACGCGTCCCCCGGACGTGCGCAGCCTGCCCTCGTTGTCGCGGTACGTGCCGGCGTGAAAGACGATCACATCCTCCCCGAGCTCTGGCGGGTCCGGGAGTCTGATCGCGACGCCTTTCTCGGGGTTCTCGGGATAACCCCGCGCCGCCAGTACGGTCGTGACGGCGGCCCGCTCGACCGCCAGCACCTGTTGGGTCGGCAGCAGACGCCACTGACGCTGGGCGATCGCGATCAAGTGCTGCGTGAAACCCGGCAATATCGCCGGCAACAGCACCTGCGTCTCGGGATCGCCGAACCGCGCATTGAACTCGAGCACCGACGGTGTCCCGTCGGGCAGGATCATGAGGCCGGCGTAGAGGACGCCTTCGTACGGCGTGCCTTGCGCTGCAACCTCACGCAGCACCGGCTCGAAGATTTCCGCGCGCACACGCGCGAGCAGCGCGTCCGTCGTGATGCTCACCGGACAGTACGCGCCCATGCCGCCGGTATTCGGGCCGGTGTCGCCTTCGCCGAGTCGTTTGTGGTCCTGAGCCGGCGGCAAGATCAACACGCGTTCGCTGTCGGTCAGCGCCAGGACCGACAGCTCCTCACCGGCGAGGAACTCTTCGATAAGCACCTCTTTGCCGGCCTCGCCCAGCGAACCGTCCAGCATTGCGCGGACGACCTTCACGGCTTCCTCGCGCGTCCGGCAGACCACCGCGCCTTTGCCGGCCGCTAACCCTGATGCCTTTACCACGAGGGGTTCGGCGTGGCCACCGATGTACTCCAGCGCCGGGCCCATACCCACGAACGTGGCACTCTTCGCCGTCGGGACTCCAGCGCGCCGCATGACTTCCTTGGCGTATGCCTTCGATGACTCGAGCCGCGCCGCGGGCGCCGAGGGCCCGAAGACCGCCCGGCTGTCATCGCGCAAACGATCGGCGAGGCCGGCGGCGAGCGGAGCTTCCGGGCCAATGATCGTGACATCGATATCGTGGCTGCGGACAGCGGCGACCAGTTCGTCAACGGCGGTCGCGGCAATCGGCAAGTTCGTGCCGATGGGGGCGGTTCCGGGATTCCCTGGTGCGGCGAACAGCTGGAGGTCAGACGAAGAGGCGGCGGCATCGCGGTGCAGTGCCCAGCAGAGGGCATGCTCGCGGCCGCCGCCTCCGACGACCAGTACTCTCACTTCTTCTTGAACGCGTCCGTGAAGGCTTGGGCGGCCCGCTTGGCACTGTCCACCACGTCGTTCACGACCGCCTTCGCTTCTTTCATATAGTGGTCGCGCGCTTCGTCGATATCGTCCTCGATCGGTCGCTTCTCGGCTTCCGGACCACGGCGCGTGTACTCGCCGTTCAGAATCCGGTCATATGCGCCGGCTTCCACCCAGCGCTGCAGCTCGGCCGCGCGGAGGGTGTTGAACGGATGCGTCTGATCGAGCGTGTTCAGAATCTTGAAGATGCGGTCGACGGCGCCGCCCGTCTCCTCGTACTCCTTGGCCTGCGCCAGGAAGGCGTTCAGGTCCATCTGCTTCATGTCGCCGCCACCCGCCATTTTCAGGAACATGCGCATCGATGCTTCCGGATCCTGGGTCGAGATCAGGCCGGCGCGGTCGGACGAGAGCTCGCTCTTCCGGAACCACTCGAGCAAGGCGAACCGAATCGGCGCGAGGAAGAGGCCGGCCAGGAAGGGCAGCATGTTGGCGCTGACGAAGAGAATGATGATCAGGATCGTGTGGTAGAGCGCGTGGCCGCTCATGATGTGCCCCAGCTCGTGGCCGAGCAGGGTCCGCATCTCGTCGTCATCGAGCAGCTTGAGCGCGCCGGAGTTGAGGACGATGAACGGCCGCTCGACACCGAAAGCGCCGGCGTTGACGAACGGCGTCTGCGACACGAACAGCTCGGGCCGGTCGGGCCAGTCCATCGTCGTCAGCACGTCCGTATAGAGCTGATTGAGCCTCGGGAATTGCGTCGGTCCGACGCGCACAGCGTTGGCCTGGAACAGCAGGCGGATGCCGCGCTCGCCGAAGAACCCGACGATCTTCTTGACGACTTCATCGAACCCCGGGACCGAGCGCAGCGTCTGCAGCGCGGCACGATCCGCCGGATGCTCCCACGACACGGGAGCGATCTGGGTGAGAATTTTGCGCGGGCGAGCCGCGGGCAGTGTGGCGTCAGTCATCTATGTCATCTCCAGCAATGGGATTCCCACACATACGCGCACGATATGCGCGTGTTTCGGTAGGGGCGCAGCATGCTGCGCCCCTACATACATCATCAATCATCCCCCAGCGCCTGATCGAGATCCGCGATCAGGTCCTCTACATCCTCGATCCCGACCGATAACCGCACGAGGCTGTCGGTGAGTCCCATGCGGCGCCGCATCTCGGCCGGAACGCTGGCATGCGTCATCGTCGCCGGATGGCCGATCAGGCTCTCCACGCCGCCCAACGATTCGGCCAGCGCGAAGATCTTGGTGCGCTGGACGAAACGGCGGGCGAACGCTTCGTCGCCCAGCTCGATGCTGATCATCCCGCCGAAGCCCTTCATCTGGCGCGCCGCCAGCTCGTGCTGCGGATGCGAGCGCAAGCCGGGGTAGTAGATACGCTGAACTCTGGGATGTTGCTCCAGCCATTCGGCGACGCGGCGGCCGTTCACATCATGCTGGCGCATGCGCAGCGCCAGCGTTTTGGTGCCGCGCAGTGCGAGCCAGCAGTCGAAGGGGCCCGGAACCGCGCCGGACGAGTTCTGGATAAACCCAATCCGCTCGGCGATGTCGTCCCGGGTCGTCACCAGCATGCCGCCGACCATGTCGGAGTGGCCGTTCAAGTACTTGGTGGTCGAGTGCAGGATGACGTCGGCCCCGAATTCCAAGGGCTGCTGGAAGAAGGGAGTCGCGAAGGTATTGTCCACGACGAACAGCGCTTTGGCTTTGCGGGCGATCTCCCCGGTTGCCGCGAGATCGCACAGTCGCATCATCGGGTTGGTGGGCGTCTCGGTGTAGACGAGCTTGGTCTTGGGCGTCAGCGCCGCGGCGACCGCATGCGTATCACCGCCATCCACGAACGTGAACGTGATACCCATGCGCGCCCAGATGTGGGTCATCTGCCGGTGCGAGCCGCCGTACACATTCTCACCGCTCACGACGTGATCACCCGCGGAGAGCAGCTTGATCACCGCATCGAGCGCGGCGAGCCCGGACCCGAACGCAAAGCCATGCAGCCCGCCTTCGAGTGCCGCGACATTGCGCTCGAGCGCCTCGCGCGTCGGGTTGCGCGTGCGGGCGTACTCATACCCCTTGTTGCGCCCGAGCGCTTCCTGGATGTAGGTCGAGGTCTGATAGATGGGGCCCATCACCGCCCCGCTGAGGGGATCGCCGACGTATCCGGCGTGCACAGCACGTGTCGCAAAGCGGCGCGAGAGGTCCTGATCGGCGACGCGCGTCATGGCCGGAACGTAAGGGCGGCTTCCCTGTGGGGCAAGCGACCTTTAGGTTTGGCGGCCATGCCACCGTTCTCCGGAGTGCGGTGCTTGGTCGTCGATGACGAACCGCGGCTGCGTCGCGTGCTCATCCGCCTGCTCGAAGGTGAAGGCTTCAGCTGCGCGGAAGCGGGATCGGGTGTCGAGGCGCTGGTCGAGCTGGAGAAGGGACCGGTGCCGCTCGTCATTTCCGACCTCCGCATGCCGGAAATGGACGGCGTCTCGCTGCTGCGGGAAATCACCACGCGCTGGCCCGAGACGGCGGTCATCGTCGTCACCGCCGTCGCGGAAGTCGAGAGTGCCGTCGCGTGCCTACAGATGGGCGCGCTCGACTATGTCGCGAAGCCGTTTCACCTGGATGAGGTGCGGGCGCGGGTGTCGCAGGCGCTCGACAAGCGTCGGCTCATCATCGAAAATCGGACCTACCAGCAGAATCTCGAGCAGCGTGTTGAAGCCCAAGCCCGGCGCATCGAAGAGCTGTTTCTCGAAGGCGTGCACGCGCTCGTCTACGCCCTGGAGGCGAAGGATGCGTACACGCGTGGTCACTCGATGCGCGTGGCGAATTATTCCGTAGGCATTGCGCGCGCTCTCAAGCTCGATGACGACTTGGTCGACACGATCGCCCTCGGCGCCGAGCTGCACGACGTGGGAAAGATCGGCGTGAGCGAGAGCGTGCTGCACAAGGCGGGAAAACTGTCGGATGCCGAGTATCGTCACATCATGGAGCACACGGTGATCGGCGCCCGCATCCTGGGGCCGCTGATGAAGGATGCACCCGGCGCGCTGTCCATCGTCCGGTCGCATCACGAGCGGCTCGATGGGACCGGCTCCCCCGACGGGTTGAAGGGCGATCAGATCCCGTTCGAAGCGCGCCTGGTGAGCGTGGCGGACGCGTTTGATGCGATGACGAGCGTTCGGCCCTATCGCCCATCGCTCTCCGTGCAGCACGCGATGCGGGAGCTCGAGCAATGGAAGGGCGTGCAGTTCGATCCCGTCATCGTCGCTGCATTCTTGAAAGCCTTCGCCGAGGGCACCTCGCTACCCATTCCGACGCCGCAGCTGCAGCCGCTGCGCCTCCCGGTGCGGGCCATGGAAGCTCGGCGGGCCTGATCCATGTCCGACACGCTGATGATCAGTGTGTCGGGTGTTCGAGGTCTCGTCGGTACAGACCTGACTCCCGAGCTGGTCGCCCGGTGGGCAGCCGCCTTCGGCGTCTGGGGGAAGGGGAACGGGGGACGGGGGAAGCGGAAAGCCCGAATTGTGCTCGGTCGCGATGCCCGCACGTCCGGCCCCATGTTCGCCGCCGCTGCTGCCGCCGGTCTCCTATCGGTGGGGTGTGATGTCATCGATGTTGGCTTAGTTGCAACACCCACGGTACAACTGGCGGTTGAGCACCATCGCGCCGCCGGCGGCATCATTCTCACCGCCAGCCATAACCCGATCGAGTGGAACGCGCTGAAGTTCGTCGGCCCCGATGGCATCTTTCTTGATACCGTCGCGGGCGCCCAAGTACGGGAACTGGCCGAGGCAGCTTCCCTGCCGCGTGCCAGCTATCATGCGATCGGCGGTGTGGAGGCGGATGCGGACGCGATTGCCCGCCACCTCGCCGCCGTGCTGGCGTTGCGGGTGGTCGACGTCAAGGGGATCCGCCGCCGGCGGTTTCGTGTCGTGTTTCCACGGCCGCCCGAGCCGGTCCCCGAGAATCTGAAGGCGCTCGGCGCGCTCGTACACCGCAAGCAGGCGGACATCGGCATCGCGGTGGATCCAGATGTCGACCGGCTCGCGATTGTCGACGAGCAGGGACGGCCAATCGGCGAGGATTACACGCTCGCGTTTGCGATTCGCGCTGTGCTCGGGAAACGTGCAACGGGACACGGGAAACGTGTCGTGGTCTGCAATCTCTCGACGAGTCTCGTTGTCGAAGATGCAGCAAAGGAGTTCGGCGCGACGGTCGTGCGCGCACCGGTCGGTGAAGCGCACGTCGCGCGCAAGATGATCGAGCTGAAAGCAATCATCGGCGGGGAGGGCAACGGCGGCGTGATGTATCCGGCGCTGCATGTCGGTCGCGACGCGCCGGTGGCTCTCGCGCTGGTGCTCTCGCTGCTCGCGCGCGAACGCGCCACCGTCAGTGCACTGGTCGCGCGAGCGCCACGGTACGCGATCGTCAAGGCCAAGGTGGAACGCGGAACACGGAACGTCGAACGCATGGACGGGGTGTATGCTTCACTGCGGGCGGAGTTTCCCGAGGCGAACGCCGACACGCAGGACGGACTGCGGCTCGCGTGGCCCGATCGCTGGCTGCATGTGCGGCCGTCAGGCACCGAGCCAATCATTCGCCTGATTGCGGAAGCGCCGTCGGGCGTAGACGCGGAACGGCTGATCGAGGAAGGGCGGCGGTTATGTGCGGCATCGTAGGCTACACCGGCAAGCGAACAGCGGCGCCCGTCGTCCTCGAGGGTCTCCACCGGCTCGAGTATCGCGGCTATGACTCGGCCGGCCTCGCCGTCGTCAACGGGGGGCTGCAGATCTTTCGCGCGCCCGGCAAGATCGCCGTCTTGGAGCGCGAGCTCGGCAGCCACCTTCCGGAAGGCACAACCGCGATCGCGCACACGCGTTGGGCGACGCACGGCGTACCCAACACCGTCAACGCGCATCCGCACGCGGACTGCGGCGGCACGATCGCGCTGGTGCACAACGGCATCATCGAGAACGCCGGCGCGCTGCGCCAGGCGCTCGGGAAGCGCGGGCACGTGTTCCGTTCGCAGACGGACACCGAAGTCCTCTCGCATCTCATCGAAGAGACCCACACCAAGGGTGCGTCGCTGGTGGATGCCACCGCCGAAGCGTTGCGGCAGGTGGAAGGCACCTACGGCATCGCCGTGATCTCGAGCCGCGAGCCCGATACGATCGTCGCGGCCCGGCACGGCTCGCCGTTGCTCGTCGCGATCGGCAACGGCGAGAACTTCGTCGCGTCCGACGCCTCAGCCGTGCTCGCGCATACCCGGTCGGTGGTGTACATGGACGACGGCGAGATCGCGGAGGTCAAGCCGACGGATTACCGGATCATGGACCTCGCCACGGTCGAGAAGGAGAAGGTGGTCACGCAGGTGGACTGGGATCTCGCGACGATCGAACGCGGCGGCCACGCCCATTTCATGCTCAAGGAGATCATGGAGCAGTCGGAGAGCGTGCAAAACACGCTCCGTGGCCGGCTGCTCGAGGAGGACGGGACGGCCCGCTTCGGCGGCCTGAACATCAGTAATGAAGAGCTGCTGAAGGTGCAGCGCATCGTCATCACCGCGTGCGGGACGTCCTGGCATTCGGGATTGATCGGGGAATACATGATGGAGGAGCTGGCCCGCATCCCCACGGAGGTCGAGTACGCCTCGGAGTTCCGCTACCGCAATCCGATCGTCGACGAGCGCACGCTCGTGATCGGCATCTCGCAGTCCGGCGAGACGGCCGATACGCTGGCCGCGTTACGCGAGGCCAAGCGGCGCGGTGCCCGCACGCTGGGGCTGGTCAACGTGGTGGGCAGCACGATCGCCCGCGAAGTGGACGGCGGCATCTATCTGCACGCCGGCCCGGAGATCGGCGTGGCGAGCACCAAGGCGTTCACGAGTCAGATCGTGGCGCTGGCGCTGCTCACGCTGAGAATGGGCCGGCTGCGCGCGCTCTCGATCCTGCAGGGGCGGGAGGTCGTGCGGGCGCTCGCGAAGCTCCCCGAGCTCGTCACGCGCGTGCTGGCGAAAGCGCCGGAAATCGAGCAGCTGGCCGATCGTCTGATTCGCGCGCAGAACGTGCTGTATTTGGGCCGCGGCTACAATTTCCCGGTCGCGCTCGAAGGCGCGCTGAAGCTCAAGGAAATCTCCTACATCCACGCCGAAGGCTATCCGGCGGCCGAAATGAAGCACGGCCCGATCGCGCTCATCGATGATCTGATGCCGGTCGTATTCATCGCGCCGAAAGACGGCGTGCATCAGAAGGTCCTCAGCAACATTGAGGAAGTGAAGGCGCGCGGTGGGCGGGTAATCGCGATTGTGACCGAGGGTGACACGGCGCTAGACAAGCTGGCGGACTACCGCATCGAGATCCCGGAGACGCTCGACCTGCTCACGCCGGTCTTGAGTGTCGTGCCGCTGCAGCTGCTGGCGTATTACATCGCGGTGCGTCGGGGTTGCAACGTCGATCAGCCAAGGAATTTGGCCAAGAGCGTCACGGTCGAGTGAGAGTCGTCCTCCAGCGGGTCAGTCGCGCGGAGGTTCGGGTCGCAGGCCGGGTTACCGGAAAGATCGGGCCCGGCTTTCTCGTGCTCGCGGGTTTCGGGCCGAGCGATACCGAGGCGCAGCTCTCGTGGATGGCGGAGAAAATCCTCGGGCTTCGAGTGTTCGCCGACGACCAGGGGAAGATGAATCGGGATTTGGTAGAGACGAAGGGTTCTCTCCTTGTGGTGTCGCAGTTCACGTTGTACGGGGATGCCAGCAAAGGGCGGCGACCCAGTTTCATCGATGCCGCGCCTCCCGACCTCGCCAAGAAGCTCTATGAAAGATTCGTCGAGTTGTTGAAGGAAAAAGCAGGAACAATCGCCGTCGAGACCGGTGAGTTCGGCGCGATGATGGACGTCGAGCTGGTGAACGACGGACCGGTGACGCTCATTCTCGAGAAATGAAACAAGGCGGCCCGCACGGTGCGGGCCGCCTCCGCACGTTTCGCTAGGGGACTCGGCTCACGTGCCGTTGTCGTTTGGGGACATCCACGTCTTCGCGTTCACGGTGATGTTGTCCAGGAATACGAACCCCGGGCCTACGTCCGTTCCCTCGTCGAAGACTATCGCTAGGCTGGTGACGGTTCCGGCCACGATGTCGGCCGAGTCCGCTGCGCTGAACCCCAGGAGGCTGGTGAGCTGCCCCGCGATCACCGATGGTGAGAAGGCATCGTTCGTCCAGCCTTCTGGGGCCGTACCGGAGCGGTCAGCGTGTGCGCAACCGAGAAAGATCGTGTAATGATTTCCGCTCGATCCATCGACGCCCACGTTCCAGCGCGGCGCGCCCGCACCGCACCAGCCGTCGTTGCTGCGGCGCAACCACGAGAGCTCGAGCTCCGACATCAGTAGGCCTGCTACGCCCGTGATACCGGCGAACCCGGCGGCATTGGTCGATGTTGCTGTCAACTTTTGCAGGTAGAGCGCGAAATCGGCGTTTCCCTTGGCATCCGGCAGGCCCTCGTGCGACCTCCACGCGCCGAGGGAACTCTCTCCGAAGGCGCCGGGATGCAGGTTCAGGCCCTGCCCGCCGCCAACGTCGAACGAGGGCCGGAGCGGCGGCGCCATAGTCGTCGGGTCACACGCCGTCAGAACCAGCGCGACCGCGAGCGTGCTGCAAGCGAGATGCTGTTTCATGGGATGCTCCTGCGTCAGAGCGACTGGAGGTGCGTCTGGGGAGTTGCAGCGTGGAGTTACGCGGGGGTCGGCGCAGTGTCAAGAAGGCGATCCCTTACTTTTGTGCCATGCTCTCGCGCTCTTCCCATCGCCCAGTCGTGCTGGCCCGCACGGTTCGCCCCGGCGCCGCCAGCTGCTTCGAGATGTTGCGCATTGTGTTTCGGGTGATCCCGCCTGGTGTGGACGAGCAGGTGGCTCCGGCTAGCGCGGCACCGCCACGATCGCGAGGCGGTCGCCCTTGGGGCTCACCGCGAGGCGCGTCACGTTGGTGAGTCCGGCGATGGCGAAATCTGCCACTTCTTCCCAATCCTGGCCGCGCCGCGGGTTCCACTGAAATAGCTTCGTGCCCCGCGCCGCGAGCGCGATGCCGCCTGTCCAGGCGAAAAACTCCGCGCCTTCCAACGCGCGGACGAGCGGGGTCACGGCTTTCGTTTGCAGGTTCACTTCTTTGATCCAATTCCCCGCGAGTGAATCGCGCTGCAGGAACGCGATCGCCGACGACCCAGGTACGCGCTGCAGCGGCCGGCCGATGTTCTGCGCGACGACCGCGCCTCGTGTGCTGGGCGCGCGGGCGTCCGCGATCTGCAGGGTCGACGGCGAGCCGAGGACGTAGAGGACGAGCGTGTGGTCGTCGGCCCACGCGTGATAGCCGACCGGCTTGATCGAGTCGAGTACGAGGCGCGGTCGCGAGCCGTCGAAGTCGAACGCCCACAGCCGCTGCGTCGAATCGGCTTCGACGCGCACCACCGAAAAGCCCCTGCCGTCCGGCAGCGGGGTCGGCGAGTACTCGCTCTCACGCGTCGCGGTCAGCCGGGTGCTCGTCCTTGCGCCGATGTCGTAGCGATAGATATCTGCCTGGCTGTCCGCACGGATCGATGTATAGAGAAAAGCACGGCCATCGGGCAGGAAAAACGGCTGGTTGTCGTATCCGGGTCGGGCGGTGACGTTGACCGGCGCGCCGACGACGACGCGGCCGTCCTGCACGCGCAGCGGAGCCAGATAGATGTCCGTCGCCGGCGGGCCAGCGGTGGCCGCCTGGAGCGTGAACAACGCTTCCCAGAGCACGCCCAAACATACCCCGAGGTATCTTTTCCCGCGTGAAACCGATCGTCCTCGCCTCCGGCTCGCCGCGCCGGAAGCAGCTCCTGGAAATGCTCCGCATCCCCTTCCGCGTCATCCCGCCCGATGTGGACGAGCATGTCCTGCCCGGGGAGAAGCCCGACGCCTACGTGACGAGGCTATCGCGCGCGAAGGCCCAGGCGGTCGTCGCGCGCGCGCCCGGGGATGTGATCCTGGCGGCGGACACGACGGTGGTCTTACACGGCACGATATTCGAAAAGCCGACGTCGCCCGCCAACGCGGTCGAGATGCTGCAGCAGTTGCAGGGGCAGACCCACGAGGTCCTCACCGCGGTCGCCGTCGCCGAGAACGGCAGGCTGGAGCAGGCGCTCGACGTCTCGCGCGTCACGTTCCGGTCGATCGAGCGGCAAACTCTCGAGGCCTACGTGGCGACCGGCGAACCGCTCGACAAGGCCGGCGCCTACGCGATTCAGGGACTCGGCGCCCCGCTGATCGAGCGTGTGGAAGGCGATTTCTTTGGCGTGATGGGACTGCCGCTGCGGCTGGCGCTGGACCTGCTGGCGAAGTTCGGGAGACCTTACCGCTTTACCCGGTAGACCGGCACCTTTTTCGTCTTTCCCTTCACCTGAATCGGCTCGAGCGCCTCGACGTTGGGGGGCGTCTTGAGCGCCTTGTAGAACGGCTCGGAAATCAGAATCTCGTTGCCGCCCGCGGATGAGCAGAGTCGACTGGCGGTGTTCACGGCGTCACCGATCACCGTATACTCGAGCCGCCGGTTGGAGCCGATGTTGCCGGCAAAGACTTCCCCGAAGTTGATGCCGATGCCGACCGCGAGTGGTTGGCGGCCTGCCTCCTTCCACTTCGCATTCATCTTCTCCAGTGTGTCGAGCTGGTCAAGGGCACATTGCATGGCGCGGTCGGCGTCGTCCTCGTGGGCGATCGGCGCGCCCCACAGGGCCATGATCGCGTCGCCCATGAACTTGTCGAGCGTGCCCTGGTGCTCGAAGACGATGTCCACCATCTCCGTGAAGTAATCCGTGAGCAACCCGGCGATTTCATCCGGGTTCATCGTCTCCGACATCGGTGTGAAACCGCGAATGTCCGAGAAGAACACGACGACGGGCCGCTTCGTGCCTCCCAGCGCGACCTCGCCCTCCTGTTGTGCGATCTGCGATGCGAGGTTGGGCGCGAAATAACGCTGGAAGTTCGAGACCACGACCGCTTCGCGGCGCAGCCGGTCGGACAGCTGCGAGTTCTCGATCGCGACGGCCGTGAGACCGCCGAATGCGATCAAGAACTCGAGGTCCTCATCGGCAAACGAGTGCGTCGCGGTGAGATTGTCGACGTACAGGATGCCGAGGACTTTGGAGTCCGACCCCATGAGCGGGGTGCACATCGCGCTGCGGACGCTTTGGATGAGGATCGATTTGCCTTTGAAGCGCTCGTCGGCCGCGGCGTTGTCCGAGAGAATCGCGACCCGCTCTTCGACCGCTTTGCGGGCGATCGACTGCGGCACGTGTTTGGCGGCGCTGGCATCCCCGGTGCGACTCTTGGAAATCCGCGGCACCAGCTCGTTCGACTTGCCGTCGAGCAGCAGAATCGACACGCGGTCCACGTTCATGATCTGGAACGTGAAGTCCACGACTTTGTCGAGCAGGCGATCGAGCTCCTGCTGCTTCGACAGCTCTTTGGAGACCTCGAGCAGCAGCGACAGCTTCTTCTCGCGCCGCTCTTCCAGATTGTCGGCCTTGACCTTGAGGTGCGACGCGCCTTGCGGCTGGTCGATCACGATCGCGGGCACGCCGCCCGAGACGCTCACCGGCAGCTGGCGGACGATCGTGCCCCCGCCCGCCCCGCCCTTGGTCGACGGTTTGAAGTCGGCCGGGGGCGGCACGACCTGGGGTCGCGGCAAGGGCGCCGTCACTTCCTTCACCCGGAAGGCGACCTTTCCGAACGTCACGACGTCGTTGGCCCCCGCGTCGGCCTCGGTGATCTTGGCGCCGTTCAGGAAGGTCCCGTTGGAGGAGCCGAGATCGGTGACGCGCACGCCGTTTTCAGTCATCACGATTTCGGCGTGGCGGCGGGAGATCGTGGGATCGTAGATCGGCACGTCGCTCGTGACGGCGCGTCCCACCACGAGTTTGCGCCCGAGCTGAAGATCGATCGACTGCTCGCCGGAGGTGCTCAGCAGCTTGAACACAGCCCGAAACTAATCGCCCGCTTTGGCGAGCGCGAGCGCTCGCAGCACCGCGAGAGCCTTCGCTTCAGTTTCCGCGAATTCACGCGCCGGCTCCGAATCGGCGACGATGCCGGCGCCCGCCTGGACGACGACGCGATCGCGCAGCACGACCGCGGACCGAATCGCGATGCAGGTATCCATGGTGGTCGCGCCCCACCCGACGTAGCCGACGGCGCCGGCATATGGCCCACGCCGCTCCGGCTCCAGCTCGTCGATGATTTCCATCGCGCGCACCTTCGGCGCGCCACTGACCGTCCCCGCGGGGAAGCAGGCGCGCAAGACATCGAGCGCGTCGTACCCGTCCTTGAGCTGACCGCGCACTTCGCTCACGAGATGTTGGACGTGTGAGTAGCGCTCGATCTGCAACGACTCGGTGACGCGCACCGTGCCGTACTGCGCCACGCGCCCGACGTCGTTGCGTCCCAGATCCACGAGCATGCGGTGCTCGGCGAGCTCTTTCGCGTCCGCCAAGAGCGACGCCGCCAACGCGTCGTCCTCCGCCGGCGTGGCGCCGCGCGGCCGCGTGCCCGCGATCGGCCGCACCGTGACTTCGTTTCCCTCGACCCGGACGAGGACCTCCGGCGAGCTCCCCACGAATGTGACGTCGTCCAGCGCGAGGTAGAACAAATACGGCGCGGGATTCAAGGCGCGCAGATAGCGGTACAACCGCAGCGGATCGACCGCACCCGACACAACCTGCCGGCGGGACAGCACGGCCTGGAACACGTCGCCGGCGGCGATGTAGTCGCGGATCTTTGCAACATCGCGCTCGAAATCACCGCGTGAATACCTGGACTCGGCGCGCACGCGCACGTCGCCATCCAGCGAGAGCGGGGTCAGTTGGTGCGACGACCCCAGCCGTCCGATCAACGCGTCGATGCGCTCCTGTGCGGCGTCGTAGAGGCGCAAGCGCTGCGCCGCGGACACCTTGGCCGGCACCTCGACGTTGGCCACCACGATCGCCCGACCGAACACGTTGTCGAGAATCACCAGCGAATCCGCGAGCATCACGACCGCGTCGGGCACGCCGAGCGTGTCGGCCTGGGCGTCGGGGGGCGGGGGAGGCAGCCGTTCGATGCTGCGCACCAGATCGTAGCCCAGGTATCCCACGGCGCCGCCCATGAAGCGCGGCAAGCCGGGGACCGCAATCGTCGGCAGCGCGCGCATCCGGTCCGCGAGGTGCGCGATTGGATCCGTGGTCTGCCCGGCCTGCTCCCAGCCTGCGCCCTGCGTCCAACGCTCGACCTGTTGACCGCGATAGCGCCACGCTTCGCGCGGTTCGGTGCCGAGGAATGTGTACCGGGCCCAGCGTTCGCCGCCGACCAGTGATTCGAGCAGGAACGCGAACGGCGGCCGCGCGATCTTCGCGAAGGCCGCTACCGGCGTATCGGCGTCCGTGACCACCTCGCGCATCACCGGCACGATGCCTCCCCCCGCCTGTTTGGCGCGCTCGAGGAATGCGTCGCGTGGGTCCATGGTCTAGATTTCGCCGCGATGCACTGGGAGGGAGGTGCTGCACTGCTGCTGCTGCTGCCGGCCACGGGATCCGCCCAGGACTGGAACGGCGATTCCGCCCTGGCGCTGGCGCGGCGCGCGATCGACCGGCGCGCGCAGGCCGCCGTGGATACCGCGCTGCGCGACTACAAGGCCCAAGCTCACGGATTTCTCTTCTTCCTCGGGCAGTTCGGCGAAGGGCTCACCGAACCGCCACGGCTGATAAAAGCGGACCAGCTGGAGCTGGAAGTGTACTGGAAGGCGCCCGGGCTCAGCAAGCAGCGCATCATCGGTTGGCGCGATCGCACCGAGGTGCCGACCGATATCAACTACCACCGCGATCACCTGGGGATCGCCCAGAACAATTTCGGGCGCGCGATCCGGCTGGGCGAAGGCGACGAGGTGCGCGATGTCCCGCACCCGCTGGCCCCCGGTGGGACGGAGCTGTACGACTTCGCGCTGGGTGACACGACAGCGATCGTCCTCGCCGAGCGCGCAGTGCGCGTCGTCGCGCTCCGCGTGCGACCGAAGCACTTCGACCAGCCGGCCATCGTCGGCACGCTGTTCGTCGATGTGGCATCGGCCGACCTCGTGCGCATGGCGTTCAACTTCACGCCGAAAGCCTACCTCGACCCGCAGCTCGAGGACGTCAGCATCGTACTGGACAATGCCTTGTGGCAAGGCCGATTCTGGCTGCCCTATCGCCAGGAAATCGAGATCCGGCGGCGCGCGACCTGGCTCGACATTCCGGCCCGCGGCATCATCCGCGGCCGCTGGGAAATCGACGGGTACCTGTTCAACCTCGGGCTCGCGGAGGGCTGGTTCCGGGGGGACGAGATCACGGCGCTTCCCAAGGTGCAGCGCGATTCCTTTCCCTGGCGCGGGCCACTCAGTGACGCCATCCAAAATGTCGCCGAGCCGGTCCGCGAGAACGATCTGCAGCAGGTGCGCGCCGAGGTCAGCCGCATCGCGGGACGGCGCGCGCTCACCGGGCTCAAACGCCGGCGCCTCGGCGCCCGAGCGCTGAGCGAGCTGGTGCACGTCAATCGGGTGGAAGGACTCACCGTCGGCGCCGGGTTCGTGTTACGCACGCCCAACGACGGCTTCGAGCTACGGGGGCTCGGCAACTACGGATTTGCCGACCGCGCAGGCAAGGGCATCGTTGCGCTCACCTCCACCGATGGGCTCGAACTGGCCGCATATCGACAGGTGCGGGACATCGCGGACGCGCCAGTGATCGCACCGCTGCTCAATTCGATCGGCGCGCAAGAGTTCGGTGACGACTATGGCGACTACTACCGTGCCACCGGGGTCCGGTTTGGTGTCCGCGTCGGTATCGGCACGCGCGGCGAGTGGCGTTCAAGCGTGTCGCGTGAGCGCATCGCGTCGCTCAGCGTGCGATCCAGTCCCGCCACGGGACGGTATCGTCCCAATCCCGCCGTGGAGGGCGGTGATTACTCAACCGCGACACTCACGATCCGGCGTCGGAGTGAAGGATTCGCGGTACGGCGCGATGTCGCGGGAGAAGCGTCGGTGGAAGTCGGAGAGCAGTACGCACGGGTGAGCGGCACAGCGCACTGGCTCGTGCCCCTTGGCTCGGGACAGACGCGGTTGCTGACGCGCGCGCAAGTCGGCCTCGCGAGCCGCGAGCTGCCGCCGCATCGGGCGTTCGTTTTAGGCGGCCGGGGGACGCTGCTGGGCGATCCGTTCCGCGAGTGGGGCGGTCGTCGTGTCGCGTTGTTGCACGTCGAGTGGCGCACACCGGTCCCATTCGTGGGGTTGCGCGCAGGTCCGGCGCGCACACCAGGCTCGCTCACGCTGGCGCCATACACCGCGTTCGGCTGGACCGGCAAGCCCCTGCCAATCACGCCGTGGCGCGCAACCGCCGGAACCCGGGTGACCGTGGGTGTCGGTGCGGAGTGGCTGGGTCTGTTCCGGCTGGAGGCAGGCTACGGCGTGCAGAGTCGCCAGATGCACGTCGCCTTTGACATAACGCGCGATTTTTGGGACATCCTGTGACACGGAATACTGGACTCAGGCGCCGTCGGAACTAGCTTGGAGACACCCGCATGCCGGTCACCGCATTCCCAGACGAGTGGTTGGCCCAGTCTCTCGAGGGCCTGACCCCCGCGCTCCTGCAGGAGCTGCGGGGCAAGTCGGAGTCCGGCAAGACCCTGTGGGAATGCCTCGTCGCCCAGAAGATCGCCACGGACGCGCAGATCATCGATAAAGTGTCGCACCGCTTCCGCCTAAAGGTCGCCGATCCTTCAAAAATCGACCTCACGGCGCGTGACGGGGTCCCCGAGCAGCTCGCGCGCCGCTATCGCGTGCTCCCGCTGCGCCTGACCGACTCCTACCTCGAGCTCGGCACCGCCAATCCCTTCGATCTCGATGCGGAAAAGGCGCTCGCCTTCGCGACCGCGCGCGAGATCCGGCTGTTTCTGCTCGCGCCGTCGAAGATCAGCGAGAAGCTCGACGAGATCTACAAGCCCGAGAGGGCGCTCGACAAGCTGCTGGAGGGGATGGGCGACGCCGCAATCTTGACCGCGATCCCCGATGCGCCACACCCGGAGGAGCTCAACGTCTCCGAGGCGGACGCCAGTCAAAAACCGGTCGTGCGGCTCGTGGACATGATCATCTCGGAAGGGATCCTCTCGCGCGCGAGCGATATCCACGTCGAGCCAGAAGAGGGCGGGGTGGCGGTGCGGTATCGCATCGACGGCGTGCTGCGCCAAGTCATGAAGATCCCGCGCCAGGCCGGCCTGCCGCTGATCTCCCGCATCAAGATCATGTCCTCACTCGATATCGCGGATCGCCTCCGGCCGCAGGACGGCCGCGCGCGCGTGGCGGTGAACGGCCAGCCGATCGATCTGCGCGTCTCGACGCTGCCCGCGCAGCTCGGCGAGAAGGTCGTGATCCGGATTCTCGACTCGCGGGCCACCGTCAAATCGCTCGAGTCGCTCGGCCTCAATCCGGGTGAAGCCGAGGCGATCAAGCGGCTGCTCGAGAACCACGAGGGGATCCTCCTCGTCACCGGCCCCACCGGTTCGGGAAAGACGACGACGCTCTACTCCTGCATCAACCAGATCAAGAGTGAAGGCGTCAACATCGTAACTGTCGAAGACCCGGTCGAATACCGGATGCAAGGCATCGTGCAGGTCCAGGTGCAGGAGAAGGCGGGACTCACGTTCGCGGCGGCGTTGCGGTCGATCCTGCGCCAGGACCCCAACGTCGTGCTCGTCGGCGAGATCCGCGACAAGGAGACGGCGCAGATCGCCGTGCAGGCATCGCTCACCGGACACCTGGTGCTCTCGACGTTGCACACGAACGACGCCGCCAACGCCGTCACCCGTCTCGTGGATATCGGCGTCGAGGCGTACAAGATCGCGGCCTCGTTGCGCGGCGTCGTCGCGCAACGGCTGATGCGGAAACTGTGCCCGACGTGCAAAGAAGTCTGGATGGAAGCTCCTGCCGAGCGTTTGCGGCGTTGGATTCCCAAGGGCACGCCGCTGTACCGGGCGGGCGGCTGCCCCGATTGCGCGATGACCGGGTATCGCGGCCGTTTCTCGATTCTCGAGATCCTGACGATGACGGCGGAGCTCGAGCGCCGCATCGCCGCGGGCGAGGCGGCGGACCGGATCGCGGAGGCCGCACGCCGCGGGGGCATGAAGTCGCTCTGGGACTCCGGGCTAGCGCACGTCACCCGCGGCGAGTCGACGCTCGACGAGTTGACGCGTGTGGTCGACATTCCGTCCGACGAGGCGGCACCGGGCGGGCCGGAGCAGCGGTCCGCCGGAGCGACGCGCAAGCCGGGGGCGACGGACGGACTGCGGTTTACGACGCCAGCGGGTGCGGTGGCCGTTCCGCCCTTTCCCGAACCCGGCGTCGCCGCTCCCGTTTCTACGCACTTCGATCTGCTCGAGGAGCCCGCGCCGCCCGGAGAAACGCACCGCTCGGGGGCGCACGGCCAGCCGGCGTCGAAAGTGCTGCTCGTGGACGATGAGGACAGCCTGCGCAAGGTGATGCGCGATTTGCTCGAGCGTGACGGCTACGACGTGACCGAAGCGCGTGACGGTGTGCAGGCGCTCGATCAAGTCGATCGCGTCGGGCCCGATATCATCGTCCTCGACCTGAATCTCCCCGGTCTCGACGGCTATGGCGTGCTCTCGCACCTGCGGTCGCGTCCGGCGACCGCGAACATTCCCGTCATCGTGCTGACCGCGAAGGGCGACGAGGACAACGAGGTGCGCGTCTTCGAGCTCGGCGCCGACGACTTTCTCACCAAGCCATTCCGCGCGCGCGCACTCTCGGCGCGTCTCGAAGCCGTCCTCGGCAGACGCCGCTGACTTCCGTTCGGGTGTCCTTCGTGGACACGTACGCGTTGCGCGGCGCGGGGGCCAGTCTCGAGGTGCTCGCGCTGCGCCGCGGTCCACACGGCCGCAATCCGGGATCCTGGGAGACAGTGCACGGCACGATCGAGTCCGGCGAGACGCCGGTCCAGGCGTCGCTGCGCGAGCTGCGCGAGGAAACGGGCCTGGTGCCGGAGAAATTCTACAATCTCAGCCGCACCGAGGCGTTTTATCAGCACAAGCGCGACGAGCTGGCGCTGATTCCGGTGTTCGCCGCGTTCGTCCCGCTCGCCGCGAAGGTACAACTCTCGACGGAGCACGATCGCGCGGAGTGGCTCCGCGCCCGGGACGCGGCCGGGCGGTTTGCCTGGCCGCGCGAGCGAAGAGCAATGGACGACATTTTGTCAATAGTGGGGGGTGGAGACGCGGGCTTGCTGGAAGACGTCCTCCGGGTAAGCTAGTAGGAGGGCTCCCTTGTGAATCCTTTCTATCATCGGATCTACCGCGTGGTCCGTCACATCCCCAAGGGACGGGTGGCGACGTACGGCATCATCGCGCGGCTCGCCGGGCGCCCGGGCGCGGCACGTACCGTCGGATGGGCGCTCTCGGCACTTCCCGAAGACAACGATGTGCCATGGTGGCGCGTCATCAACGCGGCCGGCCGCATTTCCTTGTCGAGTCACGATCACAGCGCCGTGCTGCAGCGCGCGCTGCTGCTGCGTGAAGGCGTCCGGTTCGCGCCCGGCGGCGCGGTGAATCTCGCGATGTACGGTTGGCCCGCGGAATCCTACGACAGCGCTGTGGCTTCCCACAAGCGCGCGGCTTCGACGCGAAGATCGCGCAGGTTGAAAGGCTTGCGCACGTAACGTACGCCGAGACGCGCCAGCGTCTCCTCCGTTGTCGGCCGCACGTCTCCGGTGGCGACAATGATGCGGTCCCGCAGTGCCGGCATCCGCGACACCAACTCCTCCGCCAGCAGCGTTCCCCGTTTCCCGGGCGCCATCGCGCGCGCGTCGGTGATGACGAGATCGAAGCCGCCGCCCAGCGCGAGATCGACCGCGTGCTGCGGATCGCCCGCGACCTCGACGTCGTGCCCGTCGCGCGCGAACAGCGCCTTGATCGTGCGCTGGACCGCGGGGTCCGCGTCCACGAGCAGAATCGTGCGCTTCACCGCCGGCGACGCCGCGGGGAGCGGTGTGCCGTGCGCGGGCGTCAGCGCCGGTCGTACGGCGTCCGCCGGTGCGGGCGGCAAGTCCACGCGGAATGCAGCGCCACCGCGCGGGTTCCTCGGCTCGAGCGTGATCTGCCCACCGTGACTCTCGACGATCGAGTAGGTGAGCGACAGACCGAGCCCCGTGCCTTTGCCGGGCTCCTTCGTCGTGAAGAACGGCGTAAACACGCTCTGGGCGATCTCGTCGGGAATGCCGGGGCCGGTGTCCGCGACGCGCAGATGCACCTGTCCGTCGAACCACGTGGACACGGTGATCTCGCGCGGACGCTCGCGCGGGTTCTCGGCCACCGCCTGCGCCGCGTTCGTGATCAGATTGAGCACTACCTGCTGCAACCCGTGCCGGTCGCCGAAGACTTCGGGCAACGCGCCACTCAACTCCCGCTCGACGGTGATATCCTTGAGCTTCAAGTCGTAGCCCGTGAGCGAGAGCGTCCGGCGGATCACGTCGTTGAGATCGACCGGGACGCGCTCGGCCGAGCCCTTGCGCGCGAATGTCAGCAGATTGCGCACGATGCGGCCGGCCCGCTCCGCCTGCTCCTGAATGACCTGCAGATGGCCGCGGTCCTTTTTCCCCAGCTCTTTCTGTTCGAGCAGGAACTCTGAAAGGCCGGCGATCGACGTCAGGGGGTTGTTGAGCTCGTGCGCGACACCGGAGACGAGCTGGCCGACGGCCGCGAGCTTTTCGCTCTGGACGAGTTGCGTCTCGAGGGCTTGTTGCTCGGTGACGTCTTCGACCATGACGACGATGCTGTGCTCCGTCGCCGCGCCGGGAATCCGCGCCACGTTCACGCGCACGGCGCGGCGCAGCGGCTCGGAGCGCGCGACCAGCGGCGCCGGCCGTTCGCCGCGGCGCGTCGCCGCCAGGAGCTCCTGCAGCGCGTTCGATTTGCCGAGCAGCGCGCCGGCGAGCGGCGTGCCGATGACGTTCTGCAGCGGCATCCCGAGGAGGCTGGCGAGCGCGCGGTTCGAACGTCGCACGCGGCCTTCGTCGTCAACGACGGCAATGCCCTCGCTCAGGGCATCGAACGCCGTCTCCCACTGCTCCTTGGCGCGCCGCACCATCTCAAAGAAGCGGGCGTTCGCGATCACCACGGCGGCATGGGTGGCGAGCGTCGAGAGGAGCCGGATGTCTTCGGGAACGAACACCCCTTCGCGCGGATCGGTGATGATAAGCGTGCCGATGACCGTGCCGTGAGATCGCAGCGGCACCGCCGCCGCGGCTGACGCTTGGAAGCCCTTGACGATCACCGTGGGCTCGGCGCCGGAGTTCCGAATCAGCTCGAGATGCTCTCGGCCCGTCGAGCGCGCCACGAGGCCGGCGTCATCACCCTGAATCGTCTGACCACGCAGGGTCGAGAGCGTCCCCTCCGCAGCCGCGACGCGGAGCGGGTCGTTGGGTCCCTCACCCAGCATCGCCAGCAGCGCGCCCTGTGCGTCGAGAAATCGCACGGCATACCGCACCACCTGCTCGACGATGCGATCGAGCTCGATGGAGTCCGACAATACGTACGACAGCTCCTGCAGCGAGAAGAGCTCCGACAGGCGGCGGTTCAACTCCTCCGCCGCACGGCGCCGTTCGTGCTCGGAACGCATCAGGCGGCGCCACAGCCGCCACAACACGATGCCCACGCCCCCCAGCACCAGCGCGAGGGCGATCGCGGCGAACAGCAGCGGATGTTGTCGCAACGCGTTCATGGCCATCTATATTCAACTATCCATCTTGAGAATCAATCTTGTGCTCTGCCTCACGCTCGCGGCGTGCCGCGGCGAGGGACGTCCCGGGATTTCGCGTGCGTGGCCGGAGCTGGGCACGATGATGTCGGCTGCTGCCTGGGGCGCCGACAGCGAACGCGTCGCCCGTGCCCTGGACGCGGCCCACGACTCCGTCGATCGCATCGATTCGATGATCCAGCATCACCGCGCGATCCCCGCGCTCGACTCGGCGCGCCGTGAGATTCGGCGGCGCACCGGCGTCACGCTCGTGATCGACAGTATCGTGCCCGGCTACGCCCTCGATCGCGCGGCGCTGGGGCTCGCGGGCGCAGTGGACAGCGCGCTCCTGGATGTCGGTGGTCAGTACTTGTGGATTGGCGGCCCGGGTCGTCTCACCCATCGCGTCGTCGGGATTCCGGATCCGGACAACACGCTGCGCCAGCTCGCCTGGGTCGAGCTGCGAACCGGCTCGCTCCGCACACGGGCCGAGCGCAACGCGTCACCCGCGCCAGTGCGTTCGGTCACGGTGCTCGCGCCCACCGCGCTGGCGGCGAGCGCGTGGGCGGCGGCGCTGTTCGCGCTCGGCTGCGACCGCGCCGTAACGGGTGCGCCGCCGGGGGTGAGCGTGGTGTGTGCCGACTCGACCGGCGTGCGGTGGACTACAGAGCTCCAGAATCGGGTTTCGCTTCCAGCTGCGCGCGCGCCTTGACGCGTGCGCGCTCCTGATCGAGCAGCCGGATCGATCGACTCCACGCGTCGCTCGCGAGACCCTGGTAGCTCACGGTCAGCTGTTCGCGCACGCTGATGCCGGGCTCGAACAGATAGATCGCGGCGGCCTGCTGCCGGGCGTCCAGCTGGTAGGAGCTCCACGTCGGTGACAGCGGGACGATGCCGATCGGCCGAAACAGTCGCCCGCGACTCGTGATGCTGAGCTCCTCAGGGTTGAAGCGCGCCTGGGGCACGATGCCCAGAAACGTGACCATCACCAGCGTCCCATGCTCCGTCCCGCCACGTTGCGCGGCCGCCGCGATGTCGGCGGCCCGGCTGGACACGAGTTGCGTCAGCGAGCGATAGGTGTCGGGAGCGAGCAGGCGGATGACGTGCTCGTCGAGCGGGAGGACTTGAATCTCGATCGCGCCGGTCGCCAGGCGGACGACGATATCGTCGCGGCGCAGCATGCCGTAGCCCGCGGGGATCGTGTCCTGAACGGTGAGGCAAAACAGCAGTGCGAGGATCATTCGGCCTCTCGTAAAATCAGCGCGTCAATAGCCTCTTTCAGATCCGCGATGCCATCGCCGGTCTTCGCACTCGTCACGAGCACCTGATCCTCGGGTAGCTCGAGGTCGTCGCGCAGCTCGGCCTCTCGGTTGCGCCGCTGCTCTCGAGAAAGCTTATCACCTTTGGTGAGTGCGGCGAGCACGTGCATCTCTCCCTCTGCTAGTACGTCCTGCATGGCGCGGTCGTCAACGGAGGGCGGGTGCCTGATGTCCAGGAGCCAGACCACGCCGCGTAATTGCTCGCGCCGCAGGGCATGCTTCAGGAGGCCCCGAAACGCCGCGCGCTGGGCCTTGCCCGCGCGGGCATAGCCATACCCCGGCAAGTCCAGGAAGTAGTGAGAGTCGGCGATCAGAAAAACGTTTAACGCACGAGTCTTGCCCGGAGTACCTGAGACCTTCGCGATTCGTCGCCCGACCAGCGCATTGAGCAACGTTGACTTGCCGACGTTCGATCGGCCGATGAAGGCAACCTCTGGGAGCGGGGGATCGAGTACGGCGTCGGCTCGGGGGAATGAGCCGATGTAGCGAGGGTCCGTCAGGCTTCTTTCTTCTGGCGGGGGCGCTCGGTCACGAGGAGTGGCGCGCGGCCCGACGTGACGCATTCGGCGGTGATCGCCACCTCGCGCACGTCATCCCGGCTCGGCAGCTCGAACATGATCTCGGTCATCATCTCTTCGAGAATGGCGCGCAATCCTCTCGCACCGGTCCCGCGCTTCATCGCCTTCGCCGCGATCGCCTTGAGCGCGTCTTTCTCCAGCGTCAGGCGCACATCCTCGAGGTCGAACAGCTTCTGGTACTGCTTGGCGAGCGCGTTCTTCGGCTCGGTGAGGATCCGGACCAGCGCTTCCTCGTCGAGCGCGTCGAGCGGCACGGTGACCGGCAGGCGGCCCACGAGCTCCGGTATGAGCCCGTAGCGCAGCAGGTCGTCCGGCTCGACGTCCACGAACGGGTTCTTCTTCAGCTTCTCGGCGACGCCTTCGGCGACCTCTTCCTTCGTAAAGCCGATCTGCCGCCGGCCGGTGCGCGATTCGATGATCTTTTCGAGCCCATCGAACGCGCCACCGCAGATGAAGAGGATGTCCTTGGTGTTGACCTGGATGTACTCCTGCTGCGGGTGCTTGCGGCCGCCCTGCGGCGGCACGCTAGCGACCGTGCCTTCGAGAATCTTGAGCAGCGCCTGCTGCACGCCTTCGCCGGAGACGTCTCGGGTGATGCTCGGGTTCTCGGACTTGCGGGCGATCTTGTCGATTTCGTCGATGTAGACGATGCCGCGCTCGGCCTCGGACACGTTGAAATCGGCCGACTGGAGCAGCCGCACCAAGATGTTCTCGACGTCTTCGCCGACATAGCCGGCTTCGGTCAACGTCGTGGCGTCGGCAATCGTGAACGGCACGTCGAGGATGCGCGCCAGCGTCTGGGCCAGCAGCGTCTTGCCGACACCCGTCGGGCCAATCAGGAGGATGTTGCTCTTGTCGAGCTCCACCTCGTTGTCGCGGCCCGAGTGGGAGTTGATACGCTTGTAGTGGTTGTAGACGGCCACGGCGAGGGTCTTCTTGGCGCGGTCCTGCCCGATCACGTATTGATCCAGCACGTCCTTGATTTCGGCGGGCGTGGGGACCTGCGTGATGGCTTCGGCGACCTCGCGCTCCTCATCCTCGGCCAGGATCTCATTGCAGAGCGCGATGCACTCATTGCAGATGTAGACCGAGGGGCCGGAGATGAATTTCCGGACCGAATCCTTGGATTTGCCGCAGAACGAGCAGCGGAGGTGCTTATCGTGAGACATCGTATCCTAGTATGGGAAAGCCTTGCTACCGGCGCAAGGGATCACTTCTTGGCTTTCCCGTCTTCCTTGATTTCCTCGAAGTTTGAGATGACGTGATCGATCAATCCATACTCTTTCGCCTCTTCCGCCGACATGAACCGGTCGCGGTCCATGTCCTTCTCGATGCTGTCAACTGTCTTGCCAGTGTGCTTGGCGTACAGCTCGTTGAGCTTGCGCCGCAGGAACAGGATCTCCTTGGCCTGGATCTCGATATCGGCCGCGGTGCCCTGGGTGCCGCCGGAGGGCTGGTGCATCATGATGCGCGCATGCGGTAACGCCGAGCGCTTCCCTTTGCGGCCGGCCGCGAGCAGGAACGACCCCATCGAGGCCGCCATCCCCATGCAAATCGTGTTTACCGGAGCACGCAAAAACTGCATCGTGTCGTAGATCGCCATGCCTGACGATACGATACCACCTGGGGAATTCACGTACAGGTAAATATCCCGTTCCGGATTGTCGGCATCGAGAAAGAGCAGCTGCGCAATGATGATGTTGGCGACATCATCGCCGATGGAGCTGCCGAGGAAGACGATGCGGTCCATCAGCAGCCGGCTGAAGATGTCGTAGGTGCGCTCGCCACGGCTCGAGCGCTCGATGATATAGGGCGGATAGATGTGGCTTTCGCTCTTCGTCACGCTTGCTCCACGGTGGACTGCGACAGGAGATAGGCGAACACCTTCTCCTCGGTGATGCTCCGCGCGACATCGCGGAGCCGCTTGGCTTTCTCCAGCGACGCATACAGCTCTGCCGCCTGCATCCCGCGCCGCTCGGCGAGCTCCTGGAGCCTCTGATCCAGCTCCGCCTCGGTCGCCCGCAGGTTCTGGGACTCCACGACGGTATCGAGCACCAGATCCCGCCGCACCTGCGACTCGGCCACAGCGCGGAACTCCTGGGCGAACTTTTCCCAGCGCTCCTCGGGAATCTCGTACGCCTGGGCGTACATCCCCAGCACCCGCTCGACCAGCGGCCGCGGGGCCACGACGTTGTTCGCCTGCACGATCTGCTCGATCAACTCGGCGCGGACGCGCGCATCGGCTTCGCGCTCCGCTTCCTTTTTGAGATCCTCGGCGACCGCGGTGCGCAGCGCGTCCAGCGACTCGAAGTCGCCCATTTCGCGCGCGAACGCGTCGTCCAGAGCGGGCAACTGCTGCCGTTTCACCTCGCGCAGCGTCAACCGGATGTCGCGCGTCTGCCCGCGCTTGGCTTCCTCGGCGAAGTCGTCCGGGAAACGGACGGTGGCGTCCACCGATTCGCCGGGCGTGAGACTCATGATGCGCTCTTCGACGTCGGGAATCGCGCGGCCCTCGCCCAGCACGAATTGATAGGGCTCCGGATCCTTGACCTCGTCGGTCCCGGCCTCGCGCGTGGCGATCGTCACGTCGACGAGATCCTTGGGCTTCGGCTTCTCGCCGGCCACGGGCGTCCACGGCGCCCGCTGCTCACGCATGGCATTGAGTTGGGCGTCGATCTGCGCCGCGGTGATCGCTGCGACCTTGCGGGTCAGCCGGAAGCCGCCGAGCCGCTGCAGCTTCAGCTCGGGTTTCAGCTCGACGTGGAACTCGAATGTAACGGGGGCGCCTTCTTCCCACTTCAAGTTGTGGATGTGGGGATCGGCGATGGGCTTCAGCTCTTCCTGCTTCTGCGCGACACGCCAGCTCTCCTGCACGAGCTCGCGCAGCGTCTCCTGCCGGATATCGTCGGCGAACTTCTTGCGGACCACCGCGGCCGGGACCTTGCCCTGGCGGAAGCCCGGCAGCCGGGCGCGCTGCTGGTAGACCTTCGTTGCGCGCTCCTCGGCCGCCTTCACGTTGTCGGGCGGGATCGTTACTTCCAGCGACGCCTCGCCGGGCTCGGCGCGAGTCTTCTTTACGAGAATGTCTGGCATGTGCGTGGAAATCTAATCGTGCGTCGTTCGTCGTGCGTCGTACGTGGTTGCTCGCGAAGGCTCCCACGCACGACGCACCACGCACGACGCACGGTAGTTAGGATGCGACCGGAGGGACTCGAACCCCCACGGGTTGCCCCACCAGCTCCTAAGGCTGGCGCGTCTGCCAATTCCGCCACGGTCGCGCGGCCTGTGTATAATAACTCCCCCATTCCCCGGAGCCGTTTCGTGCCCAGGCTGAAATTGTTTGCGCTGCTGACGTTGCTGTGCGCCGCCCCCGCCACACCCGCCTCACTGGTTGCTCAGGACAAGACCCAGCTGTGTAACGACGTCCAGCATCGCCCCATGCGCGTGGGACAATGGGCCAGCTACGCCTGGGCCGGTGGCCGCACCGACGGCGCGACGATGCGCATGGCGATCGTGGGCACCGAGCCCGTGGAGGGCTCGCCCTACTACTGGTACGAGATCGCCTTCACCGATCGGTCGAAGGGCGCAAGCGGGAAGACGATTGTCCAGGTGCTCATCCCGGGTCTCGACCAGGCCACCGCGATGCGCGGCATGATCATGAAGAGCGGCGCGGAGCCCGCGATGCGGATGCCTGAAGAAATGGTGCGCATGACTCGCGGTCAGCTGGGCAAGAATTTTGCGACCGAGTTTGGACGCAAATGTAACGAAATGGACGTCGTGGGATGGGAACAGACCACGGTGCCGGCTGGATCGTTTCGCGCGCTGCATCTCAGGCACGTCGCCGATCAGACCGACGCCTGGGTCGTGCCCGATCTCTATTTCGGCCTGTTGCGTGCGACGCTGAAGGACGGTTCGACGATGGAGCTCACGGGACGGGGCGGGGACGCAAAGTCCTCGATTGCTGAGACTCCGCAGACGTTACCTTTTCCCCACTGAGGCGCTCCGCTCGCGTTGACGGGTTGCGGGGGCTCGTCTAGTTTCACGCCGTGCCGCTGGTCCTGCTTGCCGTTCTGCTCCTCCTCACCGCGTGCGGCGGCGGCGCGGACCTTCCGCAATCGACGCTCGTCCCGCGGTCCGATTTCAGCGCAGACCTCTTCGGTCTGTACAAGAATGTCTTCTGGTGGGCGCTCGGTGTCTTCATTCTTGTCGAGGGCCTGCTCCTGGTCGCGATCGTGCGCTTCCGCGCGCGTCCCGGCAGGGCCGACCCGAAGCCCGTGCACGGTCACACCGTGCTCGAAATCAGCTGGACGCTCGCGCCGGCCTTGATCCTGGTGTTCATCGCGGTGCCCACGATGCGCACGATTTTCTCCACAGCCGGACACGCGCCCGAAGGCGCTCTACGCGTCGAGGTCATCGGACATCAATGGTGGTGGGAGTATCGCTACCCGACGCTGAACATCAGCGCGTACAACGAGCTGCATATCCCCGTCCGGACGCCCATTCAGCTCGACATGACGTCGGCGGACGTCATCCACAGCTTCTGGGTGCCCCGGCTCGGCGGCAAACGCGATCTCATTCAGGGCCGCACCAATCGGATCGCGTTTCGTGCCGATTCGACGGGTGAGTATTGGGGCCAATGCGCGGAGTTCTGTGGCGCCTCGCACGCCAACATGCGGCTGCGGGTATTCGTGCAGTCGGATTCCGAGTTCCAGCGATGGGTGGACCAACAGCGCGCGTCGCCCGCAACTCCGGCGAAAGGATCGCCGGCCGAGGCGGGCCAGCAGGTGTACCGGCGCAGCCCCTGCATCGCCTGTCACACGATTGCGGGCCTCTCACAAGGGAAAGTCGGGCCCGATCTCACCCACGTCGGGAGCCGGTCCACGATCGCGGGTGCGCTGTTCCCCAATAACGCGGAAATCCTGCATCGCTGGATCACGAATGCGCCCGCGATGAAACCGGGGGCGTTGATGGCGCCGCAGAGTCTGTCGCCGCAGGATCTGGATGCGTTGATCGCCTATCTGCAGAGCCTGAAATGAAGACCTGGCTCACGACCACCGATCACAAGCGGATCGGGCTGCTCTATTTCTGGACGGCGTTCGGGTTTTTCCTGATCGGCGGCCTGGAAGCGCTCATCATTCGCGCCCAGCTTGCGCGCCCCGATGGCGGGCTCGGCGTCAGCGCCGAGACGTTCAACCAGCTGTTCACGATGCACGGCACGACGATGGTGTTCCTCGCGCTCATGCCGCTGTCGGCCGCGTTCTTCAACTTCATGATTCCGCTCCAGATCGGCGCGCGCGACGTCGCGTTTCCGCGGCTCAATGCCTTCAGCTATTGGGTCTTCCTGCTCGGCGGCCTGTTCCTGAACGCGAGCTTCATCGCCGGGCCGCTCTTCGGTGCCGACCGGCTGTCGGTGGCACCGGATGCGGGCTGGTTCGGCTACGAGAACCTGACGTCGCGGCAATTCTCACCCGGTCCCAATGTCGATTTCTGGCTGCTGGGTCTGCAAATCCTGGGGATCGCATCGCTCGCGGCGGGCTTCAACTTCATCGTGACGATCCTGAACATGCGCGCCCCCGGGATGCGCATGCTGCGCCTGCCGCCGTTCACCTGGATGACGCTCATCACGCAGTTCCTCGTCATCACGGCGTTCCCGGTGATCACCGTCGCGCTAGTGCTCCTGATGTTCGACCGCTTCTTCGGCACGCATTTCTTTGTGCCGCAGGGCGGTGGTGACCCGATCCTCTGGCAACACCTGTTTTGGATGTTCGGGCACCCCGAGGTCTACATCCTGATTCTGCCCGCCATGGGCATCGTTTCCGAAGTGCTGCCGACGTTTTCCAAGAAGCCGCTGTTTGGCTACACGGTCGTCGTCTATTCCGGCGTCGTGATCGCGTTCCTGGGTTGGAGCGTGTGGAGCCATCACATGTTCTCGTCCGGGCTCGGCCCCATCGCCGACTCGGTGTTCGCTGGCACGACGATGCTCATCGCCATTCCGACCGGTGTGAAAATCTTCAACTGGATTGGCACGCTGTGGGGTGGGCAGATCCGGTTCACGACGTCCCTGCTGTTTGCCGTCGGATTCATCGCGATGTTCATCATCGGCGGCCTGTCCGGCGTGTCGCACGCCTCGGCCCCATCCGATCTCCAGCAGACCGACACCTACTATGTCGTCGCGCACATCCACTATGTGCTGTTCGGCGGGACGATCCTCGGGCTGTTCGCCGGCATGTACTACTGGTGGCCCAAGATGACGGGCCGGATGTTGTCGGAATCGCTCGGGAAGGTGCACTTCTGGCTGACGATGATCGGCATGAATCTCGCGTTTTTCCCGATGCACTTTTCCGGCCTGCTCGGAATGCCGCGCCGCATCTACACCTACTCGTCCGAACTTGGCGTGACCGGATTCAATCAGGCGTCGACGATTGGCGCGTTCCTGATCGGTCTGGCGACGCTCGTGTTCGTGTGGAATCTGTTGCGCACCCGCTGGCAGCCGATCAGCGCGCCGCACAACCCGTGGGGCGGCGCCACGCTCGAATGGGCCATTCCGTCACCGCCGCCCGTCTACAACTTCACCGTCATCCCGACGGTCGAGAGCCGCATGCCGCTGTGGCAAACGGAGCGTCATGCGCCGATGCGTCCATTACCCGAACGGCCGCCGGCGCCCATTCATGTGCCGGGCGGCTCGTGGTGGCCGCTGATCACGGCGACTGGCCTGCCCGTCATGGCGATCGGCGCGCTGTCCCACGTGATCCCTGTCGTGCTGGCGGGCGCGGCCGTCGTGATCGTCGGGATCTACCGCTGGGCCTACGAGCCCTTTGAGATGTAGATGACACACGGATCGGCACACGCCCACGAGGCGGGGGCGGGGGCGCACCGCACGAGCATGGGGCTCGACAGCCGCAAGATGGCGTTCTGGGCTTTTATCGGCTCCGAGTGCCTGTTGTTCGGATCGCTGATCTCGACGTACCTGGTCTACAAAGGCAGGAGTCTGACGGGTCCATTCCCGCACGAGATTCTGAATATTCCGTTTACGTCGTTCAGCACGTTCGATCTGTTGATGTCGAGCCTGGCGATGGTACTCGCGCTGGCGGCGGTGCAGCGCGGCGACATGAAGCAGGGGAAGCTCTGGCTGCTCGTGACGGCCCTGCTCGGGCTGGTCTTCCTCGCCGGGCAATTCTGGGAATTCAGCCACTTCGTCCGCGAGGGCCTCGGCCTCACGACGAACCTGTTCGGCTCGACGTTCTACGTGCTGACAGGCACTCACGGTGCTCACGTGACGGTCGGTGTGATCTGGCTGCTGACGCTCTGGGTGCAGGCGCTGCGCGGAAAACTCGGTCCGGCGAACGCGATGACGGTCGAGATCACGGGACTCTATTGGCATTTCGTGGACGTCGTGTGGATCGTGATCTTTACGGTCGTGTACCTGATTCAATGAGAGGGAAGGCATGAGCGAACAGGCGCACGCGACAACGGCCACGTATCTCCGCATCGCGGCGATCCTCGTGATGATCACACTGATCGAGGTCGGCGTGTTCTATGTGCCCACGTTCCAGGCCCTGCTCGTGCCAATCCTCCTCGTGCTGTCGGCCGTCAAGTTCACCCTGGTGGTGATGTTTTACATGCATCTGAAGTTCGACAATCGTTTCTTTGCGTTCCTCTTCGGTGGCCCATTGCTCCTCGGCCTCGCGGTGGTGGTGAGTCTCCTCTTCATCTTCTATGGAGCGTTGCGCCTGCGGACCGGCACGTGATTCCCTGGAATCGATGGGATTTGCATCCCAGCGTCGTGATCGGGCTCGCCCTCCTTGGCGGGCTTTACGTCTATTTAGGGGGCCTTAGGTCGGCCCGTCGGCACGTCGCCACCTTCGTCGGGGCGCTCGTGGTGCTCTTTCTGGCCCTCAACGGACCGCTCCACAATCTGTCGGACTCGTATTTGTTCAGCGCGCACATGGCGCAGCACTTGCTCCTCACCCTGGTGTTTCCGCCGCTGTTGTTGTACGGCACGCCGGCGTGGGTCGTGCGCCCGTTGTTGCGGCCGCGGTGGATCATGGCGGTGGCTCGCGTGGCGACGCGGCCGCTCATGGCGGCGATCATTTTCTCGGCGCCGATCGTGATCTGGCATGTGCCGGTGCTGTACGAGGCGGCGCTCCGGAATCACAATCTCCATATCGTCCAGCACCTCGTCTTTCTGAGCACTGCGGTCATCATGTGGTGGCCGGTGCTGTCGCCCATCCCGGAGCTGCCGCGCGCGCAACACCTCGTGCAGCTCCTCTATCTGTTCCTGTTGGGCATTCCGATGTCCGTGACCGGCGCGCTGATCACGCTCTCGGATTCCGTGCTCTATCCGTTTTATGCATCGGCGCCAAGGGTGGGCGGATTATCTCCGCTGGATGATCAGCAAATCGGGGGATTGTTGATGTGGGTGTTGGGCGGGCTGATGCTATGGATTGTTATGACCGTGATCTGGTTCAGATGGTCGTTCTGGGATGCCCGCGGTGATGCGGAGAGAGCGGTTCCCCTCGATGCTTACGGGGTTGGGGGCTCGGGGCTGGGGCCTGGGAGGAGTTAGCCCCAAAAGCTCACGGGTTCGCGACGTGGCGGACGCCCCACAGCAGCGGCGCTGATACAACACGGTGCCCCTCCGGTTCTTCGACCGGCGACTTTCTCCCCGGTGGCCCGGGGGATGCAGGCGCTAGGCCGCGCTGCCCTGCTGCGCTGGCCAACCCGTCGAGGAGCCGCTCATGCATCGGTCGCGGTTTTTGCACACACTCGTCCCAAGCCTGGCAGTGTTCGCGATCGGCACCGTTCTGCTGCACGCCTGCCGCAACGACCGCCCCACCGCGCCTTCTACTCCTCGCTCGGGCGCAACCCTGGCTGAGGCTGCGTCCACCGCCGTAATCCATCCGAGTGGGGACACGTATCTCAACATCGATGCCGGCAACTATGCGACGGAAACGCAGCTCAGTCTGTATACCTGGCCTGATGCGAAGCCGGCCAATGCCATTCTGATGACGTTTGATCTTGCGAGCATCCCGCCGGGATCTACAGTCTCGAGCGCAACCTTGACGCTCAATCTCGTCGCGAGTGACGCCACGACCGATCCGACCTATACCGTCACCGCACACGCGATCGTCAACAAGAACCCCGTTCTGACGCGTACAACGGGCTACACGTTCGACGGCGTCAATTCCTGGACGCCGAATACGTGCTGTTATAACAACGTCCCGTTGGCGCAGGCAGACATCGGGCCTCCGGTGGCGACGCAAGACGTCGATAAGACGTCGGGACTCAAGCAGTGGGACGTGACATCCATCGTTCGGGGATGGCTCACCGACCCCTCGACGAATTTCGGTCTGCTGTTGAATTCCGATCCCTCCAAGCTGCGGGATCGGTACCGCACGTTCAGCAGCAGCGAAGATCCGGTCACCAACAACCGTCCCTATCTCACGGTGGTGTATACGCCGCCGGTGGAACCGCCGCCGGGGCAAGACTCGTCGGTGTTCCATCCCGCCGCCGACACATACCTGAATATTGACGCGCAGAACAATGCGGCAGGCGCCACGCTCAGTCTGTACACCTGGCCCGATGCGAAGCCGGCCAATGCCATTGTGATGAAGTTCGATCTCGCGAGCATCCCGGCGGGATCTACAGTCTCGAGCGCGACCTTAGCTCTCAATCTGGTCGCGAGTGACGCCACGACCGATCCGACCTATACCGTCACCGCACACGCGATCGTCAACAAGAACCCCGTTCTGACCGCTGCGACGGGCTACACGTACGATGGCGTCACTTCCTGGACTCCGAATACGTGTTGTTATAACAACGTCCCGTTGGCGCAGGCAGACATCGGGCCTCCGGTGGCGACGCAAGACGTCGATAAGACGTCGGGATTCAAGCAGTGGGATGTGACATCCATCGTTCGGGGATGGCTCACCGATCCCTCGACGAATTTCGGTCTGCTGTTGAATTCCGACCCCTCCAAGCTGCGGGATCGGTACCGCACGTTCAGCAGCAGCGAAGATCCGATCGCCAACCACCGACCCACTCTGACGGTCGTGTATAACCGACCGGGACCGCTCCCGCCGCCCCCGCCGCCCCCGCCGCCCCCCCCGCCCCCGCCTCCGCCTCCACCTCCACCTCCGCCCCCACCTCCGGAGGCGCTGGTCGGCCAATGGTCGACGGTGTTCCCGGCGCCGATCGTGCAGCTGCACGTTCATCTACTCCCGAACGGCCGGGTGCTGAGCTGGGGTCGCATCGGTGATCCGCAGGTGTGGGACCCGCTGACCGGCGGGTTCACAGCGGTGCCTGCGCCGTCGTGGTTGTTCTGTGCTGGCCACGACTTCCTCCCGGACGGCCGGTTGTTCGTGGCTGGCGGGCACATCACTGATGACCACGGACTGCCGAACGCGAACGTGTTCGATGCCGCGACCGGGTCGTGGCAGCCGGCGCCGGCCATGGCGCACGGACGCTGGTATCCGACCACGACTACGCTCGCCGACGGCCAGGTGCTCGTGATGGGCGGCAGAGATCAGGCTGGGGCCGTCGTCACGACTCCGGAGGTCTGGAACGGCAGCGGCTGGCGCCCGCTCACGACAGCGAACCTGGAGACGGAGTACTATCCGCGGAATTTTGTCGCGCCGGATGGGCGCGTGTTCTATGCCGGTGAGGATCAGCCGTCGCGCTGGCTCGACGTCAGCGGCACGGGCAGTTGGACCGACGGCCCGCGACGCAACTTCACCGGCGGGCGTGGCTACGGGTCCGCGGTCATGTATGCGCCCGGGAAGATCCTGTACGTGGGCGGCGGCGACCCTCCGACGAACACGGCGGAGATCATCGACCTCAATCAGCCGAATCCGGCGTGGAGGTATACGGGGTCGATGGCGTTCGCCCGGCGGCAGATGAACGCCACCCTGCTTCCGACCGGCGACGTCCTGGTCACCGGCGGCACCAGCGGCGGCGGCTTCAACAACCCCGTCGGCGCCGTGCACGCGTCGGAGCTGTGGAGCCCCGTGACCGGCACGTGGACCACGCTCGCGAGCAACGCGGTCACGCGCATCTACCATTCGACGGCGTTACTGCTGCCGGACGGACGCGTGCTGCACACCGGCAGCGGCGATGGTGGTGGGGGCGCGGACGAGCGGAACTACGAGCTCTACTCGCCGCCGTATCTGTTCCAGGGTCCGCGCCCGGCCATCAGCGGCGTGACACCCAGCACCGTCGGCTACGGGCAGATCGTGTTCGTGGGGACGCCCGATGGCGGCAGCATTGCGAAAGTGACGTTCATCCGGCTGGGTTCGGTGACGCATGCATCCGACATGGGTCAGCGTCTGGTTCCACTGAGCTTCCAGCAGGTGACCGGCGGCCTCTCGGTTGCCATTCCCGTGAGCCGGACCACCGCCCCCCCGGGTCCCTACATGCTCTTCCTGGTGAGCGGAAACGGCGTGCCTTCCGAAGGGCGGATCACGCTCCTGCAGTGACGGGGCAGGAGGCTACTCCCCGTCCTCCGTCTCGCCCAGCGGATGCTTCCGCAGCTCCTCGCCGATCTTGGGGTGCTCGCGCCACAGGAAGTAGCCCATCGCCAGCGCGGCTAAGCCGTTGCCGATTGCCACGTTCCACCAGGCGAGGTAGCCGAGCAACGGCTTCGCGAGCAGCGCGACCAGGATGTAGAAGCCCACCTCGAAGAAGCAGAATCCGACCACTACGAAAAACAGCGTGGACGGCGCGTACTCGACCTCCGCCGCGAGTGCCGCCGCGATGCAGCCCACCACGACGAATGCGCTGACGTGAATCATCGTGTACCCGAAGATGCGGGCCGGTTCGATGACGACGTGCGTGGGGTCGGGGGCGCCCCAGAACACCGCGCTGCCCAGCATCGCGGGCGTATACAGTGGCTGGCCGTTGATCGAGTCGACGATCAGAAACCAGACGGCGACCGCGGCCGCGCCGATACAGCCGGCAATGAAACCCTCGCGGAGAATGCGATTCAGGTCCATGGCGGGCTCAATATATCGGTGGGCCGGGTGCGTGCTAGATTAGGGCCCCATGCCACGCCGTCCGTTGTTCTACGGTCTCTGCTTGCTCCTCGGCGTGCTGTTGTTTGGAGCCGCCGGTTTCATGCATCCATTGCTCTCCGGTGACGGCGCCGCGCAGCTCGCGACGATCGCAAAGACGAGTGCGTGGCGCGAGATCCATTGGGCGTTGTTGTTCGGCCTCGTCTTCATGTACGCGGGTGTGATCGGTGTGGCATTGCGTCACAACGATACGCCGGGTGCGAGCCCGGGGCGTGCCGCGGTGCGCATGGGGGCGTTCGCGTTTGCCGTGTGGTCGCTCAACATCCTCTTCATGGTCGGCGCCGGCTGGCAGCTCGCGCGCGCGTACACAACCTCAGATGCGGGGCTGACGGGCACGCACGCCGTGTTTGTCTACGACATGCTCCATCCCATGGGTCTGGCAGCCGAACGGCTGGCGACATTCATGTTGGGACTGGTGGCGTACATGTTCGGCTGGGCGATCCGCAATGGCGGCGTGTTGCCGAAGTGGTTGGCTTGGATGGCGTGGTTGGTCGCGGTCGTCAACGGCGGGGTAGCTATCGTGTTCAGCGAGTTCTCGCCGAACATGTACTACGCGCAAGCCCTGTTCGTCATCTGGCTGGCGGCAACGGCCCTGCTGATGCTGAAAAAAAGGGCCCTCGATTGAGGGCCCTGGGCACTGGCGCGTAGGGGCGTGAATTACTGTCGACGTAAGCGCACGACCCGCGGTTGCCAGCCGTTCCCTGTTCGGGATAGGATCGTGAGCATCAAGATGTCACCGGATCTCGTGGATGCCAGCGCTTTGTGGAGCTCTACCCGCGTTCGCGTGGGCTGTCCATTGAGGCGAAGGATGATATCCGGTCCACCGTTACCCGCATCAGCCAATCGCTCGTAGGCGGGTCCATCCGGAGAGACCTGCGTGACCACAAGGCCGCCTCCGCTCCGGATCACCGAGCTGAGTTGGGCATCACGCGCATCCTCTTGCGAGAGCGGCTCCACCGAAATGCCAAGCGCCTGCTCCGAAGGGGCTGAATCCCGGCTCGGGCGTTCATCATTGGCGTCGGCGGTTTCGGATTCGTCGCCAGGCGCCGCAGTCAGCCTGACCGGAATCGTCTTGCGTGCGCCACCCTTCCTCGCCACCGTGACCTGGACGGTCTCACCGGACTTTTTGAACCCAACACGCTGTTGCAGCTGGGCGACCGATTCGACCGGCTGGCCATCGATCGCGATGATCACGTCCCCCTCTTGAAGCCCAGCGCGCTTGGCAGGAGCGTCGTCGGTTGTAAATCCTTGTACAACTGCGCCCTTGATGTCAGACAGTTTGACGTCCTCCGCATCCTCTTGCCGTACCGGCAGCACTGAAACGCCTATGACGGATCGCTCGACGTGGCCGGTCGCAATCAGCTGCGTCATCACGGTCTTGGCGATGTTGATGGGGATCGCAAACCCGTACCCGTTATAATATCCCGTCTCACTGGCGATGGCCGCATTGATGCCGATGACCTCGCCACGCACGTTGACTAACGGTCCTCCCGAATTGCCGGGATTGATGGCCGCGTCTGTCTGAATGAAGTCTTGAATCGCAAGCCCGCCCGAATTCAGGCCCTGTAACCCTCGGCCCTTGGCGCTCACGATACCCGCGGTCACGGTGAATGTGAAAGCTTCGCCGAGCGGATTGCCGATCGCGAGTACCCAGTTGCCGATCTTCGTCGAGTCGGCATCGCCCAGCCGCACGGTGGGCAGCCCGGTCGTCTGGATCTTAATGACCGCGATGTCCGTGTTCGGGTCCGTCCCGACCGTCTTCGCGATGAACTCACGATTGTCGAACAGGCGAACCGTCACTCGATCCGCGCCCTGTACGACGTGATTGTTGGTGAGGATGTAGCCGTCTTGCGACACGATGAAGCCCGATCCCGAGCCCTGCTCGATCTGGGGGCGACGCGGGATCTGGAAGAAATCTTCGAAGCCCGGCGGCAAGCGGCGAGTGGACATCCGCTCGCGGTGCTCAGACTTGATAAACACGACCGCCGGCTTCACATGATCGGCGACGTTGGCGAATGCATCGCCCAGGTCGACGGCCGCTTTCGCCATCGGCAGCGGCCGGCTCGTATCCTGCAACACCGACCGCACCGCCGCTTCTCCGCGCGATGGTAGCCGGAACGCCGAAGCGAATGTCAATCCCAGCGCAAACGCCAGGCTCACCAGCGTGCCAAATTTCAACCAGTCCCGCGTCTTCACCGACATCAGCGCCCCCTTTTAAGGCTTCTTCGATTTATCCTCGTCTACGATTTCGTAATCCGCATCCACAACCTTCTCATCCTTCTTTGCTTCGGCGCCGGGTTGCCCTTCGCCGCCCTTCGCCGCCCCTTCGCCGCCTTCCGCCGCCCCGGCTCCGCGTGACGCAGCATACAACGATGCCCCTGCCGCTGAATATGCCTGCTGCAGCTCCTCCAGCGCTTTGCTGATTTCGTCAGCATTTCCACTGCGGAGCGCCGCCTGCGCCGACTGGATGGCGGCGTCGAGCCGTGACTTGAGCCCAGGCTCCAACTTCTCGACCCAGTCTTTGGACTCCTTGGTCACCTGGTACACCATGTTATCGAGCCGGTTACGCTGCTCGATCACATCACGCCGCTTCTTGTCCTCGGCGGCGTGGGACTCGGCCTCCTTCACCATCTTGTCGATATCCTTGTCGGCCAGGCCGGACGAGGCTTCGATCCGGATCTTCTGCTCCTTGCCAGTCGCCTTGTCCTTTGCCGACACGTGTAGAATACCATTGGCGTCGATGTCGAACGTCACCTCGACCTGGGGCACGCCGCGCGGAGCCGGCGGAATGCCGGTCAGTTGGAACTTGCCGATGGTCCGGTTGTCCTGCGCCATCTGGCGCTCGCCCTGGAGCACGTGGATCTCGACCGTCGTCTGGTTGTCCTCGGCCGTCGAGAAGACCTCCGACTTCTTCGTCGGAATGGTCGTGTTCCTCGGGATGAGCACCGTCGTGACGCCGCCGAGTGTTTCGATACCGAGCGACAGCGGCGTGACGTCGAGGAGCAGCACGTCCTTCACTTCACCCGCCAGCACGCCGCCCTGGATCGCCGCGCCGATTGCCACGACCTCGTCCGGGTTGACGCCCTTATGCGGCTCTTTGCCGAAGAAGCTCTTTACTATCTCTTGGACCTTCGGCATGCGCGTTTGGCCACCGACCAGGATCACTTCGTCGATCTCGCCAGGCTTGAGCCCCGCGTCGGTCAGCGCCTGCTGCATGGGTGGAATGGTTCGCTTCACCAGATCGTCCACGAGCTGTTCGAGCTTGGCGCGCGTCAATGAGAGGTTCAGGTGCTTCGGGCCCGACTGGTCGGCCGTGATGAACGGCAGGTTGATCTCCGTCTGCATCACGGTCGACAGCTCCATCTTGGCCTTCTCGGCGGCTTCCTTGAGCCGCTGCAGCGCCATCGGATCCTTGGAGAGGTCGATCCCCTGGTCGCGCTTGAATTCGCCGACCAGCCATTCCATGACGCGCGCGTCGAAGTCGTCGCCACCGAGGTGCGTGTCGCCGTTCGTGCTCTTCACCTCGAAGACGCCTTCGGCGAGTTCCAGAATGGAAATGTCGTAGGTGCCGCCGCCGAGGTCGTACACGGCGACCTTCTCTTCCTTCTTCTTGTCGAGTCCGTAGGCGAGCGCCGACGCGGTCGGCTCGTTGATGATCCGGACCACGTCGAGCCCGGCGATCTTGCCGGCGTCCTTCGTCGCCTGGCGCTGCGAATCGTTGAAGTAGGCGGGAACGGTGATGACGGCCTTCTCGACCTTGTGGCCCAGGTAGTCTTCCGCCGTCTGCCGCATCTTCTGGAGGATCATCGCCGAGATCTCGGGCGGCGTGTACTGCTTCCCGCTGACTTCGACGGACGCCAGACCGTTCTGACCGCGCACGACCTTATAGGGAACGCGCTTGATCTCCTCCGAGACCTCTTCGATCCGCCGTCCCATGAACCGTTTGATGGAGAAGATCGTGTTCTGCGGGTTGGTCACTGCTTGCCGCTTGGCGACTTGCCCAACGAGTCGTTCACCGTCCTTGGTGAAGGCGACAACCGAAGGGGTGGTGCGGCCACCTTCGGCGTTGGGGATGACAACGGGATCGCCACCTTCCATAACCGCGACAACGGAGTTGGTCGTCCCGAGGTCAATACCGATGATCTTCTCAGCCATAACTCTCAGCTCCTGATAGGGATGTGATGCCGGCCGGATGCTGCGGGTCGCAAAGGCAAGCATCGTGCCCTGATTCGCTGCCAAAAAGGCAGCGGCCGCAAGGGAAACCATGAGTATGGTGCACGCGTTCCCGGGTCGTCTGAAGAACCTGCATCAAGGATTCGTACTCTGATCGTCGTCACCGGTAGCGCCGGCACAATCGGATCCGAATTAGTTCGGTTACTGGCCGCTGCCGGCGCCGATACCCGCGCGATATATCACCACTCCGATGGCGCGTCTCGTCCTGCTCATGTCTCGTTTTTCCGAGCTGATCTCGCCGATCCTATGCAGGCTGAAGCCGCCCTTGCAGGAGCCTTGAGCCTATTCCTTCTGACTGGGAATGAACCGGGTTTCCTGCAGGTGCAGCGCACCGTGGTTGAGGCGGCGCAGCGGCGGGGCATCCGCCATCTCGTGAAGCTCTCCGCGCTAGGCGCGTCGGATCATTCGAAGTCGGGCATCGGTCGCGACCATTGGGCAGTGGAGCAGGCAATTCAGCAATCCACAGTTCCCTGGACGATCTTGCGTCCCCACGCCTTCATGCAGAACTGGCTGAAGGACGTGGCGGCATCGGTGCGGACCGAAAACACGATCTACTCGCCCATCGGGGAGGGGCGCGTGCCGTTCATCGACACGCGCGATATCGCGGCTGTTGCAGCGGAGGTCCTGCTCCATCCGGAGGTGCATGTCGGCAAGAAGTACGTCCTGACGGGTGGGGAGGCGGTCGGGTATGCGGATCTCGCGACCGCGCTGACGAAGGTGACGGGGCGCGCAATCACGTATCGGCCGATCAGCATGGAGGAAGCGCGAGAGCGGCTGACCCGGGCGGGTCAGCCGACCGCGTTGATCGAGGCCACACTCGCGATCGCGGCCTATCAGCGGGATGGTGGCGCGACGGCGATGGTCTCGCCTACCGTCGCCCGACTGCTCGGACGCCCGGCACGCACGATTCGCGACTTCGTGCGGGACTACGCCGCCGCGTTCAGTTGACCACGAGACGGCCGGGTTTCGACGAAACCAGACACGCACAGCGAGCGTTTGTCTGTCAACGATGAGCACAGCTCTGCGTTTTACGCGTGCGGCCTTCGGCGCGGTGCAGCGAGCTTCGCCGGGTCTCGCGGCGCGGTGGGCGGAACGGCTATTCTGCTCGCCGCCCCGCCGTCCGATCAGCGAGCGGATGGCGACATGGCTGGCGGGCGGGCGGCGCTTCGACCTGACGGTCAGAGGCCGGCGCGTGGCGGCATGGTCATGGGGTGACCGCGGCCCCGGCGTGCTCATTGTCCACGGATGGGGCAGCCGAGGCGCCCGCTTTGTCGATCTCGGCGGCGCGCTCCTCGCCAGCGGCTTCCGCGTGGTAACATTCGACGCGCCCGGACACGGCGCGTCCTCCGGGAGACTCAGCTCAGGGCCGGAGTTCACGCGCGCGGCCCTGGCGGTGGCGACTGCGGTCGGTCCCGTCAGTGTCGTCGTCGGTCATTCCCTCGGCGGCTTCGCATCGGCGCTGGCGATCGAGCGCGGGCTCGGCGCGCGCCGAGCGGTCTTCATCTCGCCGTCGGCGAACGTGAACACATACAGCGCCCAATTCGCGTCGCTGCTCGGCGTGCGGGATCCCGTCATGGCGTCGATGCGCGCGCGGCTCGAGCGTCGACTCGGCTTCGAGTGGAAACAGATGGACGTGCCCCGCTTTGCCCCGGCAATGCGCATTCCGCGCTGGTCATTCATGACCGGGAGGACCGGGAGGTGCGCTGGGACGACGGTGCCGCAATTGCCGCCGCCTGGCCCGGCGCGCAGTTGGTCACGACGACGGGGCTGGGGCACCACCGCATCGTCAGCGACGGCGCGGTCATTCGGCAGGTGCTGGCTTTTCTGAAGTAGACGACGAGCATGAGCCATGACAATGGAGACGTGATGGGAGGCTGCTATGAGTCGGCGTGACAACCGTGCCCATCTGACGGTACCTGTTGGACCGCGTGATCATGCAACCGGGCCGCAAGACGCTCCGGTCACGCTCGTGGAGTACGGCGATTTCCAATGTCCGCACTGCGGCAGGGCCTACCCCATCGTCAAGGACATCGTGCGTACGCTCGGCGCAAACCTACGGTTCGTGTTCCGCAATTTCCCACTTACCCGGATCCATCCTGAGGCAGAGCACGCGGCGGAGGCGGCTGAAGCCGCCGGCGGGCAAGGCGCCTTCTGGCCGATGCACGATCGCCTGTTCGAGCGACAATTCGCCCTCGACGACGACCACCTCATAGAGTATGCGACCGAACTCGGACTAAATGCTGAGCGGATCCGTGGCGAGCTCGAGGCGGGAACGCACGGGCCCCGAGTGCGGGACGATTTCATGAGCGGGGTAAAGAGTGGCGTGAACGGGACGCCGACCTTCTTCATCAACGGCGTCCGCTATGACGAGAGTTGGGATCGGGATTCGCTACTCGCCGCGCTGAAGAATCCCGAGTAACCCTCCGGAAACTCCTCCCTTAGATTCTGTCGCGTGTTCCCCTACAAGGATGAGAATCCCACCGAACGGCCGGCCGTCATCACGGCCGCCATTATCATCGCCAACGTCCTCGCCTTCATTCTTGTACAAGGGGCCGGGGCGCAGGGGCCGTTGGTTCGGTCGGTCTGCGACCTCGGGCTGATTCCCGGAGAGGTCCTGCAGAGCGTCAAGCCGGGCAGCGGGATCGCCCTCGCTCCGGGCATGGCATGCCTGGTCGGAACGGCGCCGAAATACTGGACCGTGCTCACATCGATGTTCATGCACGGCGGCTGGCTGCACCTGATCGGCAACATGGTGTTCCTGTGGGTCTTCGGAAACAACATCGAGGACGTGATGGGCCACGGGAAGTTTTTGATTTTCTATTTGCTCTGTGGCGTCGTTGCGGCCGCCACGCAGACGTTCGTCAGCCCGCACTCCCTCGTTCCGATGGTCGGGGCGTCGGGAGCGATCAGCGGTGTCCTGGGCGCGTACATCCTGCTCTATCCGAACGTCCGCGTCCACACGTTGATCCTCTTGCCATTTTTCATCACCACGGTGGCACTGCCCGCATGGGTGATGCTGGGCTACTGGATCCTGATCCAGGTCCTGAGCGGCCTGGGCAGCCTGAGCGAGATCGAAAAGGGAGGCGTGGCGTTCTTCGCGCACGTCGGCGGCTTTATCGCGGGACTCGTGCTCGTGAAGCTGTTCGCCTCGGAGGATGTGCTGCGACGCCGGCCGCTGCAGCCTGCGGCGTACTACCGGTACCGGACCTAGTGCGCGGCTACCCTTCCGCGTGATGTTTGATGGACTTCCCCTCCACGAGAAACACCACATCCTCAGCAATATTTGTGGCCAGGTCCGCCACGCGCTCGAGGTTCCGGCTCACCAGAAATAGCTCCATAGCCGTTCCGATGATATGCGGGTCCTCCATCATGTGCGTCAGCAGGATCCGGAACATCGACTGATGCAGCGCATCGACGCTGTCGTCGCGGCGGCAGATGGCACGGCCCGCCTGCGCGTCGCCGCGCACGAACGCGTCGAGCGCGTCGGCGAGCATGGTGCGTGCCTGGCGTGCCATCTCGAGGAGCTCGGGCTCGGGCACGATGGGGCGCGCGGCCATGAGGCGCTCCGCCGATTGCGCGATGTTCACGGCGTGGTCGCCGACGCGCTCCAGGTCGTTGGAGATTTTCATCGCGGCGGTGAGGAAGCGGAGGTCGCGGGCCATCGGCTGTTGAGTCGCCAGTAGCCGGATCACCGTCTCCTCGACTTCGAGCTCGAGATGATCGATCTCGTTGTCGCCCAGAATGACCTGACTGGCCTTGTCGCCGTCCCGCTGCAACACGGCCTCCACAGCCGCGGCGAGCGCGGCCTGGGCCTCGCCCGACATATTGAGCAGTGCGACTTTGAGCTCGGAGAGCTCATCGTGAAAATGGCGATGACTCGTCGCTTGCGCGTTCATCCGAACCTTCCTGTGATGTAAGCTTCGGTCCGCTCGTCGGTGGGCCGCGTGAACACCTGCTGCGTCGTGCCGAACTCCACCAGATGCCCCACGTAAAAGAATCCCGTGAAGTCCGACACGCGGGCCGCCTGCTGCATGTTATGGGTCACGATGACGATTGTGTAGGTTTGCTTGAGCTCGACCAGCAGCTCCTCGATCCGCTGCGTCGCGATCGGATCGAGCGCGGAGCACGGCTCGTCCATCAGCAACACCTCGGGCGCGTTCGCGAGCGCCCGCGCGATGCAGAGGCGTTGCTGCTGTCCACCCGACAACGCGGTCCCCGGCTCCCGCAGGCGGTCGGAGACTTCATCCCACAACGCGGCCTGGCGCAACGCGCGCTCCACGCGGTCGGGCAGCTCGCGCGCCGGCGCCAGGCCGTTCAGGCGCGGCCCATAGGCGACGTTGTCGTAGACGGGCTTGGGGAACGGATTAGGCCGTTGGAACACCATCCCGACGCGGCGGCGCAGCGCAACGACGTCCGTTCCAGGCGCGAAAATCGATCCGCCATCGAGCACGATGTCGCCGGTGTGTCGCGCGCCCGGCGTGAGATCGTGCAGCCGGTTGATCGAGCGCAAGAACGTCGTCTTGCCGCAGCCCGATGGACCGATCAGCGCAGTGATCGCGTTGCGGGGGATAGAGAGGCTGATATCGTGCAGGGCGTGGTTCGGCCCGTACCAGAAGTTGTAGGTGCGGGAGTCGAGCACCGACGGCGGACGGTCGGACAGTCTGACGGTCTGACTGTCCGGCGCCTTACGGTCCGACCGTCCGACGGTCAGACGGTCCGACGCAGTGGAGCTCATCCAAACCGCCCCGTGATGTAGGCCTCAGTCTGCTCGACTTTCGGCTTCGTGAAGATCTCGTTGGTCTTGCCGACCTCGATCAGGCTGCCGAGGTACATGAAGGCAGTGTAGTCCGAGACGCGCGCCGCCTGCTGCATGTTGTGGGTGACGATTACGATCGTGTACAGCCGCTTGAGCGCGTGGCACAGCTCTTCGATGCGCTGCGTCCCGGCGGGGTCGAGCGAGGCCGTCGGCTCATCGAGCAACAGGATCTCGGGCTGCGGGGCGACCGCCCGCGCGATGCATAGCCGCTGTTGCTGGCCGCCCGAAAGGTCCAACGCGCTCGTGTGCAGCCTGTCCTTCACCTCGTCCCACAATGCCGCCTGCTGCAACGCCCGGCTGACGGCGTCGTCGAGTGCCGCGCGCCGGCGGCCGCCGTTCACGCGCAGCCCCGCGGCGACGTTGTCGTAAATCGACATCGTGGGAAACGGTGTGGGCCGCTGGAAGACCATCCCGATGCGGCGGCGGAGCTCGACCGGACTGACGTCTGCCGCATAGATGTTGACGTTGTCGAGCAGGACCTCGCCCTGCACACTCGCGCCGGGCGTCAGCTCGTGCATGCGGTTCAGGCAGCGCAGCAGCGTACTCTTGCCGCATCCTGAGGGGCCGATGATCGCGGTGACCGTGTGCGCCGGGAATAAGAGCGACACGTCGCGCACGGCGCGATGTTGCCCAAAGAGCGCCGTCAGGTGCGCGGTTTCGAGGCGCAGCCGGGTATTAGCGGATGCGACCATACCTGGCCCTCGTCACCCACCGGGCGGTGAGAGAAATCACCAGCACGAGTCCCATGAGCACTAAAGCCGAGGCCCACGCCAGGCGGTGCCATTCGTCGAATGGACCGGTCGCGTATACGTAGATCTGGAGCGACAGCGTCTGCATGGGCTGCGTGACCGAGGTCGTGAAGTTGAGATTGCCAAGAGCTGTGAAGAGCAGGGGAGCGGTTTCGCCGGCCACGCGGGCGATGCCGACGAGACAGCCCGTCACGATCCCGCCGAGCGCGGTGCGCGCCACGACCTTGAGCGATGTGCGCCAGCGCGGATATCCGAGGGCCAGCGCCGCCTCGCGCAGCGAATGCGGCACCAGCCGCACCATCTCTTCGGTCGTGCGCGCCAACATTGGGATCATCAGAATCGCGAGCGCGATGCTGCCGGCCAGCGCGGAAAACCCGCCGCTCGGTTTGACGATGAACGTCCACCCCACGATCCCGATCACGATCGAAGGAGTGCCGTTGAGCACGTCCGCCACGAATCGTACCACGAATCCGAGCCGCCCCCCGCCGTATTCCGCCAAATACATGCCGGCGCCGACGCCGACCGGGACGCCGATGAGGCCGGCAAGCCCGACGATCAGAATCGTGCCTGCGATCGCATTGGCGACACCGCCGCCCGATTGTCCTGCCGGGACAGGACTCTTGGTGAAGAACGCCCAATCGAGGGAGGAGGCGCCTTTCACGAGCAGGTTGCCGAGGATGAGGACGAGCGCCAACACCGCAGTGAACGACAACACCACGATCAGGACCGTCATGACTCGGCTCGTCAGATGGCGCCGTAGCGACGCGCCGCTCATAGAGCCTTGCTCCCGACCGCCGCTCCCCGCGCCACGCGCCAAATCAGAATCCGCGCAATCGCATTCACCACGACGGTCAGCACGAACAGGATGAGCCCGACCTCGACGAGCGCGGATTGGTACATGCCGGTCGTCGCTTCGCTGAACTCGTTGGCGATCGCCGCCGCCATCGTGTAGGCCGGCTGCAGCACCGACACCCCGATATCGTGGCGATTGCCGATCACCATGGTGACCGCCATGGTCTCACCCAGCGCCCTGCCGAGCCCCAGGATGACAGCGCCGATCAGACCGGCGCGGCCGTACGGCAGCACAGCGGTGCGTACCGCTTCCCAGCGGGTCGCGCCCATCGCGAGCGCGGCCTCGCGCTGGCTCGTGGGCACGGCGAGCAGGACTTCGCGCGACACCGCCGCGATGTACGGCACGATCATGATGGCGAGGATGATCCCGCCGGCCAGCAACGAGTTTCCGTAAAACACGCCCTGGAGGAACGGCGTCCAGCCCAACAGGGCCTTGAGCGGTGGGACGACATAACTGCGCAGGAACGGGATCAGGACGAAGATGCCCCACGTGCCGTACACCACGCTGGGGATCGCGGCGAGCAGCTCGACCAGGAACGCGACCGGCTGGCGCAGCCAGCGTGGCGAGAACTCCGTCAGAAAAATCGCCACGCTGAGCGCCAGCGGCACAGCGAGGAGCAGCGCCAGCAGCGAGGACGCCAGCGTCCCGAAGATCATCGGCGCCGCGCCATAGACCTCCGCCACGGGATCCCACGTGGAGGTCCATAGAAACGATGGCCCGAACCGTCGCAACGCGGGAAGCGCGTCGACGAGGAGCACGCCGAGCATGACGAGAATCAGCGCGGGCAACGCGAGCGCGAAGAAGGTGAGCACGCGCCGATAGATGCGATCGCTGCGATCAATGCCGCGCAAAGACCGCCTCGGGAGCTTACTCGGCTTTCCAGACCGCCCGGCCGCCGGCGGCCACAGTCTTGAGGCGCGCCTGAATCCACGGACGCAGCTCTTGCGGCAGAGGCGCGTAGCCCAGCTGCGGGGCTTTGGCCTGGCCCGCAGTCTCGGCCCACCAAATGAACTGCACCAGCGCCCGCGCCTTCGCGCTGTCGGCATACGTCTTATGAACGAGCAGCCAGGTGAAGCTCGCGGCGGGATACGCCCGCGGGCCCGCCGAATTGGTGATGGACACTCGGAAGTCGGTGTTCGGCCCCATGTCCTTCATGGCCCCCGCGGCCGCCGCCGTCACGGACTCGAGGCTCGGCGTGATCCAGTTGCCCGAGCTGTTGCGCACCGTGCCGAATGGCATCTTGTTGATCAGCGCGTACCCCAGCTCGACGTAGCCAATCGCGCCAGGCGTCTGGCGAACGGTGGAGGCGACGCCTTCGTTACCGCGTCCGCCGAGTCCCACCGGCCAGTTCACTGACGTACCGCGCCCCACCTTCTGCAGCCATTCCGGGCTCACCTTGGACAGGTAGTCGGTCCACACGAACGTCGTGCCGGAGCCATCCGAACGGTGCACGACGATGATGTCTTGCGTGGGCAGCTTAACGCCGGGATTGATGCTGGCAAGACGCGCATCGCTCCAATTCGTGATCTTGCCGAGGAAGATGTCCGCAAGGACGTCGGGCGTGAACCGCAACGCCTGCGAGACCTCGGGCAAGGTGTAGGCGGCCACGACAGCACCGAGGACGGTCGGGATATGCAGCACGTCCCCTTTGATGGCCGCGATCGCCGAGTCGGTCATCGGCGCGTCCGACGCGCCGAAATCCACCGTGCCGTCGGAGAACTGCCGGATGCCGCCGCCCGAGCCGATCGATTGGTAGTTCAACTTCACGTCGCTATGCGCCTGATTGTACGTCAGCATCCAGTCTGAATAGATGATGTTCGGGAACGTCGCCCCAGCGCCGTTGAGCTGCACCTGAGCGGCCGCCGGGACGGCGGCGCCGAGCAGTGCGGCGAGGGCGAGGAATCGAGTCGGCTTCACAGGAGTCTTCCTCTGGTCAGGGTCAAAGTCAGAACACAAACTGGGCTTGCACCAGCACTTGATTCGTGGCCGTCGCGCCGCTCTCGAACGACAGGCGATCGAGATCCGCGAGGAGCCGCACGTTTGCGGTCAGCTGGTACGACACGCCGCCGATGATTCGCGTGTTCTTGTTGTTGGCAACGTTCTTATCGGGATCGACGAGGTCGACCCGCGCGATTACCGCGACTTTGCTGCTCGTCAGGTGATAGACGCCGAAGGCGCTGATGATGCTGCCCTGCTGGGTCGAGTCCTTCCGGGCGACGTACTCACCCGCGAGCGTCAACTGCTGGGACCGGTACGACACCTGGCCGAGGAACCGCTGGCGGTCATTGCCGGCGAAGGCGGGGCCGTACTTGCCGATCCCCGCGTATCCCGTGAGCCGGAGCCCGCCGACGCGACTGGCGTCGTTGGTGGGTTTGACCCGCACCGAGACGCGCGCTTCGACATCCTTGTGGAAGTCGCCGGTACCGCCCGAGTAGCCCTCCCCGTTGACGATCGCGACCTGGCTGTTCACCTGGTCATTGTTCCATTTGCCGTCGACGCCAAAACCGATATCCGACGAGGTCATGGCGCCGTTGCGATCGACCGCGATCGTACCCTGCATGCGGTAATCCCACAGCGTTTCTTCATAGTCCACGAAGGGCGTCTGCATCATGCCCAGTTTGTAGGTGAGGCTGCTGCCGGTCGGCGTCCACGCCGCGAAGGCGTACTTGAGCCGGAGGACCTGGTTGGTGACGGCGCTCGGGATGATGTCTGCAGTGACACGGGTGCTGATGCCACCCGAGAAGCGACCGATCACGTTCACGTACGCGCGGGTGACGTCGAAGGTGTTGTTGTGCACGGCGGCGTCGGTGTACTGGTATTGCGTGTAGACGACCCCGCCGACGGTAACTTGCGGCGCTGGTGGACCCTGCTGCGCGCGAAGGCTGGAAGCCAGCGTGAGGCTGAAGGCGGCCACAGCAGCGAAACTCCAAAGTGGTCGTACGTGCACGGTCTTTCGCTCCTCTTAAGGGTGATCTAACCAGGTAACGAAGACTCGCTTACCCGCGTCACCACATTCCGTTGCCAGTGTCACGGGTGTGTAACAACGAGCCTCCGCTACCTGGACAGGAGGATGAGTCGACCTCATACGCGATTCGCACGAGCCAACATGCGCGCGTCTATCAGCCGGTGGTGACGACTGCGTTACGGGTGTGTAACGGGACTTAAGCCGGAAAATACAAACGGATTGTGGTGCCGCGCCCCAGCTGGCTTTCGGCTTCCACGCGCCCGCCGTGCGCCTCGACGAGGTGCTTCACGATCGCCAAGCCGAGCCCCGTGCCGCCCTCCTGGCGCGAGCGGCCGGGGTCGACGCGATAGAAGCGCTCGAAGATGCGGGGCAGGTGATCGGCCGGGATCCCCGATCCCGTGTCGCTGACGCTCACGACGGTGTCCCCCCCAGTCCGCTGTGCCGCCACGCGGATGCGACCGCCGGGCGGCGTGTGTCGCAGTGCGTTGTCGAACAGGTTGGTGAAGATCTGCCGGAGCGCCTCGGGATCGCTATTCACGGCCGTCGAATCGCTGACGGTTTCGAGCTCGACATTGCGGCTGGCGGCGCGTTCGGCGAACGGGCGCCATGCCTCACGGGCCGAGGCATCGACGCCGACCATGCGGGGCTCGGGATGCCAGCTCCCCGACTCGATGCGCGACAGGTCGAGCAGGTCATCCACGAGGCGCTGCATACGGCGCGCGTTGTCCACGATTGTCTGCGCGAATTTTGCCACCTGTGCATCGGAGGCCGCTTCCGCGGCGAGCGTCTCCGCATATCCGGCGATTGCCGTCAGCGGTGTCTTCAGCTCGTGCGAGACGTTGGCGACGAAATCGCGGCGCACCGTCTCGAGCCTGCGGAGTTCCGTCACGTCGCTCAGCACGATGAGCGTCCCGGCCCCCTCGATGGCGCGTGCCGACACCATCACTGTCCGCTCGCCGAGGTCCAGCTCGCGGTTTTCGATGATCGCGCCGGCGAGCACTTCCCGCATCACCGCGCGATGCGTGCGGTCGTGAAACAGCTCGGAGAGCGGGGGCAGCGTTCCACGGGTCCCGTAGCCGAGCAGCCGGCGCGCGGCGGCATTGGTGGAGATCACATTGCCTCGCTGGTCAGCGGCGATGACGCCGTCAGAGAGGGCTTCGAGCAACGTGCGCGACTCTTCCCGTTCGCGGCGCAGATCATCGAAGCGTCGTTCCAGCTCGTGATGCATCGCGCGCAGTGCGTCCACGTGGTTCGCCAGCTCCGGCACGCGCACGTCGGGGAACTCCGCGGCACGACCCATGGCAATGTCGTGCGCCGCGCCCGCGATTCGGACCAGCGGCCGAGCAAGCGCCCGCGCCATTATCCAGGCGACGAGTCCCGCCGCGAGGAGGAGCACCAGGCCCGCGGCGGCGACGGCCCGTTGAACCGCATGAACCTGGGCATCCACGCTCGCCAACGAGGCCGACACGCGTGTCACCGCGAGGCCGGGTGGGGCGGGGTGGGGCGGGGGGTGCTCGCGCACAGCGACGTAGAGCTGTCGCTCGTTGGTGGATGCACTGAGTCGTGTATTGGTGCCGACGCCGGAAGCCGAATCCATCGCGGCGCGCACTTCGGGACGGTCGCGATGATTCTGTAATCGAGCCAGGGCTGCGCGGTCGAACTCCGTATCGCCGCGCACGCGGCCGCTCGAGTCGATCAGCGTGACGCGACGCCCCCCGCCCAATCGCTGGCCGGCGAGCATCGCGAAGTCGGGCCAACGCGAAGAATCCACAGGCGTCAGCGCGGCCACGAGCCGCGCCTCCCGCTCGAGCTCGATGGCGACTTCGGCCTCGAGATGGCGTCGCAGCAGAACGTCGGTGGCGAGGATGGAGCCAAGCACCGCGGCGGCCACGAGCAACCCGATGCTCGCGAAGAGCCGCGTGGCCAGTTTCATGCGCGGCGCCGCTTCGGTGGTGCGGGAGGTTCGCGGAAACGATAACCAACGGCGCGCACCGTCTCGATCCAATTGCCGCCGGCGCCGAGCTTCGCGCGGAGCCGCTGGACGTGCATGTCCACCGTGCGCGTCTGGATGTCCGGCTGGGCCTGCCACACCGACTCGAGCAGCTGCGAGCGCGATTGCACGCGATCGCGGCGTTCGATCAGACGCTCCAGCAGCTTGAACTCGGTCGCCGTCAGCTCGACCTCTTTGCCGTCGGCCGTCACGCGGTGCGCTGTGCGGTCGAGGACGATCGGTCCGCCGACCAGGCGGCCGCCGGCGGCGACGGGCGGCGCGGCGAGGCGACGTAGAATCGCGCCGACGCGCAGCACCAGCTCGTTCGGTGAGAACGGCTTGGCCAGGTAATCGTCGGCACCCAGCGACAGCCCCTTGATGCGGTCGGGCTCGTCCTTGCGGGCGGTCAGGAGCAGCACGCCGACGTCGCGCGTCTCGTCGCGGCGGCGCAGCTCGGCGAGCACGTCGAACCCGGAATGGCCCGGCAACATGAGATCCAGCACGACCATGTCAGGTCGCTCCTCACGCGCGGAGCGTAGCGCGTCGGCTCCGGTGCCGGCGGTCGTGACGCGATAGCCCTCCTTCGCCAGATGATAGGCGACGAGCGCCGTGATGTCGGGCTCGTCGTCCACGACGAGAATGCGGTGCGCTGGTGCGGTGTCGTTCGGCATCGCAGGCGAGAAGGTAGCGTGACGCCCAGTTGAAACACAACCGCGACGTCACTCTAGCACGACGCAGAGGAGCCGCGGTAGCTTTCTGCGCACTATGCGGCTCCTCTGCACCCTGCTGTTCGCACTGCAAGGCCCAACAACCCCTCCTGACACCGCACACGTCGTCCTCGTCGCGACGACCGACGTTCACGGCCGAGTCCTCGGCTGGGATTACGTGCGCGATGCGGCCACCGCAGGCGGTTTGTCGCGCGCGGCGACGGCGGTCGAGATGCTGCGCGCGCGCTATCCGGGCAAGCTGGTGCTGGTGGACGCCGGCGATCTGCTCCAGGGCAATCCATTTGCCACGTACTTCGGTCGCTACGACAAGCGTCAGCCGCAACCGATCGTCGATGCGTTGAACGCGTTGCAGTACGACGTTGTCACGCCGGGTAACCACGATTTCGATTTCGGGTTCGACTTCCTCAGGCGCGCCGCCGCCGAGGCGACGTACCGCTACGTCTCCGCGAACGTCGTCGACGACAGCGGGAAGGCGCTGTTCGCGCCAACGGTGGTGGTGCCACGGGGTGCCGTGAAGATCGGCATCACTGGGCTCACAACTCCCGGCGTGCTGCTGTGGGATCGCGCGCAGCTCGCCGCACCCTCGCGGGTGCGAGTCCGCCGCATCGCGGAAGCGGCACCGGCCGCGGTGGCCGCTCTCGAGCGCGCCGGCGTGGATCTCAAGGTCGTGCTCATTCACAGTGGTTTCGGGACGTCCACCTACGACACCACAGGCGTCGGCCCCGAGAACGACGCCGCCGCGCTCGCGTCGATCAACCCCAAGCCGGACGTCGTCATCGTCGGCCATACACATCGCGAAATCCGCGACACCGTGATCAACGGCGTCCATTTCGTGCAGCCCAAGAACTGGGTGCAGAGTCTGGCCGTGGTGCATGTGTCGCTCGCGAAAGACTCGGCACGCGCTGGTCGCTACCGTGTCACGGGTGTGCGCGCCGAGCTGATTCCCCTCGCGAACGTCGCGGAGTCGCCGCGGTTCACGCAGCGGGCGAATGCCGCGCACCAGGCGGCGCGTCTCTGGGCAGGCACCCCGATCGGCAGCGCGTCGGAAGGATTCGACGCCCGCTATGCCCGCGTGCAGGATACGCCGCTACTCGACTTCATCAACGAAGTGCAGCGCCGCCACGCCGGAACGCAGCTCTCCGCCGCGGCGGCGGCGTTCGATGTGCAGCCGGGACTGCCGGAGGGGGAGGTGCATCAACGGGAAGTGTTGGGGATCTATCCCTATGAAAACACGTTGCGCGCCGTGAAGATCAGCGGCCAGCAGCTGCGGGAATACCTCGAGCATTCCGCACGCTACTTCAACTCCTACGAACCCGGTCGTCCCATCATCAACGACAGCGTGGCCGGCTACAACTACGACGTCGTCAGCGGAGTGGTCTACAACATCGATCTGTCCCGACCCGCGGGGCTGCGCATCCGCGGTCTCGCGTACAACGGCAAGATCGTGCAGCCCACCGATACGTTCACGCTGGCCGTGAACAGCTACCGCCAGGGCGGCGGCGGCGGGTACACCATGATCGCCCACGCGCCGGTGATCTACGACAAAGGCGAGGACGTCCGCGAGCTGCTGGTGGACGAGATCCGTCGCGCGCGCACGATCCAGGCGGCGACGTACCTCCATCCGAGCTGGGCGATCATACCCGATGCGGCCCGCGCCGCCGCGCGCGCGGCGTTCGGACCGGCGCCGGGTTCGGTGGCCGTCGTCCGCGACAGCACGATGCTGCGCGTGCTCGCGACGAGCGATCTGCACGGCCAGCTCGAGCCGCGCGTGTGGGATTGGTCGCAGGGGCGCCCGGTCGGTGGCGTCGCGGCGCTCAAACCGTGGCTCGACAGCCTCGCCAATGCTTGTCATTGCGCAGCCGTACGGCTGGACGCCGGCGACGAGATGCAGGGCACGGCGCTCTCGAACGCGACCTACGGGCGCGGCACCGTCGCCGCGATGAATAGACTCGGCATCGACGCGGCGGCGATCGGCAATCACGAGTTCGATTGGTCGATCGACACGCTCCGTGCCCGCATCAGCGAAGCCAGATATCCCTTCCTCTCCGCCAACATCACGAACGCCGCCGGGACGGCACGGCCGGATTGGGCCACGCCCTGGAAACTCGTGACGAAGAGCGACGTGAAGATCGCGGTGATCGGCTTGACGACGACTGAGACGCCCACGAGCACGGCGTCACGCAACATTCAAGGCCTCGCGTTCGGAGACGGCGCGCAGGCGATCAAGCGCTATCTCTCCGATGCCCGCGCCGCGGCGGACTTCGTGATCGTGGTAGCGCACGCGGGCGCGTCGTGCGATTCCGCGGGGGGCGGGGGGGGCGGCACCGGATCGTGCCACGGCGAGATCCTGGATGTGGCCAACCAGCTCGATTCGGGATCGGTTGACCTCATCGTCGCGGGCCATACGCATCAACGTGTGAACACTGTTGTGCATGGCATCCCGATCATCGAAGCGCAGTCGAGCGCGCGGGCGATCGGCATCGTGGACTTTGTGCGCGCGGGCGGACGTCGCGAAGTGCGCGTGCAAATGGTGACGCCTTATGCGGACCAGGTAAAACCCGACACCGCGCTGGCCGCCGCGCTCGTACGCCAGCAACAGGCCGTTCGCAACATCACTGAGCGGGTGGTCGCGCGGATCAAGGTGCCACTGAAGCGCGAGGGTGACGAATATGGTCTGGGACGCCTGATTGCCGACGCGCAGCGTGCGGCCGGCCGGGCCGATGTGGCGATCATGAACAACGGCGGCATTCGTACCGATCTCCCCGAGGGCGTAGTCACGTGGGGGCAGGTCTACCAGGTTCAGCCCTTCCAAAACCGTCTGCTGCGACTCACCGTGAAGGGCGACGTCCTGCTCGATGCGCTCGAGCACTGTGTTGCCGGGCGCGATCATTTGCCGGATTGTCACGTCGCAGGCGTGGAAGTCTGGTATGACACCGGCAAAGCGCCGGGTCAACGCATCACTCGCACACGGCTCGCCAACGGCCAGAGCCTCGACAAGGGCGCCACCTACAGGTTGGTCGTCAGTGACTTCATGGCGACCGGGGGCTCGGGCTTCGAGATGCTGACGCGCGCCCCCCGGGAAGATCTCGACGTGCTCGATATCGACGCGCTGACCCGCTATCTCGGTGTGCTGCGGTCCCCTGTCGAAGCGCCGAACGACGAGCGTTTCCACCGGACCGATCGCTGATGCGGGTTTTCATCAACGACAAGGCAGTCGAGGTCAGCCGCGGCGCGCGCGTGCGCGACGCGGTCGCACAAGCGGATGACGGCCTGGCCCGCCTCCTCGAGGGCGCGGCCTATGTGACCGACGCCGCGGGCCGTCCCATCGACGCCGGCGAGCCGGTCGGCGAAGCGGGCTCCGTCTATCGCGTGGTCGTCTCCGCCCGCCGCGAGGGCAAGCCACGCCTCACCAAAGCGGCGTTACGCGGCTGGCCCAAGGCCGAGCTGCATGTGCATCTCGATGGTGCGCTGCGGCCCGCGACGATGCTCGAGCTGGCGCGTGCGCAGGGTATTCCTTTGCCCGCCGATACGCCCGACGCGCTCGCCAAGGCGATGCTGGTGCGGGACGCGAAAAGTCTCGAGGAATACCTCCAGAGGTACGAAATCACCCTCTCGGTCCTGCAGACCGCCGCAGCGCTCGAGCGGGTGGCATACGAGTTCGTCCTCGATAAGGCCGCCGAGAATGTGCGATACGTGGAGGTGCGGTACTCGCCGCTCCTGCATCGGCCCGCATTGACATTGGCGCAGGCGATCGAAGCTCCGCTGGCCGGCGTTCGCCGCGCGTCGGCGGAAACCGGGACGAAGGTGGGGCTGATCGTCTGTGCCATGCGCACCAAGCCCCCCGCGGAATCGCTGGAGTTGGCGCGCGCCGCCGCCGCATATCATGCCGACGGCGTGATTGCGTTCGATCTGGCTGGTGCGGAGCGTGGGCACCCCGCGCGCGAGCACCGCGCCGCCTTCGAGTACGCGGCGGCGCACGGGATGGCGTGCACCTGTCACGCGGGTGAGGGCGACGGTCCCCACTCCATTCACCAGGCGTTGCACGAGGTCGGGGCACAGCGGATCGGGCACGGCACGCGCCTCGCCGAAGACCCGGCGCTCCTCGAGGAAGTCGTGGCACGAAAGATTCCGCTCGAAATGTGCTTGACGAGCAACGTGCACACGCACGTCGTGCCGTCGGTGGCGGAACATCCCTTTAGGCGCTATTTCCAGCAGGGTGTCGTAGTCACGTTGAACACCGACGGCCCACTCACCGACGGCATCACGCTGACCGACGAGTACTTCCTGGCGCACGCTGTGCTGGGTCTCTCGCCTGACGATCTGACGCGCGTGGTGCTGAACGCGTGCGAGAGCGCGTTTCTCCCGGACTATGAAAAAGTCGCGCTGGTGTCCCGCGTGCAGAGCGAGCTCGACGAGATAGGGGGAACCTCCTGATGTCCTGGCGCCGGGTCGTCCTTGCGTTTACGATCACGTTCGTCTCTGCGCTCGTCGTGTTTACGCTGCCGCGCTTCGTGTTCAACACCGTGCGCGGCGCGACCGTGCAAACGCCTGCGCAGGATACGGCCAAGGCTCAGCAGGCTCCGCCCGCGCTCCCCCAACCTGCCCCCGCCCCGCGCTCGCTCGGCTCGCGTCTCACAGGAATCTTCGGCCTGATCCTCATCCTCGGCATCGGAATCGCCCTGTCGCGCAATCGGCGGGCGATCAGCTGGCGCGTCGTGGCGTGGGGCGTCGGCCTGCAGCTCGCGTTTGCGGTTTTTGTGCTCCGGGTACCGCTCGGGCAGACGATCTTCGGCTGGCTCGGCGGTGTGGTCACGAAGATCCTGAGCTTCTCCTATGCCGGCTCGGAATTCGTGTTCGGCGAGATCGGCAAACAGCACTCGAGCCTCGGTGTGGTGTTCGCGTTCCAGATCATGCCCGCGATCATCTTCGTCTCGGCGCTGTTCGCGATCCTGTACTACCTCGGCATCATGCAGATCGTGGTGAAGGCGTTCGCGGTCGTGATGAACAAGATCATGGGCGCGAGCGGCGCGGAGAGCCTCAACGTCGCGGCGTCCATCTTCATGGGGCAAACCGAGGCGCCCCTCACGATCCGCCCGTTCCTGCCGCGGATGACCCGCTCGGAGCTGATGACCGTGATGACGGCGGGTATGGCGCACGTCTCCGGTTCGATCATGGCGGCCTATATCGCGTTCGGCATCGAGGCACGCCACCTCCTGACGGCCGTCATCATGACCGCGCCGGGCACGATCATGATGGCGAAGATTCTGGAGCCGGAGACAGAGGTGCCCGAGACCCTCGGTGGCGTGAAGGTAGAGATTCCGCGCACCGATGTGAATGTGCTCGATGCTGCGGCCCGCGGGACGAGCGACGGGCTGTACTTGATGCTCAACGTGATCGCGATGCTCGTTTCGTTCATCGCGCTGATCGCGTTGGTCAACGGCTTGTTCGGCTGGATCCACGGGGGCGTAGCGTGGTTCCCCGCGACGCTGCAGACCGTGCTCGGTTGGATCTTCCGGCCTATCGCGTGGGTCATGGGTGTGCCGTGGCACGACAGCGGTGTCGTCGGCTCACTGCTCGGCGAGCGGATGGTGATCAACGAATTCATCGCGTATGCCGATCTGGGCCCCATGAAAGGCACACTGAATCCCGTCTCATTCACCATCGCCACATTCGCCTTGTGCGGCTTTGCGAACTTGAGCTCCGTCGGCATTCAGATTGGCGGCATCGGCGCCCTCGCGCCGGATCGGAAGCACGACCTCGCGCGTCTCGGATTTCGCGCGATGATCGCTGGAACGCTCGCGAACTTTCTTTCGGCGACGCTCGCGGGAATTCTGCTGTAATGGGGAAGGGAGAAGGGAAAAGGGGGACGGGGGGGACGGGAGGGACGGGAGGGACGGGGGGTGTAGCAGCAGCGACAGATGCAGTGAAGCAGCGCCTGGGCAACCTTAAACCCCGCGTCGCGATCGTCCTCGGCTCGGGACTCGGGTTTCTCGCCGACGAAGTCGTCAATCCCATTCGCATTCCCTACAACACGATCCCCGGTTTTCCCGAACCCGGCGTGGCCGGGCACAAAGGCCTGCTGGTTGGCGGGACGCTCGAAGAGGTCCCCGTGCTCGTGCAGGCGGGCCGCTTTCATCTTTATGAGGGGCATCCGGCCGGGGTCGCCGCGCTGCCGGCGCGGGTGTTCGCTGAGCTCGGCGTCGAGATTCTGATCGTCACAAACGCCGCGGGCGGCGTCCGCCGCACCTTCCCCGGCGGAACGTTGATGCTGATCGCCGACCATATCAACCTGATGTGGCGTAATCCGCTGATCGGGCAGCCACAGCCGGGCGAACAGCGCTTTCCCATCATGCACGAGTCGTACGACGGAGAGTTGCGGGCACTCGCGCGTACCGTCGCCCGCGAGATGGGGATCCGGCTGGAAGAGGGCGTCTACGTGGGTTTGCTCGGCCCCTCGTACGAGACGCCCGCGGAAGTCCGCATGCTCGAGCGGCTCGGCGCGGATGCCGTTGGGATGTCCACGGTGCCGGAGGTCCTGGTGGCCCGGTCGCGTGGCATCCGCTGCCTGGGCTTTTCCATTATTACAAACCCCGGGGCCGGGATCACGGGGGAGGCGCTCTCGCACGCAGAGGTGCTGGCCATCAGCCAGCAGGTGGCGCGTCGTCTTTCCGTGGTCGTGAAAGGGGTGCTCAAACGCATCACGCTGGCCTAATCCTGACGTTCTCTTTGCAACCATTTTCCGTTCCACTCTGTCATATGAACCGATAACCGCCGCGCGCTCGCCGTCAGCGTTCGCGACCGGGGTTCCCGTTCACCTTAGCTCCCGGACGCCTATGACGCCGACACTCCAACTGCTCCTCGCATTGGCGGGTAGTCATCCGCCGCTCGTCGTGGTCGATTCGCCACCTCCCGCGCCTCCAGCGCCCCAGCAATTGCGCGCCGTCCGACTCGCCGGCGGCCAGGCTGTCAGCATCGACGGCACGCTCGATGAAGCGCTGTGGCGCACCGCGGAGCGGGTAACCGGCTTTACGCAGCGGGATCCCACGCAGGGGGCGGTGCCCACGGAAAGTACCGTCGTGTACCTCGCGTATGACGACGCCGCGCTGTACATCGGTGCGCGCCTGTACGACGCGCATCCCGATTCGATCGTTGCCCGTCTGGCGCGCCGCGATCAGGGCACGAACTCGGATCGCTTCCAGGTATTCATCGACTCCTATCACGACAAGCGCAGTGGCTTCTACTTCGGCATCAACGCCGCCGGCACGCTCTATGACGGTACGCTCTTCAACGACGACTGGGACGACGACACCTGGGACGGCGTGTGGGAAGGGAAGGTGACGCGGGACGCGCAAGGGTGGACTGCCGAGCTGCGGATTCCCTACTCGCAGCTGCGTTTCGTTCGGCAAAGCCAGTACGTCTGGGGCATCAATTTCCGTCGGGATATCGCGCGCAAGAACGAGTTCGATTACATCGTGTATACGCCGCGGGATGGACGCGGCTTCGTCTCGCGATTCCCCGATCTCGTGGGGATCGAGCGAATCGAGCCGCCGCGGCGCCTCGAAATCCTGCCGTACGCGACGAGCCGCGCCGCATACACGCGCCAACTGCCCGGCAACCCGTTCAATGACGGGTCGAAGTACGAGCCGGGCTTCGGCGCGGACGCGAAGATCGGTCTTGGATCGAATCTCACGCTCAACGCGAGCGTCAATCCCGATTTCGGCCAGGTGGAAGTCGATCCTGCGGTCGTGAACCTGAGCGACCGCGAGACCTTCTTCAACGAAAAGCGGCCATTCTTCGTGGAAGGGTCATCCATTTTCGAGTTCGGCTTCGGCGGCCAAAGCAACTTCTGGGGCTTCAACTGGTCGGGACCGAGCTTCTTCTACAGCCGGCGCGTCGGGCGCTCGCTCTCTGCGCCGGGGGCACCGGAGAAGGGATACGTCGACGGCCCGGACGGGGCCCACATCCTCGGGGCGGTGAAGCTGACCGGCAAGGTTGCCGGCAGCTGGAACGTGGGCGGGCTGACCGCCGTCACGGCCCGCGAGCGCGCCACGCTCCAGGACAGCCTCGGGGCGCGCTGGGGCCAGGAGATGGAGCCCCTCGCGACGTTCGGCGTGTACCGCGCGCAAAAGGAATTCGCCAAGGGACGGCAGGGGCTTGGATTCATGTCTACGATCGCCGGTCGTTCCTTCGAAGATCCGGCGTTGCGCGACGTGCGCAACAGCAATTCCATGACGGTCGGCACCGACGGTTGGATCTTCCTCGATTCCTCCAAGACCTGGGTGACGACGGCATGGGTTGCCGCCTCGCGCATCGCGGGATCGCCGGCGCGGATGACCGCGGTGCAGCGCAATTCGGTGCACTACTTCCAACGGCCCGATGCGCCGAGCCTGCGGGTGGATAGCAACGCGACATCGCTCACTGGTACCGCGGCGCGGTTCACGCTCGCCAAACAGCGGGGCAATATCTTCGTGAACTCCGCGTTCGGCGTGCTCTCGCCCGGATTCGACGTGAACGATCTCGGGTTCTTGTCGCGCACCGGATACATCAACATGCACTTCGGTGGCGGGCGAACCTGGAGCAAGCCGGGCAAAGTGTTCCGCTATGCCGAGACGGGCGGCGCTGTGTTCCGGAACTACGACTGGGACGGCAACATCAACTGGTCGGGCGCGTTCAACTTCGGATACGTCCAGTTCAAGAACTATTACTGGTTCAACTGGAACGTCGCCTACAACCCGTGGACCGTCGACAATCGCCGCACGCGCGGCGGGCCATTGATGTTGTTGCCGCCGGCCTATCAGTTCGGCGTCGACATGGGTTCGGATAGCCGCAAGTCATTGACCTTGAGCATGGGCGCGTTCACGTACTTCCGCTCTTCCCAGGACGTGGAATGGTCAACGTACGTCAACATGCAGTATCGGCCGGCGCCCAACGTCTCGGTCAGCGTGGGGCCAAACCTCTATCAACAGTCCCAGCCTTATCAATACATCACCGCGATCGCCGACACGACGGGCGGCGCGCCGAACACGTACGGCACCCACTATGTTTTCGGCGGACTCCATCAGACGGAGCTCTCGGCGGCGATCCGCTTGAATTGGACCTACACGCCGAAGCTCTCGCTGCAGCTGTACGCGCAGCCGTTGATCTCGGCGGGGCGCTACGACTATTACCAGGAGTTGGCGCGGTCGCGCAGTGCAGCGTTCACGCGCTACGGCTCGGGCAATGGCTCGACCATCACGTACGTGGATTCGACCAAGTCCTACAGCGTCGATCCGGATGGGAGTGGTCCCGCGCAGCCGTTCTCGTTCGGCAAGCCCGACTTCAATTTCAAGTCGCTGCGGGGCAATGCCGTGCTGCGGTGGGAGTACATGCCAGGGTCAACACTGTACTTCGTGTGGACGCAGAGCCGGTCGACCGCGGACGACGACGGCAGCTTCCGCTTCGGCCCGTCGATGCGTGGCATGCTGCGGGCTCCGGCGGAGAACATCTTCATGATCAAGGCGACGTACTGGTGGAATCCGTAGCTTAAAGACCGTCGGTTGGGGGGCGCGGGGGCGCGGGCACAAAATGATTCAGTGGCCCGTGCCCCTTGTCGCTTCCCAGCCCCGGCGCCGCGGCAATCGCGCGATGCACGAAGTCGAGCGCATCCTCTACAGCCCGCTCGAGTGGCCGGCCGAGGGCGAGGCCCGCGGTGATCGCGGCGGAGAGCGTGCAGCCGGTGCCGTGCGTGGATGACGTGTCGATGCGCGGATGTGTGAATCGGCGCGTTGCGCCATGCCGCACCAGCACGTCCACCAGCGTGTCGGTATCCTTCAGATGGCCGCCTTTGACGAGCGCGGCGCGCGCGCCCATCGCGAGCAGGCCGCGCCCCGCTTTCTCCATCTGATCCGGCGTCCGCACGGTTTCTGCGACGAGGATCTCTGCCTCGTTCAGGTTTGGTGTGACGAGCAGCGCGAGCGGCGCCAGGCGGCGCGCGATCAATTGCTCGGCATCGCGCTCGAGCAACCGGTCGCCGGACGTGGCAACCATCACGGGATCGAGCACGTAGGTGGTGAGCCGGTGCTGGGCGATGCGCTGCGCCACCGTCTCCACGATCTCGCCGGAGCCCAGCATCCCGCTTTTGACGGCGGCGGGCCGCAGGTCGGCGGCGAGGGCGTCGATCTGCTGCGCGACGAGTGCGGCTGGGACCGCTTGCCACGCGGCCACGCCCAGCGTGTTTTGCGCCGTTACGGCCGTAATGGCGGTCGTGCCGAACACGCCGAATTGATGAAACGTCTTGAGGTCGGCCTGAATTCCAGCTGCGCCGCCGGAGTCTGAACCCGCGATCGTGAGCGCGATTCTCATGCGTTCCGCGGTCGTGCCTTGGCGAAACCAACGGGGCAGGCAATTTTACTGGCACCAGTGACCGACACGAGGGAGCGCATCCGGAGTAATCTGCAGTCCACCGTCCGCGATCTCCAACGCCGCAAGGCCCGCGGGCGGCGCGGTCTGGCGGTCGTGGAGGGCGTCCGGCTGGTGGAAGAAGCGCTCGTGGCCGGTCTCGAGTTCAAGGGCGCGCTCGTCTCCCCTGAGCTCGCGCGCACGACGCGCGGCCAGGCGCTCACGGCCGAGCTCGCCAGTCATGCGATCGCGGTCGAAGAGGTCGGTTCACGCGCCTTCGGTGAGCTGGCGGGCACGGACACGCCGCAGGGCATTCTCGCGATCGTGCAGCCGCGCATGTGGGCGCTGACCGACATCGCCGGCGGACCGATGCTCGTTGTAGACGGCGTCCAGGATCCGGGGAACGTCGGCACGTTGATCCGCACCGCGCACGCGCTTGGTGCGTCGGCGAGCCTGCTGCTCCGCGGCACTGCGGATCCGATGAATCCGAAGGCGTTGCGCGCCGCGATGGGGGCGACGTTTCGGCATCCGGTCGTGCAGCTCGACGATGCCCCGTTCATCGCGTGGGCACGAGAGCACGGCGTCACGTTGTGGGCAGCGGCCGCGGATGGCGTGCCGCTGAACCGGGCAATCGATTCCAAAACAGCACGCAAGGAGCTCATTGCGGTGATCGTCGGAAACGAAGGAGCGGGGATCCGGCCGCAGCTCAATGCCGTCGCGGCGCAGCGCGTCGCCATTCCTCTTGCGCGCGGCGCGGAATCCCTCAACGTCGCGGTGGCGGCCGGGATACTGCTGTACGAGGTCGTGCGTGGGCGCTGACATCGTGATCGTCCTCGGCGCCGTGCTGCTCGGCCTCTGCGTCGGCAGCTTCCTCAATGTCTGCATCCTGCGGTTGCCGCGTGACCAGTCGTTGGTCCGGCCACGCTCGACCTGCCCAAACTGCAAGCAGCCGATCGCCTGGCGCGACAACGTCCCGCTGTTTTCCTGGCTCTGGCTGCGCGGCAAATGCCGTTGGTGTCACAAGCCGATCTCCAAGCAGTACCCGCTCATCGAAGCGCTCGTCGGCGTGTTGTTCGGAGCGTCGATCCTGGTATACGGCCCCACCCTGCACGCACTTGCCGCCGCCCTGTTTGGGACCATCCTGCTCGGTATCGCGATCACCGACGCGCGGCACTACATCATTCCCGACGAATTCACGTGGGGCGGGCTCGTGATCGGCCTGCTGCTGGCGCTCGGCGGGGGCGTGCAGGGGTTTCTGCAGGCGCTGCTCGGTGCCGCGGTCGGTTTCGTCCTCTTGTGGCTCGTGGGCATGGCGGGCACGTGGGTCTTCAAAGAAGAAGCGATGGGCGGCGGCGACGTGAAGATGATGGCGATGGTCGGCAGCTTCGTCGGGTGGCACGGCGTGTTGCTCACGGTGTTCGCCGGTGCCGCGCTTGGTTCGCTGATCTTTGTCCCGTTGTCGATCAAGAAGAAGCGACTGGTCCCGTTCGGGGTATTCCTCGCGGTGGGCGCCGTGGTGGCCTTCGTGTTCGGCGACGCGATCATTGCCTGGTACGGGCATTTTCTGAAGGGTGACTGACAGCGATGGGTAATCCGTTCGAAGGCTTGTTCGATTCCGGCGACGTGCTGGAGCGCGTCGGCATCGATCTCACGGCGCAGGCGCGCCGCGGCGGTCTCGAGCCGGTGCGCTGCCGCGATGCGGAGATCGCGCGCGTCGTGGACATTCTGCTGCGGCAGGGCAAGAACAACGCCGCCCTGGTGGGGAAGGCCGGCGTGGGCAAGACCGCCATCGTGGAAGGTCTCGCACAACGCATCGCCGCCGGAGACGTCCCGCCTGCGCTCAAGGACGCGCGCATTCTGGGACTGGATCATGTCTCGATGCTGGCGGGCACCTCCTTCCGGGGGCAGTACGAAGACCGGATCCGTCGACTCGTCCAGGCGCTCCAGGCCGACCGCAATCTCATTCTGTTCGTCGACGAGCTGCACAACCTCATCGGGCAGGGCACGGCGATGGGGGCTGCGATGGATGCCGCGAACATGCTGAAGCCCGCGCTGGTCCGCGGCGACATCCGCGTGATCGGCGCGACGACCGGCGAGGAATACGCCAAGTGGATCAAAACCGATCCCGCGCTCGAGCGCCGCTTCCAACCGGTCACCATCGAAGAGCTGGACGCGATTCAGACGTGGGAGGTACTCGTCGCCCGCCGGTCCCGGCTCGAGCGCCACCACGCCGTCGCGATCTCGGACGACGCGCTCAAGGCGGCCATCGTGCTGACGGACCGTTTTGTGCCGGACCGCGCGCGGCCCGACAAGGCGATCGACGTGCTGGACGAGGCGTGCGCGCACGCGCAGGCGACTGCCCAGGTGTCCCCCGAGCTCGACAAGCTGATTCGCGATCGGAAGAAGGTCGAGGCGATGATGCGGCGCGGGCTGACCGAGGAAACGGTGCCGGAGGAGCCGATGCCCGACGTCGCGACCGTGCTGGCGCGGTTTGGCGATGAGCTGAATGCGCTGCTGGGCGGCGAACCGCGCAAGGAGACAGAAGAGAAGAAAACGCCGCCGCCGCGGCCCACGGCGAACCTCGAGGAGCAACGCGTGGATCTCGATGGGAGACTGCGCGCCGAACTCGAGCGGCAGGGCATCGTCGTGACTGGGAAGGAAGTCGCGCGGGTCGTCGCGTCCGCCGTGGGGAAGGGTATCGAGTGGACCGGCTGACGCGACTGGTCGGCGGTGTCGCGCTGCTGACTTCCGTCGTGGCCTGCCGCGAGCGCGCGCAGGCGATCCAGAGCGAAGCGGAGCTGAAAGACATGGTGCATCACATGATGCCCATCGTCGCGCAGACCACGGGATTGCCGTTCAAGCGCGAGCCGCTCGTGTTGCGACGGACGCGCACGCAGGTGCGGGATTACCTCATGCATAAGATCGATCAGGATCTGCCGCCCGCCGAGCTCGCCGGGTTGCAGTCCGCCCTCCGGTTGTTTGGACTGATCCCCGACACGCTCGAGCTGCGGCGAACGCTGATCGACGTGCTCACCGAACAGGTGGCGGGCTACTACGATCCCGATTCGAACGCGCTGTACATCCCCGAAGACGTCGAGCCCCTGCAGCTCCGCGTGGTCGTGTCACACGAGCTCGTGCACGCGCTGCAGGATCAGTACGTCCATCTCGATTCGATCATCGAGCAGCGTCACGCGAATGATCGGCGCTCGGCGGCGCAGGCGGTTCTCGAGGGGCAGGCGACCGTGTCACAGATACCCGTGCTCATGCCCGAGCAGAAACCCGACACCTTCCCGCTCGGCTGGTTCTGGCAGCAGCGTGCCGCAATGGCGGCGCAACAGGCGCAGATGAAGCAGTTCGCCCGGGCACCGCTGTGGCTGCGCGAGGGCCTCATCTTTCCGTACCTCGGGGGAGCCGATTTCATCGTGTGGTTCCGGCACAAGTACTTCGGCCGGTCGGTGCTCGACGCGATGCCGAAGTCGACGGAGCAGATCCTCCATCCGGAGCGGTACGCGGCGCACGATGAGCCGACCGAACTGACGTTCGCGTCGGGCGAGGCAGACACCGTGCAGTGGGAAGACAATCTGGGCGAGTACGAGACGCGGCTGCTCTTTCAGCAGCTGCTGGGGAATGAAGGCGAAGCGACGACGCTCGCGACCGGTTGGGACGGCGACCGCTACCAGGTGCTCGGTCCGAAGAACGACGCCCTGGTCTGGTATACAGTGTGGGATGATGCAGCCGCCGCGACGCGATTCGCGGGTGGGTTACAGCGTGCCTGGGCGAAGCGACGGGCTGGCGTGCAGACGGGCAGACGTGGCGAGGTGCATCAGCTGGTCATTGATGGACGGCCGATCGTGCGTCTCGTCGATGCGCCCACGGATTGGAAAGGGTGGCGCGCGCTCCCGACGGTACGCCTCAGTGGAGGAAGCGAATAATCGTGTAGATCAGCAGCCCGACCAGCCCGCCGACCAGCGTGCCGTTGATCCGCACAAACTGCAGGTCGCGCCCCACCGCCAGCTCGAAGCGCCGTGACGTCGCCGCGGGGTCCCAGCTCGCCACGGTTTGGGCAATCAGATCGCCGATTTCGTGCCGGTACTTCTCGACCACACTCGCCGTCAGGTCGATGAGCAGGTCGTCGATTTCCACGAGCAAGGTCGGGTTCGACAGCAGGGCGATGCCGAATTCGCTCAAGCCGCTGTCCAGCGGGCTCGGTTTGCCGTCGTTCCCACCGCCGCGTCCATAATTCGCGATCGCCTCGCGAATGCCCTCCCAGAGCCGGCGCGACATGTCGTCGCTCGCCGCGCCCATCAGCCATTCTTCCTTCAGTGCTTCCGCACGTGCGATGACTTCGGGCGAGTGCTGTAGCCGATCGATGAAATCGCGGATGGCTTTGTCGAACGAACCCCGCAGCGGATGGTTCGGATCGCTTACCATATCGTGCAGGAGCCGCTCCACCGCGGCGATGATCTTTTGGTAGATCTTGTCGTCCAGCACCGGCGGCACCCACCACGGCGTTTCCTCGCGCACGCGCTCGCGAATCAGCTCGCGGTTGTTGCGCACCGCGTCGGCCGCGAGCCGGACCGCCGCATTGAGCAGCTCTTCCTGGCGGTTGTCCGCCAGCGCGAGCGCCAGCGTCTTGCCGAGCGCCGGCGCCACCCGGATCGACAGGACGCGATTGCGCACGACCTGCGTGATCAGATCCTGCAGCTCGTTGGGTGGAAGCGAGTCGAGTGTCTTCGCGAGTCCACTCGCGAATTGGCGCGAGATCTGGCGAGCGTGCTCGCGATCGGCGAGCCATTGGGCGCCGCGCTCGGCGGGATGCACGCGCCGCAGATTCGCCGCGATCACGTCGCGCGATAGGAAGTGATTCTGCACGAAGTTGCCGAGGATCTGCCCGATCCGTTCCTTGCGCGTCGCCACGATCGCGGTGTGGGGGATTGGCAGGCCGAGCGGGTGCCGGAACAGGGCGGTCACGGCAAACCAGTCGGCCAGGCCGCCCACCAGCGACGCCTCCGCGGTGGCCCGTACGTAGCCGAGCCATGCGAACTGCGGCTCGTAAATGCTTGCGGCCACGAACACCAGCAGTGCCACCGCCAGCAATGCGGTCGCCCGCCGCTTCATAGCGTCCAGGCGGGCTTGGCGCTCGGCGTCGTCCGGCCGGGACCATTGCGGGATGACGGGTTGCGGCTGTTGCGTCTGTTGTGCCTCGCGGATCTGGTCAGGCATAGACGGCAAGATAAGACCCCCACTTGGTATACGGGTACTCGCCATTTAGCTTGCTACGCTTATGTTTACGGCCCTTTCCGAGCAGCTGACCGGTGTACTGAACCGGCTCAGAGGTCGCGGGGTGCTCTCGGAAAGCGACGTCACCGACGCCCTGCGCGAGATCCGCCGCCATCTGCTCGAGGCGGACGTGAGCTTCGAGGTCACGCGCGGATTCGTCGAGCGCGTGCGCGAGCGGGCCGTCGGCGCGCTACAGGTCAAGGCGGTCAGCCCCGGCCAGCAAGTCGTCAAGCTGGTGCACGATGAAATCGCGACGCTGCTCGGCGGCACCAGGTCCGGCCTCGAATTCGCCTCCGTAGGTCCGACGGTCATTCTCCTCGTCGGGTTACAGGGATCTGGCAAGACCACCACGGCGGCCAAGCTCGCGCGGCGGCTGAAGCTGGAGCAGAAGGCGCCGGCGCTGGTGGCGGCCGATATCTATCGGCCCGCGGCCGTGGAGCAGCTGCGGCAGCTGGGTGAGCAGGTCGGCGTGCCGGTGTTGGGGACGGGGGACGAGGGAAGGGGGAAGGGTGTCCCGGCTCTAGTTCGGGATGCACTGCGCGAGGCCGAATCGGCGCGCGCGCGGACGGTGATCGTCGATACCGCCGGTCGCCTGCAGATCGACGCCGAGATGATGGACGAGCTGCGCGCACTGAAGGCCGCCGTGCCGCCGAAGGAAGTGCTGCTCGTCGCCGATGGCATGACGGGGCAGGACGCGGTGAAGATCGCGCGCGGGTTTCACGACGGTGTCGGGCTCACAGGCGTGATTCTGACGAAGCTCGATGGCGATGCGCGCGGCGGCGCGGCGTTATCGATTCACGGCGTCACCGGTGTGCCGATCAAGTACATCGGCGTCGGAGAGAAGACGGACGCACTGGAGCCGTTCGATCCGGTGCGCATGGCGGGACGGATTCTGGGGCAGGGCGACGTCGTCGCGCTGGTCGAGAAAGCCGCGGCGAATGTCGATGCCGACGCCGCCAAGCGTCTCGAGCAAAAAGTGCGGTCCAAGAAGGGCATGGACCTGCAGGATTTCTTGGTGGCGTTGAAGCAGATGCAAAGCATGGGTCCGCTCAAGCAGGTGCTCGGCCTCCTGCCCGGGATCAATGCGAAGGCGCTGCAGGGCGTGTCGACGGATGACAAGCGCCTGAAGCATGTCGAGGCGATCGTGTTATCGATGACGCCGGCAGAGCGCGCCGATCCCAGCGTGTTGAACGGCAATCGCAAGTTGCGGATCGCGAAGGGGGCTGGACGGCCCGTGCAGGAAGTGAATCGGCTGCTGGAACAATTCCAGCAGCTGCGCAAGATGGGCAAGTTCTTGAAAGGGATGTAGGGAACGCTATGGCAACTCGAATTCGGCTGCGCCGCGTCGGACGGAAGGGTCAGGCCTATTTCCGCATCGTCATCGCGGACTCGAGGTCGCCGCGCGATGGGCGCTTTGTGGCGACGATCGGTAATTACAATCCGCGCGCAAATCCCGCGGTGCTCGACGTGAACGCCGAGCAGGCGCGGGCCTGGCTCGAGAAGGGCGCGATGCCGACCGATACGGTGCGCTCGCTCCTCAAGAAGGCCGGCGTACTAGTCAAATCAGCACCGCCCGCGAAACCCGCCGCGTAGTCGGGCGGCTGCGCAAGCCGCACGGCCAGCACGGGGAGGTCGCGGTGATTCCCCTGGTGGAGAACCCCGGGACGGTGTTCGTGCCCAAAGCACGAGTGTACGTCCTGAACGAAGAACGCAGGGTCTTAGCCGGACCACTGGTGGTGGCGCGGCGCCGCTCCTATCACCGCGAATGGCTGCTCGGTTTCGAAGGCGTGTCGTCACGCGCCGCGGTCGAAGGCTGGCGCGATCAGCTCGTCGCGGTCGATGAATAGCGATGTTGCGCATCAACGTGGTGACGCTGTTTCCCGATTGGTTCACCCGGCCATTCGCAGCGAGCATTCTGGGGCGGGCGGCGAAAGCGGGACTGGTGCAGTATCGCGTCGTGCAGTTGCGCGATTTCGCGCACGACAAGCACCAGACCGTCGACGACGCGCCGTACGGCGGGGGCGCGGGCATGGTCTTGAGGGTGGAGCCGTTTGTGGAGGCGGTGGAGGATCTGAAAGCAAGGGCTGGGGGTGGGGACAGGGGCCCGATCGTCCTGCTCTCGGCGCGCGGGAAGGTGTTCACGCACGATACGGCGGTTCGCTATTCATTGGGCAGTGAGCTGACGTTGCTGTGCGGGCACTACAAGGACGTCGATCAGCGCGTGGCCGATGCGTTGAAGGCGGAGGAAGTATCGATCGGCGACTTTGTGTTGTCGGGTGGGGAGCCGGCGGCGCTCTGCGTGGTGGACGCGGTGGTGCGGTTGCTGCCCGGCGCGCTGGGCGATCACGAATCGGCCTCGAGCGATTCGCACTATGAAGGGTTGCTGGCGCCGCCCAGCTACACGCGACCGCCCAGCTATCGCGGGCTCGACGTCCCGGACGTATTGTTGAGTGGTGATCACGACAAGATTGCGGCATGGCGCGCGGCAGAGGCCGAGCGTCTCACGCGAGAACGCAGACCAGATCTTTGGTTGAAACACGGGGAATAGTTATGGAGAAGCTCAGAGCAGTCGAGCGCGAAGGCCTGAAAACGGACATCCCGGCGTTCGCGCCCGGCGACACGGTGCGCGTCATGGTGCGCGTGCGTGAAGGGGAGAAAGAGCGCCTGCAGGCGTTCGAGGGGATCTGCATCGCCCGCCGCGGGGGCGGCATCAACGAAACCTTCACCGTCCGGAAGATTTCCGCGGGCGTCGGGGTCGAGCGGATTTTTCCGCTGCACGCCCCGTCGATTGCGGAGATCGGGTTGATGCGGAAAGGGCGTGTGCGGCGCGCCAAGCTGTACTTCCTGCGGCGCTTGGCCGGGAAAGCTGCCCGGATCCGGGAGAAGCGCGGCGCGGGGGGGAGCCAGGAGATCACCGTTCCCGAGACGCCGGAACCGGAGCAACCGCAGGCGTGAGACACCGCCGCCCGTCGCTGAAACGCGAGGCGGCGTTGTGGAGTGAAGGGTGCAGCATCGTCGCCGGTATCGATGAAGTCGGCCGCGGCCCCCTGGCTGGTCCAGTGGTCGCCGCGGCCGTCGTGTTTCCGCTGGGCGCGAAGCCGATCCGCGGGCTCGACGACTCCAAGGTGCTCACCGCGCCGCAGCGCGAAAAGTTCGTAGTGAAAATCCGTGAGCGCGCGTTGGCCTGCGCGATCGGCGCGGCCAGCGTGCGCGAGATCGACCGGCTCAACATCCGGCGCGCGTCGATTCTCGCCATGGAGCGCGCGCTCCGGCGCCTCGGCTGCGTGCCCGGTCATATCCTGATCGATGGTCTCCCATGCCCCGAGCTCGGCTGCGCACACGAGGCCATCGTTGACGGCGACGCGCGGTGTCACTCGATCGCCGCGGCATCAGTCATCGCCAAGGTGCTCCGCGACGCGCTCATGGACCGCCTCGCCGCCCGCCATCCCGGCTATTGCTGGGAGTCGAACAAGGGCTATGCGACGCCCGAGCACCTCGACGCGATCCAGCGGCTCGGACCCACGCGGCATCACCGCTACTCCTTCGAGCCGGTCGCCCAGATCGAGCTGTTAACGATTTCGGCTGCGACGTAACCCCTTCAGGAATTCGGGCAGCGGCCGCGTGTTGAGGATGTCGACCGCGGTCAGCCACGCCCGCCGCGCCACGGCGACGGCGAACCGCATGAATCCCAGCTCGCGCGTGTTGTGGGCGTCGGTCGAGAGCACGAACCGCACGCCGTGCGACTTGGCCGCAGCGGCGAGCGTGTCGGGCAGATCGAGCCGCTCGCTGCCGTTGATCTCCAGCAGGCACCCCGCCTGCGCCGCGGCCTTCGCGACCACATCGAAGTCGAGCGGATAGGACGGTCGCGACGGCATGATGCGGCCGGTCGGATGGCCGATCGCATCGACCCAAGGGCTCTCGATCGCACGCAGCAGTCGGTCGGTGAGCTGCCGCTCGGTCTGCTTCAGGCCGTAATGAATCGTGGCGACGACGTAATCGGCTTCCGCGAGCAGCTTGTCCGGCAGGTCGAGCTTGCCGCTTTCCAGAATGTCCATCTCGACGCTCTTTAAGACCCGAAGCCCTCGCATTCCTTTGTTGAGCCGATCGATCTCCTTCCACTGGGCGCGAATCTCCGCAGGACTCTGGCCGGCCATCGAGGTGCGCGGCGAGTGGTCGGTGATGGCGATGTACGCGTAGCCGAGGGAGCGCGCCGCCTCGATCATTTCCGTCAACGTGGCCTTGCCGTCGCTCGCGTCTGTGTGCATCTGCAGGTCGCCGCGGATGTCCTCGAGCCTGACGAGCGTGGGGAGCTTGTGCTGCTTCGCGAGCGCGATCTCGCCACGGTTCTCCCGCATCTCCGGCGGGATCCAGTCGAGGCCGAGTGCTGCGTAGACCTCTTCTTCCGTGCGACCCGAGATGCACTTCGATCCCCGGAACACCCCGTACTCGTTCAGCTTGAGCTTTTTCGCCTGGGCGATCTTGCGGAGCTCGATGTTGTGCGCCTGCGAGCCGGTGAAGTACTGCATCGCCGCGCCGAAGCAGGACGGCTCGACGACGCGCAGGTCGACCTGGAGCCCGCTCGACAGGCGCACGGTCGAGCGGGTATCGCCTTGCGAGGCGACTTGGGTGACGTCGCCGAACTTGCTGAAGCGCTCGATCACCGCTGGCGCGTTGGCGCAGCTGACGACGATGTCGAGGTCGCCGATCGTCTCTTTGCGCCGGCGAAAGCTGCCGGCGACGTCGATCGCGTCGATCCCCCCCCCGGTGCCGGCCTTGAGGTACTCCACGATCGCGCGGGCATACTGTTCGGCTTCGTGGAGGACGATGCGGCTCTGGGCGGCGGCGGCGCCGCCGGCGACACCTTCGCGAATCTTCTCCAGCAGCTTGGGACCGAAGCCGCCGAGCTTCGCGATTGTGCCCTGGTCCAGCGCGTCCTTGAGATCGGCGACGCTGTTCACCTTCAGGCGGTCGTGGAAGAGCTTCACACGCTTGGGACCGAGTCCCGGAATGCGCAGCAGATCGAGCAGGCCGGGCGGGATCGTCGCCACTAGCTGCTGGCGCTGTGGCAGGGTTCCGGTTTGGACCAGCGCGGTGATTTCCTTGGCGATCCCGTCGCCGATGCCGGGAAGTTCGGTGAGGTCGAACTCGCGGTCGGCGACGAGCTCGGCGATGGGATCCGGATGATCGGCCACCGTGCGCGCCGCATTGCGATACGCGCGAACCTTGAACGGATTGCCTGCGGAGATCTCGAGGAGATCGGCGACGTCACCCAGGAGACGGGCGATCTCGGCGTTCTGCATGCTGAAAACTAGTTCCTTTCCCTTCTTGCGGTCTCTGAGTTGACGTGGTACGCTAGCCGCTCCGGAACATCCTTCCCCAAGTGCGTCGGAGGCTGAAGCATGGTGCGCAAGCTCCTCGGGCCGGTCGTATTGGCTCTCGCGTTCCCCGTTCTCCTCGCTGCCCAATCGCAAGCCACGACTGGTATCATCCGCGGCACCGTCACCGACCCGTCGGGAGCGACGGTTGCGGGAGCCACGGTCGCCTTGCGCGAAACGCAGACGGGGTTCCAGCGCCAGCTTGCGACGAACGAGCGGGGCGTTTTCATCGCCTCCCTCATGCCGCTCGGCACGTACGATGTGACCGCGCGCGGCGTGGGCTTCGGCGAAACGCGCCGCACGGGCGTCCGGCTGGGCCTCGGCGAGACGGTCGACCTCACATTGCAGCTCGCGGCGGTGCAGCTCCAGGCGGTGGTGGTCGAGGCGACGCCGTCGGTAGTCGAAGCCACGAAGACGGAGAACTCGACGCGCTTGCCGAGCGCCGCGGTGTCCGGTCTGCCGAACAACGGGCGCAACTACCTGAACCTGACGCTGCTCACCCCGCAGGTGGCGATCGTCCAGGGACCCGACGGCGACGAGCTGACGATCGCCGGGCAGAAGGGCATTCACAACAACGTCGCGGTCGACGGCGCCGACTTCAACAATCCGTTCTTCGGCGAGCAGCGCGGCGGCCAGCGGCCGGCGTTCACCTTCAATCTCGACGCCGTGCAGGAGATCGTGGTGCTGCCCGGCGGCGCCAACGCAGAGTTCGGCCGCTCGTCCGGCGGGTTCGTCAACGTGATCACGAAGTCGGGGACCAACCAGCTGCGCGGCTCGCTCCACTACTTCGGCAAGTCGGATGCGATCTCCGGCACTCCGGCGCACGCCGGTGTGACGTTCGAGCCGGACTTTACTCAGCACCAGTTCGGGTTTACGCTCGGCGGGCCGCTGAAGCGCGATCGGGCCTTCTTCTTCCTGGCCTACGATCAGCAGATCTATGATGAGGTGAAACAGCGCTCACGGCCGCAGAGCACGGCATTCGATTCGCTGCGCACCTGGATGAATACCGCGTATAGCGGCGCGCTTGCCGGCGACTTCGGGCCGATTTCCCGCACCAACGATGCGCGCGCGCTGCTGGCCAAGTTCGATTTCCACCTGTCGGCTCGGCACTCGCTGTCGCTCAAGTACAATTACACCTGGTCCGAGCAGCAGAACGGGACCTTCGACGTGGACACCTGGACGCGCAGCGCCAACGGCTTGGAGCGCGACCACTCGAACGCGGTCAACGGAAGCCTCGTCTCCTACTTGTCATCCAATGCGTCGAACGAGTTCCGGTTCCAGTATTCGCGCGAAGACCGGCCCCGTCCGTATGACGGTGCACGGTCGGCGGCGCTGGGCGCCAACCGCGCCGATCCGCCCGCCGCCCGGCCTTTCCCGGATGTCGCGATGGACTTTGCGAACCACTTCCGGTTCGGCATGCCGTTTTTCCTTCCGATCGATTATTACGACACGCGGGTGCAGGTGCTCGACAACGTGTCGCTCGCCAAGGGAAGCCACTTCTTCAAAGCCGGTGGTGAATACAATCGCGTGAACTCGGTGCAGACGTTCATCGGGTTCGCCAACAGCCGCTACATCTTTGGCTCGGTCCACGGCTTCCTGAGCTATCTGGCCGATTCGACGTATGTCGAGTGTTCGGGGGGAGCGACGGGACCTAACCGCACCTGTCCGGCCGGCCAATCGATCACCGGGCCGGTCCTGCTGTATCTGCAGCAGGCGGGCGTCGGTCAGTCCGTGAGGGCCTCGGGCACGCAGCAGATTCCGCAGAATGAGCTGGCGTTCTACCTACAGGACACGTGGAAGCCCAATCCACGCTGGACGGTGAACTACGGCGTGCGGTGGGAAGCGCAGCTCGAGCCTGATCCGATCACGCCGCCGAGTCAGGTGTTCTTCGCGCCGTTCATCGGACAGACCGTGACGAACGCCAAGGGCTCTTTTGCCTTCCCGTCGGACGGCACGATTCCCTCCGACAGGAAGATGTGGCAGCCGCGACTGGGGATCGCCTTCGACCCGCAGGGGAATGGCCGTCAGGTCTTCCGCGCCAACGCCGGCCTGTACTATGCGCGGATTCCTGGCCTCAATCTGGCGTCGACCCGCAGCACCAATGGGTCAAACGGGTTGACCTATTTCCGCAACAGCGCGCTCACCGGCGTGCTCGGCCCCGTTCCAGGGTTCGGCAACCTCTTGCCCGACAACGTGCCGGCCAGCTCCGTGTTCTTCCCTGACGTCTTCGTGTTCGACAAGAATTTCCAGAACCCCCGCACTCTCAACGTCACGGTCGCGTACGAGCGGCAGTTAGGTGCCGACCTCGGTCTCATGATCAGCTACACGCATGCGCGGACCGATCACCTCACGCGCTTCATCAACCGTAACGACTCGACGTTTTTGAGCCCGTGGTCAGCGGGTTTGCCGCCGGGCGGAACGAACGGCATTACGACGCTCACGACCGTCGAATCATCGGCCAAGTCGCGCTACAATGGCGTCACGATCGGCCTGAAGCGGGTGCTCGATCCCAACTTCCAGTTCCAGCTCAACTACACACTGTCGTTCGACAAGTCGGACGACGACAATGAACGCGATCCGTTCACCTTCCGGTACGCGAAGGCCAACGATCTCGCACCCGAGTACAACTGGAGCGACCGCGATCAGCGCCATCGCTTTAACGGCTGGGCCTTGGTAAAGCTCCCCGGTGACTTCTTCATGGACAACCGGGTGAGCTACTACTCGGCGCAGCCCATCTCGGCGAGCTGCGGTCCGTGGGCGGGGAATCCGTTCGCGCCACCCGCCGGCCAGCGCGCCACGTCACCTGACGATCGCCGCTGCGGTCCCAACGGAGCCTCGGCCATCCTGCGCAACACGCTGCGCAAGGATAACGCGTACTTCTCCTGGGATGTGCGGTTCTCGCGGCCATTCGGATCGTCGAAATCTTCAACCTGACCGGCAACGACAACTTCCGGGATCCGTCCTACGGGAACCTGGTCTTCAACTTTGACGGCACGATTCGCAGCGGCCTCGGCGATCCGCGCCAGCTGCAGGCGGGCGTGAGGTGGGCTTTCTAGAACGACGGTAGGTAGGCGACGGTAGGTACGACGACGGTAAGGGGACGGTATCCTTTACCGTCGTTTTCTCTACCGTCGTATTCCTACCGTCGTCGATCTACCGTCGGTTCTCGAGTAGCACAATCCCGGAGAATCGCTTGAACTGCTCGCGCCGCTGCTTCGACGCGAACAGTCCCAGAAACCTCCAGAGCCACGCCATTTTCGGTGCGCGCTTCAGCCGGACCGCTTCGTCGAGAATGGCGCGGTACTCCGCCTCGCGCCATCCAGAGGGCGCGAAGAACGCGGTGCCCTCCTCGGGTGCGAACCGCATCGGCGCGTTGCCCGAGCGCAGCTGATTGCCCCAGGTCCGGCTCAGGAACTGCAGTAACGCCGGCGAGCCTAGATCGATCAACCACCACCGGAAGGCGGGCTGAGCGGACAGATCCTGGGCGAGCGACGTGACGTCTTCGGGCGTGAGATACACGAGCAGCCCTTCGGAGATCACTAGCGCGCGCTTAGCGCCGGCGCCAACGCGCTGAAACAGCGCGCGTCGGGCCGCTTGATCGGTCATGTCGGCACGAACGAACTCGACACGGCAGCGCGGCGTCTCGCCGGCCAGCGCCGCTTCTTTATAAGAAAGGATCCCCTCGAGGTCGACGTCGATCCAGTGCAGCTGCGACGGGAGATCGAGGCGGTAGGGGCGAGCGTCGAGACCGGCGGCGAGGTTCAGCACGGTATCAACGCCCTGCTCCTTGACCAGGCGCATCACGATTTCATCCATCACCGCGGTCCGCACGATCATCGGCCAAGCCCAGCGCCGGCCCTGCGGCATGGATGCGAGAATCTGTTCGCCGGCAGGCCCAGCCAATCGGCGCGCAAAGGGGTCACGGAACAAAGCGTCTGCTCGCTCGGACTCCATCGCGCGATACATCGCGACCCATCTGGCGGTATCTGAAACGCTGGTGATCGTAGAAGGCATGAGCTGGAAAGTAAAGGCGTCGAAAGAACAGCGTCAAATGAACGGCGTCAAATGAAATGCGTCAAATGGACGACGTCGAAAGAGACGTCGAATGAACGACGTAACATGCGGGGCTAACGGTTCGGTGGAGGGCTCTCATAAAGTCGAGTGAGCATTTTGAGAATCA
>WNGI01000001.1_pt1 | contig 219616 bp, 217 predicted proteins | sample 5400621 | NCBI WGS metagenome assembly WNGI01 (sample SAMN13153374, study PRJNA577476) | soil metagenome | isolation source: 20 cm soil or saprolite under Garry oak tree replicate 1 | place: USA:California | collected 2016-06-15 | reverse complement strand
GAGGTATATCACCGTTATCCGAATCCTTTTCAAGTAGAACTTAAGAAAGAGATCTCATTTATTAAAAATATTTGTGATAAAAAAATATTTATTGGGAATGGAAGTGATGAAATTATTGATTTGATCATACGAATCTTTTGTAGCCCAGGTTTAGATAAAATTATTATCTGTACTCCTTCATATGGAATGTATGAAGTTAATGCTAAAATAAATGATATAGAAATATTGAAAATACCCCTAAAAAAGGAGTATAAACTTGATGTTAATTCGATACTTTCTTCCATTCCCAATAGTAGGAAACTAATTTTTCTTTGTTCCCCTAATAATCCAACTGGAAATGATTTTCTCAGTAAAGACATGGAAAGAATTCTAAAAATATTTACAGGTATTGTTGTTATCGATGAAGCTTATATAGATTTCTCTAATAAAGAATCATTTATTAACCTACTTGATAGATACTCCAAACTTATGGTTATGCAAACCCTTTCCAAAGCTTGGGGATTGGCTGGAATTCGTATAGGAATAGCTTTTTCTGGGGAAAATATGATTAGTCTAATGAATAGGGTAAAACCAGCTTATAATATAAGCAAATCTTCTCAAGAAATAGCTATTAAAACCCTTAAACAAAAAACGTTCTTTGAAAAAAGACTTAAAACGATTATTAAAGAACGAGAAAGAATCTCCAAAGAGTTAATTTGCCTTGTAGATAAGGTCTTTCCTAGCTCAGCTAACTTTTTGCTAACTCAAGTTTCTGGAGTACAAAAAATTTTTCAATGTTTTTTTGAAAAAAATCTTATTGTAAGAGATCGTTCAAAAATTAAATTATGCAAGAATTGTCTTAGAATTACAGTAGGGACTTATGAAGAAAATAATTTTCTTTTAAAAACTTTAAAAAATATCAATATCGATGAATAAAGTATTATTTATCGTTGAAGAAATCCCTCCTAAAATTGAAGAAAAGGTTCCTAAAGTTCTTTCTTTTATGTCGAGGATCTCTAGAGAATTCAACTATGAAATAGTTCTGGTAACTAATCAAGCAGGAGAAAAATTTTTTAAAGCTCATAGAAAAATAATGAAAACTTTTGAGAACGAGGGTGTTTATTTTTCTGCTGGTTCTATTGATAGAACCAGTAGAGGGGAAAGCTATGATATTTCTGGATCATTCGTTCTTGTAGATAGAAGAACAGATGTTTTATTAGCTAAAAACCTAAAGTGTAAAGCTATTTGGCTAAAAAAAGGGATAGTCCATAATGAAACGGCTTTTTCAGCTGAAAAACTTCAAAAGTTTCTAGCCTTAGAAATAAAAGATTGGGAAAAACTTTACGAGTTTTTAAAATTTGGAAGTAGAAAAATTCTACATTCTAGAAAAAGTAAAGAAACGGACATGAAAATAATTCTCCAGATTGATGGAACTGGAAAATATAATATTTGCACAGGAATTGGTTTTTTAAATCATATGCTTGAACAATTCGCTAAACATGCTTCTATAGATCTTGGAATTCAAGCCCAGGGTGATCTTCATCTTATTGATGAACACCATACGATAGAAGACATCGCTATAGCATTAGGAGAAGCCTTTTGTAAAGGTTTGGGGAATAAGCTAGGATTAGCTAGATATGGATTTTGTTTATCCATGGAGGAAGGATTAGCTAAAGTTGCTTTAGATTTTAGTGGTAGAAGCAATCTGGTTTGGAAGGTAGAATTAAAAAGAGAAAAAATTGGGGATATACCAACCGAAATGGTCTATCATTTTTTTAAATCATTTTCAGAATCTGCTAAATGCAACTTGCATATACAAGCTAAAGGGGAAAATGAACATCATAAAATAGAGGCAATTTTCAAAGCTTTTGCTAAATCCGTAAAAACGGCCATTTTTCGTGATGTTCAGCTATATAAATTACCTACCACAAAAAATATCATATGAAAACTATCATCATTAAATCACCTTCAGGGAATGTACAATCAATATTTTCTGCACTAAGAAGAATTGGGGTAAATGCTAAGTTAACGGATAATTTTGAGGAGATTCTATCTTCTGATAGGATCATTTTTCCTGGGGTAGGAGAAGCCAAATTAACGATGAGATACTTAAGGGAAAAAAGTCTAGATTTATTAATCCCAAAATTAAAACAGCCTTTTTTAGGAATTTGTCTTGGTTTGCAACTGCTTTGTTTTCATTCAGAAGAAAATAACACAGATTGCTTAGGAATATTCGATCTGGAAATAAAAAAATTTAAGAACATAAATATGAAAATTCCTAAAATTGGATGGAATACTATTTATCAACTTGAAGGAGTATTATTTAAGGGGATTCCCGAAGAAAGCTACCAATATTTTGTACATTCTTATTTTGCACCAATATGTGAGTACACTATTGCTAAAACAGACTACATATATACTTACAGTTCTGCTTTACAGAAAAATAATTTTCATGCTGTGCAATTTCATCCTGAAAAATCTGGTATTTTTGGATCTAAAATTTTAGAAAACTTTATTAAATTTTTATAAATATAAATGGATATTATACCATCTATAGATATTTTCGGAGGAAAATGCCTGCGTTTAACGCAGGGTAATTACGAAAATAAAAAAATTTATACTGTAAATCCAGTAGAAATGGCGAAAGTTTTAGAAGATCATGGATTAAAAAGACTCCATTTAGTGGATCTTGAAGGAGCTCTAAAAAGAAAAGTTCTCCATTGTAAAGTATTAGAAAATATAGCTTTTCAATGTAAGAATCTAATGATAGATTTTGGAGGAGGAATTCAAAGTAATGAGGATATTAGAGTTGTTTTTGATAGTGGGGCACATATTGCTAACATTGGGAGTATGGCAGTGAAAAACGATAAAGTTTTTCAAGAATGGGTGCAATGTTATGGGGGAAAAAAAATTATTTTAGGAGCAGATGTAAAAAATGAGAGAATAGCTTTTCAAGGATGGAAGAAAATCAGCAATATACATTTTAATTTTTTTTTAAAAAAAAAATTTCCCTTGGATTAAGGAAGATATTTTGTACTGATATTGATAAAGACGGGCTCTTATCTGGTCCTTCTATAGATCTTTATAAGAAAATAATTGAAGATTTTCCCCATCTAGAGCTTATTGCTAGTGGAGGAATAAAAAGTTTGAAAGATCTGGATGATTTACAGAGAATAGGTTGTAAAGGTGCGATTATTGGTAAAATTTTCTTTGAAAGAAAGGATTTTTTAAAATCAGTTTATTCTTGGATTGAAAAAAATTGTTAAAATGTTAGCTAAAAGAATTATTCCTTGTTTGGATATCCAAGATGGGAAAACTATCAAAGGGATCCGTTTTGAGAATCTTCGAGAAGTTGGAGATCCTGTTTCTCTGGCAGCTAATTATTCTGAAAATGGTGCAGACGAATTAGTTCTTCTAGATATAGGTGCTACAAATGAAAAACGTGATATACTTCTCTCTCTAGTAAAAGAGATATCCAATGTAGTTAATATCCCTTTAACTGTAGGAGGTGGTCTTTATAAAATAAAGAATGTAGAAGATCTACTATCTTCTGGTGCAGATAAAGTTGCTATAAATACATTTGCTTTTTTGAATCCAGAACTTATTGAAGAACTTTCTATACGATTTGGAACTCAAAGTATTGTTTTATCTATAGATACTAAATATACTAAATATGACAAAGAATGGAAAGTTTTTTTGAACGGGGGTAGAGTGAAAACAGAAAGAAATGTTTTAGATTGGGCAAAAGAAGCTGTAAGAAGAGGTGCTGGAGAAATTTTGATAACATCTATGAAAAATGATGGAACAAAAGAAGGATTTGATTTAGAAATAACACAAAAACTATCTGAAAAACTTTCAGTTCCCATAATTTCATCTGGGGGAGCTGGAAAAAATAAGCATTTTTTGGAAGTTTTAGATTTAGGAAAAGCGGATGCTGCATTAGCAGCTAGTGTTTTCCATTTTAAAGAAATAGAAATTATAGAATTAAAAAAATACCTCAAAATACATGGTATCCATGTTAGGATTTAAAGGACTTTTACCAGTTATTATTCAAGATAATTTCACAGGAAAGGTCTTGATGTTAGGATATATGAACGAAGAGGCTTATAGAAGATCTATAGTTGAAAAAAAAATAACCTTTTACAGTAGATCTAAAAAGAGATTTTGGACAAAAGGGGAAAAAAGCGGAAATTATTTATTAATAGAGAAAATTCTTATTGACTGCGATTTTGATACTTTGTTAATCAAAGTAACTCCTTTAGGTTTTATATGTCATCAGAAAACTGATACTTGTTGGAAAGAAGAAAACAAATACGATAAAAATGGATTTTTGATTAAACTTGAACAAGTAATTAAGAAAAGAAATGAAAATTCATACATATCTCAATTATTCAATGAAGGGTTCAATAGAATAGTCCAAAAATTTGGAGAAGAATCGATAGAGCTCCTCATAGAAGCTAAAGATGAGAAGGAACGTTTTTTTTTAAATGAAGCGGCTGATATGCTTTTTCATTATTTATTTCTAATAAATGCTAAAAATTACAAATTTAGAGAGATAATTGAGGTTTTGAAAAATAGGTACAAGAAAAGTAGGAGAGCTGAGGATTTATGAGCAGCGTCCTACTCTACCAAGAAGACTTAGTACCATCGGCGTAAACAGGCTTAACTTCTCTGTTCGGAATGGGAAGAGGTGAGCCCTGTTGCTTTTACCACTCTAATCGAAATACCTCAGCTTACTGAGGCTAAGTTAAATATTATGCAATATAATATTAAAGAAACTTACGGGTAATTAGTACCGCTCGGCTATGACATTACTGTTTTTACACCTGCGGCCTATCAACGTTGTCATCTTCAACGACCCTTCTAAAAAAGAAACCTCATCTTGTGGTAAGCTTCGCACTTATATGCTTTCAGTGCTTATCTCTTACGAACATAGCTACTCAGCTATGCACTTGGCAATGCAACTGATACACCAGAGATTCGTCCAACTCGGTCCTCTCGTACTAGAGTTAGCTCCACTCAAGTTTCTAATGCTCGCAATAGATAGAGACCGAACTGTCTCACGACGTTCTGAACCCAGCTCGCGTGCCACTTTAATGGGCGAACAGCCCAACCCTTGGAACCTTCTTCAGCCCCAGGATGTGACGAGCCGACATCGAGGTGCCGAACCTCCCCGTCGATATGAGCTCTTGGGGGAGACCAGCCTGTTATCCCCGGAGTACCTTTTACCCTTTGAGCGATGGCCTTTCCATACAGAACCACCGGATCACTATACCCTACTTTCGTATCTGGTTGACTTGTAAGTCTCACAGTCAAGCACCCTTAGCTATTGCACTCTATATCCACGATTACCATCCGTGTTGAGGGTACCTTTGGAAGCCTCCGTTACCTTTTAGGAGGCGACCACCCCAGTCAAACTACCTACCACGCACTGTTCTCTTACGAGTTAGGCTTCAAATAAACAAAGGGTGGTATTTCAAGGCTGACTCCACATCCCCTAACGAAGATATTTCAAAGTCTCCCACCTATTCTACACATTGTTTACCCAAAGTCAATACGAAGCTATAGTAAAGGTTCCGGGGTCTTTTCGTCCCATTGCGAGTTAACGGTATCTTCACCGGTACTACAATTTCACCAAGCTCGCAGCTGAGACAGTATCCAGATCGTTACACCATTCGTGCAGGTCGGAACTTGCCCGACAAGGAATTTCGCTACCTTAGGACCGTTATAGTTACGGCCGCCGTTTACTGGGGCTTCAGTCAAATGCTTATAACATTCTTCCTTAACCTTCCAGTACTGGGCAGGTGTCAGACCCTATACATCATCTTTCGATTTTAGCAGAGTCCTGTGTTTTTGATAAACAGTCGTCTGGATCTATTTTCTGCGACCATCTCTTAGTTAGAGAGGGTGACCTTTCTCCCTAAGTTACAGGTCCATTTTGCCTAGTTCCTTAGCCGCGAATCACTCGAGCACTTTAAGATTTTCTCCAGAATTACCTGTGTCGGTTTAGGTACGGATCGCTTTTATCTGAAGCTTAGAGGCTTTTCTTGTAAGTAAATTGCCCGCCCTATCCGTTTCCTTAACAGGGTAGTGCGGTACTATAGTGTTTCAGCGATAAATACGGATTTTCCTATATATCCCCTACCTAAAAACACTTCAACGTGCATTCCCATTAGCACGCGGCAGGATCCATACTTCTTCCCCCCCTCGCAATACGCTACGAAATAAAAGCGAGTTGCGGAATATTAACCGCAAATCCATCGATTTCTCCTTTCGGATTACTCTTAGGCCCGACTAACCCTCAGGTGATTAACATAGCTGAGGAAACCTTAATCTTTAAGTGTGCGGTTTTCTCTCCCGCATTATCGTTACTCATGCCTACATTTTCTCTTGTAATAACTCCACCACTTTTCACAAAGCAACTTCTACGTAATTACAATGCTCCCCTACTGATTTTTTAAAAATCCCAAAGCATCGGCGATATACTTAATGCCCGATTATTATCCGCGCCCCATCACTGGACTAGTGAGCTATTACGCACTCTTTAAATGAATAGCTGCTTCCAAGCTAACATCCTAGCTGTCTAAGTGATCAGACCTCGTTTATTCAACTTAGCATATACTTAGGGGCCTTAGCTGTTGGTCTGGGTTGTTCCCCTTTCGGGTATGGACCTTAGCACCCATACCCTCACTGCCGAGAAACATATCGCAGCATTCGGAGTTTGTCAGGAATCAGTAGAGTTTTACCCCCCTTCATCCAATCAGTCGCTCTACCTCTGCAATACTTTAACACAACGCTGCACCTAAATGCATTTCGGGGAGTACGAGCTATCTCCGAGTTTGATTAGCCTTTCACCCCTACCTACAGATCATCCGAAAACTTTTCAACGTTAACCAGTTCGATCCTCCACTATGTGTTACCACAGCTTCAATCTTTCCATAGGTAGATCACTCGGTTTCGCGTCTAATCTTATAGACTTAACGCCCTATTCAGACTCGCTTTCGCTTCGGCTTCATAGCTAAACTATTTAACCTTGCCAATAAGATTAACTCGTAGGCTCATTATGCAAAAGGCACGACGTCACCTTAAAAATAAGGCTTCGACTGCTTGTAGGTACATGGTTTCAGGATCTCTTTCACCCTTCTATTCGAAGAACTTTTCACCTTTCCCTCACGGTACTTGTTCACTATCGGTCTCTGAGTAGTATTTAGCCTTACCAGAGAGTCCCGGTAAATTCAGACAGAATTTCACGTGCTCCGCCTTACTCAGGATTCTGCTAGGTCATGATTGTATTTCGTATACAGGATTATCACCTTCTATGATTGATCTTTCCAAATCATTCTACTATACCCCATAATCCTTAATCGCAGTCCTATAACCCCAAAAACGGCGACACACCGTAATGGTTTGGGCTGTTCCAAGTTCGCTCACCACTACTTTCGGAATCACTTTCGTTTTATTTTCCTTCGGGTACTTAGATGTTTCAGTTCCCCGAGTTCGCTTTACAAGAATCCCATCTAACTAAATGGGAGGTTACCCTATTAGGAAATCTGCGAATCTCTGAACCGCAGCTTTTCGTAATTATAACGTCCTTCCTCACCTCTCAGAGCCAAGGCATTCCCCATGTACCCTTTTCGTTTCTTCAAAAATAACTTAAAAAATAAAGTGATGATTATACTACACTTCTATTCAACCTAGAACTTAAAAAGTCGTGGAGAATATCGGAATCGAACCGATGACTTCCTGAGTGCAAATCAGGTGCTCTAACCATCTGAGCTAATTCCCCTATAACTATTCCATAGTCTCGCGCGGAGTTGAACCGCGGGCCGCTATATTATCAGTATAGTGCTCTAACCTTCTGAGCTACGAGACTCCTTTCATATCATAGAGGATAGTTTTAAACAAAGAACTGAAAATTCTTTTGATTAGGAAGATTTTCTCCAATAAAGAGATATTCCAGCCACACTTTCCAGTACGGCTACCTTGTTACGACTTAGCCCCAGTTACCGATTTTACCCTAGGCAGCTCCTTTTACAGACACCGACTTCAAGTATCCCCGATTTCCATGGCTTGACGGGCGGTGTGTACAAGGCCCGAGAACATATTCACCGCGTCATGGCTGATACGCGATTACTTGCGATTCCAACTTCATAGAGTCGAGTTGCAGACTCCAATCCGAACTGTGATCGGCTTTTCGAGATTAGCTCCTAATCACTCAGTGGCAGCCCGTTGTACCGACCATTGTAGTACGTGTGTAGCCCAAGGCATAAGAGTCGTAATGATTTGACGTAATCCCCACCTTCCTCTCGACTTACGTCGGCAGTCTCGTTAGAGTCCCCAGCATTACCTGAACCTGATAGTAACTAACGACAGGGGTTGCGCTCGTTCAAGGACTTAACCTAACACTTCACAGCACGAGCTGACGACAACCATGCAACACCTTGCGTTCCGTCATAAAGAAGCAAACTATTTCTAGTTTATTTCGTAACGCATTTAAGCTTTGGTAAGGTTCCTCGCGTACCATCGAATTAAACCACATACTCCACCGCTTGTGCGAGCCCCCGTCAATTCCTTTGAGTTTCAATCTTGCGATCGTACTTCCCAGGTGGATCACTTAACACTTTCGCTTTACCACTGAATACACTGAAGATCCAATAGTTAGTGATCATCGTTTACAGCGTAGACTACCAGGGTATCTAATCCTGTTTGCTCCCCACGCTTTCGTGCACTCAGCGTCAATATAGACCTAGTAGCCTGCCTTCGCGATTGGTGTTCTATGTGATATCTATGCATTTCACCGCTACACCACATATTCCAGCTACTCCGATATAATTCCAGTCCATCAGTATCAATAGCAATTTTAACAGTTAAGCTGCAAGATTTCACTACTGACTTAATGAACAGCCTACGCACCCTTTAAACCCAATAAATTCGGATAACGCTCGTATCCTCCGTTTTACCGCGGCTGCTGGCACGGAGTTTGCCGATACTTATTCGTAGAGTACATTCAAAACCCTCAATGTAGAATCTTTTATTCCCCTACAAAAGCAGTTTACGACCTATAAGGCCTTCTTCCTGCACGCGGCGTAGCTGGTTCAGAGTTTCCTCCATTGACCAATATTCCTCACTGCTGCCTCCCGTAGGAGTCTGGTCCGTGTCTCAGTACCAGTGTGGGGGGTTACCCTCTCAGGTCCCCTACCGAATTGTAGCCTTGGTAGGCTATTATCCTACCAACTAGCATAAATCGGACGCACGCTCCTCTATTGCCGACATTACTTTAATGTTTATATCATGCAATATAAACATATTATGGAGTATTAATCAGAGTTTCCTCAGGCTATCCTCCTGCAACAGGTAGATTACATACGCGTTACTCACCAGTTCGCCGGTATCTACGTTTTAGTAAACCCCTAGACTTGCATGTGTTAAGCCCGCCGCTAGCGTTCATCCTGAGCCAGGATCAAACTCTCCTTTGTTGTAAAATTATTTAATTAGATAAATAATCCTAAACTCAAAAGAATTTTCAGCTTTGTTTAGTTAATTAAATTATTTTACAATTTTAAAGAAAAAAAAGCAAATTTTAAAAATTAATTTACTTTTTTAAAAAAAAAACTTATAATCTAGAAAAATTAGAAACTTGTGAAGAAAAAAAATTTTTTCTAACAATAATTGAATAAATGCAAATTTTGTAGAAAAAACTCTATAACTTTTTACCAAGTTTCTCGTTTAGAGAAAAGAAACAAATATGTTTTTAGAAATAAAGGAAAAAATCCGTCCAATGCTAATTTGTTTTTAACAGCTAAAATGCTTGGTAATGTAGTTTAAAAAACTTATCACATTGCTTTATTTAACGAGATTATTCATACCGCAATGCTTATTCATGCATGATTTAGTGGATGAGAGTCTTCTTCGACGTGGAGATTTTTCTGTTCATTTACTTTGGAAGAATAAAATTGCAGTTTTAGTGGGAGATTATTTATTTTCAAAAAGCTTCTTTTTAAGAACTGAAAAGAACTATTATGAGTTATTGAAGATTTTTAATAGGCTTGCAAAGGGGAAGAAAAATCTAGAATGTTAGATATTAGCGATAAACTTTACGATAAAATTATTTATTATAAAACTGCTATCAGTTTGTTGCGAAGCTGGAGCTATATCAACCAATGCTGATTAAAATTCTGTATTTAAAATGAGATAATTTGGAAAATATATTGAATGGCTTCTAAAATTATAGATGATTTATTTGATTATGAATGTCAATATAATAATTTACTAGGAAAGCCTAGAGATGTTTTTTAAAAATCGTCTTTAAATATACGCAATGGATTATAAATACCATTAAAAATTATAACAAAGACGAAAAAAGAGTCATTATGTTAAATATTCTGGGGGAATAGATTATTCTTAATAAAAAATGATAAAATTTTGTAAAAAAGCTTTTTCTATACTCGATAAATACCCTGAAAATAAGGCGAAAAAATCTATAAAAATGACGATTAATTATGTTCTTAATAGAAACAGATAAAAATAGATCATTTAAAAGGCTTATTTAGCATGATAAAAAATTTAGTGATTGTTGAATCTCCAGCTAAAGCTAAAACGATTCAAAGTTATTTAGGAAAATATTTTTTTGTAGTTTCTGTCATATTTATGATCTACCAGAGAATAAAATGGTAATTAATATAAAAAATAATTTCAAAACGGATAAAAAAATAAATGGGAGCAAGAAAATCAAAAAAAAAAAAAACTGAAAGGAACATTGAACAGTAAATATAAACAGCGTTCAATGTGCATGACTAGAAATATCCATCGCAAAATAAATACAAATGTATGATAAATAAAAATTGGAAACAAAAACCAAGAAAAATAAATACTTAAGCCATAAAGGCCCCTAAAAAAAATTTTAGTAAAAGCTAGAATACTCCTAAAATAAAAATAAATTATTCTATATAATAGATTAAATCTATTATAAAGTATTTACGCTCTAATTTTTAGAGTTTAAATAAAAACTTTTTTTCCATATATTCTTTGATAAAGATGAAGCTCCTCAATAAATTTATAAGCTAAATACCAAGAATTATTTTTTGTTCATAAAAAACAGACATTAAATAACTATTTAATAGTTCCAATTTTAGAAAAAAATTGGAACTCTTCCAATAAGTCCAAGTATAATTGGATCATTTTTCATGGGGAGAATTCTAAAATATTACCATGAAAAATCATAGATACGATATTCATTCTTTCAGAAAAATAAAGAATTTTATGCTCCATATAATCTCTCTGAGATGGAGCTTTTAAAGATCTTTTGCAGATCTAATTTTGTTAAAATAATATTCCCAATGCTACTCTAGCATTTTCACTAATCATTTCCATACTCCATTTTGGATCAAAGGTAAGATCCAGTTTTACTGATCTAATTTTTTCAATAGTTTTAATTTTTTTTTCAATTTCAAGAGGTAAAGTTTCAATCATAGGACAATTATATGTCGTAAGAGTTATCAAAATTTTTACTTCAAGATTTTGACTTACCTGAATATCATAAACAAGACCTAAATCATAAATATTTACCTGAATTTCAGGATCTGGAATCTCTTTTAAGTAAAAAAGAACAAGTTTTTCTAAATTAATCATATAGAACCTAATTCATCCAAGAAAAATATTGGATAACCTAGTTGTCCAACTTATTCCAGAAGTTTATTAACATCTACAACTATTAAACTCCAAAAGTTTTCAGTAGGAATGTATTTATTCGCTGCATTCTTAACATCTAAAGATGTAACTTACTGAAGATATTTTAAATAATTTCCCCAATAGGGACCTAAGCTCATATAGAGTAAATTTTGCTCTAACAGAGAGATATTCTAAACCTATACCCAATTTTTTCTTTTTTATAATTTTGAAGTTCTTCATAAGTTACGGGTTACTGCTTATGCAGTAACTTATGACCTTACTTGAGTGTAAACATAAAATGAACTAATATGTTTGGAATAAGATTAGAGCATACATTCTATGCACATCCTTTACTTATATTTAAAAATAATCTACACTGTTAGCTAGTAAAGCTGATAAATAATCAAAAGTATTTTTTCTAAAATCTACTTTATTCCCACCCAAAATGGGTTATTGATTCACATAAGGAATATCTACAAGTCCAATTGCAGTTTTAGAAAGTAATGGAGGCGTATCATACTTTTTATCAAAAGTAGGAGAAATACTTAATAAGTAAAAATACTTTTCACTTATTTTTTTAGCCTTTTCTAGATTAATATCTCCTATGAAAATTAAATAAGCTACATTAGGTTTAATATAGGAACGAGAAAAACCATCGAAATCTTTAATATTATTTAAACTATCAATAGTTTTAATTTATCCAAAAGGATGGCAAAAAACAAAACTCTCTGAACCCGTTTTGCGATAGTATGGGGATTTTTTTCATTTATTTTTAAATAGACAATTTTTTGTCCAATTATCTTTTCAAACTCTTTAGTATTATTAAAAATAGGATTAAATAGTACATCTCTCATTATCGAGAAGGAATAGAATAAATGGATATTTAATCAAATGATGCAGAAAATTTAGTTCCAATAAATCCAATATTTTGTACTCTTTAGTACTATTTTTGGTTCCAGATCGAAGCATGTACAACCAGATTTATTTCCTTCGTAAAATAATACTCTATCAAACAGTAAATTAACATAAACTATAGGAAATTGATGATTTTCTCAAATAATAATTTTTAATCCATTCTCTAATGAGAATTGTTTTACTTCTTCGAATGTTAAAATATTTAACATAATAAAATTATTTAGGACCTAAAATTTTAATATTAAGACGTTGAGACTTATTAAAATATTTAATCGCAACTATTTTTACGTATTCCACTTTTATTTGTTTATATTCTTGTAAAGAAGTATTTATTCTTTATGCATTCTAAAAATGCATATGGAAAAAAGATAGACTTTCAGTTATTCCCAACATAGTTTAATTTATTAAAAAATTATCTTTCTAAGTTATTAACTACTTTTTCTAGTTCTCTTATGCTAATTCCTTCATTTTTTTATATTTATTCATATAATGCTCTAGAATATCTAAGTCTACTCCAGTATTTTTTATTGCACCCTCCATTGACTTAAAAAATGAAGCTGCATTAGCAGCTAATTTATTTTAACAACGTTTTTTAAACGAGAACTTTCTCCTATAGAAAGCAATTTCTGTATTATATCAATAACTTTAGTGTCTTTATTAATCCTAGCAGGAGTTCGATAAGCAAAAACTAGCGATGGAACAACTACGTTTTTTTAATAGCAAATGGGAAAGATTTCTTCGTAAATAAATTCTTCTTTAATTGCTAAAACGGTAATGGGTTTAGGGATAGTCTATCATTTTTTATGTTGATTTAAAATCAATTTTCTCCAGAAAGAACTAAAACAGCATTGTTAGAAATATAAAAAGTTTAATAAAAATTTATAGAATCCATTTATGAGGATTGTCTAAACCTAGTCCTATATGGATGCTTTTTTAAAAGATGTTTAGGTACTTCTTCAAGTAGAGAAGAGAGCAAGGTTCTCTATACTTAATTTTTTTTACTCTTTTACCACTTTACGTTGTATATCTATACTTTTTTTTATCAATTTTAGCATTCATCATACGTTCTGATTATAACAGAAACCTAAAGCAATATCATTAGATGGTAAAATATCATAGGAAAAAGTTTCATCAGGAGTAGTATAAGGCATTCGTAAGGCCACCATTACTCATTACAAGTCTCTCCTCTATTAATATTTTTCGAACATTAAAACATCAAATGTTCGAAAAATGTGCGAATCCTCTACGACCTTCCAATTCATTTTTAGATCCAACATGTATAACAATGATATTACAACCAAGGGCTATCCTTATGCAAAATTACCTTAAATCCATTGGAGAGAGTTTTCTATTCAAAATAAATTTTTTATATGCATATATTAAAACTAATTTATATCTGAAAAATGAATTTTATTGCAGTTATAGTTGGTCGTTCAAATGTAGGAAAATCAAGTTTATTCAATAGAATAATTGGCCATAATAAATCTATTGTGAATGAAAAAAGTGGTGTAACAAGAGATAGAGATTATGGATTTTCTGAATGGAACGGTATAAGCTTTATCATCGTGGATACAGGAGGATATACTCTTAGTAAAGAAATTATAGAAAAAAAAATAAAAAAACAAGTGTATCTGGCAATTGAAGAGGCAGATATAATTTTATTTGTTGTAGATATTATGGATGGACTAACAAATCTAGATTTAGAAATAGCTAAATTACTTAGAAAATCTAAAAAACAAGTATTTTTAATAATCAATAAAGTAGATTCTAAAAAATATATTTACCATTCACTTGAATTTCAGAAATTAGGATTCAGTAATTATTTTTGTATATCATCATTAAACGGCTGGGGTACAGGCGATTTTCTCGATAAGCTAACAAAAATATTTTCAAAAATTTCTAAAAGAGAAACAAAATATTTAAAAAAATTTGCTATAGTTGGTCGCCCAAATGTAGGAAAATCTACAATTATTAACACTTTTTTAGGGGAAGAAAGAGCTCTAATTACGAATAGTTCTGGAACTACTAGAAATAGCATTGATACATTTTATCAAAAATTTGGAATTGAATGTGTTTTAACAGATACGGCAGGTATTAGAAAAAATTCAAAAATAAACGAAGATTTAGAATTTTATTCTATTCTTAGAACGATAAGGGCGATAGAACGATCCACTGTTTGTTTATTGGTAATTGATGCTGTTAGTGGATGGGAAAAACAAGATATGAATATTCTTAGAATTCTTAAAAAGAACGGAAAAGGATTTATTGTTATTGTTAATAAATGGGATTTGATTGAAAAAATAGAAAAAAAAAAAAATGAAAAAAAAATAAAAGAAAAAATCTCCTATTTTGAGGATATTCCTATCTTTTTTTTTTCAGCTTTCTCTAAAGAGAAGAAGGAGATATTAAAAATAATGGAAGAATTAATGAGAATTAATGAAAATTGTAAAAGAAAGATAAAAACAAAAGTTTTAAATGATTTGTTTTTACCGATTATTTTCAATAATCCTCCTCCAAAAGTTAATGGAAAACAAATTAAAGTAAAATATTGTACTCAATTCTCCAAAATGAGATTTGTTTTTATTTCTAATAATCCAAAATATGTTAAAGATTCCTATAAGAGATTCTTAGAAAATAAATTACGGGGGTATTTCAGTTTTTTAAAAGGGATTCCTATTAATATTTATTTTAAAAATGCGTGAAAAAACCTGTTTTCATTGTGGGTGTAATCTTCTTAAATAAGAAAGAAATTTCTAAAATTTTGCAGTATCATAAACTTAATAAGTTTTATGAGCTTAATGCTCATACAGGTATGATTACTAATAAAAAAAAAAAAATAATATAAATATATTTTATTTATTTTTCGAAAAAATTATAGAAAACTGGTTGATTTTGAAACGATAAAATTACTTTGATTAGATTATCTGTTACATCAATCCATTGTAGTTCCTGTATATGGATTATTGAAAGTTTACCCAAACTCCATACTGGAATTATACAATCAACGGTAAATTTTACAACCAAAAAGATCTGTGTTCTTTTCAATAAGAAAGAACTACCATTAAGCAAATTAGCTTATTTTCTTAGGAAACTTGGTTATACTCCAAATTTTAATGAAAAATCAATATATAATTCTATAAAAAACTGATCTATCAAATAGATTTTTATTTTTTTTTTCCTTGTAAATATTATGCTATTAGCTATCCCTGAATATATAGGATATGGAGATAAATGGCTAATCGAAAACAAATATTTTTTTAGAATATTAATGTTAATCCTATCTTTTCCAGTACTATTTTTTTATTATGCAAATTATTTCCAATCAGCATACTTTACTTTTAAAAATAAATGTATCAATATTGATTTTCCAATTTGTTTAGGAATAATAACAATTTTCTGGCTAAGTATATACGATATAACCTATAATTTAGGTACAGGCTATTTAGATAGTTTAACTGGTTAGTTTTTTTTTCTAGGAAAATTTTTAAAAAAAACTTATCAAGATTTAGATAAATATTAAAATTTTTTTTTATTCAATATCTATTCTTGGGCTTAGAGAAGGTATTGAAGAAAATATTTTTCTTTATTCTCTAATAACGGTAGTAAAAATAATCCAACAATGATAGTAGCTACAGGCCAGCTATGTTTATTTTATAAAAGATAAATGAACCAAAAATTACAAAAAGAAGCTTTAGAATATAATGAAAAATTTACATCTGGGAAAATACAGATTTCTCCAACAAAGTAGTATGGTAGTCAAAAAGAATTATCTCTTGCTTCCTCTACAGGCGTTGCTATTCATTGGAAATAGCAAAAAATATGAATAATATTTATAAATACACAGCTAAAGTAATCGCTGTAATTTATAACGTAACAGCTGTATTAGGCCTAAACCTGTAATGTAAGGAAAGGGTTTATTATTCAAAATCTTCGCTGGTATTGATGTTTTCGATATATAAATTAATGATAGAGATACAGAAAAATTTGTACAAGTAATAAAAGCTATATCACCTACTTTTGGTGTAATAAATCTTGAAGATATTAAAGCTCCAGAAGCTTTTAAAATTGAAGAAAAACTAAAGAATGATATTGATATACCAATCATCCATTCCGACCAACATGGAACAGCAACAATCTCTGGGGCAGCGTTAATAAATTCTTTGGAATTGACAAATAGAAACATAAAAAATGTGAAAATGTCATTAATGGAGCAGGTGCTGCTGCAATAGCTTGTGCTAGAATTTATTAAAAACTTGGGAAAACATTATTATGTTATATAGCAAAGGGCAAAGTTCCAGAAAAGACTTAACCAAAGAAAAGCAATAATTCGCAGTTGATGCGTCTCTAAAAACCTTAGAATAAGCAATTAAAGGAGCAGATATTTTTTCTGTTTCTCTTACAGTAAAGATGCTTTTGAAGATGTCTGAAAATCCTATTGTTTTTGCTTGCGCTAATCCTTCTCCTGAAATAGAATATGAATTAGCTGTTAAAACAAGACAGATATAATCCCAGCAACAGGGCGTAGTGATTATCCCAATCAAGTGAATAACGTATTCGCATTTCCTTATCTATTTAGAGTAGCTTTAGATGTTCATGCTAAGAAAATTAACGAAGCAATGAAACTTGCTGCCATCCAATCTCTCGCTTCTCTAGCTAAAGAATCTGTTACAAATAAAGCAAAAGTTGCTTATAATAAGAATCTTTTGCTTTATTACAAATAAAGCAAAAGTTGCTTATAATAAGAATCTTTTGCTTTATTACAAATAAAGCAAAAGTTGCTTATAATAAGAATCTTTTCTTTGGAAAAGAATATATTATACCCAAACCACTTGATACCCGTTTGATAACAATGTTACTGCAGATACTGCTTTAGCTGCTATAAAATCTAAAGTAGCTCCCTATTCTAGATTGGAAGGCATACGAAGCTCAACTTAGTAAAAGAGTAAGTTTTTGACTTAATGAAAAAAATAAAAATTTTTGATACTACTTTACGAGATGGAGAACAGATTCCTGGGTGTAAATTAAATACCTACGAAAAAATTCGAATAGCTCAACAACTAGAATTTTTAGGAGTGGATATTATAGAAGCTGGGTTTCCTATTTCTAGTCCAGGTGATTTTAAATCTGTAGAAGAAATTTGTAAAAATATTACAAAACCAGTAATATGTGCGCTTACTCGAGCAAAAAAGAAAGATATAGAAGTTGCTGCTTCTGCTCTAAAAAAGGCTATAAATCCAAGAATCCATACAGGAATAGGAACATCTAATTGGCACATAAAATACAAATTCAATAGCACCCCAGGTGATATTCTGGAAAGAGCTATTGGAGCTATTAAGTATGCTAAGAGCTTTGTTGAAGATGTAGAATTTTACGCAGAGGATGCGGGTAGAACAGAAAATGAATTTCTTGCTAAAGTTTGCGAATTAGCTATTAAAGCTGGTTCTACCGTATTAAATATACCAGATACAACAGGATATTGTCTTCCTGAAGAGTATGGAGAAAAAATACGATTTTTAAAAGAAAATGTTAAAGGAATTCATAGAGTAACCATTTCCACGCATTGTCATAATGACCTTGGGGTAGCTACTGCAAATTCCTTGTATGGAATAATTAATGGAGCTGATCAAATTGAATGTACAATTAACGGAATAGGAGAGAGAGCAGGAAATACAGATTTAGGAGAAATCGTAATGATAATGAAACAACATAACCATTTAGGTTTTTCCACTAATATTAATACAAAATTTATATTTCCAACAAGTAAACTGATCTGTAAGTACACAGGAATTTATGTACAAGCTAATAAAGCTATTGTTGGAAGAAATGCTTTTTCTCATTCATCTGGGATTCACCAAGATGGTGTTCTTAAAAAACGGGAAACTTACGAAGTTATAAATCCTAAAGAAGTAGGTGTTGAAAAATCTTCCATAATATTAACGGCTAGAAGTGGCCGTGCTGCATTAGCTTATCGATGTAGAAAACTTGGATATTTTACCCAAAAAAAAGATTTGGATAATCTTTACTCTCTTTTTCTTAAAGAAGCTGATAATAAAAAAGAAATTTCGGATAAAGATCTTATAAAGATGATAAAAAAAATACCGTTGACATCTCTGAATCTGAAAAAGATTAAAAGTTATGGGAAAAACACTTTTTGACAAAATTTGGGATGCTCACACCGTAAAAAATATAGAAGGGGATATCTACATTTTATATATAGATATACATTATATACATGAGGTAACAAGCCCTCAGGCTTTTAATGAGGTAAAAGAAAGGAATCTTACCATCTTTAGACCAAAGAAGATTATTGCAACTACAGACCATAACGTTCCTACTACGAATCAAAATTTACAAATTAAAGATCCCTTAGCAAAAAAACAAGTGAATACTCTGTCAAAAAATTGTAGGAAACATGGAATTCAGTTTTATGGTGTAGGTACTCGATATCAAGGAATAGTTCACGTAATAGGTCCAGAATTGGGGTTAACTCTACCTGGAATGACTATAGTCTGTGGAGATAGTCACACTTCTACTCATGGAGCTTTTGGCAGTATTTCTTTTGGAATAGGTACGAGTCAAATAGCTATGGTAATGGCTAGTCAATGTATTCTGCAGAATAAACCTAAACAAATGCGTTTTCTTGCAGAGGGTTTTCTTAGAAAAAGTGGGACCCAAAAAGATGTCATTCTATATATTATTTCCAAATTGGGTTATTTTGGTGGTACAGGTTATTTCGTAGAATATTCTGGACCTCTTTTTGAAGAAATGAGTATGGAAGGTAGAATGACTGTATGTAATATGAGTATAGAAATGGGGGCAAAAGGAGGTTTAGTCTCTCCAGATGAGACTACTTTTAAATATATAAAAAGTAAAAAATTTTCTCCTAAAAGAGGAGTTTTAAAAAAATCTATTTCATATTGGAAAACCCTTTTAACTGATAAATGGGCAATTTTTGATTATGAATACATTTTTGATGCTAAAAATATTAGACCGATGATTACTTACGGAACAAATCCTAGCATGGGTATAAAAATAAATGAAAAAATACCCAAAACGAACTTTTCTAAAAAAGAATTGGAAAAATCTCTAAGATATATGGGATTAAAAATAGGGGAATCTCTTATAGGGAAACGGATAAAACATGTATTTATGGGAAGTTGTACTAATTCTCGCATAGAGGACCTCCGACTTTTCGCTAAAGTAGTAAAGGGTAGAAAAAAAGCTAATCATGTTCAAGCAATGATTGTACCAGGATCTAAAAAAGTTTATTATCAAGCAAAAAAAGAAGGATTGAATAAAATCCTAAAAGAATCTGGATTTGAACTTAGACAAGCAGGATGTTCAGCCTGTATTGGTATGAATGGAGATAAAATACCTTCAGGTGAATATTGTGTTTCCACTTCAAATAGAAATTTTGAAGGTAGGCAAGGTCTAGGTTCTAGAACGTTACTAACAAGTCCTTTGGTAGCAGCTATTATTGCTATAGAAGGAAAAATTGTTGATATTGATGAATTTTTAAAAAAGAATAATATTTTCCATAATGGAAAAATTCCGACTACTTAGGAGTACGGCTGTACCTATACCTATAGAAAATATTGATACAGATCAAATTATACCTGCAAGATTTTTAAAAAATACTTCTAAAGAAGGGTTTGGAAAAAATCTTTTTCGAGATTGGCGTTTTAATCCTGACTTTGTATTAAATAATTCCCTTTATGGAGGGAAAATTCTAATTTCTGGAAGAAATTTAGGATGTGGCTCAAGCCGAGAACATGCAATTTGGGCTATCCTTGATTATGGATTTAGAGTAGTTATTTCAAGTGTTTTTGCAGACATTTTTAAAGAAAATGCTCTAAATAATGGTCTTCTTACAATAGAGATTTCTGAAATTTTTTTAAAAAATATTTTTGAAACTGTTATTAAATATCCAAAATCCATTATTTCCGTTGATTTGGAAAATCAAAATGTTTTTTTAGAAAATCATACAGAAAAATTTAATATAAATTACTACAAGAAAACTTGTTTTATTGTAGGATATGAAGATATAGAATATTTAGCAAATCTTAAAAAAGAAGTTGATTTTTTTGAAAATTTCAAATAATGGAAAAAAATATTGCTGTTCTAGCGGGAGATGGAATAGGTCCAGAAGTAATCAAACAAGCACGTAAAGTTTTAAATGCTATTGAAAAAAAATTTGGTCATACTTTCAAATATCTTGAAGGTTTTGTAGGTGCATCTGCTATAGATGAAACTGGAGATCCCTTACCTACAGCAACTTTAGATATTTGCTCAAAATCAGATGCTATTATTTTTGGTACGATAGGTAATCCTAAATATGACGATAATCCCAAAGCAAAGGTAAGACCTGAAGAAGGATTACTCAGGCTAAGAAAAATAATGGGATTATACTGTAATATAAGACCCATAAAAGTTTATCCCTCTATGCCTCCACTTAGAAAGATTCAGACTTATGGAAATATTGATTTTGTCATATATAGAGAATTAACTAGTGGCATCTACTTTGGAAAAAAGGGACGATCCATTGATGGACATGTAGCTTACGATCATTGCGTCTACTCTGTAAGAGAAATTGAACGAATAGGACGAGCAGCATTCGAAGCTGGACTAAAAAGACGTAAAAAACTTACTTTAATTGATAAAGCAAATGTGTTAGAAACCTCTAGGTTATGGAGAGAAACTATAAAAAAAATGAGCAAAAATTATCGTCAAATCCAGTTGGATTTTCTATTTATCGATAATGCTGCTATGCAACTTATTATAAATCCTGAAAGGTTTGATGTAATTTTAACGGAAAATATGTTTGGAGATATTTTATCAGATGAAGCTAGTCTTATAGGGGGATCCATTGGGCTTTTACCATCTGCATCTATAGGGGAAAAAGTCTCCCTGTTTGAACCTATACACGGATCATACCCTCAAGCTGCAGGGAAAAATATCGCAAATCCTATAGCTAGTATACTTTCTGTAGCAATGATGCTGGATCATTTTGGGCTTTTTAAAGAAGGGAAAGAAATATACAAGTCAGTAAAATATTCTATTGACAAAAAAATGGTAACTAAAGATATTGAAGCTTCCTCACCTCTAGGAACTGAGGAAGTTGGAGACTTCATTACAGAATGTATTTTACAAAATTAAAAAACTTAAAATGCTTAGCCAAAAGGGAAAATTATTGGACCTGTAATTGATGTAATCTTTGAAAAGACTTCATTTATTCCTAAAATTTATGAAGCCCTAGAAGTTTAGGGTTTTTACGGTAAAAAACTTCCTATGGAAAGCACATTGTGTAATGTGCATATCTATGGATTATACTGACTATATGGAAGGTTGTGATGGATCTAAGTAACGAGTAACGCAAAATTAGAATAACTTTACCCCACAAAATAGGTGGAATAAAGGTTATTGATTTTATAACCCTTATAGTGTGTGGAGCTGGACGGTTTACATTTCTGTATTTGCTGGAGTTGGAGAAAGAACTAGAGAAGGAAATGATTTACTCCGTGAAATGATTGAATCAGGAGATGAATTAATAAAATACCTGAAAAAAGGTAAATGGGCAAAGTAGATCAAGATGCCTTGAAAAAATCTAAAGCAACTTTTGTTTTTGGCCTTCTGTAGCCAGAGCTCGTGTAGTTTTATCTGGATTAACCCTTGCAGAATATTTTAGATACTGTAAAAAAAAATAAAGGAATAGACGTGCTTTTCTTTATCGATAACATTTTTCGTTTTACTCAAGCTGGTTATCCTTCAGCTGTTGGCTATAAACCCACACTAGCATCTTAAATGGGCCATTACATCTGTACAAGCAATTTACGTTCCTGCTAATGCTACAACATTTTCTCATCTTGATGCAACAACTGTACTTTCTCTCTTCTTTGGGAATTTATCCTTCACTCTAGACTCATCTTAAAGAATTCTCAGCCCTGAATGTGCGACGTGTAAAAGAAGTTCTACAAAGTATAAAAACTTGCAGTATATCATTGCTGGTGAAGGAAGTAACTGTACTACTGTATGTTTAGTGGAGTTAGGCATTGTATCGATATTAATAAAATATTTATTTACATAACTGTGTATAATCTGGTTTAAATTTAAAACTTTATTCCACATAATGGAGAAAAAATATCCAGTAAATGCTGGACTCTTTATATTTATTAGTGATAAATTTAGAACGTTCTAGGGAGTGTGAATCTATTGAGTCCATACTAAAAATAGTAGTGATACTGGGATCAGTCACGATTAATGGAGTTAGCCTAACTGGATAATAAAAAAATTTTTTTTTAGTGTAGTTGTTATTCCATATACTTCTGAAAAAAGAGGAGTTAATTTGGAATTTGATATTATTGTAAAGTACATCTTAATACAGACAGTATGAATAACATAGAATCAAGAGTAAAGGATATTTTAGCAAAAAAATTAGGAATTGATGAACTTCCCCTAGAAAGTTCTCTAATAAAAGATTTAGGTCTAGATTCTTTAGACTATATAGAATTAATTATGACTCTTGAAGAAGAGTTTCATATTAAAATTTCTGACGAATATGTGGAATCTATCTTTAGGATAAAGGATATTGTATTTTATGTGAATAGTCTTATTAAGAAAGATTTAAAATGCCCCATTTAAAAAGAGTAGTTGTTACTGGGTTAGGAATACTTTCCCCTATTGGAAATAATGTAGAAGATTTCTGGTTCTCTCTTGTTAAAGGAGAGAACGGGGTTGATTTAATCAAATATTTTGATACTAGTAATTTAAAAACTAGATTTGCATGTTCTATTAAGGGATACTTTCCAGAAAATTTCTTTTCTAAGAAAGAAATTAGAAAATTAGATTCCTGTACTCAATATGGAATTATTGCCTCGGAAGAGGCAATTAAAGACAGTGGGTTAGATTTTTCTAAAGAAAATAGAGAACGTATTGGAGTTATTTGGGGATCAGGAATGGGGACTTCGTCCGAATGTCACTTACTTAAAAATGGACTGTATAGTCCATTTTTCATTCCTAAAACAATGAAAGATATCACTTCTATTTTTCTGTCAATAAAACATGGACTTCTCGGTCCAAGTTATGCAACTGTTTCCTCTTGTACATCTTCAGCAAATGCACTTTTCCATGCATTTAATATCCTCCAATTAGGAAAAACAGATGTTATTATTACTGGAGGATCTGAATCAGCTATCACAGAAACGTGTATAGGGGGGTTTAACGCTCTAAATGCTATTTCTACAAAAAATGAAAAACACAAAAGTGCTTCACGTCCTTTTGATAAAAAACGTGATGGCTTTGTATTGGGAGAAGGAGCTGGAAGTCTAGTACTCGAGGAATATGAACATGCGAAAAGCAGAAACTCTAAAATTTATGCAGAAATTGCTGGTATGGGAATTTCTTCTGATGCACATCATATAACAGCTCCACATCCTTTGAGTCTTGGAATTATCCATGCTATCAAAAATGCTATAGATGATGCAAAAATTAAACCATCAGAAGTTGAACATATCAATGCGCATGGACCTTCTACTTACTTAGGAGATCTTTCTGAGATAAGAGCTATTAAAGATGTTTTTGGAAAAAGCGTTTTTAATATAAATATTAATTCAACAAAATCTATGACGGGACATTTACTTGGAGCTTCAGGTGCTATAGAATCCGTAGCTTCTATATTACCCCTTTCAAAAGGCATAATTCCTCCTACGATTAATCTTTCAGAAATTGATGAAGAAATCGATACTAGGTTAAATTTAACGCCTAAAAAAGCTCAAAAAAGAACCCTAAACATTAGTTTGTGTAATAATTTTGGATTCGGAGGACATAATGTTTGTATAATATTTAAAAAATATGATAGATTATAATATCCATAGTGTAAAATTTATATCAAGCAGTCAAAAATTATCAAAAATTCCATTATTTAATTTAGCGGAATATGCCTTCTCTGGAAGATCTAATGTAGGAAAATCTAGTTTAATCAATATGATCCTAAATAGAAAAAATTTAGCTAGAACATCTTCTTATCCAGGTAAAACAAGATTAATTAATCATTATATCGTAGATAAAAAGTGGATATTGGTAGATCTACCTGGATATGGTTCTTCTAAAGTCTCTAAAAAAGAGAGATTTAATTTTCACCAATCAATTTTTGATTATATCTTAAAAAGAAGAACCCTTTTATGCTTATTCAATTTGATTGATAATAGATTTCCACCTAAAAATATCGATATAAGTTTTATGAGATGGTTAGGTCAAAACCAAATACCTTTTTGTCTGGTTTTTACCAAAACAGATAAAGTAAATAAAAACCTTTGCCAGAAGAATATTGAGCGATATAAAAGAATTCTTATTAATGAATGGAAGATTTCTCCTATTTTGTTTAAAACTTCTTCTAAAACAAAACAAGGAAGAGAAGATATACTTAAGTATATTTATCATACGAACATAAACATTTTAGATTTTTTAGATTAAAGCCATAATAGCTAACTCGTATGAGCGTAAACCAAAACCACAAATACTTCCATCACACACAGAAGAGATGAATGATTGTTTTCTGTAAGGTTCTCTTGCATAAATATTTGTCATATGGACTTCTATTACCTTAGCTGGTATGGATCGTATAGCATCCGATATAGCAATAGAAGTGTGTGTATAAGCTCCTGCATTAAGTACAATACCTACTTCTGTAGAAAATCCAACTTCTTGTAGTAAATCCACAATACTTCCTTCGTGGTTACTCTGACGAGAAATAATCTCTATACCAGAGAAATATTTCTTTTTCAGTTTTTTGAAAAAACTTTCAAATCGTTCAACCCCATAAAAATCAGGTTCTCTTTTCCCTAAAAGATTTAAATTTGGGCCGTTAATAATTATTACTCTTTTCATTTAGTTTTTTTTTAATCAAAAATTCAATAGAGGTCTGGGAATATTGAACCTAAAATAAAATTTTGTTAATGGAGTAGATGGTACTAGGGTAGATAGGTTTAAAACATTAAGAAAAAATAATAAATATTTTAAATTTTCCTCTTATGCTCTGATGTTTTTTTGATACAAAATTTATTTTAAATACCTAATTTATGACATTCAAGGGCTTTTTAGATCCCAACTATTAACTAAGCGAATGAAATTTACTCTATATAATTTTTTTTTATGTTTATTATTTTTTATATTGCCTTCCATAGGATATGGGGATAAATATAAAAAAGAGAGTACTTACATCTTATCTGGGGTTAAGATAAAAGGAGTTTATCGAAATTATGTTAAAAAAAAAGTTATTAACATAATTTACTCTAAAATAGGTAAGGAAATAAAAGGAAAAAAAATTAATGATTTTATAAAAGATCTTTGGAAGACTAATCTTTTAAAAAATATCTTTATTTTTGTGGAAAAAATAAAGGGAAAAAAAATTTTTTTGAAAATTCTTATCGAAGAAGTAGATAAGCTCTCTGATTTAAAAGGAACTGGGATTTACAGGTCAAACATACAAAAATTTAATGTTAAAATTGGTAGTAAAATAAATGGAGATTTTCTTAGTTCTCTTAAAAAAGACATCCGAAATGATTATATAAAAAAGGGATTTCCCTATGTAATCGTATTTGTACATCCTGAAAATAGGAATAAAGAAGCTTTAAAAAAGCTTCATGTACAAAAAGGACCTGGAATAAGGATAAAAAAAATTTTTTTGGAAGGGAATAAAAAGGTATCAAGTGAAGAACTTGTTAGTTCAATAAAAAAAAAAGTTAAATTATTAGATATCTTGAATAAAAAGAAATCAACTTCTGTTACAGAAGTTGAAAAAGATATTATCGATAAATACCAATCTTTGGGATTTCTAGATGCACATATAGTATCAAAATCTATTTTGAGATTAGATGAAAAAAATTTTTTGCTAAAAATAAAGCTTTATGAAGGTAAAAGATATCTAATAGGAGATGTTTCGTTTATCGGTAATACGGTATTCGAAAAAAAACAATTAAAAAAATTATTGAATTTTGAAAAGGGAGATCCTTATAATCCTATTGGTATAATAGAAAGTACAGAAGACCAAAAAAACGAATCTAGTATTTATTCTCTTTATTTAAATAAAGGGTATTATTTCTCTAAGGTTTTTACAGTAGAAAAATCTGTTAAAGATCATAAAGTTTATGTAGAAGTTAGGATAGAAGAAGGAAGATTAACTTTTTTTGACAGAATTACTTTTTCTGGAAATTTTGTAACTAAAGATCATGTTATTCTCAGAGAACTGAAAACTATTCCTGGAGATGTATTTTCTGAAAGAAATATAAAACAAACCTTTTTACATTTAACAAGGTTAGGAATTTTTGACAATAATAATATTTTCCCATTTTTTATAGAAAAAAAGAATAAAAATACTGTAGATCTTGAATGGAAACTAAAGGAAAAAGTATCTGGTAAATTTAAAATACAAGGTGGATATGTAGGGAATCAGTTGATAGGAAATTTAAATATTTATTTAAATAATCTCTCTTTAGAGAATTTTCTTAAAAAAAGATTTTATCATCTCTTTCCAGAAGGAGATGGACAAAGGTTATCCTTATCTGCTCAAGTTTCTAAAAATTTTCAAAATTATGGATTTTCTTTTACTGACCCTTGGATAGGAAAGTATTTTCCAACTTCTTTTTACTTTGAAGGAAACTATTCACAAAATTATAAAACTAAAATAGTGAAGGATGTTAATCATCTAAATAAAAAAGATGATTTTCAACCAGAAAAAAATAAAAATATTGGATTTTCATCTGGAATATCTAGGAGGTTAAAATGGCCAGACGATTATTTTTCTTGGACAGCTTTTGTTAATTATAATTATTCCCATTATTCTTATGGAGAAGAATGGGCTTTCAAAGATTTATCCAAAGTAAGGGTAATCCATGACTTGAGATATTCATTTTCATTGAATAGAATATCCTCTGTACCAGATCCTATTTTTAAGGTAGGTGGGTCAGAATTTGACATGACAACTGTTTTTACTCTTCCATATTCTCTTTTCCAGAGAAAAAAAAATAAATATACCCAAAAATGGGTGGAATATTTAAAAATAAAACTTAAAACTTATTGGTATAAGAGTTTTCTACAAAAATTTGTGTTAAAAACTGGAGGAGAGTTCGGATATTTAATGAACTACAATAAATATAAAGAGATACCCTCATTCCAAAGATTTTTCATTGGAGGAAATGAATCCTCTAATCTTAAAAGTGGTAAAGATTATACTCCTTTGAGAGGATATCCTAATCCAGGAATATTTGGAGGAATTTCTCCTAAAATAGGGGGATTATTTTATAATAGAATTCTTATGGAAGTTCGTTACCCTATTCTTAGGAATGAATATGGAATAATTTGGTTATTAGGTTTTTTGGAAGGGGGAAATGTTTCCTCTCATTATAATTTTTATAAAACATTTCAACTAAAAAAATCTTTTGGATTTGGATTCAGAACTTTTTTCCCAATTTTTGGTACTTTAGGCGTTGATTTTGGATATGGTTTAGATCAAAAAACAGAAAACGTCCATAAATGGCAAATACATCTTATCCTTGGGTAATTAATCTTTTTTATTTTTTTTAATCTAATTTAGAATTTTAAATATTTGAATATATGAAAAAAAAAATTATTTTGATTTTTTCTATTTTTTTATTTTCTCTATTTTGCATTTATTTAGCACCAAAAGAAACTAAAAAATGTCTAAATACAGAAAATAAAGAAGTCTGTCTAAATACAGAAGAAATTCTAGAAAGAATTACAGAAATAGATAAGGTAAAAGAAAAATTAGTAAAAATTGGGAAGTACCATCAAAATATTTTGGATCAAATAGAAGAAGAAATACAGAAAACAATGGAAAAATTTGTGGAAGATCCAGATTCTGTCGAATTAAAAGTAGAACTGGAAAATCTCCAAAAAAGAGGAGAAGCTTATCAAAGAATTGCTTTTGATGCCTTCAATCAAAAACAAAAAGCTCTTATGGATCCACTCTATAAAAAAATGGAAAATGCTATTAATAGAGTTATGGAAAAAGATAAAAGCATAATTAGAGTACTTGATTGTAGTACTGGAAAATGTGTTTTAGTGAATAGGGGCCCTAATATAACAAAAAATGTTAAAAAAGAACTTGGTATTTAGGGTGTATAAAATAAATGTGCGGGTGAAGGGATTCGAACCCCCAAGCATCTAAGCACCAGATCCTAAATCTAGCGTGTCTACCAATTTCACCACACCCGCATACAGCCCTATTTCTTCTTTTTCTGTCTATTTAGCCTACTCCTTTTTTTTCTTTTATGAGTTGCAATTTTTCTTCTTTTTCTTTTTCTACCGTTTGGCATATTTTTTATTTTTTATATGATATAATATATCATTTGTTTGGAACATAATCAAGCTTGTTCCGTTTTTTTTTTTTTAAAAACTTTTAACAAAAATTTATAAAGTATTTTTATTCATATGATGAACTATCAGCTAAAAAAAAATGGATGTAGGTAGGATTAACATTACCCATTTTGGATATGCCTTTGTAAGTGTATATGGTATTGAAAAATATATTTTTATTCCAAAAAAAAAAACGGAACAAGCTTTAGGAGGAGATAAGGTTATCGTAAAAATAAAAAAAAAAAATAGACCTGAAGGTAAAGTAGTATATACTCTTGATATTGAGATTAAAAAAAAATATTATTTAGGTACGTTAAGTTTAGCTAAAACAGCATCTTATGGATTTGTACAGGTAGATAATAATTATATTTACGTAGATATTTTTATTAAAAAAAAAAATCTTAATAAAGCAAAGAATAAAGATAAGGTTATTGTAGAGATTGTTTATTGGGAAACAATCTCTACCCATCCTAGAGGGAATATTATAGAAATATTAGGGGTTTCTGGATTTAAGAAAACAGAAATTTCTGCTATATTAATAGAATATGGATGGCCAGTTGCAGATAAAGTTGAAATAAAATCAAAAAAAATACCAGAAAAAATTAGTTTAGAAGAAATAAGACTTCGAAGAGACTTTAGATCAGAAATAACTTTTACCGTAGACCCATTTGATGCAAAAGACTTTGACGACGCTCTATCATTAAAAAAACTTGGAGAAAAGACTTGGGAAATAGGAGTACATATTTCTGATGTTTCTTATTATCTTATAGAAGGAAGTTTCCTTGACATGGAAGCTTCTAAACGTGCTACATCAATTTATTTTGTAGATTTTATAGTTCCAATGTTCCCAAAAATTTTATCTAACCATTTTTGGTCTCTTCTTCCAGATAAAGAAAGACTTTGTTTTTCTGCCATATTTGAATATGAAATTAACAAAAAAGCTAAACTTTTAAAAAGTTGGTTTGGAAAAACCATTATAAAGTCAGACAAAAGATTTACTTATGAAGAAGTGCAAGAAATAATAGAAAAACCTTACGGAACTTTCTATGATGAAATTATTATTATAGAAAAATTAGCCAAAAAATTAAGAAAAGAACGATTAGATAGAGGATCTATAAACTTTAATAAAGCAGAAATTAAATTTATTTTAGATGGACACCATAATACTAAAAAAATTTTTTTAAAAAAAAACAAAATGGCAAATTTTCTTATTGAAGAATTAATGCTATTAGCAAATAAAAAGGTATCAGAATTTGTAAGTATCAAAAAGTTAAGCCCTTACATTTATAGAGTTCATGATAAACCCAACTCAGAAAAATTGTTAGTATTAAAGAAAATAATAAAAACATTGGGATATACAATAAATCTAAGAAATAGTAAAACGATGGCTTATTCAATGAATTCTTTATTAGAATTCGTTAAAAATAAACCAGAGGAAAATATTATTATTACTTTTGCGATGCAGGCAATGAGTAAAGCGAAGTATTCGACAAATAATATTGGACATTATGGTCTATTTTTTTATTATTATAGCCATTTTACATCTCCTATTCGTAGATATTCCGATATTATGGCCCATCGTTTATTAGATATCTATTTAAAAAATGGAAAATCTCCATCAAAAGAGATATACGAAAAAAAAGCAGAACATTGCAGTTCTAAAGAAAAAATAGCTTATGAAGTGGAATTAGTTTACATAAAATACATGCAGGTCAAATACATGGAATGTTTTCATGGAAATGAATTTGAAGGAATAATATCTGGATTTAACGAATTTGGAATTTCTGTAGAATTGGAACTATCAAAAGTTGAAGGAATTATACTTCTTCGTAATATGAAGGATGATAATTATGAATTTTATTCTCCTAAATACAGAGTTATAGGTGAAAAATACGGACGTAGCTACCATTTAGGACAAAGGGTTCTAGTAAAAGTAGAAGAGGTTAATATAGAAAAAAGAACCATTAACTTCCAATTAAAAAAAAACTTATGAATACAATAATAATTCAAGTAGAAAATAGAAAAAATTTAGGGAAAAAAGCCAGAAAAATTTTGTTAAATTATGGAAAAATTCCCTGTGTCCTTTATGGAGGAAAGGAGAATATTTTATTTTCTGTCCAATCAGAACTCTTTAAAAAGTTAATTTATCCTTCCATTGTTTTCCTTGAATTTCTAGAGGAGAAGAAAAAAATTAGATCAATTCTAAAGGAGATCCAATTCCATCCAGTATCTGATACTATTTTACATGCAGATTTTTCAAAATTATTGGAAGGTCAAAAAATTGAATTAGAAGTCCCTATAAAAATTATAGGTCGTTCTCTGGGAATAGGTAAGGGAGGTAAAATAACCATTTTTTTAAAAAATCTTAAAATAAGAGCTCTTCCTGAAAAAATGCCTAATTATATAGAATTAGATATTACGGATCTTGACATAGGAGATAGTCTTAGAGTTAAAGAGATTTTAACTAAATATAAAATATTAAACGATTATGAATCTGTTATTTTAACAATAAAATGATTTTTTCGCCTGATTTTTACTTTATGAATATAGCTTTGAAAGAAGCTAAATGTGCTTTTGAAAAGGACGAGGTTCCTATTGGGGCTGTAATTGTTAGAAACGGAAAAATTATCACAAAAGCACATAACCTTGTGGAAAGATTAAGCAATGTGACAGCTCATGCTGAAATGCAGTCAATTATTTTAGCTTCTAAAATAGAAGGTAAATATTTACAAAAATGTACCATTTATGTAACTTTAGAACCATGTTTTATGTGCACTGGAGCTCTGTTTTGGGCAAAAATAAAAAGAGTAGTCTTTGGAGCAAGAAAAATGATAAATGAAAGGCATTTGTTACATCCTAGAACAAGGATTACGAAAGGAATAATGGAAAAAGAATGTAAAGACATTTTACAAAAATTCTTTCGTACTAAAAGAAAAAATAATTTAGTCACCTAAATAAGGAACAAGCAAATTTATTACTGAAGAATGTCTTAATTTTTTCAATCCACAAGTTTCAATTTGTCTAATACGTTCTCTTGTCAAAGAGCATACCTTTCCTACTTCTTCTAAGGTCATTGGAGGGGACCCTCCAAGACCAAAGTGTAAAGTTATAACGAGCCTTTCACGATCATTAAGTGTTGAATTTAACGCTCTTTCAATATCTTTGCGTAGATATTCTTGATCTAGAGATCTATCTGGTCTAGTATATTCTTCGTGTCTAATTACATCGTATAGATTAGCATCTTCTCTATCTACTAATGGAGCATCCATAGAAATTTGACGTACAGAATTTTTTATAGAATCTTCTACAGATTTTTCAAGAATATTTAAATTTTCTGCAATTTCTCTTATGGAAGGGGTTCTTTGAAGTTTTTGCTCTAAATGAGTTGCTGTCTTATTAATTTTGTTTAATAATCCTATTTTATTGGTAGGCTGACGAACGCAGCGAGACAGTTCTGCAATAGCTTGCATAATAGATTGGCGAATCCACCAAACCGCATAAGAGATGAATTTAAACCCTTTTGTATGATCAAAACGAGAAGCAGCTTTTAGAAGGCCTAAATTTCCTTCATTAATGATATCTCCCAAAGAAAGACCTTGATTTTGATACTTCTTAGCAACAGATACCACAAAGCGTAAATTAGCTTCAATAAGTCTTTGATAAGCAGTTTTAATTACTCGTTTATTAGAAATATCTTTAATTGATCTAGCAAATTCTCTTTCTTTTTTGGGGGATAGAAGACGGATTTTACCAATATCTTTAAGATATTTATCTAAAGATTCGGAATCCCAATTAGTTCCTTGCCTGGTAATTTTAAGTTGTCTCATATTTAATTTATATTTTTAATTTAAAGATCTATTCAACATAGGACTCTTTTATGCTCTGAGGTAGAAGTACTTTTCTAGAAAGTTTAATTTTTTTTCCATCAATTCCTATCAATTTTACTTTGATTTCATCTCCAATTTTTAGAACATTTTCTACTTTATTCAATCTTTTATTATCAATTTCAGAAATATGTAGTAATCCTTCCACTCCTTTAGCTAATTCAACAAAAGCCCCAAAATCTTTAATTGATTTTACTTTTGCCTTGTAAATACCCCCTATTTTTGGAAAAAAAGTAATAGACTTTATAATATCAATTGCTTTATGAATTTTATTAAAATTTTTTCCAAAAACTTCTACTAATCCAACTCCTCCTTTTTCTTCTATAGAAATAGAAGTATCTGTATACTCCTGTATTTCTTGAATGACTTTTCCGCCTGAACCTATTACCGAACCAATGAAATCTTTTGGAATATCCAAATAAATAATTTTTGGCGCACTATCTTTAAGATTTTTTCTTGAAACTGGAAGAGTTTCTATAATTTTTTGAAAAATTTGCAACCTTCCCTCTCTAGCCTGAAAGAGAACTTTTTCTAAAATATTATAAGGAACTCCTCTATTCTTAATATCCATTTGGCATGCTGTTACCCCAAATTTTGTTCCTGCAATTTTAAAATCCATATCCCCAAAATAATCTTCCTCACTTAAAAGATCTGAAATTATTACCCCTTCGTTTGTTATTTCGTCATAAACGAATCCCATAGAAATTCCAGCTACTGGCTTTTTAATAGAAATACCAGCATCCATTAATGCTAAGGTTCCAGAACAAACAGAAGCCATAGAAGAAGACCCATCTGATTCAAGTGTATCCGAAACTAACCTAATAGTATATGGATTTTCATTTGGAATGATGCTATTTAAAGCTCTCTGTGCTAAGATTCCATGCCCAATCTCTCTTCGAGAAACGCCTAGTATTTGCCTAATATCTCCAGTAGAAAATGGAGGGAAATTATAATGTAGATAAAATTTTTCTCTATTTTCTAAAACTGCACTATCAATTCTGTTAACATCAATGGAAGAACCTAAAGTTACCGTTACTAGAGATTGAGTATCTCCTCTAGTAAAAAGCGCAGACCCATGCACGTTTGGAAGATAATTGACTAAGCTCCATATTGGACGAATTTGTTTCAGGGTTCTTCCATCAATACGAATATAATTTTTTAGTATCAAAAAACGAACAACTTGTCTTTTTATATCATTAAAATATTTTTTTATACAGATTTCTTTTCTTTCATAAAGTTCTTCAGTTAGAAGCTTTTTAAAAGCTTTTAAAACTTTTTCATATTTCCTAGATCTCTTTTTCTTCCCTAAGAAACTTTTAGAAATATTTCTAATTTCCTCGTATGAAAACTCATAAAGCCTATTTTTTATTTTTTCTTCAAAAAAATTCTTATTGTTTATATAATAAGAATAATATTTTTTTTTAGGTTTTATTTTCTGTAATAATCTGTGTTGGGCTTCTATCTGAATTTTAACATATTCATGAGCTTCTTTAAGGGCTTGTAGAAAATGTTCTTCATAAATTTCTTTCATTTCTCCATCTATCATAACAATAGCATCTTTAGATGCCCCTATGACCAAATCCATATCCAATTTTTCAATATGCTCAATTATAGGATTTAGAATAAATTTACCATTATTTTTAATAATACGTACTTCTGATATAGGCCCATTGAATGGTACCCCAGATATAATTAGAGCCGCAGAAGCAGCTAAACCTGCTAGACTATCAGGTAAAACCTCCCCTTCTCCATAAGATAGAAGAGTAATCATTACCTGAATCGCTTTTGAAAAGTTTTTCGGTAATAATGGGCGAAGTACCCTATCAACTAAACGCATGGTTAATATTTCTTCGTTAGAGGGTCTCCCTTCTCTTTTAACAAATCCGCTTGGAATTTTACCTCCTGCATAATATTTTTCTCTATATGAAACTTTCAAAGGAAAATAATTTTCTTTATGCTCTTCAATTTTATCTCCTATTGCTACTGTTGCTAAAAGGATTGTATTTCCCATACGAACTACAACAGATCCATCTGCTCTTCTAGCTAAGAACTCTGCTTCTATTGTAAGAACCCTTCCGTCTTTCAAAAATACGGTTTCTTTTATTGCTTTATTGGTAACTTTAAACGTCATATAATTTTTTTATTTAAAAAATAATCTTCTTATCTAAGATTAAATTTTTCTATAATATTATCGTATAATGATTTCTTTTTTTTTAGATACTTAAGCAATCTCTTTCTCTTACCTACCAAATTTACCAAAGCTCTCTCTGAATTGAGATCTTTTTTATTTAGTTCAAGATGCTTATTTAAATGGTTTATCCTAAAGGATAATAAAGCTATTTGGGATTGAGTAGAACCTGTATTTTCTTCAAATCCTCCATATTTTTTAAAAATTTTTTTTTTAGAAAAGTGCATAATTAACAACTTTTAAAATAAAAAATTATTCCATTTTATTAGAGCCATATATGGAAACTATTCCTAAAGTCAAAGTAATAATTTTTTTTACTAAAAACCCTTTATCCAGAAACACTTTCTCTATATGAGATATATGCGAAAAAGAAAATATTGAACGTTGTAAGTAATAGTAAACAATTTTGTCACAGAGATATAAATTTTAGGGTAAAAGGTATATAAATATTTTAGAATCTTTCTTTTTGGTTTGGAAAACTCCACCCACTCTATGAATTTCTTTGAAACAAAGATCTTCGCAAGCCAAAAGACACTGGAACTGCGTAAAAAAAATTACTTTAAAAAAGCATAGTCCCTTTAACATTTTTATACGATTCTCTAATTTTAGAGTTTTTATTTTTTTTCTTCCTATTTCAAGCATTCCATCAGAAATATCGTGACCTATAACATCTAGTCCCTTTATTATTTTAACTTCCTGTTCCATATGCTAAATCCAATACTTTTTTGGATAAAAAAGAATAAATAACAGAGACTACTTTCTTACGCCATGTAAAAGAAGCTCCAAAAGAAAGAATAAATACGATCAAACATTTTTGAAATTTGACTATTTTTATAAATATTCATAATTTATACGGATAAATTTTTTTTTTAATATGAAAAAAAATATTCATCCAGAAAATTATAGATTAGTTGCTTTTAAAGATATAAGTAGTGGAGATTGGTTTATTAGTCGATCAACTGTTAAAACAAAAGATACGATAAAAATTGAAGATATGGACTATCCTCTGTATAAGATGGAAATTTCCAGCAAATCTCATCCATTTTTTACAGGGAAAATTAAATTCGTGGATACAGAAGGACGTATAGAAAAATTTATTAAAAAATATAAAAAATGATTTTTTCTCCTATTTTTTAGGACCCATACTAAAATGGGAAAACTTCTTTTTTCTATAACTTAGAAAACCAACTAGCGCAATCATAGCTGCATTATCCAAAGTATATTCTTTGGGTAAAAGATAACTTTCCCACCCTTTTTGGAAAGAAATATGGAAAAATCGTTTCCGAAATTCTGAGTTTTCGGAAACTCCTCCAGCAATAGCTACTTTATGAATTTTTGTTATCAAAACAGCGTTTTCAATTTTCTCAATTAGAAGATCACAAATAACTTTTTGGAAAGAAGCGCATAAATCTGGTAAGTTTTTTTTAATAAACATGGAATCTATGTTTAATTGTTTTTTAGTAAAAAATAAAATATGAGTCTTCAATCCACTGAAACTAAAATTTAATCCATTTATCTTAGGTTTTGAAAAAGAAAAACGATTAGGATTTCCCCCAATCGCATATTTATCAATTAAAGGCCCTCCTGGATATGGAAACCCCCAGAGTTTTGCCACTTTATCAAAAGTTTCTCCCACAGAATCATCAACCGATTGACCTAACAAATTAATTTTGAAAAAATTTTTTACAAGTACTATTTTTGTATGTCCTCCACTTATAGTCAAACATAAAAAAGGAAAATCTGGAGGAGTATAATGAACCCCTTCAATAAAATGAGCTAAAATATGAGCTCTAACATGATGCACTCCAATTAGTGGTATATTTAGTGTCAAAGCTAAAGATTTAGCAAAAGAAGCACCTACAAATAAAGACCCAATAAGACCAATACCTATAGTAAAAGAAACTGCATTCAACTGATCTTTAGATATTTTTGCTGAAGAAAGAGCTTTTTGAATGATGTAAACTATATTTTTTTGGTGAAATCTAGAGGCTAATTCTGGTATTACTCCACCAAAGTTTTTATGGATTTCTTGGGTGGATACTTCGTTTGAAAGTATCCGAAACCCTTTACAAAGGGAGGCTGATGTTTCATCGCAAGATGATTCTATACCCAAAATAATAGGTGTTACAGTTTCTCTCATTTTTAGAAAAATTAAAGGAGAGTTGCCAGAGATGGTTAAACGGAACAGTTTGCTAAACTGTCGACAGAAATATTCTGTCGCGTGGGTTCAAATCCCACACTCTCCGTTCCACTACACGGGGTGTGGCGTAGTTTGGGTATCGCGCCTGGTTTGGGACCAGGCGATCGAAGGTTCGAATCCTTCCACCCCGATCCTAAAGGTCGCGTAGCTCAGTTGGATAGAGCACTTGCCTTCTAAGTAAGAGGTCACAGGTTCGAAACCTGTCGTGATCCCAATTACAGTGTACCTATGACGGGATTCGAACCCGTATAGCCCATAAAGGCTACAGGAGTTTAAGTCCAGCGTGTCTACCAATTCCACCACACAGGCATTAGCGAGAGACGGGTTTCGAACCCGTGACCTCGACCTCGGCATGGTCGTACTCTGCCAACTAAGCTACTCTCGCATTTTTATCATTTTTTTAAACTCATGCAGTTTTATTAATGCCTCTACAGGAGAGAAAAGATTCAAATCTATCTTTAGAAGATTATCTCTTATGGATTCAAGAGTTTTATCTTTAAAAAACTTTAATTGAAAGTTGAAAATTTCAGTAGCTCGTTGAATTACGAGAAAGGGAACTCCAGCCATTTTTGCAACGTGAATACCATAACTGTGTTCGCTTTCTCCTTGTATAAGTTTATACAAGAAAACTACTTTTCCATCTATTTCCTTTACGGAAACATTAAAATTTTTAATTCTTTTAAAAAATCTAGACATTTCACTTAATTCATGGAAATGTGTAGCAAATAAAGTTTTAGGTCTTTTAACATGCTTATGGAGAAATTCCGTTATCGCCCAAGCAATGGATATTCCATCATAAGTACTTGTCCCTCTTCCAATTTCGTCAAAAATTATCAAGCTTCTATCTGAAAAATTGTTCAAAATATTTGCAGTTTCACTCATTTCAACCATGAAAGTTGATTCTCCGAGAGAGATATTATCAGAAGCTCCAACTCTACTAAAAATTTTGTCTATTATACCAATTTTAGCACTTTTAGCCGAAACATAACTTCCAATATGTGCCATTAGAACAATCAATGCTGTTTGCCGAAGGATCGCAGATTTTCCAGCCATATTAGGCCCTGTAATCATTAAAATCTGTTGATAAACTCTATTAAGAATAATGTCATTAACTATATAAGTTTTACCAATATTTTCAATTATAGGATGTCTTCCCTTAAAAATTTCTAAATCAAAAGATTCGTCTAATACTGGCCTGATGTAATTATTTACAGACGAACAAATAGAAAAAGAATGAAAAACATCAATACAAGCTATATTTCTTGCGTTTTCTTGCATAATTTTTATAAATCCAGAAAGATGGAGAATTAATTTATTAAAAATCTCCTTTTCTAAGGAAAAGATTTTTTTTTCAATTCCCAAAACTTTAGCCTCATACTCTTTTAGCTCTTCGCTAATATATCGTTCAGAATTTGCTAAGGTTTGTTTACGAATCCATCTACTCGGAACTTTATTTTTATATGCATTTCTGATTTCTATATAATACCCAAAGATTCTGTTGAAAGAAATTTTCAAACTTCCAATACCTGTACAGTTACGCTCTTTTAAGCAAAGTTTTTCAATAGAATCTTGACTTGAAGACATCAAGTCACGTAAATAATCTAGCTCTTTAGAATAACCTTTTGCGATAACATTTCCCTTATTAATTTGATAAGGAGGATCAGAAGAAAGTGTTTTCATAATTATGTCGTTAACTCCATTCCAAGAATGGAGTTTTTCAGCTAAAATTTTAAATACAGATGATTTTTCATTTGAAAAAATTTTTTTAATTGTAGAAATTGCTACCAAAGATTTATGCAAAACGATTACCTCTCTAGGTGAGATACGTTTAGAAGAAATTTTAAAGGTGAGTCTTTCCACGTCCGATATTCTTTTAAGTTGATCAAAGATTCTTGAAGAGATGTTTTTTTTATCCAAAAATTCAAATACGGCATTATGTCTTTCTTCAATTTTTGAAATATTTTTCAGCGGAAATAAAATCCACCTTTTCAGTAGCCTAGCTCCTGTTGTAGATACTGTTTTATCAAGAATATCAATTAGTGACAAACCTTTATCGTTAAGAGATTTTACTATTTCAAGATTTCTCAAAGTAAAATCATCTAACCATATATGTTTTTCTTCTTCCATTTGGTTAATAGAAGATATATGTTCAAGGCAATGATGGTGAGTATCAGAAAGATACTGTAAAACAGCTCCAGCAGCTGAGATCCCTAAAGATAAATTTTCAATTCCGAACCCTTTAAGAGATTTTATTTGAAAGAGACGAGTCAGTTTTTCGTAAGCTGCGTTATATTCAAAAACCCAATCAAACATAGCATAATTCCTATACTCTACCCCAAAAACAATATTAAATATATTTTTAAATTTTTTTGGGTAAATAATTTCATTTGGCTGAAAACGTTTCACTAAATCATTTAAATGTTTTGTGGAATTCTCTAAAAGAAAAAATTCTCCAGAAGAAATATCCAATAATGCAGCTCCACCCTTCTCTCTTTCCCAGAAAAGAGAGATTAAAAAATTGTTAGTACGAGAATCAAAGATTTGATCGTTTAACGCTAGAGATGGGGTAACTAATTCTGTAACATCTCTTTTTAGAAGAGAATTAGACTGAGATTCTTCTAACTGATCACAAATAGCTACACGAAAACCAGCTCTAACAAGTTTTGGTAGATAAGAGTCAATGGAATGATATGGAAATCCAGCTAAATCAATATTAGAACGTTTTGTCAAAGCAATATTAAGTATTTGAGAACATTTAATAGCATCTTCTGCTAAAGCTTCGTAAAAATCCCCCACTCTAAAGAGTAATAATGCATCTGTATATCTTGATTTTATAGCATAATACTGCTTAAGAAGTGGGGTATTTTTATCTTCATTTGTTTTCACATTATTTACTAAATTGTATACGCTACACGCTTTAATCAAGCTCCTATTAAAATTTATTTAATTTAAGTAACAAAGTGGACGAATCTTATTGAGGATAAACTCTTTATCAATTAAAAGATTTACAGGACCATCTATATCAAACATTAGATCTCTTAAAAGATATTCGCAAAAAGAACGCAAACCTCTAGCGCCTAAATTAAATTCCAAAGACTTTTCAGAAATAATATCTAAAGCTTCATCGGTAAAATTTAAAGATCTTTTATCCAAAGAGAAGATCTTTTGATATTGTTTAATCAAGGAGTTATTGGGTTCTAATAAAATCCTTTTCAGAATACTAGGATCCAAAGGATCCAAGTGAACAAGAACTGGAAAACGCCCTATTAGCTCAGGAATTAAGCCAAATTCCTGAATATCCTGAGCCAGAACAAACTGTAAAAGGTTTTCTCTATTTTTCATTTCTTTTTTTTTTGTTTGATACCCTATTCTGGATAAATTCAATCTATTGGAGATTATTCTCTCTAAACCATCGAAAGACCCTCCTGATATAAACAATATTTTCTTAGTATTTATTGGGATCATTCTTTGATCTGGATGTTTTCTACCACCTTGAGGTGGTATGTGAACAATAGACCCTTCTAATATTTTCAGCAAAGCTTGTTGTACCCCTTCCCCAGAAACATCACGGGTAATAGAAGGGTTATCTCCTCTCCTAGCTATTTTGTCTAATTCGTCAATAAAAACTATTCCTTGTTCTGCATATTTTAGATCGTAATCTGCAGCTTGTAATAATCTGGTTAATATGCTTTCTACATCTTCCCCCACATATCCCGCTTCTGTAAAGACAGTTGCATCTACTATGGTAAAAGGTACCTTTAAAAGTTGGGAAATACTTTGTGCAAGTAAAGTCTTTCCTGTTCCAGTAGCCCCAATCATCAAAATATTAGATTTTTCCAAATCTAATCCATCCTCCAAATAATCATAGGATGCGATGCATTTATAGTGATTGTAAATCGACACAGAAAGTGTCTTTTTAGCCTCATCCTGGCCTATAACATGTTTATCTAAATAAAATTTAATATCTTTAGGAGTCATAAAATTTCTTAAATTTTTATTGTTATTCTGAGTATACTGAGGTGTATGAAGTATAGGCCTTTTGAATTTGAAAAAGGATCTCTTTTTCATTAAGAGACTAGCTTGAGATATACAATGATCACAGATATACCCTTCTTCTTCTACTCCACCTATGAGTACAATTACTTCTGCTCTTTTTCGGCCACAAAAACCACATTTAAACTCTCTTTTCATTACTTTTTATTTTTATTCTGCCCCTAATACTTCATCAATAATTCCATATTTCAAAGCTTCTTCAGAAGTCATCCAAAAATCTCTATCAGAATCTTTTTCAACTTTCTCAAAAGATTGTTTGCTATGATGCGCGATAATTTCATATATTTCCCTTTTTATATTATTGATTTCACGCAATGAAATCTCAACATCAGAAGCTGGGCCATATACTCCACCTATAGGCTGATGTAGCATTATCCTGGAATGCTTTAATCCTGCTCTTTTTCCCTTTGTGCCTGCACAAAGCAATACTGCTGCCATAGAAGCCGACATTCCTGTACAAATTGTGGCAATATCAGGTGAAACCATTTGCATTGTATCGTAAATACCCAATCCAGAATAAACGGATCCTCCAGGAGAATTAATATAAATCCGAATTTCCTTATTATTAACTGATTGCAAAAATAATAACTGGGCTTGAATAATATTAGCTACTTGATCATTTATATAAGTCCCTAGAAATAAGATTCTATCCATCATTAACCTGGAAAAAACATCTATTTGAGCAACATTTAATTTACGTTCTTCAGTAATATAAGGTGTTATAGAAGATTCATAAAAAGATTTTAAAGAATCCTCATAATAATGTAAGGACAAGCTGCTAATGCCCTTATTCTTGATAGCATATTTTTTAAAATCCACTGAATTTTAGTTTTAATTAATTAAATTAATATAAGCATTTATAAAAAAAAAATCAAGAGATAGAAATTCATCCAATCTTAAAATTTTTTTTTCTTTATAAGAATTTGGAAAATTTTTAAATCATTAACCAATTTATTTTCAATAAATTTAAAACGAAAAAAATGCTCTATTTCTTTCTTTTTATTTAAATATTTCTCCTTGTTATTCATATATTCCGTAGAATATGAATTCATATATCTATGAATAAAATCTTTGGTAAACTTGAATAAAGTTTTTTCCACAAGTTTCTCTAACAGAATATCATTCTACAAATAATCGTAGACTTTACTGTCATACGAAGATAAAAGTATTTCACTTATTTCTGAATTAAATTCATTAGCGTATTTTTTTGGGTAAAGTTCCTTTAAGGTTCTATATTTACCAATTTTTTTATTATCCATTCTCTTATATGAAGAAATTCCAAATTTTCTTTGGATACTCTTTATTTTTTTAGAAACCTCCTTCTATTCTAAAAGTATTTTAGAAGGAGTATTTATTTTTTTAAAATATATTTTAAATTTAGGAGGAAAAGTTCTATAAAATTTAAAAAAAAAAATACTTGGATTTTCTATTTGCCCCTAAAGTAATTGCTTTTACTAAAATATATTATCGATATATAGAGGCTTGAATTACCTTTTTAAAAATTTTTTTAACTTCATAATTAGTTAGTTTTTCTTCATATATTTACCGAATAAATTCTTTCGGAACTCGTCCCTTTCTAAAACCTGGCAAAAAGGTTTTTTTTCTGTATTTTTTTATTATCTTCTTTACGATTTTACTATAATCCTCTTCGAAAATTGATAAAGAAATTACTGAATTAAATTCGTCAATTTTATGTTTCGTAATATACATTTTTTTTGTATTTTTTTGCTACCAATCCATTTGGATTGGTTCTGTTTAAAAAGTTAATTATCTATTTTTAAAATTATTTACCACAAAATTAGCCCCAATTGAATTTTATATTTACAGTGATATGTACTCATACTCTTTTTTGCTAATTAATTTTATTACTTTGGGCTAGAAAACTCTTATTTACGTTTTCTGTATAAAAACAGAGGATACTGTGTTTTCAAATGGAATGATTGAACTCTCCTTAGGAGTTTTCCTTTCTGGATTGATTTTTATATCCTTGGGAAAGGACATGAAGAATATCTCTTAATGTTCTTAATGTTCTCATTCCTTGATATTCTTTGTGTACTTCCATATCATTGGCTCAGAGCTAATGATATGGACGTTAGAGAGGGGGTTTTAATATTTTTTTTATGTTAGCATGCTTTCATCGGTTAATCATATTGTTTTCTTACCAATTGATCTTATCAAAAAAACATACAGATAGAACTGTATATATTTTTTTTTAAAATTTTGTTGCTTCATTAGTAAGTTTTATCTATTTTCTCCCAATTCTTATAAAGACAAATTTTAAAAAAAAATAAATATTCCCTTAATTATTAAAAGGCTTATACCCTAATGATAGGAGCTATTGTTTTTTCTATTAATCAAAAGCTTGCTTATTATTAAACGATGTATTTATGATTAAATGAACGGACGGCATGCTATCGTATAGCAGCTTTCATAAGCTCCTATGTTATGTCTTTTAGGATCTGTATAGAGCCTTTCTTTATCAATAAAGCTGTAGATGCTAAAATTATTTATAGCAAAATGACTTATTTATTCACTCTAGTAGGATCCGTTATTTATTTTTTTTCATTTGTTAAAATGTCCAGCAAATAGCAAAATTTATGATAAACAAAAAAATATAATAGAACTTTATCTACTGTTCCGTTAATTATGATGGCTGAGGAATTTATAGAAATTTTTCTATTTCCTATAAAGTTGTTGATAGAACTATTATTGGAGTATATATTTCTTTAATAGGAATACTGTTCCAATTTTATTTAATATTTTAGTTTTATTATCCAAATTTGGAATTTTAATAAGTTCTTTAGGAACATTACTACTCAGCCTAGCCTATGCTTCGGCTCCTAGATATGGGTACAAAAGAACTATCCTGTGAATTATCCTAAATGGAAAATGATATTTTTACTATTTTTAGCCTAGATAGGCTGTATCTACTACTTGTGTTCCAAATGGAATTGTTCTAAATATTTTAGAACAAGCAGTATATTTAATGATTGTTTCCTGCTTTTTAAATAATGGCATTGGGTTCTTTTGGAACAAACATAAATTATAGGAATTGAGATTTTATCTCGACTTAGGGCATAACTAATGAAAGGGGTATAGAGAGAGTTTAAAAAAGCAACTCAAGAAGATTTTGAAGATAAAAACCAAGAAGATGAATCTAAAAAGGATAGATGAATTAAGTTATATGAGTATAGTGGAAAGAGAAATAATAGGAGAATTTTCCCACTTTTCAAATTGGGAAGAACGATATGAACATATTATAAATATTGGTAAATCACTTACAAAAATGGAAGAACGAAGTGAAGATAAGCTAATAGGAGGATGCCAATCTAAAGTTTGGATTGGCGCATATTTAAGAAATGGCAATATAATTTTACGAGCTGATAGTGATGCTATTTTACCTAGTGGAATTGCTGCTTTGATGAGTAGAGTTTATTCAGATAAATATCCCAAAGAAATTATACCTGCAAAAATAAATTTTATTTATCATATTGGACTGAATGAGTTAATCTCCCCTATTAGAACTAATGGAATGTTCTCTATGATTAACAAAATTAAATTTTATGCAAAGATTCTTCAGAAGATATGGCCATAATACTTAATATAGAAACTTCCACAAAAAATTGTTCTGTAAGTATTTCTAAAGACGGAAACTGCATTAGTCTTTTTGAGACTAAAAACTATTCTCATTCCGAGAATCTACATGTTTTTATCAAAAAATCTTTGAAAGAAGCAAGAATAAAATTCTCCAATTTAAACGCTCTCTGCGTTAGTAAAGGTCCTGGATCCTATACTGGTTTAAGAATAGGAGTAGCTTCAGCTAAAGGTATTTGTTACGTATTGAATATTCCTCTGCTATCAATAGATACTCTTACTGTAATTAGTAAAGAAATGAATCCTTCATCTGGGTTTTTGATCCCTATGATTGATGCTAATAGTAAAGAAGTTTATACAACCGTATTTGATTCATTTGGTAAAATGCTTTTTCCCATAAAGGCTATTATATTAAATAATAATTCTTATAAAGAATATTCCAATAAAAAAATTCATATAATAGGAGATGGAGCATTCAAAGCTTTGAATGTTTTAAAGCTGGACTTTGAATATCATCCTAATATACTCCCCTCAGCTAAGAATATGGGAGAAATCTCTGATATACTTTTTCAGCAGAAAAAAAATGAAAATATTTTATTCTTTGAACCATTTTATTTTAAAAAAATAGACCATTAAATGGATACTCATAATATTTCCTCTCAATAAAAAATGGATGACATATTCGATTTTTTAAAAAAGAGAAAAAATACACTCATAAATAAAAACTCCCAATCCAAATACATCCTACGCAATCATGCCTGATTATGTTATAAATTTATATGTTATGTCCTATACATTGCTTCTAATTAGACCAATAAAAGTAAGGGGGACAAAAATGGTCAGATCTTTGAAGAAAATAAGATACCTCTTATGGAAATATTCCATACAGCATAAAATAAATTCCATAAATAAGTCCATAATAAGCTAGTGGAAAACATATATTTAGCTATATAATGCATATAATGACTATTAAAAGTTGACATTTTTTAAATATAGAGACCATTTTTAAGTATTCATAAATAGATAAAAAATTTTAAAAAAATAAATGTATATTATATAAAAAAAATAATATGGAATTTATAAATTCATTTGTTTCAGTATGCTAAATAGCATAATCGATAGATTAGGTAATCTCCCTATTATTTTAAGCCTAAAAGCATCTATGATGCTAAAAAAGTGATCATCTATTTTTATCTTTCTACTTTTATCAGTAAATGCTTTATTGAAAATTATTGGGATTGATATCTATTCATTTTCGATCGCTTGATCTAGCGTTTTGTTTTTTATTTACAATGAAATGATTTTAGGACTGTAATTTAGTAAAAGTGAACAGGTTTCTGACTGTATCTTTTACTATAACAGGCTCCTTAACTTCTTTGATTTATATGCGATCCCGTTCCAGTCTGTCTTTTAGCATTGATTTATAACTAATTCTACTTAGCTAGAGAATATTCTGATATTTTCGAAAATATAATAGGAAAAAGTGTATAAAATTTTTGGAATTGTTTTATTGTCTTTTTATAATTTTTACGTTAAATGTCCATTTAATTTTCTACATTTTCTTTAAAAATTAATATTTTTTGCTAAATATTGTAAGTATATTTACTGTGTATCTAACAGATAGATAGAATTCTTTTCTATCTTTGTTTCTCCTAAACAAAGATCTAAGCAACCTTTTAATTCTATTACGATCCACAGATCTTTTAATTTTTTTTTTTAAAATAAAAAAATAAATTTTACGATGAAAAGGTCTAATACCATCTTTCTCAAGATAGAACAGGCAGAAATTTTCTACTGAAAAAGATTTTCCAATTTTAAAAATAATACGAATAGACTTTTTGCCGTTCAAATTAGTTTTTGATGTGTGACAATAAAAATAAACAATAATTGTACATATGACGGATTAAAAAATTTGGCAAATTGGAGATAAAAATTACAAAATTTGGGGGATCTTCAGTAAGAAATGCTCAAAGGATAAAAAAAATTTATAGATTTTTTAGAAAAATAGGGGGAAAAAAAATAATAATAACATCAGCTCTAGGAAAGACAACTAATTTTCTGGAAAGTTTTATAAAAAAGTCTTTTTTAAATAAAAATATTTATAAAGTATATAAAAATCATATTAAAATTTTATATGAATTATTACCAAAAAGTAATAATTTTTTTAACAAAATTGATATTTTTTTTTCTGATTTAAAAATTTTCCTAAAAAAAGATAAATTAAAGGTAGATTTCATTTATGATCAAGTTATTTGTCAAGGGGAACTAATATCTACAAAAATTATTAGCGAATATTTACATTGTATAGGTATTGAGAATATTTGGCTTGATGTTAGAAAATCTATTAGTACGAATAAAATATATAGGTATGGAATAATAGATTGTACAAAATCATTCTCTAAAATCACTAGATTTATTATAGATAGACTAAACTTTACTCAAGGCTTTATAGGTTCTGATTTTAATTATTTTACTACAACTTTGGGTAGGGAAGGATCAGATTATAGTTCATCTATTTTCGCTTCTTTACTAGAAGCGAAAAGTAAAATTATTTGTAAGGAAGTTCCAGGAATTATAAATTCGGATCCTTGGGTTTTTTCAAATTCAAGACTTTTGTATTGTCTATCCTATGAAGGATCTGTTGAATTTTCTTATTATGGAGCATCCTTTTTACATACTAAAACTTTAGTAAGTATACAAAAAAGAAAAATTAAATTACATTTTTTATCATATTTAATGAATGAAAAATTAGGAACTTCCGTAAGAAGCATAAAAAAGGTTATTGCACCAAATAATCTACCTTATTTTTTTAAGAAAAATCATATTTTATTATCATTTTACAGTATAGATCTCTTTTTCATTAAAAATGAATATATTGGAAGAATATTCCAATATATTTCTTTTTCCATTTTAAGGGTCCATTTAATGAAAAATTTTTCCTTAAAATTGACTCTTTGTATAGAAGAGAGTTTTCATTTTATGGAAACTTTTTTTAGTTTTTTAAAAAAAAGGTATAAAATGAAGTTTTATGAAAGAATATATTTCTATACAATAAAAAATTTTGATATCTTTTATCTTGGTGAGTTTACCTGTATAATAAATATAATTTATCATAAAATAAAAAATGGTATAGTTAAGTTGGCCATAAAAACATATTAAGATATTTATACTTCTTAAGTTTAGAAGATTTTTAATAATATTATTCTTAGAATAGCTTAGAATGAACGTTGTCGAAGAATTTCAAAAAGAACTATAGCTGCTACATTACTTACATTCAGAGAATCCACATTTACATTCATTGGAATTTTTATAAGCTTTTCGGAAATTTCCATCCATATTTTAGATAGACCTTCTGCTTCATTGCCTATTACTAGAGCTAGTCCATCTCTAAAATAAACTTTATAAATGTTAAAGTATTTTTGTTGCAAAACTGTAGAAAAAATTTTTATTTTTTTTTTTCTTAAAAAGGATATTAGCCTATAAGAAGTTTCAACAAAAAAATTTGTAGTAAAAATACTACCTAAACTTGAGCGAATAATGTTAGGATTAAACGTATCTGTTTTTGGATTACAAAGAGCAATAGCATCAACAGATACAGCATTAGCAGTACGAAATATTGCTCCAATATTTCCTGGATTCTCAATACTTTCTAGAACTAGAATTAAAGGATAATCTTTCAACTTAAGAGTTTTTAAAAGCTTTTGTTTTTGGTTAAAAACTGCAATAATTCCTCCACTATTCTTTCTGTAAGCAATCTTTAAAAAAAATGCTGAACTAATTTCTGTAATTTTTTCAGAAAATTCTACTTTTCTTGTTTTAAGTATTTCTCTGCAAAGAAGAATTTTATCTGGAAGATATCCTCCTTTCAAGGCCATTTGAAACTCCTTAATTCCTTCAACAATAAATAATTTTTTTCTACTCCTTTCTCTACTTTTTTTTTTAAGGGATAATAACTCCTTCACCTTTGAGAGTTTTTTCATTTAAAAACTGATTATTGAATAAATATTCATAAATTTGTATGGCATTATTTGCAGCTCCTTTTAGCAAATTATCTGCTACAATCCATAAATTCAACGAATTCGTAGAATATCTTCGTATTCTACCAACAAATACTTCATCTTTTCCTTTAGATAAAATTGGCATAGGAAAATAACAATTTTCTGGACAGTTTTGAACAAGAATTCCTGGAGTATTTGAAAAAATATTTAGGATTTCATCTAAATAAATTTTATTTTTAAAATAAATGGTTACACATTCAGAATGTCCCCCTGTAATAGGAAGTCGTGCATTTGTAGCTGTTATAGAGATCCTATCCTCTTTTAGAATTTTTTTAGTCTCTCTTATTAGTTTAATTTCCTCTTTAGTGCATCCTCCTTCTTTTATAAGGTCACAATAAGGTAAAACATTTTTATATATTTGATGTTTATATATTTTTTCCACAAATTTTCCCAGAGATTCTTTTTCCAATTGATTCCTAGATTTTTTACCCGTTCCAGTTACAGATTGATAAGTTGAGATAACTAGTCTATGGGCTATATAGCGTTTGTGTAAAGGAGTTAAAATTATTAGCAATTGGATAGTTGAACAATTTGGGTTAGCAATAACCTTGTCTTTTTCTGAAATATCTCCTACATTTATTTCTGTAATTATAAGAAGCTTATTTGGATCCATACGCCACGCTGAAGAGTTATCAACTACAAAACTTCCATATTCTACAAAACGTAGAGCCCATTTTTTGGAAATTTCACATCCAGCGGATAATAGGGAGAAATAAGGGTTTAAAGAAATAACCTCCTCTAGGCTAAGAATTCTACAATGGGTATCTTTAAATTTAAAAGAGATTTCTTCTCCAAATCCAAAAGATTTTTTTGAAGCTACAGAAAGTACTTTTTTTCCAGAAATTTTCTTAAAAATTTTTAGCAATACCCGTCCAACAATTCCAGTTGCTCCAACCAAAGCTACTCTCATTTTGAGAATATTTATAGTTCCTCTAAAATACCAAAAAAATATAAAAAATGTATCTACTTTTTTGCTGATAAATTGCATAATTTTAAAATTATGAAAAAAATTATTATATTTTCAGACCCTTCTCCACAATTATTAAGCACTTAATTAAAATTTTTCCATAATTAGGTTTTTCTATTTATTGTACAACTCTTTCACCTAGAATTTCTGATAAAGATCAAGTATATTCTTCTGAAAGAAGAAGAAAAGCTTTTCTAAAAAAAATAAATCAGGGAGAATGGCCCAGGTATTTTATACGTCACTTTAAATAGTGAAATTGAAAGAATTTGGTATTTAGTGTAATTTTTGATCTAGATGTTAGAGTAGGTATGAATTTAATAAATAGGTTTTCCAAAAATTCCTTATCTATTTTTGGAAAAGTTCCTTCTTTTGAAGTTTTAAAAACTCGTATTAAAATGAGAAAAACAGAAAATTCGATATATTTATCTAAACGTTTAATTAAAGCTGAAAATGAAATTATTTACGCTAACTATTTTGATTTTATTATCATAAATAATGATCTTCAAAAGTCTAAGAAAGACTCATAAAATTTAGTCATAAATTTTCTAAAAACTAACTAGTATGAAAAATAAAAAAATGTCTTTATTTGGAAAGATTAGGGATCACTCCTTTTTTTTTATTGGATTGATTATTTTTTCTTTTATTTTTAATCCAAAAACTCTTTTAAATTTCTTTAGTTTTCATGCTGTTTTTAAAATTGATGGAAAAAAACTTCAAAATTTTTTGAAGTTAAAAAAAAAATTATACCCTACATCATTATATGATAAAATTTTACCTAAAATTAAGGAGGAAAAGCATATAATACAGAGTGCTAAAAAAATAGGAATCCAGTTTATGAATAAAGATTTTTGGAATTTTTTGTACAAAAAATCTTTATATAAACATATTACTCAATATAAAAAAAAAGAAGGGAGTTTCAATACTAAAAAATTTAAATATTATTTACTAAATAGTGGAAAGATTAAAAATCACGGGTTTGTTTGGTTTCAACAAAAACAAAATATTCATGATCAAATTTTGATTCATCAATATCTTGATATGTGTTTATGTGGATTAAATACAAAAAAATCATTTATTTCTAAGTCTAAGATAGTAGACTATCTTTACAAGAAAAAACAAAAAATTAGAGCTGATGAAATAGCAGATTATATGAAGGCAAATTCTTTTTTCTCCAATCTAGGAGATATTGAATTTTTTTTTATAAATTTTGCGAGGAAATTCTCTAAAATGGATTCTGAAATCAGAAAAAAACAAATGGAAAGTTTATTTTTTGAATTTAAAAAGGAAACTAAATATTTGATTAATTATCATTCTGATGTTTCTTATAATCCCATATATTATTCCTATAATTTTTTCCCATACTTTTTAAGAAACTTACTAAAAAATTCGAAAAGGGTAAGTTTTTTAACAAGGAAAAATTATTATCTTCTAGCAAAGATTACTGGAAAAAAAATGATATACGATTCAATACGTGCTAGTCATATTTTTATTGATCATAAAGGATCCTTTTCTAATACTTTTTTTTATTCTAAAAAACGAAGAAGTATAAAAGAATCTATAAAAAAAATAAATGAATTATTTTTTATACTAAAGAAAAAGCCAAAACTATTTAAAGCATTAGTTAAAAAAGAATCTTTTAAAAATAATGGATATCTAGGATTAGGATGGATCGATATAGGAGGGATAAAAAAAACGTCTGATTTTCAGAATTTTTTAATTGAAAATCCTAAAGGGAAAATAGGAGTTTTCGAAACACCGATTGGTTATCATATAATACGTATTGATGATAAAAGCCCTTTACGTCCATTTTATAAACTTTCTATTTTTCTTAAATACATTAATTCCTCAAAAAAAACTGATAAAACTCAGAACCAAAGAGTAAAAGAATTTATTCAAGAAAACGGAAAAGCTAATTTTAGTTTTTGTGCTAAAAACGCTAGAAAAAAAGGTTCTCAGGTGAAAACTAAGATTGATTCTACAATATTAGATTTATATTCTGAAATTATACAATGGTCTTTTGATAAAAAAAGAAAATTAGGAGAATTTAAAGTTTTTTTAAACTCTAGCTACATTATTGCTCGGATTTCATCTCTATCTAGAGTTAGTGTTAAAAATGAGGTAAAAAAAATTATAAAAAATAAAAAAATAGCTAAAAATTTTAAAAAATAGATGGATAAGAGAATATTTCTGGTATCTTAGCTCAGATGGTAGAGCTCTGGACTGAAAATCCAGGCGGCCCGGTTCGATACCGGGAGTTACCACAGAGCTCCTCAAGCTGGTTTCGAACCAGCGACCTCTTACTTAACAGGCAAGTGCTCTATCCAACTGAGCTACTGAGGAGTTATTGTGGAGCTGGCGGGTATCGAACCCGCGTCCAAACAAACAATGCCTAAGCTTTCTACATACTTATCCGAATTTTATTTCATCCATAAATCGAATGTCGGAGATCGAATCTTTATGGTATAACTTCTATTTTTTCAGAAATCTTAGAAGTATCTGATTTCCTATCCTTGTTTTTTTTCTTATCTTCTTTCAGAAGAAACAAGGAACGACTTCTGATAGAAGATATCCCGCTCTACCATCAATGGCAGATAAAATTAAGCAGCGAGAGCGTAATTTTCGTTTCCGTTTCTCATTTAGTAAGAACAGATTAACGTGTATTACTTACTTAACACGGTATGCTTACACTCAAGCAGAAATTTTGCTGTCAAATCCATATCAGCCCCAATAAATTTAATTTATGGTATGGATATTAAGAAATTAGTTTTAGGTATAGGATATTTTCTCTGCATATTACATGCCATTTTGCTTCAAAAAGAAGCAAGGGAAATGCTTTTTTATCCTAGACAACTTTTTATTAAAAACTACATAAATAAATCCTATATAGGATTTATTGATATTGTTAATATATTTCCTAAAACTAAATCAGGTAACATTGCTAAATTTTACGCTGGTGTTTGTTCCTATAAATTAAGAAAGTATAAAAAAGCAATAAAATTTTTCAAAGCTTTTTCATCTAAAGATAAACTGCTTTCAGCCATAAAATATGGTATTATAGCGGATTCTTTTGTAGAATTAAAAAAGAACGAAAGAGCGATACAATACTATATTAAAGCAGTTTATAAGAGAAATAATAAATTCACTACTCCATTTTATATTCGTCAAGTTGCTATTATTTACTTGAGTATAAATAAATATAAAGAATCTAAAAGAAATTTTTATAGAATCATAAATAAATATCCAACTTCTCCTTTTGTAAAAGATATAGATACATATTTATCCATGATAAATAAGATATTACAAATCTATGAAACTAGAAGAGTATTCTAAAAAGTTTTTTAAATTTGTAATTATTCTATCTAAATGGAATGAATCTGTTACGAGATACCTTTATAAAAATGTTTTTAACACTTTAGTTTATCTTGGATAGTTGGGAGACAACTGGAAGCTTTGAATTAATCTATGCTAGAGATAAAATATGTAGCAATTCCGAATTGGATTCTCTAATTTTAATCCCTATTAAAGGGGGAAACTGAATATTTTAAGTTCATATGTAAATCTTTATTACAAGGAATAAAAAATATTAATATTGTATATGAGACTCCTGTAATTCTTTGTATTTTAAACTATGAAAATAAAAAATATAAAAATTGTAAATAGAGGAATTGAATCTGCGAAAACAGCCATAAAAATGGCTTGTTTAAAAAACATCTTAAACAATTAAAACAAAAAGAAGCCTCGAAGGGACTTGAACCCCCACCATAGGAATCGGAATCCCACGTTCTATCCAGTTAAACTACGAGACCTAATCTTAAATTTTCCAACTATTACAACTGTTTATTGTTCTTTTTCTACCATTTAAAATGAAACTAAATACAACTTCCTTAGCTCTTCTTAAATAAAGAGGAAGTTTTATTATTTCAATATCTGTCCATTTTCCTAAAACATAATCTATTTGACCTACTTTTGGAAATTTCTTTCCAATACCAAATCTAAGACAGGCGTAGTTAGAAGTATTTAAAATATTTTGAATGTTTTTTAATCCATTATGCCCCCCACTGCTACTTCTATATTTAAGCCGCAAAACTCCAAAATCTAAATGGAGATCATCCGTTATTACTAAAATTTTTTCGAAAGAAATATTCTCCTTTTCCAGCCATAAGTTTACGGCTTTTCCACTCAAATTCATAAATGTAGAAGGTTTTAATAAAAAAATATTATTTTTTTCAAAATAAAATTGAGCAACAAATCCTAATCTTTTCATATTAAAAACTGCTAAATGAAATTTCGAAATTTCATTTAGTATTTTAAATCCTATGTTATGCCTTGTATTAGCGTATTTATCTCCAACATTTCCTAATCCAACAACGAGAAATTTTTCCATACTTTTATAACCCCCTACATTTCTTCAATAAATGAAGAAAATCTTTAGAAAGATCGCACTCAAAATGAAGATATTTTCCACTTTTTGGATGTGCAAATCCTAAATAATTTGCATGTAAAGCTTGTCGCGGGCAAATCTCGAAACATTTTTCTAAAAAAATTTTATGCTCTTTAGAAATTTTCTTAAAAATTTTATCTCCACCATATCGTGGATCATTGAAAATTGGATGACCTAAAAACTTTAAATGAGTCCTAATTTGATGTGTCCTACCCGTTTCTAAATGACAAGAAATAAAAGTAACATATCTAAAATTTTCTAATACTTTATAATGTGTTACTGCATTTTTTCCTCTACTTCCATCAGGAAAAACCATCATCTTTTTGCGATGATTAGGATTTCTCCCAATGTTTCCAACAATTCTTCCTTTTTCCTTAGAAAGGTTACCACATACAATAGCAAGATATTCTCTTTGTATTTTATGATAAAAAAATTGTTTCATTAACTGTTCCAAACTATTATTATTTTTTGCAACAACAAGTAAACCAGATGTATCCTTATCTATTCTATGTGCTAATCCAAAACGATAAGTATCTTTGTTCAGATGATATTTTAAAGCATTAACTAAGGTACCTTTGGTATTTCCTATACCAGAATGAACCGCCATTCCAGGTGGCTTATTTACTACGATGATTTCTTTATCTTCATAAATAATATTTAAAGTAACATTTTCTGATTTCATTTCTTGTTTTAAATTCATTAAAACGCTTACTCTATCAGAGTACTTTACTAGAAAGCTAGGTTTAACAGGTTTTTCGTTTATCCAAATAGCAGAATTTTGGATTTTTCTTCTAGAGATATTTTTAATAAAATTAGTCAAAAATTTATCAACCCTAACTTTGCCATGTTCCTTTTCTACTATAAATTTTATATGTTTGTACATATGGTTCCTAAATTAAGAAGCCTAAGATAAAGATATTCACAGATAAAGTATAAAAAATTCCTTTATACTCATGTATTATCTATTTGTTTAGCTTTTTTAACCTTTTATCAGAATTTTTTTATAGTAATAATACCTACTGGACAAACTCTTGAAGCTTTTTTGTAACTTTCGAAAGAAAAGTAACAAGATTTTTTTAAAACAAAAAAGCCATTCTTATCTATTGAATGCAATAAAACGGATTTTCCGTCTTTTTTAGAAATTCTGAAATATTCTGGAGCTAATTCTGAACAATAATTACATCCAATACATTTATTTCTTTGTAATGTTATGATATACATTCCGTATTCACTAATTTATAAAGTTTATCTGAAGAACGAATTTTAAAATTCAAAGGAATAGTACATACCTGACCCTTAACAACTATATCTGATAAGGAATCATTAACCATAATAGAAAGAACTTCAACTTCTTTTACCCCTGTAATAGGTCCTGTTACTAGGATTCTATCCCCAACTTTTACCTTACTAGCTTCAATAGAAAATTCGCCTATCCTTGCCTTTGAATAATAATGACGACCTTTACCAAGAAAGATCTTTTTTCTTGTAGCTAGTGATCCACTAATTTTAGACCATTCTCCAAGTTTTTGGCCAAGGTAATACCCTCCCCAAAATCCACGATTATAAACTGATTTAAGCCGTTTAGTAAAATACATAACCTTTTTTATATCAAAATTTCCTTGATATAAAAAATCTATCGCTTTTCGGTAACAAGTTGTTACCACAGCTACATATTCAGGGGATTTTCCCCTGCCTTCTATTTTAAGAACTTTAATGCCAGATTCAATAATTTTATCTAAAAAATGGATAGTACAAAGATCCTTTGTAGACAAAAAATATTCGTTATTAATATCTATTTTAAACCCGCTTTCCTTCTCAAGGAGAGTATATTTCTTACGACAATTATGTGAACATGCACCTCTATTAGCTGAAGAATTTCTAGAATGCAAACTTAAGTAGCATTTTCCAGAAACAGCCATACAAAGTGCACCATGACAAAAAATCTCAATTCTTATTAATTTTCCAGAAGGACCTTTTATTTTATATTTTTCAATTTTATAGACAATTTTTTTAATTTGATTAAGACTTAACTCTCTACTTAAAACGATAGTATCTGCAAATGAAGAGTAAAATTTTACTGTTTCAATATTAGTTACATTTAATTGTGTAGATATGTGAACTTCCATTCCTATTTTATAGGCGTATAAAATTACCGCTTGATCCAATGCTATAATTGCGTTTATCCCAGATTCATAAGCTTTATCAGATAATTTTTTAATAATAGAAAGGTCATGATCATAGATAATTGTATTTAGTGTTAAATAACAACGGATACCTTTTTTCTTACAAATTTTTCCAACTACTGGAAGATCATTTATGGAAAAATTTGCAGAAGATCTAGCTCTCATATTAAGATGATCTACACCAAAATAGATAGAATCAGCCCCAGAGTCAATAGCTGCTCTGAGAGATTCAAAATCTCCAACAGGAGCCATAAGTTCTATTTTTTCCATAAAATTTATTATTGTCTTATATAAAGTCAATAAATTATAACTAGGATTAATTAAATTTGCAGATAATGAAATACGATTTCAAAGAAATTGAAAGTTTTTGGCAAAAATATTGGAAAAAACATCAGACATTTAAGACTGAAGAAAACTTTAAAAAGTCCAAATATTACATTTTAGACATGTTTCCCTATCCTTCTGGATCTGGATTACATGTTGGACATCTTTTAGGGTACATTTCTTCTGATATCTACGCTAGATATCAACGTTTGGAAGGTTTCAATGTTCTTCACCCAATGGGTTTTGATTCTTTTGGATTACCTGCTGAACAATATGCTATTCAAACTGGAAAACATCCTGAAAAAACAACAGAGATTAATATCTGTCGTTATAAAAACCAACTTTCCCGACTTGGTTTTTCTTTTGACTGGAGCAGAGAATTAAAAACAAGTGATCCTTCTTATTACCATTGGACGCAATGGATTTTTATAAAACTTTTTAATTCATGGTACGACCATAAAATGGAAAAAGCTAGACAAATTAATGAATTGATCAACATTTTTGAAAAAGAAGGAAATATTGACATAAAAGCTTCAGAACCATCAAAAATTTTATTTTCAAATAAGGAATGGGCAAAATTTACTACAAAAAGTAAAGAGAAAATTTTGCTTAACTATCGCTTAGCTTATAGAGATAAAGCGATAGTTAATTGGTGTCCTGATTTAGGAACCGTATTAGCTAACGATGAAGTGAAAAACGGAAAAAGTGAACGTGGGGGATATCCAGTTTATCAAAGAGAAATGATACAGTGGAGGATAAGGATTACGGCTTATGCTGAAAGACTTTTAAAAGGACTTGAGAATCTTTTATGGCCAGATTCTCTCAAAGAATCTCAAATAAATTGGATAGGAAAATCCTATGGAACAAGGATAAATTTTCCAACTATAGATGGGGATAATATTGAAATCTTCACTACAAGACCAGAAACAATTTTTGGGGTTAGTTTCCTTGTTTTAGCTTCGAAACATCATTTTATAGAGAAAATAACTAACTCTGAGTTAAAAAACTATATTGAAAAGACGAAAGAAAGAAATGAATTAGCAGGAGTATTTTCTGGTTATCATGCTTTGCATCCTATTACTGGGTATAAATTACCTATTTACGTGAGTGAATATGTACTAGGTAAATATGGAACAAGTGCTATAATGGCAGTTCCTGCTCTAGACAAACGAGATTATAAATTTGCTCAAAAATTTGGATTAAAAGTTTTGAAGGTACTTTCTTCAAATGTAAAATGTATAAAATCAGGTTTCCTCACAGGATTACCTGTAGAAAAAGCTACTAAAATAGTTCTAGAAAAAATAGAGGAAAAAAAAATAGGAAAATTTAGTATAAATTATCGTTTGAGAGATTCAGTTTTTTCCAGACAAAGATACTGGGGTGAGCCTATTCCAATTTTTTACAAAGAAGGGGAAGTTTTAAAGTCTATTCCTGAAGAAAAATTACCTTTGCGATTACCATTTATAAATAAATTTACACCTAAAGAAAGTGTAAATCCTCCATTAAGGAGAGCTAAAACTTGGGCTTGGGATGAAGATAAAAAAAAAATATCAAATCTAGACTATAAAAGAACATTTCCTATTGAAACAAGCACTATGCCAGTATGGGCAGGATCTAGTTGGTATTTTTTACGATTTATGGATTCTAAAAACGAAAAAGAATTCGTAGGAAAAAAGTATGAAAGATATTGGAAGAATGTTGATCTTTATATTGGAGGTGCAGAACATGCAACTGGTCATTTGCTTTATGCGAGATTTTTTCAAAAATTTCTTAAAGATTATGCTCTAGTAAGTGAGGAGGAACCCTTCAGAAAAATAATAAACCAAGGAATGATTTTGAGTAGATCAGCTTTTGTAAGCCGATTAAAAGGAACAAATAAATTTATTTCTGAAGGGTTAATTGGTCAGAATAAAAATATTCAAAAATTAACGGTTGATATTCGTTTACTTAAAACAAATAATATTCTGGATATAGAAAAATTTAAAAATTGGAGAAAAGAGTTTATTACTTCTGATCTTATTTTAGAAAATGGAAAATTTTTCTGCCAAAGGCAGGTGGAAAAAATGTCTAAATCCAGATTTAATGTAGTTAATCCTGATACAATTTGCGAAATATATGGAGCAGATACTTTACGTCTGTATGAAGTATTTCTTGGACCAATTGAACAAACAAAAAACTGGAATCTACAAGGAATAAACGGAGTCCACCAATTTATAAAAAAATTTTGGAAACTATTTCTCCATAATGGAGCATTTATCTCTCTTATAGAGGAGCCTCCTTCACAGGAAGAATATAGAGTTTTACACAAAACCATAAAAAAAGTTAGAGAAGATATAGAAAATTTTTCTTTTAATACTTCAGTTACTGCTTTTATGATTGCGGTAAACTTTTTAAGTGAACGTAGATGTTCCAAGCGCTCGGTATTAGAACCAATCGTAATCCTCCTTTCTACTTTTGCTCCTCATATTGCAGAAGAAATATGGAAGAAATTAGGACATGAAAAATCTATTAGTTTTGCTAAACTCCCTAAGTATGATGTAAAATATCTCTCAGATGAGGCTATTGAATATCCTATACTATTCAATGGAAAGTTAAGATTTAAAATTTTCTTTTCAAGGGTAGCTTCTACATCTGAAATTAAAGAAAAAGTACTAAATAACCCTAAGACAAAAAGATATTTGAACGGAAATATCTTGAAAAGAATTTTTATAATTAATAAAAAAATAATAAATCTTGTTACATAAAAGATTAAAAAGTCAAGTGAATCAGCAAAATATTTATCTCCACTGGAGAGATACCACTAATTCTAGAAACTTGTCCCATAGAATATGGACGATGTTTCATTAATTTTTCTCTAGCTTCTGAAGATAAAGATTTTATTTTTTGGTAATTAAAATGCTCAGGGATTTTTATATTCTCTAAACGAGATAATTTTTCAGCGTTTTTCTTTTCTCTATCAATGTATACTTTATATTTTATTAGTATTGATGTTTGCTCTAAAATTCTTTCTTCGAAAATTTTTTTTTTAACGAATTTTTCCAAATCTGGAATAAATAAAATATCTTGAATATTTATCTCTGGACGAGAGAGAAATTTATTTGCATTTAAAGAATGATTAATTTTAGGAGAATTTTTCTTACTTAGAATTAAGTTTGCAAATTTCTTGGTTATGTTAAAATTTTTTAAAAAATTAAAGGATTTTTCTAGTTTCCGAACTTTTTTTTCTACTAAACGCATTCTTTGCGAATCAGCTAATCCTATCCTATAGGAAAGGTGCGTAAGTCTTTCATCAGCATTATCTTGCCTTAGTAAAATACGGTGTTCAGCTCTAGCAGAAAACATTCTATAAGGTTCTTCGGTTCCTTTAGTAATAAGATCATCTATCAATACGCCAATATAGGCTTCATTTCGTTTTAAAACGAAAGAATCTTTTTCATTAGTCTTTAAATGAGCATTAATTCCAGCCATTATTCCCTGAGCAGCTGCTTCTTCATATCCAGTTGTTCCATTAATCTGGCCTGCAAAAAATAGATTATTAATTTTTTTGGTTTCTAAAGTAGATTTTAACTGAGTTGGTGGAAAATAGTCATATTCGATAGCATAACCTAATTTTAGAATCTTAACTGATTCAAACCCAGTAATTTTTTTCAAAGCCATGTATTGAACTCTCTCAGGCAAAGAAGTCGAAAATCCATTAATGTATACTTCATTTGTATCCCATCCTTCAGGTTCTACAAAAATTTGATGATGTTCTTTGTTAGAAAAACGATAAACTTTATCTTCAATAGAGGGACAATATCTAGGACCTAGACTTTTAATAGTTCCATTAAATATTGGGGATTGGTTAAAATTAGATTGTAAAATTTTATGTACATCAGTATTTGTATAAGTGATATAACAACATCGTTGATTTTTTAACCTTGGAGTCTCCAGATAAGAAAACTTTCCTGGAGGCTCATCTCCTAGTTGAGGATTCATTTTAGAAAAATCTAAAGAACGACCATCAATTCTAGGAGAAGTTCCTGTCTTCATTCTTCCTGAAAAGAATCCCAGGTTTTTTAATTGTTCTGTAATATTTATTGAGGAAGATTCGCTGAATCTTCCTCCATTAATTTTTTTTTTTCCTATGTGGATAATTCCATTCAAAAAAGTACCGTTTGTTAAAATAACGGATTTAGCTTGAATTTCAAGACCAAGTAAAGTTTTTACTCCAATAACTCGTTCTCTTTTTAGTATAAGATATACTACCATATCTTGAAAAAGTTCCAACATAGGAATCTTTTCTAAAATCCTTCTCCATGTTTCAGAGAAACGTTTTCTATCAGATTGAGCTCTAGGACTCCATACAGCAGGTCCCTTGGATCTGTTAAGCATTCTAAATTGGATCATTGTGGAATCCGTAACTATTCCTAACTGGCCTCCCAAAGCATCAATCTCTCTGACAATTTGCCCTTTTGCGATTCCCCCAACTGCTGGATTGCAGGACATTTGTCCTATTGTTTGTAGATTCATACTTATTAGTAACACCCTAGATCCCATTAGAGCAGCTGAAGCAGCTGCTTCAGCTCCAGCGTGACCTCCTCCAACTACAACTACGTCGTAAAACATAAATTATTATGAATAAAATTCAGATAAAAATTTTCTTTTCTTCGCATTATACTTTTTTGTGATTTTGTTTTGTCTTTGTATCCAAGAAGATGCAATAAAGAATGAACCATAACGCGTATTAGCTCAATTTGAACATCTTGTTTCCACATAAATGCGTTTTCCATTAATCGTTCCACGCTAATAAAAGAATCTCCATAGATTGAAAATTTACTAGAAGAATACCCAAAAGTGATTACATCAGTATAATTATCGTGTTTAAGAAATTTGAAATTTAGTTTCAAAATAAATTGGTCGTTGCAAAAAATATAATTGAGATAATTGACTTTTTTACCCTCTTTTTTTGCTATATTTTGAATCCATCTACTAATTAACCTTTTATTTTTTAGTTGAAAATTTGTTTCAAAAAAATATCGAATCATTAAATTTTTTTGGCAATGTTGTATATTATTCCAACACCTATAGGAAATTTTGAAGATCTTACATTTAGATCTTTACGTATTCTTAGAGAATCTGAATTAATCTTAACGGAAGATACTAGAACATCAAAGAAACTATTAAATCATTATAAAATTAAAACTCCCCTAATGGGGTATCATTCGTATAATGAATATAAAATTTATACTAAAATACTTAAACTAATTAAGAAAGATAAAATCTCCTTGATTTCTGATTCTGGAACTCCGGGAATTTCTGATCCAGGATATCTTATTATCCGAGAATGTCTAAAATTAGGAATTGATGTAGAATGTTTACCTGGTTCGACAGCTATCATTCCAGCATTAGTTCAATCAGGACTTTCTATTCAAGAATTTACGTATCTTGGATTTCTACCCCCCAAAAAAGGAAGAAAATCCAAAATAGAAGTTCTTTCAAAAGAAAAAAGAACATTAATTTTATACGAGTCACCTCATAAACTTTTAAAGACTCTTAAAGAGTTACAAAATTTTTTAGGTTCAGAAAGATATTTGGTCCTCTGTAGAGAAATTTCAAAAAAGTTTGAAAAAAAACTTAGAGGAAGTTTAAGGGAAATTATTATCTATTTTGAGAATAACACTCCTATAGGAGAATTTGTGTTAGTTTTAGAAGGATTGAGATAGGCACTAAGCGGATTCGAACCGCTGTGGAAGGTTTTGCAGACCTCTGCCTAGCCACTCGGCCACAGTGCCGTTATAAAATCAATATACAACTTATTTTTCGAAGTTTCCACTCCATTTAACTTTCTTCTACACATTTTCCAGTTTTTCGTTTCGGGGTGTAGCTCAGTCTGGTTTTAGAGTGCACATCTGGGGGGTGTGGGGTCACTGGTTCGAATCCAGTCACCCCGACACGAAGAATTATGTTCTGTTTACCCAGAAAAATAGCTAAAAATCTTAAAATTAAGGATTTTCTTAAATTTTTATCCAAAAAATTTACAGGTCAAGCTGTTTTTTCTACAAGTTTTAGTATGGAAGATCAAATCATTACTCATATAATTTTTGATAAAAAAATACCAATAAAGATATTTACTATTGATACAGGGCGTTTACTTCCTGAGACATATAAAGTCTGGAGTTCTACTAATAAACTTTATAAAAACTGTATTTTAGCATACTATCCTAAGTACGAAAATATTGAAAAATCTATTTTAGAAAACGGACCTAATGCTTTTTATGAATCTTTAGAAAAAAGAAAATTATGTTGCTTCATAAGAAAAATAGAGCCTATAAAAAGAGCTTTTTTAGGAAAATTACTTTGGATAACTGGTTTGCGAATTTCACATTCTACTTCCAGAAAGTCTTTAGACTTTCTAGATTGGGATAATTCCCAACATTTAATTAAATACAACCCACTTTTAAAGTGGATTCCTATCCAGGTCAAAGAATTTACAAAAATTCATTATTTGCTTTATAATTCTTTACATGATAAGGGGGGGATTAGTCTCGGATGTTATCCGTGTAGTAAAACTATTCACATTTTTAGCTCCATAAGAGCTGGACGGTGGTGTTGGGAAAAAAAAATGGGGAAAGAATGTGGATTGCATGCTTAAAAAATGAGAGAAAATTTACATTCCTTATTAAAATACTCTTTTAAAGGCAGAAAATATTTCTTTAATTTTTCTTATCAAAAGGAGATATTTTCTTTATTTGAAGAAATATTTAACTTTTTGTTTAATCGTTCCCCATTTATTATTGAAAAAAGTATTTTTAGAGAATTTTGGAAAAAAATGAATAAACGTTTTTGTAAAATTCTCTCAAAAATATATAAAAATACATTAAAATGTAAATTTATTAGTCAAAAATTTTTAGAAAAAATTCCGAATATTTATGAAAAATTAATTTTTGATGCTAAAGCTATATCTCAATTTGATCCTGCAATAGATATTCTTGAAGAAATTTTTCTTTCTCATTCAGGATTTTTTGCTATTGCTTTTTATCGTTTTTCCCATGAATTGTGGAATCAAAAAATTCCATTGATTCCTAATATTATTTATAATTTTACTCGTAGTAAAACAGGTATGGAAATTAATCCAGAGGCCTGTATAGGAAAGTATTTGGTAATTGATCATGGAAGTGGGATTGTTATTGGATCGAGTAGCTGTATAGGAAATCATGTAAAAATTTATCAAGGGGTGACTCTTGGAGCTATTAAAGTAAAGAAAAGCTTGGCTAATAAAAAAAGGCATCCAACTATTGAAGATAATGTAATTATTTATGTAGGATCTATCATCTTGGGGGGGGAAACTGTTATAGGGAATAACAGTATTATTGGAGGAAAAAGCTGGATTACAGAGAGTATTCCCCCATTTTCTATAGTTTCTCAAAAAAGTATTATAAAAATACGTATTAATGAAATTGCAAAGCATTTTGCAAACAGTAGGAAGAACTCCTCATGTTAGAATTAATAGGCTTTTTCCTAAAGAACATGAGGTTTGGATCAAGCTTGAAAAAAATAATCCAAGTAATAGCATTAAAGATCGTATCTCCATAGCTCTTATTGAAGAAGCTGAAAAAAATAAATTTCTAAAAAAAGATAGTATCATTGTGGAGCCTACTTCAGGAAATACTGGAATATCATTATCTATGGTTTCTGCTGTTAAAGGATACCGATTAATTCTGGTAGTACCAGAATCTATGAGTATTGAAAGACGTTATATTATGTCGACTTTTGGAGCTGAATTAGTCTTAACCTCAAAAGAAAAAGGGATGAAAGGAGCTTTAGAAAAAGCTAAAGATCTTTATGAATCCATACCAAACGCCTGGATGGCGAAGCAATTTAATAATAAGTTAAACATTTATGTACATAAAAAAAAAACAGCACGAGAAATACTAGATGATTTTTCTGAAGGTTTTGATTATTTCATAACTGGAGTTGGCACTGGGGGTCATATTATGGGAATAACTGAAATTCTTAAAAAGAGATTCCCTAATATGAAAATTATTGCAGTTGAACCTAAAGAATCTGCTGTTATATCAGGGAATATTTCCGAGCCACATGAAATTCAAGGAATTGGAGCTGGGTTTGTTCCAGATATTCTAGATATCAATATTCTAGACGAAATATTTACAGTAAGTAAAGAAGAAGCTTTTGAATATGCAAAAAGGGCAGCTAAAGAAGAAGGACTTTTTGTTGGTATTTCTACTGGAGCAGCATTGGCTGCTGTAAATAAAAAGATTTCAGAAATTTTAAAACCTTCAAAATTTTTGACTATTAATTATGACACGGGAGAAAGATATCTCTCAGTAGAGAGTCTTTTTAAAGAATGAGAATAGGTAAAGTGATTTTAACTTCTTCTGGTTCTGGAGATCCAGAATCTATCACATTGAAAACCTTTCGTTATATGCGAAATACGGATATTGTCTTAACTGATCGATTAGTTAGCCAAGATATATTAAAATATTATCTTAATCCAGCTTCTCAAGTTCTTCATGTAGGAAAAGAATGTGGAAATAAAAAATCTATATCTCAAACGTATACTAATGATTTGATGGTTAGGAATGCCTTAAAAGGAAAACTTGTCCTTCGCATTAAGGGAGGGGACGTTTCTATATTTTCTAATATTATTGCTGAGTTAGATGTGTTAATCCAATGCCATATTCCTTATGAAATAATACCTGGAGTAACTTCAGCATTCGTTTCTTCTGCAAGCTTCGGAATTCCTTTAACTGCGAGGGGGTATTCTTCTGGAATTCGTTTCCTTACATATCATCACCAGAATCTAATTCAAGATTTTCAATGGAAAGCTCTTTCAGAGACTGAAGACACTTTAGTTTTTTACATGATAAAAAATATCGATAAACTTATAAAATATCTTCTAAAATATGGAATTTCTAGTGGTAAAAAGTTAGCAATAATTGAACAAGCTGGAACCCCCTCGCAATATATGAGAACAAATTACTTGCAGCAACGAAAAATTAAAAAAAAAAGGAGTACTCCTTACTTGGCCATAATAGGAAGGGTTGTAAAATTCCACAGATATTTTCAGTGGGTTACTAAAAACTTTTCTAGAGGCTAGGGATATGCTAAATAAAACTTTTCTTAAATTGGTTTTAAATTCTTCAAAAGAGGAAATTATTTGGATGCATGGATATCTTTCTGGATTTCTAGACCATCATTTTTTATCTTTCTCCTTAAACAAGGGTTATTTAGATGATGATTCTTATCCTAAAAAGATAAAGATAACATTAGCTTATGGAAGTGAAAGTGGAAATTCCAAGAAACTTGCAATAGAATTTTCTAGTAAGATAAAATCTTCTGGTTTTCAAGTAAAACTTACTAATTTAGATAATTATAGAGTTAGTGATTTTGAAAAAGAAACTTATTTTTTTGTAATTATTAGCACCTATGGAGATGGAGAGCCTCCTGATTCAGCTAAAGATTTTTTTAATTTATTATTAAATAAGAAATCTCCAGAACTTCATCATATTAAATATGCTGTTTTAGCTCTTGGAGATAGATCATATACTCTTTTCTGCAAAGCAGGAGAAGATCTAGATTCTCATTTAGAATCACTAGGTGCCCAACGTTATCTTCCCTTAAAAAAGTGTGACGTAGATTTTTATGAAGAAGCTAAAGAATGGATGGTCACACTTTTAAGTAAAATTAAATTTTTTTCCCAAAAAAAGTTTATTGAAAAATTCAATAAAGAAAAAAAGTATGGAACAAATTTTTTTTTTGGAAAAGTCCAAACTAATATTATTTTGAATGATATAGGTTCAGAAAAACAAACACATCACATAGAAATTTCTTTAAACAAAGAAGAACTTCGTTCTAAAGTTGGAGATGCTTTAGGAGTTTTTCCAGAAAATCCTTTAGATGTTGTCGAAGATATTATAAAAATAAGTAATATAAAATTTAATAAAAATATTAAACATCCCGTTGTTGGAAATGTATCTATTTTTACGCTCTTAAAGAAGCGACTAAATATTTTTTTCTTACCTAAAAGAATAGTAAAAAAATATGCGGAACTTATCCAAAAGGATATCCCGAATATGCGAATGGATTTTTTAGATATTCTAAAGAATTTCCCCTTAATAGAACCTGAAAAAATAGAAACATTTATCAAAATATTAGAACCAATCATTCCTAGATTATATTCCATTTCTTCATCTCCTGAAGCCCAGGATGGAGAAATCCATTTAACTGTAGAAAAGAATATATTTTTACATAAAGGAAAAATAAGATATGGTATATGCTCTAATCAGCTTTCCTTATTAAAGAAAGGAGATAATTTAAAATTTTATATAAAACCCAATAATTTTTTTAAACTACCACCTAATGATAAAGATATTATTCTTATTAGCGCAGGTACAGGATTTTCCCCTTTTCGAGCTTTCTTGCTGGAAAGGGAAATAACAGCATCTTCTGGAAGAAACTGGCTGTTTTTTGGTAACAGGAGTTTTGAAACGGACTTCTTATATCAAACTGAAATTAAATTTTGGGTAGAAATAGGTATTCTTAATAGAGTGAATTTAGCTTTTTCTAGAGAAAAAAAAATTTATGTCCAACAAAAAATGTGGAAATACAAAACTAAATTTTTTGAGTGGATAGATTCAGGTGCGTACTTATATGTTTGTGGTAAAAAAAAACCTATGAGTTTAGAGGTGGAAAAAACGATCTTCAATATTATTGAAGAAAAAAAAGGAGAATTTTCTAAGATTTATTTTAACCGTTTAAAAGAAAGGGGACATTATTTAAAAGACGTTTATTGATTGTATATGAATCATTCTCCAATTGAAAAAATTAAAAAGTCAAGTAAAGGTTTAAGAGGGAGTCTTATTGACGGAATAAATAATGAAATTACTAGATCTTTAAATGAGAGTGATCAATTTATTATTAAATTTCATGGAGTATATCAGCAAGATAATCGTGAAAGAAGAAAAGAACGAGCCTTTAAAAAACTTGAAAGATCATATTCCTTCATGATTAGGCTTAGACTACCAGGAGGTTTTCTGACCCCTAAAAAATGGGTAATTGTAGATAGTATCGCTTGCAAAAAAGCTAAAAAAACAATAAAAATTACTTCCAGACAAACGTTCCAATTACATGGAATAATAAAATCAAAAATAAAACCTACTGTTAAAGCTTTTAATCTAGCTGGTCTTGATTCTCTTGCTACTTGTGGAGACATTAATAGAAACGTAATTTGTAGCACACAAATAAACACTTCTCCTGCTTTTTACGAAATCTTTCATTATGCAAAAAAAATAAGCCTTTTTCTTTTGCCAAAAACAAGGGCATATTATGAAATATGGTTAGATGAAAAAAAAATCCTTGAAAGATATGAAGAAGATCCTCTATATAAAGATCATTTTCTGCCCAGGAAATTTAAAATTGCAGTTGCTATTCCACCTAATAATGACGTAGATGTCTTCACAAATGATATAGGACTTATTGCTATTGTTAAAAATAAACAACTAAAAGGATTTAACATCACGATTGGTGGGGGACTTTCTACTACCCCTGGAAATTCAAAAACTTATGCCCGTTTAGGAACATTAATTGGTTTTGCGGATAAAGAAGAAAAAATACTTAAAGTAGTTTATGAAACCCTCAAGATTCAACGAGATTACGGAGATAGAAATGAGCGAAATCAAGCTCGTTTAAAATATACTTTTGATAAATACGGAGATCTTTGGTTTAAGAATGAACTTGAAAAAAGATGCGGTTTTTTTTTAAAAAATACGAAAGTATTTATTTTTACCGATCGGTCAGACTTATTTGGATGGAATAAAGATTCAAATGGATTTTTTTATTCTACCATTTTTATAGAAAATGGAAGAGTTTTCGATGAACCTCCTATTTTTAGGAAAACTTTTTTCCTTAAAATCGCTAAACTTGGAAAAGTTCAGTTTAGACTGAGCTGTCATCAAAATATAATTTTTAGTGATGTTAGAGTGGAATACTTCCATGAAATTAATCTCTATTTAGAGAAATATGGTATAAATTCTTATATGGAAATTCTTTCGAAGATTAGAAAAAATTCTATGGCTTGTGTAGCTTTTAATACTTGCCCTTTAGCTTACTCTGAAAGTCAGCGTTACTTTCCTATTTTTCTTTCTAAGATTTATCTTCTCCTTAAGAAACATCTCTTGAATAAAGAAAAAATAATTATCAGGATTACTGGATGTTCAAATGGATGTTCTCGTCCATATGTAGCTGAAATTGGATTAATTGGGAGCTCTTATGGCTGTTATAATATCAATTTAGGGGGAGATAAGCATGGTCTGCTACTAAATAAGAGTTATAAAGAAAATATAAATGAAACGGAAATTATTCGTGAATTTGATATTCTTTTTGCTTATTTTTCTAGTTACACTAAAGATAATTTGGTATATTTTAAATGAAGGGAATAAAACAAGAAAAAAACAATTTATTACCTTTTTTTTTTACATCAAAAAAATTTTTATTTTTTTATTTTGGGAGGTGGGCATTTAGTTTTAAATAGACTTTTTTTTATTAAAAAAAATTTTACTTTTACTTCTGTTTCCCTTATCTCTGATAAGATGGAAAAACCTATAAAAATAAACTATATAATAAATAAAAAAATTAAATTGAGTAAATTTTTTTTTAATAAAAAAGAAATTGAAAAAACGGATATCCTTATTTTAGCTGAGGATAACTTTTTTATTCTAGAGAAGATTTGGATGGATGCTAAAAAATTTGGTAAGCTTATAAATTTTTCTGATTTTCCATCTTTTTGTGATTTTTATTTTGGGTCACTTTTAAAGAAAGTAAATCTTAAAATTTCTATTTCAACTAATGGAAAATCCCCTACATTGTCTAAACGTTTTAGAGATCTACTATCAGAAGTTTTAACCAAAGATATTAGTCTTATATTAGATAGGTTATACACAGTACGAAAAAAACTTAAAGGAAATCTGTCTTCTAAAATGAGAGTTTTAAACATTATAACTTCTGAGTTAATTAGAGAAAAATTAAATAGGGTAATCATATGGAAAAAAAATAAATGTATATTTTTTATATACATTTTTGGTTATATTATTCTTCTCTTTTCTTTTATTTTTTTTGATCAAAAAAGTGAAAACATATTTAGTCGTATTAATAAATATTTTTATTAAAAATTAATATATTTCATATTTGCATAATAGCAATTTTTGCTTGAAATCCCTCAACTTTTACTTCTTCCCCTTCCCATTCAAAAGTTGGAGATAAAATAAGATCAACAGAGAGTGTTTCTTCACAAATATAATTATTGTTATTTTCAATAGCCTCAATGAATTCTTTAGAAGAATCTATATAACTGATAATTTTATCAGTTAGATTAAATCCTTTTTGTTTTCTAAGATTTTGCATTTTGTTAACAAAGCTTCTAGCTAACCCTTCTTGTTTAAGACTATTCGTTAAACGAACATCTAATGCTACTGTAAATTTTTTTTCTGGATCTGAAAATACAGAAAAACCAGGAATTTCTTTGGTAGATATTAAAACATCCTCTAAATGAATAAATAGTTTTTTTTTTTCTAAAAAAATTTCTTTTTTTCCCCTTTTTTCTATTTGCACAATATCAGATTGTGTAAATTTTTCTATAACAGATATTATCTTTTTTAGAGATTTTTTAAATTTTGGCCCTAATTTTTTATAACTAGGACTAATCTGTTTTCTAAAAATAGATACTTCAGGATCTGAAACCTCTATTTTTTTTACATTAACTTCTTTTGCTATAAATCTTGATACTAATTTTAGTTGTTTTCTTATACGCTCATTCTTCGTTATTATTAATACCTTTTGTAAAGGTTGTCTAACTTTAAGATTCTTTTTCTTTCTTAGAGAAAGAACCATCGAACTAATCTTTTTGCCAAGGTACATACGTTCTTGAAGATCTTCATCCAGAAGATCTGGATTGAATATAGGAAAATATGACAAATGGACGCTTTCAAAAGTCTCCTTATTTGTGATTTTATTTAAATCCTGATAAAGTCTATCAGAAAAAAAAGGAGCAATAGGTGAAATTAGCTTCGATACATTAAAAAGACAATAGTAAAGAGTTTGATAAGCTGAAATTTTGTTATTATTATATGTTTCTTTCCAAAAACGTTTACGACAAATTCTGATATACCAATTACTGAGATGATCTATAACAAAGTTATTTAATTCTCGAACTACTTTTGTAGGATTATATTCTGAATAATATTTGTCAACTTTTTGGATTAAGTTGTTTAATTCTGATAAAATCCACCGATCTACGTTCGGACGTTCTTCTAACGAAAAAAGTTTTTCTTTAAAAAGAAATCCATCTATATTTGCGTATAGAGCAAAAAAAGTGTAAGAATTATAAAGAGTCCCAAAAAATTTTTTTTTAACGTCTTCTATGCCTTCTGGATTAAAACGAATATTTTCCCAAAATGATGTATTCGATACCAGATACCATCTAATAACATCAGGTCCAAATTTTTCAATTATATCAAAAGGATCTATCGTATTTCCTCTACTTTTAGACATCTTTTGCCCATTCTTATCAAGAATTAATCCATTAACTACAACATTTTTGTAAGAAATAGAATCAAAAAGCATACAGGAAATAGCGTGTAAAGAATAGAACCACCCCCTAGTTTGATCTACTCCTTCAGCTATAAAATCAGCTGGAAATTCTTTTCTTTTTTCGATAAAATCAGAATTTTCAAAAGGATAATGAAATTGAGCATATGTCATAGCTCCAGAATCAAACCAAACATCTATTAAATAAGGTTCTCTTTTCATTGGTAGACCAGAAGGAGATACCAATATAATCTTATCAAGCACGTGTTTGTGTAGATCAATTTGTTTATAATTTCTTGGACTCATATCCCCCCTAATAAAGTTTTTGAAAGGATTTTCTTTCATAATTTTTTTTTGGATTGATTTTTCAATTTCATTAACTAATTCTTCAACAGAACCTATAATTATTTCTTCTCCGTCATTCTTCCATATAGGAAGAGGAACTCCCCAAAATCTAGATCTGGATAGATTCCAATCATTAATATTCTCTAGCCATTTTCCAAATCTATTTTCTCCTATAGTTTTAGGGTTCCAATGAATGGATTTGTTTAATTCTACCATTCTACGTCTTCTTTTAGAAGTTTTCATAAACCATGAGTCTAACGGATAATACAATAATGGTTTTTCCATTCGCCAACAATGTGGATAGGAATGGGTATAGTTTTCTCTATAGAAAACTCTGTTTTCAGATTTTAATAATTCTGCAATTTTATCATCTACAGATCTCTGATTTAAGAGATTTTTAGAGTATTCTTTTTTAACATATTCTCCTTCAATAGGGAGGTTTTTGATAAACCTCCCTTGTAAATCTACAAGTGGAATTTGTTTTTTACTCTTTTCATCTCTTACTAACATTGAAGGAATTCCGTTCTGTTTAGCTACATAAGAATCTTCTACTCCAAATGTAGGAGCTAAGTGGACAATTACGCTTCCTTCATTTGTGTTGATTAAATCGCTCGGAATAACTTTAAACGCTTTTTCTGCTCCTTTAGAAGGAAGGACCCAAGATAATAATTGTTCGTAACGACTTCCTATAAGACTATATCCTTTGAATTCTTTTAAAATTTTATAAGGGATTTTTTTATCCGTTTTTTTAAATTTTTTGAATTCTTTTTCATTTTTTACCCAAAAAAACTTTTTTGGAAAAAGTTTCCAAATTCTATTTTTGGAAAGTATAAGATTTTCTTTTAGAAAGGTATAAGGATTGTAAGTTGTTACAATAACATAATCTATGTTAGGTCCAATACCAATTGCTGTATTGGAAGGAAGGGTCCAAGCTGTTGTTGTCCAGGCTAAAAAGAAGATGTCACCCAAGATTTTTTTAAAATTTTCCGAAAGACTATTTTTAATAGTTTTAAATTTAACAACTAGTGCAGTATCTGTAATCTCTTTGTAAGATCCAGGTAGACTCAATTCATGAGAACTTAGGGTTGTTCCAGATGTTGGAGAATAAGGTTGTACCGAATATCCTTTGTATAAAAAACCTTTTTTATAAAGTTTCTTTAAAGACCACCAAATACTTTCTATATATTTTGATTCAAAAGTTATATAAGGTTCATTCAAATCTACCCAGTATCCAATTTTTTCAGTAATATTTTTCCAAAATTTAGTATAAAGCATTACAGCTTTTTTACAAGCTTTATTATAACTTTCTATGCTAATTTTTTTACCAATATCCTCCTTAGTAAGACCCAGAGATTTTTCTACGCTAAGTTCAATAGGCAATCCATGTGTATCCCAACCTGCTCTACGTTTAACTTGTTTTCCTTTTAAAGTATGGTATCTACAAAATATGTCTTTAATAGTTCTTGACATTAAATGGTGTATCCCAGGCATACCATTTACAGATGGTGGGCCTTCATAAAAAACATGAAGTTTTTTACCATTTCTAGAGTAAACGCTTTTTTGAAAAATTTGATGATCCTTCCAATATTGATTTATTTCTTCAAAAATCTTTTGAAGATCTAATTTTTTGTAATTTTTAAACATTTTTTTTTAGAATGCATAAAATTGCTATCTATGGAATAATGGGATCTTATCATCATATTGCTGCTATTAAATTTTTTGGGGAAGAGTGTCACTTAATGGAGTGTTCTTCTTTCGAAGAAGTTGTCAAATCAGTTTTTTCTCTTAATCCTAAGAAGGGAATAATGGCGATGGAAAATTCTATCGCTGGTTCTATTTTAACAAATTATGTGATGCTATCCAAATATAAACTTAAAATTATTGGAGAGGTTTTTATTCCTATAAATCAGTGTTTAATTACTTTCTCAGGTCAATCTTTAAAAAATGTTAAGGAATTAATTTCTCACCCAATGGCTCTTCTTCAGAGTAAAAAATACTTTAATCAGTTTACAAATATTAAAGTACTTGAATGTACTGATACTTCAGAAGGAATTCGATATATTGCTAAAAATAAAATGAAAAATCTAGCAGCTATAGCCACAGAAATTGCTTCTATCATTTATGGTTTGAATATTCTAGAAAAGAATATTCAAGATCATTCTTATAATTTTACGCGTTTTTTTATCGTAAGTTCTTCAAAAGATTCTTCTAAAAATTTTTCTGATAGAGCTTCTATTAAATTACGAATAGATTCTAAAATTGCCACTATTTCTAGGTTGCTTCGTATATTTTCAAAAAATTGGAATATAACAAGTATTCAGTCAATTACTTTCTTTGAAAAAACTTGGGAAAATATTTTTTTTATGGATTTTTCTTTCGAAGAATATGGTCATTTTAAGAAAATGATGGATCTTCTTTCTAAAGAAACCTTTGATATTTTCATATTTGGAGAATATAAAAATGGGTGGAAAATAATTTAATTTTCTCTAAAAGAAAATCCTCTATTACTAGAAAATATTGCGTTTTTAATAAGAAAATTTCCAAAATTCTTTATTTTTATAAATGAAAATGAATTCAACTGTGTTGAAATCATTAAAAATGATGAAAAAGCTTAATGACATAGAGCAGTCTTGGATAAAGAAATTCAACACCCCCTTAATTATTTCAGGCCCATGTAGTGCAGAAAGTGAAGAGCAAGTGCTAGAGACAGCCCAAAGGCTTGATAAATCTTATGTTCAAATCTTTAGAGCTGGTATTTGGAAACCTAGAACGAGACCTAATTCTTTTGAGGGAATTGGAGAAAAAGGCTTTTATTGGCTTAAAAAGGTTAAAGATAAAACTGGGCTAAAGATAGCCATTGAAGTAGCTTCAGCTGAACACGTAAAAATATCCCTCAAACATAATGTTGTTGATGTATTTTGGATAGGAGCTAGAAGTACTGTGAATCCTTTTTCTGTACAAGAAATAGCAAATGCTCTTGAAGGATCCGATAAAATTGTTTTGGTAAAAAATCCAATTAATCCTAGTCTTGATTTGTGGATAGGTGCCTTGGAACGTTTTTTAAGTAAAGGTGTTGAAAATTTAGGTGTGATTCATAGGGGGTTCTCTTCTGAGAATCTAATACCATTTAGAAATCAGCCTAATTGGAAAATGGTATTAGATTTTAAAAATCTTTATCCCCATATTCCTGTACTTTGTGATCCTTCTCATATTTGTGGTAATAGGGAAAAAATTTATGATATAGTAAAGCAAGCATTTAACCTTGAGTATAATGGTCTTATAGTGGAAACTCATTGTTCTCCTAACAAAGCTTGGAGCGATTCTCAACAACAAATAACTCCTGAAAAATTTTCAGAAATTCTAAAAAAAATCAATCCATCTAAGGATATTCTAGAAAAACTTAGAATTCAGATTGATGAAATAGATCAGAAATTTATTTTTCTCTTGAATGAGAGATTGAAACTCTCTAAGGAGATTGGTTATGTAAAAAACAAATATGATAAATCTGTTATTCAGATAAATCGCTGGAAAGAAATTTTGCTAAAAAACAAAAAACTGTCGAAATATTTCGGAATTTCAGAAGAATTCATAGAAAAAATATTAAATCTCTTACATAAAGAATCTATAAATATTCAAGAACAATTCTAATAATGCTCTTTATTATCTTGTATGTCAACAAAAGGAGCTACTGACATCTAATTTTTAACAAAAAGAACTTGACCTATATAGTATAATTTATTTTCGAACCAATAAGCCTGGTGGTAAGGGTGTAACTTCTTTGTTATTGGATCAATCGTTAGTTGAGTAGCTTTAGATTTATGATGAGTCCTCCTCTTTCGTTTTCTAGATTTAGATTGTCTCTTTTTAGGATGTGCCATATTTTTAATATTAAAAAGAAAAAAAAAATTAATGACTCTAGATGAGATTATTTTTCATTTTCTTAAAAAAGAAGAAGATAGACAAGTTAGAGGACTTGAGCTTATCGCTTCGGAAAATTACGTAAGTACGAATGTACTAAAAGCTATGGGGTCAATTTTGACAAACAAATACGCTGAAGGAGGTAAAAGATATTATGGGGTATGTGAAATTGTAGATAAAATAGAAAGGATAGCTATTGATCGAGCTAAAAAACTGTTTCATGCTGAATATGTAAATGTTAAACCTCATTCAGGATCTCAGGCAAATGCAGCGGTTTACATGGCCTGCTTAAACCCAGGAGATAAAATCCTTGGGTTTGATTTAACACATGGAGGCCATCTTCCACATGGTTCTTATGGAAGTTTTTCTGGAAAAATTTATCGATCTTTATTTTATGGTTTAAAAAAAGAAAGTGGATTGATTAACTATGAACAAGTAGAAAATTTAGTGGAAAAAGAAAAAAAAATTAAATTGATTATATGTGGGGCTTCTTCTTATTCTAGGGATATTGACTATTCCATCTTTAGAAAGACCGCAGATAGAATTGGAGCTATTCTGATGGCAGATATATCGCATACAGCTGGATTAATTGCTAAAGGATTCCTAAACAATCCTTTTCCCCATTGTCATATAGTAACTTCTACTACGAATAAAACTCTTCGAGGGCCAATAGGAGGAATGATACTTTTGGGAAAAGATTTTTCTAAACTCGGAAAATCAAAAAAAATATCCCAACTTATTAGAAATGCTGTATTTACAGGATTTAAAGGGGGAGAAAATGTTATTGCCGCAAAAGCTGTTTCTTTTAGAGAAGCTTTAACAGAGTCGTTTGAGCGTTACGTTAAGCAAGTTGTAAAAAATGCTAAAAAATTAGCAAAATCCTTTGTTTCCCTAGGTTATAAAATTATCTCAAATGGAACGGAAAATCATTGTATGCTACTTGATTTAAGTAATAAAAATATCACAGGGATAGAAGCAGAACAACTTTTGGCAACTGCCGATATTACAGTTAACAAAAATATGATTCCTTTTGATAACCAGTCTCCTTTTGTTCCTTCAGGAATTAGGATAGGAACATCTGCTATTAGCACTAGAGGGCTAAAAGATAATGACATGGAAGAAATAGCTAATTGGATCGATGAAGTTTTACGCTGGAAAAACGATTCATTAAAAATTGATATAATTAAAAAGGAAATTAACAATAAAATGAGATATTATCCCTTATTTAAAGGATAGATCTCGCATTTAGTTTTTATAAATTTAATAAAATTAAATAAATATGATGCTAACTGAAGAAACTGAATTCATACCATTAATTGTACAGGAGGAAGAGGATACTTTTCCAAGGGAAGAAATCCCAGATCAATTATGCATTCTCCCTATTAGGAATATAGTTTTGTTTCCTGGAGTAGGAGCTCCTATTACAGCTGGCAGAAATATGTCTTTGCAACTGTTGCAAGATTCCTATAACTCGAATAATAAAATTATAGGGGTTCTTACCCAAAAAGATTTTAGGGTAGAAAATCCTTCTGAAAAAGATCTTTACACAATAGGTACTGTAGCTAAGATTCTTAGACTTCTAAGAATGCCAGATGGCAGCATTACAGTAATTATTCAAGGGAAATGTCGTTTCAAGGTTAATCGTGTTATACAATATAAACCATATATAAAAGTAGAATATATAATTTTAAACGAGAATATTCCAACTGACAAGGATGAAGAATATAATGCTTTAATAGAAGCTATCAAAGATTTGTCTATAAAAGTAGTTCAAGAAAATCCTAATCTTCCTTCTGAAATAGGATTTGCCCTAAAGAATATAGAAAATAACTATTTTTTGGTTAATTTTATATCGACAAACATGAATTTATCTATCAAAGATAAGCAAAGCTTACTTGAACAGAACAATATGAAAAATAGAGCAATGGAAGCTTTTCGTTTTTTAACTATTGAGTATCAGCAAATTAGGCTAAAAAATGATATACAATATCGTGTGCGTAACAATATAGATCAACAACAACGTGAGTTGTTCTTGCAACAACAAATAAAAGTTATTCAAGAAGAGCTTGGAGAGTTCTCGGTCGATAAGGAAATTGAAAATATTCGGGAAATGGGGGAAAAAAAAAATTGGACTAAAGAAGCTCAAGAAAAATTTGAACGCGAATTAGTTAAAATACAACGCACTAGTCCTCATTTGCCAGAATACCCTTCATTGATAAATTACCTTGAAATAATGCTTGATTTGCCCTGGAAAATATATTCTAAGGATAATTTCGACCTTAAACATGCTAAAAAAATTCTAGATCGAGATCATTATGGTCTAGAAAAAGTAAAAGAACGAATTATTGAATATCTTTCCGTTTTAAAGCTTAAAGGGGATATGCGATCTCCTATTTTATGTTTTTATGGGCCTCCAGGAGTTGGAAAGACTTCTTTAGGAAGATCTATAGCATCAGCCGTAAATAGAAAATATGTGAGAATATCTTTAGGTGGAATATATGATGAATCTGAAATACGAGGGCATAGAAGAACTTATATTGGGGCTATGCCTGGAAGATTGATTCAGGGAATGATAAAATCAGGAACATCAAATCCTGTTTTCATCCTTGATGAGATTGATAAAATCTCAATTGGCTTACACGGAGATGTTTCTGCTGCACTTTTGGAAGTTCTAGATCCAGAACAAAATGTGCATTTTTATGATAATTATCTTGATATAAGTTATGATTTATCCAAGGTAATGTTTATCGCTACCTCCAATTCAATTTCTTCAATAAAGCCAGCTCTTTTAGATCGTTTAGAACTCCTTGAGATAAATGGTTATACAGTTGAGGAAAAAATTCAAATAGTAAAAAAACATATATTACCTATACAATTAGAAAAAAACGGTCTTAATATAGGGGACTTGAAAGTCAATTCTAAAAATCTTGAAAAGATTATATTAGGGTATACATCTGAATCAGGAATACGAAGTCTTGAAAAAAAGATTTCTAAATTAACTCGGTCTTCGGCAAGACAAAAAGCAATGAATAAAAAATATGTTAAACGTTTGAATTTTGATAAAATTGAAGAGATACTAGGAACTCCTTACCCTTTCCTTAATTACGAAGGAAATAATATTCCTGGAGTTGTCATTGGATTAGCTTGGACTCCATATGGAGGAGAGATTTTATCTATCGAGTCAATTCTTGCAAAAGGTAACGGAAAATTGAATCTTACTGGCAACTTAGGTTGGGTGATGAAAGAATCTGCGTATATTGCCTGGCAATACGCGAAAGCTTATAATGAGGATTTTGGAATTGATCCAGAAATGTTTGAAACGTACAATGTACATTTGCATGTACCAGGTGGATCTGTACCTAAAGATGGCCCTTCTGCAGGAGTAGCAATTCTTTGCTCTTTAATATCTGTTTACACTGGAAAAAAGGTTAAATCTCATTTAGCTATGACTGGGGAAATAACACTTAGAGGCAAAGTACTCGCTGTTGGAGGAATCCCAGAAAAGATTTTAGCAGCTAAGAGAGCTGAGATTCATGAAATAATTCTTCCAAAAGAAAATAAAAAAAGCGTGGATAATATTAAGTCAAAAGAGGTACTCGGAATTTTTTTTAATTATGTTTCTAACATGAAAGAAGTAATTGAACTAGCTTTAGAGAGATAAGGAGAGATGGCAGAGTGGTCTATTGCTACAGTCTTGAAAACCGTTGAGGTTTATTCCTCCGAGGGTTCGAATCCCTCTCTCTCCGCTCAAATGAAAGTTTTTGGATTAATTGGAAGAAATATTCATTATTCTTTTTCAAAGAAATATTTTTCAGAAAAATTTATTAAAAAAAATATCAGAAATTCTAGTTATAAACTTTTTTATATCGAAAATATTAATAAACTAAAAGAGTTTCTTCGAATAAAAAAAAGAGATATCTCTGGATTGAACGTTACTATCCCTTATAAGCAAAATATTATCCATTTTATTGATGATATTAGTACGGATGCCAGTAATGTTGGAGCAGTTAATACTATTGAAATAATGCAAAAAGGGTATATTGGATCCAATACAGATATTTTTGGATTCGAATTTTCTTTCAAAAAACATATAAAATTTAATCATAAAAAAGCCTTTATATTAGGTACAGGTGGAGCTTCTAAAGCTGTAATTTTTGTCCTAAAAAAATTAGGAATCGATTTTCGATGTGTTTCTAGAAATGAATATAAAAATTATACTTACGAAGAAATAACAAAATACGTTTTAAAAGATTTTAAAGTAATTATTAATTGTACACCAGTTGGTACTTATCCAATCATAAATGATTGTCCAAAAATTCCATATTGGGAAATATACCAAAAACATTATCTATATGATATGGTATACAACCCTATTGAAAGTAGATTACTTAGAGAGGGCTGTAAAATGGGATGCTTTACGAAAAATGGATTTGAAATGTTGCAATTACAGGCAGATAAAGCCTGGAGTCTCTGGAATAGAAAATGATAAAGGCTATATGTTTTTTAATGTGAAAACTAAATGGAACGATTTTTGTATCTACATTTTTTAATTAAAAATTATCCAGTTAACCAACTTAGAAATAAAGTTCATCAATTATACAAAAAATTTTTGGAAAAAATACAAAAAATTAGAAAAGAAAAACTTTTAAATTTTTTCGTAGTGTATTTGTCGTTTACATTAAATAAAAAATTTTATCATTTTTTTTTTAAAAAAAAACAAACTAAAACTTTTAAAGAATTTAATAAAAAACTAAATGTTCTTTATAAAATAATAGAATATTTAAAAAATCTTTATAGATTTACAGATAATGACAAAATGGTTTTAAATATTCTTAAAAAAATAAAAGATATTAAAGATCGTTGGGAACATTCTAGGAATATTTTTCACACTAAAGTGGAATACGTTTTTAAAACTTATCGTTTCCATTTGGAAAACTTTTTGAAGTATTTAAACTTCAACAAAAATTTTCAATCTCTAGAATATGAGCATAAGATTCAAAAACTTAAGATTATTTCTAGGGTTAAAGAGCTTATTAAAGAGACCAAACTTCCAAAGAATTTAAATGAACTTTATCACTTGCATCACCTAAGAAAAAAAAAATGTAGGAAAACCAACTATTTACTAATATCTAAAAAAATCATAGAAAAAATAAATAATTTAAATGATTTTTTTTTCAAATTTTTTTCTTTTAAAAATAAAGAATCTATTAAATCATTTTATCATTTTAAAAAAATACATAAAGCAAAAATACATTACTATAACGAGTATTATAGTGAAAAAATTGGAAAATTTCAAGATAATTCAAATTATTTTATTAATAAAAGACTTGAGATAGATATTATCAAAAAATTCAATGATTTTTCTATTTATACTGAGTTTTCTATTGATACTTTCTTAAAGGAATTAACATCTCTTAGATTTAAAAAACTTTATTCCAAATTTTTATTTGATAAATATGACTTTTTAGAAAAAAAGCTTTTAAAGTATATGGAAATAATTTCAAACGAAATATTGAAAAATCGTAAAAATATCCTAACTTTATTTTTGGATAAAAAAGCGTTTTTAAAAAAAAAATCATTAGATCATAAAAATGTTAATTTTTTTATGAATAAATTCAATTATACAAATAATATAATTGAATTTTTAGAAATCTTAGAAAAGATCATTTAGATAGATGACAGTAAGTTTTACTGAAAAGAAGCTAAAAATGGAGGGAAAGAAAAAAGTGAGAAGGATGTCATGCTGAATAACTACTATTTACGTGCCTCTTAAGTAGCTCCTATTTAATTATAAAAAAAAAATAATTTCAAGGGGTACGAACGAAAGAGTGAAAGGAAAAAGTAAGTTGAATATAAATAGAAGTGGTAGCAGGTTTTAGTGAAACACTTTTAGTTGTTATGAACAAACAAGATATTATTTTTATTTTGTAGTGGTACTTTATAAAATTCCAAAAAGGTGTCTATAAAAATAACTAATGAATGCATTAATTGCGGGGCTTGTGCCTCTGAATGCCCTAATCACGCTATTTATGAGGGATCTGAAGAATGGTCTCTTTCAGAGGGAACAAATATTAAAGGAATAGTAAAAATAAGTTCAGGACTTTTAATTGATGCAGAGTCTTCTCAAACTCCAGAGAAAAGGGATATTTATTTTATTGTAAAAGATAAATGTACAGAGTGTGTAGGATTTTATAATGAACCTCAATGTATGGCGGTCTGCCCAGTTGATTGCTGTGTTTTAGATGAAGAAAATGTAGAATCCAAGAAATCTCTACTTGAGAAAAAAAAATTTTTACATCCCCCTATTTAATAAATGCTCTTTTAAGGCAGGGTAATTATTAGGAAGTATAATGGATTTTTTTTCTGATTTAAGTAACTTTTTTAAGTGCTTAGGAAGGATGACTTGCTTTTGCAGATCATAAGGAATTTTCTCCGTAAACTTCAATGGATGAGCTGTCTCTAAAAAAACACCCAAAACTCTTGAGTTTTGAGAGTTCACTTGAAAATATTTTTGAAGCCCTAGATACCCTAAGGCTCCATGTGGGTCCAGTATATACCCATTTTTATGGAAAATAGATTCTATTGCACAAATAGTTTCTTCATCAGTAAAGCTATAAGTATCCAATTTTTCCTTTAGCTTAGAAAAGCTTCTATCAGAAAGATGCCAAATTCTAGTGAAATTGCTTGGATCAGCTACATCCATAGCATTTGATAAAGTATATTTTCCTGGAAGGAAAGCATATTTTCCAGTTTTTATAAATCGATTTACCGTATCGTTAGAATTTATTGCAGCTATAAAATGTTTTATAGGGAGTCCCATTTTTTTTGCCAACATACCTGCGCAAAGATTTCCAAAATTTCCACATGGAATAGAGAAAAAGACTTCTTCAGCTTCAGAAGGACTTATATTTTTGTAAACTATGAAATAATACAAAATTTGTGGCAACAATCTTGCTATATTTATTGAATTAGCTGAAGTTAAGGCACATTTATTTTGTAGGTCCTTATCCAGGAAAGCTTCTTTTACCAATTTTTGACAATCATCAAAAGTACCTTCTATTTCTAGAGAAGTAATATTATCTTTCACCGAAGAAAGCTGTTTTTCCTGAAACAGGCTAATTTTAGACTGTGGAAAAATTAGAACCACTTCTACTCCTGCTATTTGATGAAATCCTTTAGCTACAGCACCTCCTGTGTCTCCAGAAGTAGCCACTAAAACAGTTATGGGTTTACTTTCTTCTTTTCGTAAATAACTTAAACACCCTGCCATAAATCTAGCACCGACATCTTTAAATGCTATGCTAGGTCCATGAAAAAGCTCTAGCGCATAAATTTCTTTGTGAATATTTACTAAAGGGAATGGGAAGCAAAGTGTATCTTCTATGATTTCTTCTAAAATTTTTTCTGGTATATCAGGTACTATGTAAGGTTTAATCACTTCCATTGCTATGGAATATATGCTTTGTGATGAAAAATTTTTAATTTCTATTTTGTGTATTTTTTCTGGAAAGAAAAGACTATTATCTGGAGCCAATCCTCTTATTACAGCTTCTTTAAAAGAAACATAATGCTTAGTCTTTCCTAGACTATGATATATCATAACTATTCGAAAATTTTAAATATCATACCATTTTACTCCTTTTTGATTTATTGAGGAAGTGTAAACTTGATATTCTATTTTTAGAGAATCATATATACCTTCCATAACTGAAGTAACAATATATGCAGTTTTTTCACCTTTGCTTAACATAAATATCGAAGGTCCAGATCCAGATATACCTCCTCCTAAAGCTCCAACTTCTTGACATTTAGCTTTTACTTTGTAAAAGGAGGGAATAAGCAGACCTCGGATTGGTTCAATCATTACATCTTCTAATGATCTACTTATTAGCTCATAATTTCCTTGATATAAACCTGCAATAAAAGATCCAAAATTTCCACATTGTTTTACGGCATCCTTCATAAATACTTTTTTCTTTAGAATTTTACGTGCGTCAGATGTTTTTATCTCAATCGTGGGATGAATTACGCTAATCCATAAATCATTAGGGACATGGATATTTGCCATATCTAAAGGATTATAACTTCTTATTAACGTAATTCCTCCCATTAAAACTGGAGCCACGTTATCAGCATGATTACCCCCACTAACTAAACGTTCCCCTTCCATAGCAAATAGTATCAATTCTAGAGTACTGAAAGGATTTCCTAATAGGAGATTAGCTCCAGCAACAACTCCTGCCGAACTTGCAGCGCTGGATCCTATTCCGCTACCAGGTTTTATTTTTTTTAGTATTTCTATCTCAAATCCTAAAGGAAAGGGACATTCATTAATAAACTCTTGTAAAGAAACAAGACAAACATTTTTGTTTGTCTCTCTAGGGAAGTCAGCTCCATCTATTTTCAGAATACTTATTCCTGATTTATTCAATCTTTTCAAAAGAATCTCATCACTAGGATTATTCAACGCTAATCCTATTACGTCAAACCCGCAAACTAAATTTGCAACAGTAGCTGGAGCAAATATTTTTATTTTTTCCATTTTATTGATCTACTACTGGCTTTAATAACATCTGAAAAAATTCCAGAAGCAGTTACTTCTGAACCAGCTCCTGCTCCTTTTATTGTTAAAGGATGATCAATATATTGCCTAGTAGTAAATGAAATTATATTATCTTTTCCATCAAGCTGATAAAATGGATGGCCTAAATTGATAGCTTCTAATCCAACTGAAGCAATACCTTTCTTATATCTGGCAACGAAACGCAACCGTCTATTATTCTTTTTCGTTGATATTCTTATTTTTTTGAAAAAACTAGATTCCAGATCTACTAGATTTCCATAAAACCTCTCAATAGAGGTAGCTTTTAAGCAGAAATCAGGAATAAAGGATTTTTTAAAAATATCCTCTAATTCAAGTTTTTCTCCACATTCTCTTGCTAAAATAAGTATTTTTCTCATAACATCTTTTCCACTTAAATCAATGCGAGGATCAGGTTCAGTAAATCCTAGTTTTTGAGCTTCCTTTACGGATTCATAAAAATGGGTTCCTTCAGAAAATTTGTTAAGGATAAAATTTAAACTACCAGAAAGTACAGCTTCTATGGAACGAATATCATCTCCACTTTTTATTAAACTATTTAGAGTATCAATAATTGGAAGACCAGCTCCTACATTAGTTTCGAAAAAGAAAGGAACTCCCAAATTAGTTGATACCGTTTTTAGTTTTTTGTAATACGAGTAAGTGGAAGAACAAGCAATTTTATTGCAAGTAATTATTCCAATCCCCTTTTTTAAAATTTTTTCATAAATCAGTGCTATTTCTTCACTAGCTGTATTATCAATAATAAAACTATTACATAGATCAAGTTTTTCTATTTTTTCTAGAAATTTTTCTACGTTCATTATATCAGATTCTGATAACTTTTTTTCCCATTCATTGAATTCAATTCCGAATTCGTTAAAATACATATTTCTACTATTAGCTAATCCGATAATTCGAATATCAAGTTTTAGCGTTTTTTGTAAAGAATTTTTCTGTTGGAAGATTTTCTTAAGAAAGCTTGCACCTACTTTTCCCAGACCAATGATGAAAATATTCATTTTATGAGCGTTTCCAACGTTCTCAAAATATGATCTCATCGCTTTATGAAAATATGAAGCTCTTTTAATTGAGAGTCACTTAAATATGAAGGAGTTCCTATCATTGGATCTCTAAAAGAATTATTTTTTGGAAAAGCAATAAAATCCCTTATACTCTCTTCGCCTTCAAGAAGAGCTACCAAACGATCAAGTCCTAAAGCAATTCCACCATGTGGTGGAGTCCCATATTCAAAAGCTTCCATTATAAACCCAAATTTAGATAAAATTTCTTTTCTAGAAAATCCCAATAGATTGAAAATAGATTCTTGTATGGAACGTTTATTTATTCTAATAGATCCCCCTCCGATTTCTTTTCCATTAATAACCAAATCATAAGATTTGGCGATAATTTTTTCTGGATTCTTTTGAAGAAGGTAAATATTTTCTTCTTTAGGAGAAGTGAAAGGATGATGAAAAGAATCATAACGATTATTTTCATTATTCCACGCAAACAAAGGAAAATCAACTATCCAAATAGGGGAAAATTGATTCGTTTTTCGCAAGCCTAAACGGTCAGCCATCTCAATTCGAATTTTTCCTAGTTGTCTACTAACTGTTTGTTCATCTAAACCTGAAAGTATTAATAAAAGATCTCCAGGTTTAGCGCTTAAGCGTTCAGAAAAAATTTTAAAATATTTTTGACCAAAAAAGGGGGATTGAAATTTTCCATCAATCAAACATTTCACCCACGTAAGATTTCTTATATGATGGAGTTTACACCATTCGGTAATATCATTTAATTGTCTTATGCTGTAATTCGCACATCCAGGTATCGAAATGCCTGCTACTCTATTATTTGGGATTACATCATTTAATTCCTTAATAATCATATCAAAACGTATATCTGGTTTATCAGATCCGTATCGTTTAATAGCCTCTTTATAGGAAATTCTTGGAAAACTCTTTGCAAATCTGCAATTCCTTATTTTTTTAAAAATATAATTAATAAGATTTTCGGATATCTTAATGACATCTTCTTCTTCAACAAAAGACATTTCGCAATCAATTTGAGTGAATTCTGGTTGTCTATCTGAACGCAAATCTTCATCACGAAAGCATTTAACAATTTGAAAATATTTATCTATTCCGCCTATCATTAGGAGTTGTTTGAAAGATTGAGGAGATTGAGGGAGAGCATAAAACTGTCCAGGATTTATTCTTGATGGAATCACGAAATCTCGTGCTCCTTCTGGTGTGGATTTTACTAAAAGGGGGGTTTCTATTTCCAGAAACCCGTTTTCTGAAAGATATTTTCGGATTTCGAAAACTATCTTGTGACGAGTAATAAGTTTTTTTTTAATAAAATCTCTACGTAAGTCAAGATAACGATATTTCATTCGAAGATCTTCATTTCCATCTGTTTTTTCTTCTATAATAAATGGGGGTATTTTTGAATAGCTTAGAATTCTAAGTTTAGAAACAACAACCTCAATAAATCCTGTTGGATTTTTAAGATTTTTAGATTTTCTCTCAATAACTTTTCCGCATACTTGTATAACGAATTCTCTACCCAATTGATCTGCTTTCTTTTTTAAAGTATTTTTTCCATAAAAAGTTAGTTGAGTTATTCCATAATGATCCCTTAAATCTATAAAACTTACTGTTCCTAAATTTCGAACTCTTTTAACCCATCCAGCTAAAATAACCTCTTCCCCAACATTTTTTTTACGAAGAGTTCCACAATTATATGTTCGAAACATTTTTTTTAAATTAGAGATTTATGGACGAAAAGATGTTTTTGGGTAAATAAAAATTGCTTATATTTATAATTTAATTTATAAATCCTAAAAAAAAAATATATTTTAATATTTTTTTCTATATAATTTAAATAAATTATTAAAATATAAATTTATATGGAATATTATCAATCTGAACAATGGATTTTAAGGAAATTACACCCAGATAAGATACGCAATAATCGTAAAACTGATTTGCTAAGAATCCAATCTTCCTGCAATTATTTGGTAAATACTGAACAAAGTTTTAAATCAATTCACATTGGTGTAACTAATGGTAAAGGATCTGTGGCTCACATGTTATCTTCCATTCTTCAATAATCAGGATTAAAAACAGGATTGCTTACTTCTCCTCATATGAAAAATTTGCGTTAACGTATCCGTTATATCGGTTTATTAATTGAAGAAGATTTTCTCGTTAGTTATGTTCGTTTCACCAAAATTTGCGCTGAAAAAATTTATCTAAAATTGCTTATGAAAAAGAAGGCATTATTAATGCCAAAAATTCCAGTAGTTTTAGGATCGTTTCATGATGAAACGGATAAAGTTTTTCGATAAGTTGCTTTTAAAAAAAAAAGCACCAATTTTCTATTCTGATAATTGCAGTAATTCTGATTACTATGCAATCCCATTAAATGGGAACTATCAAATATTAAATAAAAAACAGTAATAAAATCTATAGATGTTTTCCAAAGTTTAGGATTAAAAATTCCTGAAAACTCCATAATTTTGGGGTTTAAAAATGTTATTAAGAATACTAATCTACAAGGACGGTGGCAAGTGATAAGACAAAAACCTAAAATTATCTGTGATACTGTACATAATGAAGAAGGGATAAAATGGGTAACGATAAACTTATGAGGGAAATAAACTGCATTTAATTTTAGGTTTTGTTAGAGTAAAAGAGGTATTAAAAATACTATATCATTTTACAACTAAAGCTTATTATTATTTTTGTAAACCGAATTTACCTAGACGTTTACAGATAGAAGATATTGAAAAATTGGTTCGTAATAACTATAAAAAAAAATGCAAAATATTTTTTTACGGTAAAAGAAGCTCTTTTTGAGGCTGATTTCTCAGCCTCAGAATCAGAATAGGACTTTATTTTTATAAATTATTTAATAATTTTTAGAAAATTTTGTTTTCTATAATATTTGTTTATATTTACTTTTTAAGGGTGATTAGCTCAGAGGTTTAGAGCAGCTGATTTACAATCAAAAGGTCGCTGGTTCAAATCCAGCATCACCCATTTTATTTATTTATTTAATTTTTTTTATTAATTTTATTTATTATTTATTTTATTTATTTTATTTTAATTTTATTTTAAATGTTTTTTAATTAAACAAAAATATAAAAAAAATATGAATAAAAATATGCTAAAAAATATTTGGGTTCTTGTTTTTTCATTTTTTATTTTTCTTCCTTCCTATGCCCGATTTAATCGTAGTTTTGGGGCAAACTTTTTTGGAATCCAAATTGGACCCAATCTATCAATGATTAAAGGATTTAACTCTGTTTTTGAGATAGACTTTTATGCAGGTCTTTATAGAGGGCATGTTATTGATGATTATATGGCTTATCAAATTGATTTTATTCTTTCTATTCATAGTTTTCAGGGATTTTATCAAATGAGAAGAAAAATAGGAAAAAAATTTATGGTCAAAGTCAAAAAAAAAATAATATATCTGGAGGTTTCTCCTGGATTCAGATATAATCTTATTGGTGGGGTAAATTTCTATTTTTCCCCTGTGTTTGGGTTAAAATTAACTGGTGATAAAATTGATTTAATACGAGAGAAAAAGAAGAAAAACAAAACTCCTGTTACTCAGGCGTATAAGTATAATATAGAAAGAATAAAAAATTTTGTGCCTAATATTTTTTCTATTGGATCTTTATTAGGAATAAATTATGAGATAACAGAAAATTTTGGTATAAATTTGACATGTAAAATGAATATAACAAAAGTTTATGGGAAAAGAGACGTGGTTCCTAATCATATTCTTAGTTTTAGACTAGGACTAGATTACACGTTTAATGAATGATTTCTGAAAAAAATTCTTTCACTTTCGATACTATCAGTAAATTTCTCTAATATTCATAAAGAGAGAAAAATGCTAAACAATAACAAAGCGGATTATTGATATCAATATGGATAGTATGTTTGTACCTAATAGTATGCGATATTAGGCTAGTATGCTAACATCCTATTAGGTACCGAACATTTCATTTGGAATTACGGTTTAAAATATGTTAAAAAATATGAAAAAAAAACCTTTATATACATTTGATGATATTAGAACCTGAAAGATATATTCAAATAATTAAAAAATTAGGTGTAGATTGTATCTACTTTCATGCTTCAGAAAGAAGACGTAATCTTCATAGAACCATTTCCTTAATTAAGGATAAAAGCTGGAGTAGCAATATACTCTGGTTAAGATATTACCAAATGTATCTAAAGAATTAGATATTATTTTATTGATGGGTAAATCCAGGTTTTGGTGTACAATAAATTATTGTACATATTTATCAAAAACTTTCCGATACTAAGGATTTAATTTTCAAAACCTGCATTAATTGAGATAGATGGAGGAGAAGAATGCTTCTTATCACTTAGAGAAAGGAGCTGATATATTAACGTTTGGAACAAACATTTTAGTTTGGGTGGAAAACCGGATTTGAACCGGTGTTCTTTCAGAACCACAATCTGATGCTCTAGCCAACTGAGCTATATCCACCAAAAAAAATCCAAATCTACAAATAGATGAAATCTATAGAGGTTAGAAAAAAATTTTTTAAATTTTTCCAAAAAAAAAATCATAAAATTATTCCTTCAGTTCCTATAGTTTTAAAAGATGATCCTTCCCTTTTCTTTGTTAATGCTGGAATGAATCCATTCAAAAATTATTTTTTAGGAAATGAAAAACCTCCGTATACAAGAATAGTCGATAGTCAAAAATGTCTTCGTGTTACTGGAAAACATAACGATATAGATGATGTTGGTAATGATACTTATCATCATACAATGTTTGAAATGCTAGGAAATTGGTCTTTTGGAGATTATTTTAAAAAAGAAGCAATTTCTTGGGCATGGGAACTTTTAACAGAAAAATATAAAATTTCTGAAGAAAATCTCTACGTTACATTCTTTAACGGAGATCCCAATTTACCAGCAGATGAAGAATCTTATAACTCTTGGAAAGAAATTTTAACTAAAAATCGCATAATCCCTTTTGGGAAAAAAGATAATTTTTGGGAAATGGGATTTACTGGGCCATGTGGCCCATGTTCAGAGATTCATATAGATTTACGAAATCATAAAGAAAAAGCTAAAAAACCTGCTTCAAAATTAATCAATAAAGGACATCCCTATGTTATAGAAATATGGAATTTGGTATTTATAGAATTCTTTCGAAAATCAGATAATTCTCTATATAGGCTACCTGATCGTCATATTGATACAGGAATGGGGCTTGAACGTCTCTGTAGAATTTTACAGAAGAAATCTTCCAACTACGAAACTGATCTTTTTCTTCCATTAATTAGGAAAATTGAAAAATGCATTGGAAAAAAATACGGAGAAGATAAAAATCTGGATATTTCTATGCGAGTTTTGGCAGACCATATACGTGCAGTTTCATTCGCTATTTCTGATGGCCAGAATCCTTCTAATACTGGAGCAGGATACATTGTTCGCAGAATACTTAGGAGAGCTATGGGATACTCCTTCCGTTTTTTATCCAAAAAACAGGCTTTTATATACAAACTTGTAGATACTTTGTCTGATGAAATGGGCGAAATTTACCCTGATATTTTCAAGCATAAAGCATCCATAAAAAAAATTGTTAAAGAAGAAGAAAATATATTCTTGAGAACTCTTAATCAAGGAATTATTCGCATGAATAATCTTATAAAAGAATACAAAAACAAAAAAGAAAAATTTATTGACGGAGTTCATATTTTTGAATTATATGATACTTATGGATTTCCTCTAGATTTTTCTAGAATTTTAGCCCGAGAAAACGATTTAAAAATAGACAAAGATGGCTTTGAAAAAGAAATGATGAAACAGAAAAAACGATCTAAAAAAGGAGGATATACAGAAAAATTTGATTGGATCGTACTACTAGAAAATTCAGAGAATTGTTTGATCGTGTCTGATCAACTAGAAATTGATACTAAAATTAGAAAATTTAGAAAAATGGAAGATTCTTCTGGAAAATATTTCCAAATTGTTTTTGATAAAACTCCATTTTTTCCTGAAGGAAGTGGGCAACTAGGAGACACTGGTTGGATTATTAATAAGTCTGAAGATAATATTCATATTTTTAATACAAAAAAGGAAGAAAATCTCATTGTTCACTTAGTGAAAAATATACCACTGCATCCTTTAAAATTTTTTAAAATACGTGTTGATGCTATTAGAAGGAGAAAAATAGAAAAAAATCACACGGCGACACATTTACTTTATTATATTCTCCGGGAGATTCTAGTAATTAGGCAAAAAGGTTCTTATATAGGACCAGATAGACTTCGTTTAGATTTTTCTAACTCAGAAAAATTAAGTGTCTCAACTCTTGAGTTAGTAGAAGATCGTGTAAATAAAATGATTCAAGAAAAACTTTCAATAGAGGAGAATAAATCTATTTTATTGCTAGAAGCTAGAAGAGAAGGAGGAATCGCTCTTTTATCTAAAAAGTATAGAGAAAAAGTCCGAAGCATCCGTTTTGGTAATTCAGTGGAACTTTGCAGTATTACTCACGTTTCTAATACAGAGCATATAGAATACTTTAAAATTCTTTCTGAATCTTCCATTTACTCTGGAATTCGTCGAATTGAAGCAATTACTTCAATTGAAGTAGTTCGATACCTTGAAAAGGTATGTAAAAAGTATAACGTACTTCTAGAAGTTTTAAATTTCCCCAATGATACTATTAAAAAAGTAAAAAATCTGTTAGAAGAAAATAATATTTTTAAATGCGATTTAAAAAATATTACTAGGCAAAAGATGAATTTTTTAAAAAAAAAATTGTCTTCTAGATTCAAAGACTCTAAAAAAGAGAAGGATTTAAAACTAATTGTTGAAAAATCAGATTTAAATACTGATTCTTTAAAGAAAATTGCTTTGGAGCTTCGGAGAGAAATCTCCAGCCTAATAATTATTTTAGTTTGCTTTCATTCTAAAAAAAAAGTAGTGATTTTTTCCGCTATTTCGGATAATCTTATTCATCATAGGGGTATGAGTGCTTATGCTATTGTTCAATATTTAGCTACTAACATAGGAGTAAAATTTGGGGGAAAAAGTTTTTTTGCTGAAGCTAAAGTAGATAATCTGGAAGGTTTGGAAGAAGCTTTTCGTAAAGCCAAATTGTTCATAAATTCTATGAACTATTCTTTTTACTAGAATTTTTTAGGGTAAACTTTTTTAAAAATTATGGAAAAATACTCCTTTTTAAACGCTGTACATCCAGAACATATAGAAGAGCTTTATCATAAATATCTGGAGGATTCAGATGTTATCGAACCAACCTGGAAATCTTTTTTTCAGGGATTTGATTTTTTCCAAGAAAATTACGTTAGAAAAAAAGATTGTCTTTCCTCAGAAATTTCTTCTAAAGAATTCAAGGTTATTGATTTGATAAATGCCTCTAGAACTAGAGGCCATTTTTTTGCTCTAAAAAATCCTCTACTAAATAAACATCCCGAAATAGCACTAGATTCTTTTGGTTTATCTGAAGAAGATTTAGATACAGTTTTTAAAGCACCCAAGATAATTGGGTTACCCCCCACTTCCTTAAAAAAGATTTTGAAACATCTCAAAACTGTTTTTTGCGAATCTATTGGTATTGAATACATGCATATTCATGATGTTGAAAAAATAGAATGGATACAAAAGTGGATTAATTACAAGAAAAATCATCCCCAACTCTCTTTCGAGAAAAAAAAACTTTTATTTGAAAAACTTAGTAAGGCTGTTCTTCTAGAAGATTTTCTTCATACTAAATTCATTGGACATAAAAGATTTTCTATTGAAGGAAATGAATCTCTTGTCCCAGCTCTTTACGAGTTAGTGGAATATGCCTCTGATTTTTATAAAGTAGAGAATATTGTTTTTGGAATGGCACATAGGGGAAGATTAAATGTTCTTTCCAATCTTTTCAAGAAGAATTTTTCTAAAATTTTTATTGAATTTTCAGGTAAAGAATATGAAAATTCTTCTTTTTCTGGAGATGTAAAATATCATTTGGGATTAACTACTATAAAAAAAAGTAGAAGGGGTAATTCCATCCAAATAAATATGACCCCGAATCCCTCTCATCTAGAAGTTGTCGGAGCTATTGTAGAAGGGATTAGTAGGGCCAAAATTGATCTGCATTATGCGGGAGATTCAGATAAAGTGCTTCCTATTATCATACATGGCGATGCTGCAATTTCTGCACAGGGAATAGTTTACGAAGTGGTTCAAATATCCTTTCTTAAAGGATACAAAACTGGAGGAACTATTCATCTTGTTATTAATAATCAAGTTGGATTTACTACAAACTATTTTTCTGGTAGATCAAGCATTTATTGTACGGATATAGCCAAGGTTTTGCTTTCTCCAGTGCTTCACGTTAATTCTGAAGACATGGAATCTGTAATACATGCTATTCGTTTCTCCGTCGATTTTAGAATGCGATATCACCAAGATGTTTTTATTGACTTACTTGGTTATAGAAAATACGGACATAATGAAAGTGACGAACCTCGTTTCACTCAAAAATCTCTCTATAGAATAATAGCTAAAAAAATTAGCACTAAAGAGAGTTACAGAAAAAAATTAGAAAAAGAGGGGGTAATTGATTCTACTTTTAGAAAAAAAGTTGAAAACAACTACAAAAAATCTCTAGAAAAATCTTTCGAAGAATCGAAGAAAATTGAATTCAATAAACTTGATGTTTTTATGTCCGATGCCTGGAAAAGGTTTTCAAAATACAAAAAAGTTTTTGAAAAAATTGACACTAGATTTTGCATAGATCGATTATGTGATATTGGAAAAATAATTTTTACACTTCCACTTGGAAGAAATTTTTCTAAAAAAACTGAAAGACTATTTGATCATCGATATCAAATAGTTTCAAAAGAAAAAAGAGTTGATTGGGGAATAGCTGAACTATTAGCATATGGGAGTCTTCTTGACGAGGGATACCATATTCGTGTATCTGGGGAAGATGTGGAAAGAGGAACTTTTTCCCATCGTCATTCTTTAATAAAGTCAGAAGATGAAGAACCCTTTATTTTACTCAATTATATAAGAAATGGACAAGGAAAAATTCAGGTTTATAATTCCCCACTTTCTGAATATGGGGTACTAGGATTTGATTTTGGATATTCTATAACTTCTCCTAATACTTTAACTATTTGGGAAGCTCAATTTGGGGATTTTAGTAACGTTGGTCAAGTCATAATTGATCAATATATTTCTTCAGCTGAAGAAAAATGGAAGATCCAGAGTGGATTAGTTTTATTCCTTCCACACGGATATGAAGGACAAGGAGCTGAACATTCTTCCGCTAGAGTAGAACGTTTTCTTCAGCTTTGCTCCGATAAAAACATTTTAGTGGCAAATTGCAGTACTCCAGCTAATTTTTTCCATCTTTTACGAAGACAAATGAAGGTTTCCTTTCGTAAACCATTAATTGTTTTTACTCCTAAAAGTCTACTAAGACATTCTCTTTGTTCTTCTTCTTTAGAAGAATTGGCTAATGGTTTTTTTAAGGAAATTCTTGACGATGATTTTGTGGATCCTCAAAAAGTGAGGAATTTAATATTCTGTTCTGGAAAAATTTATTACGACCTCTTTAATAAGAGGAAAGAAACTTTAAATGAAAAAACGGCTATTATTCGTTTTGAACAACTTTATCCTTTAAAAAGATCTTGTATTGAAAAAATTTTAAAGCGTTATCCTAGTAAAAATAGAATGATATGGGTACAAGAAGAGCCAGAAAATATGGGGGCTTGGTCTTATTTAATAAAAAGTTTTCGAGAGTTTCCTTGGGAGCTAATTTCTCCTAAAGAAAGCTCTGTATCATCTACTGGATCTTATCAAAACTTTTTAAAAATACAGGTATCTCTACTAGAAAAAGCGTTTCAATAGTTAATTTATTAAAAATTATGATTTTAGAAATAAAAGCTCCTTCCACTGGAGAATCAATAACTGAAATAGAAATTTCATCTTGGCTCGTAAAAGATGGAAGTTATGTTCCTAAAGGAAAAATTATTGCAGAAATAGATTCAGATAAGGCAACATTGGAAATATCAGCCCCAGATAGTGGAAAAATTAGGCTAAAAGCTAAAAAAGGGGATATAGTATCAGTTGGTGATATTATTGGGCTAATCGATACCGATTACTCTTTGGAAGAGGCCCCAGAAGTACCAGAAGAAGAAGTAACTCTTTACATACAGGCTCCATCTGGAAAAAAAATTTTTTCTGAAAAAGGAATTGATACAGTTAAAGGAGGCAAAATTCTAAAAAAAGATGCTTTAAATGCAAATATGGGAAGCTTTACTACAAGGACTTCCCGATCGTTTAAAATATCTATGCTTTCTAAACTTAGAAGAAAAATCTCAGAAAGATTAGTTTCAGTAAAAAATAATACAGCCATTCTCACTACTTTTAATGAAGTAGATATGAGCCAAATTTTTTATTTGAAAAATAAATTCCAGGAAAAATTTAAAGAAAAACACGGGGTAAACTTAGGATTTATGTCTTTTTTTACAAAAAGTTGTGTAAGAGCTTTGAAGCTATATCCTGATGTTAACGCAATGATTGATGGAGAAAATAAAATTAGTTTTGATTATTGCGATATAAGTATTGCAATTTCTGGGCCTAAAGGATTAGTTGTTCCAGTTTTGAGAAATGCTGAGTTTATTTCCTTTAAGGGTATTGAACAAGAAATAAAACGTCTTTATATACGTGTGCAAAAGGGCGTCATTTCTGTTGATGAAATGACAGGAGGAACTTTCACCATAACTAATGGTGGTGTTTTTGGGTCCATGCTTTCTACTCCTATTATAAATCCACCTCAGAGTGCAATTTTAGGAATGCATAAAATTGTAGAACGTCCTGTTGTAATTAATGGTAAAGTACAAATACGACCTATAATGTATTTAGCTCTTTCTTATGACCACTGTCTTCTTGATGGGAGAGAGGCTGTAGGTTTTCTACTCTCAATAAAAGAATCAATAGAAGATCCCATAAATTATTTGATGGGATCAGATCCAGAAAAATCTTTAGAATTATTCTAGAAAAATGAATGTCCACGAATTTCAAGGAAAAGAAATACTAAATTTTTTCGTAGTTGAAACTCCGAAATCATTTTTGGTTTATACGGAACAAGAGGCTTTAGAAGCCGCTAAAAGGCTTTCTGTAAATTTCTCCTGTTTAGAATCTTATGTTATTAAAGCACAAGTCCATGCAGGAGGAAGGGGTAAATGTGGAGGAGTTAAACTGGCAAAAAACTTAAAAGAGGTTAGAGAAAAGGCTTATAAAATTTTAGGAATGTATTTAGTTACTCCTCAAACCTCTGAAAAAGGAAAACTTGTCCGAAAAGTCTTAGTTTCTGAAGATGTTTATTATCCTGGAACTATGGAGTATTATATTTCGATTTTTCTAAATAGGTCCTTAGGAAAAAATATGATTTTGTATTCTCCAGAAGGAGGTATGGATATAGAAAGTGTCTCTAATCCAGAAAAGGTTAAAACAGAGATTATAGACTCAGAAGAGATGAAAGCTTTTCAAGCAAGAAAGATTGCTTTTAATCTCCATTTAAAAGGAAAAGCGTTTAAAGCTTTCGTAAAATTTATTACTACTTTATATAGAGCATATGTTAAAAGTGATGCTTCATTATTGGAAATTAACCCAATGATTAAAACTTATGATGAGAGAATTCTAGCTGTAGATGCTAAGGTAGTTATCGATGAAAATGCTTTATTTCGTCATTCTTATTACAAAACTTTGCGGGATAATCAAGAAGAAAATACTGAAGAAGTGGAAGCTTCTAAAGCTGGATTAAACTTTGTTAAATTAAACGGTAATGTAGCTTGTATGGTGAATGGAGCAGGATTAGCTATGGCAACAATGGATATGATAAAATTTTCAGGTGGAAGTCCAGCTAATTTCCTAGATATAGGGGGAACAGCGGATGAAAATCGCATCGAAAATGCTTTTAGCATAATTTTGAAAGATTCATCTGTTGAAGTTATCCTTATTAATATATTTGGAGGTATTGTACGTTGCGATTTAGTCGCAAGGGTAATCATTACTTGCACAAAGGATTTTTGTGATACAATTCCTATTGTTATTAGATTGAAAGGGACTAATTTTGAAAGATCTAGGGAAATAATTAATCGAAGCGGGTTACACTTTCATTCAGTAAATTCTATGAAAGAAGCCGCAGAAAAATTGAAAACTTTATATAAAAGTTCTTAAATCACAAAGCATTGTATGTACAATAAGTCAATATGCTACTAAAAAAAGGCATTATGATGAATGAATTAATTAATTATGATATCGTTGTTATAGGATCTGGACCTGGAGGGTATATATCAGCTATACGTGCTTCTCAACTTGGATTTAAAACTGCACTTGTTGAAAAATATAATACTTTAGGTGGAACTTGTTTAAATGTTGGTTGCATTCCATCAAAAGCTATTTTAGATTCATCTGAACATTACTTTCAATCCCAAAAAACTTTTTTAAATCACGGTATCAGTTTTAACTCTCTAACTTTAGATTTCCAGAAAATGATTTTCAGAAAGGAAAAAGTCGTAAAGAAAATTCTAGAGGGGTTAAAGTTTCTTCTTCGAAAGAATAAGATAGATATTTATCATGGAGTAGGTAGCTTTAAAGAAGAAAATCATTTAATGGTTTATCAACCAGATAATATTGTAGAAATAAAATTTAAAAACGCTATTATTTCTACTGGATCTAAGCCCAGTGATTTACCCATTCTAAGAATAGACAAAAAAAAAATCCTTTCGTCTACCCAAGTTCTTTCTTTAACTGAGGTACCTAAACGGTTAACGATTATTGGGGGAGGAGTAATAGGTTTAGAATTAGGAGTAGCTTATCAAAGATTGGGTAGTGAAGTTTCCATTATTGAATCTTCTGATCGTATCATTCCAAAAATGGATAAAGGTATAAGTAAATATCTACAAAAAATTCTAAAAAAAATAGGGATTAAATTTAACCTTTCTTCCTATGTTAAAGAAGTAAAGTTTAAAAATAATGAAGTCATTATAAAAGGTAAATCTCAAGGAGAAAGAGATTTCGAAATCTCTGGAGACTATTGTTTAGTAGCTATTGGTAGGAAACCTTATACAGAAGGTCTGGGATTACAAAATATTGGAATCGAAATAGATAAGAGCGGGTACATACTAGTCAATAAATATTTACAAACTAATGTAAATAATATTTACGCAATAGGGGATGTAATAGGAGGATCCATGCTAGCTCATAAAGCTGAAGAAGAGGCTTTATTTGTAATTGAACATTTGTCTGGCCAAAAACCCCTGAAAATTAACTATAATCTTATCCCTGCAGTAATTTATACATGGCCTGAAGTAGCATCTGTCGGGTTTACCGAAGAAGAATTAAAAAGGAAAAATATACTATACAAAATAGGAAGTTTCCCAATGTTTGCTTTGGGACGTTCTACATCTAGTGGAGATGTAGAAGGATTTGTGAAAATCTTAGCATCTGAAGAGACAGATGAGATACTGGGAGTACATATGATTGGGGCGAGAGCTTCAGATATAATTATGGAAGCGGTAATAGCTCTGGGATTTAGGGCTTCTTCTGAAGATCTATATAGAATTTCTCATCCACATCCAACTTTTTCTGAAGCTATTCGTGAATCAGCACTTTCTGCTTTTAATGGGAATCCTTTACATATTTAGTTTAAAAATTTTTCCCTAGCTATTTGAGCAGCTTTTACCATATTTTTTAGGGATTCAATTGTTTCAGGCCATTTTCGAGTTTTAAGCCCACAGTCTGGATTAACCCAAATATTTTTACCGTATAAAACCATAGAAGCTTTTTCAAGTAAGGAACACATCTCCTCTATTGATGGTATTCTAGAAGAGTGAATATCATAAATACCTGGACCAATATCATTGGGATATTTAAAATTATAAAAAGCCTTTAATAATTCCATATGAGAACGAGCGTTTTCTATGGAAATTACATCCACATCCATATTAGCGATATATTCTAATATATCGTTAAATTCACTATAACACATATGAGTATGAATTTGCGTTTCATCTTTCACTCCGTTAGAGGAAATATGAAAAGCTTGAATGGCCCAATCAAAATAATTTTCCCATTTTTCTTTTTTCAGGGGTAATCCTTCCCTTAAAGCTGGTTCATCAATTTGAATGATCTGTATTCCAGCTCTCTCTAAAGACTGGACTTCATCCCTGATAGCACAAGCAAGCTCTAAAGCTGTTAGAGATCTGTTTTGATCATTTCGTACAAATGACCATTGCAGAAAAGTAACAGGACCTGTTACTATTCCTTTTATGGGCCTTCTAGTTAGGCTTTTAGCAAAACTAGACCAATATACAGTTATATCCTTAGCTCGGCTTACATCTCCATAAATAATAGGAGGCTTAACACATCTACTACCATAACTTTGAACCCATCCATTTTTCGTGGATAATACGCCATTAAGTTGTTCTCCAAAATATTCCACCATATCGTTTCTCTCGAACTCTCCATGTACTAAAACATCTAATCCAATTTCCTCTTGGATTTTTATAGACTTTTTGATGAACTTTTTAATGATTCCATTATACTCTTTCTGAGAAAGAAGTTTATTTTTAAATTTATATCGAAGACTTCTTAGATCAGGCGTTTGTGGAAAAGATCCTATAGTTGTTGTTGGAAAATTCGGTAATAGAAGTTTTTTTTTCTGAATTTTCTTCCGTATTTTGAAAGAATTTTTACGATTAAGATCCTTTTCCACTAGCTCCATCTTTACACGATCCTTCCCACTTTTATTGGGAATAAATGCAGACCTTTCTTTTTTATTTATTTGAAGCAAATTGGTTTCCCCTTTGATGATTCTATCAAGTTCATAAAGTTCTTTAAGTTTTTGCTTGGCAAAAGCCATTCTTTCTTTAAGATCAGGATGAATTTTATATTCAAAATCCAAATCCATAGGAACATGGATGAGGGAGCAACTTGGAGCAAGCATTAAACGATCTTCACCTAAAAACTCCTTTGCTTTTTTAATTTTTTTTATTGATTCCGTGTAATCATTCTTCCATATATTTCTTCCGTCTACTACGCCTAGGGAAAGAAAACAATTTTTAGGAAAAAATTTTAATATGACATCTAATTGATTAGGATTTTGAATTAAATCAACATGAATAGCTTCTGTAGAAAGATTAAATGCTAAATCTATATTTAGATCAATACTTTCAAAATAAGAACTCAAAATAATTTTGAGTTCTGTGTGTTTTTTTATTTCTTGGTAAACATACAGAAAAGCTTTTTTATCTTTTTCTGTTAGATGAAAGGATAAAAAAGGTTCATCTAATTGTATCCACTCTGCACCAAGAGTTTTAAGATTATTTAAAACATCTATAAATACTGTTATTATTCTTGAAATTAAGTCAATTCTATAAAAATTCTCTTGTTTTTCCTTACCTAATAGGAGATAGGAAATAGGTCCAAGTAAAACTGGTTTAGCTTTTTTTCCTAAAATTTTTTTAGCTTGTATAAATTCATCAAAAACTTTTTTCGAAAATAGGAAAAAGGTCTGATCCAACGAAAACTCTGGAACGAGGTAGTGATAATTGCTATCAAACCACTTTGTCATTTCCATCGCAGGTATATCTCGTTTATTTTTTTGATATCCTCTTGCCATTGTAAAGTATAAGTCTATCGGTTCTACCTCAGACTCAGAAAGTAATGAAAAATATCTATGGGGAATAGCTCCTAGTAGAAAAGACACATCTAGTACATGATCATAAAAGCTAAAATCATTACACGGAATAAGGTCTAATCCAGCGTCTTTTTGTATAGACCAATTTTTTTTCCGAAGTATTTTGGATAAATACAAAAAATGTTTCTTACTGAGGCTTCCAGCCCAATATTTTTCACAGTTTTTTTTTAACTCTCTATGGACCCCTATTCTTGGATAGCCCAGATTGTGTTTTAACATTATTGTTTGATGCTAAAAGATCATTTTATTGTAGGAATTGGGTTAATATGGACTATTTTTCTCTATTTTAACCCTTTTCTTCAGGAAAATGGTCTCTAAGGTAAATTATTTTTAACAAACTTTTTTCTCAAAAAGATCCTTCTTCTAGAAAAACAATTTTGGAAAATGATGTATTGAAAATAGAAGTTTCTAATATAGGGGGAACTGTATTGAGTTAAAAAATTTAAATATGACAAAAAGCATTTAATCCTTAAAAAAGTTTTCTTTTTTATTCAAATATAAGTTTGTTATCGAAATATACAATTAATACTTGTTACTTGACAAAACTAAAAGAGGAGAGAGACTATTTACGACTAAGTTTTAAGTCAAATTTACTGGAATATGTTTATATATTTAGAAAAAAAATTCATTATGGAATATCTATCTATATGAGAAGCAAAGTGCATATTAAAAAGAAACAGCAGTATAAATTGGCATTAGTCCAATGTCAGTTCTTCTTTTCTACAACTTACCATTTTTTCTTCTATATTGAGATTTTTTACCAATCTTCTTAATCTAAGAGTAAAAAGTTTTCTATGGGTAAATGACTTAACTTATTAAGATTCTATTTTAGAACTACCTACACTTACTTTTATATCAGCTTTGGTTTTTTTTTTGTATATTACTCAAATATATCCAGGACAGGCTTTATACCTATGGATTATATATTTTGATGTTATTATTCATAAACAACTATGCTATTTACTTATATTCCATAAGGGATAATATAATTAATATATTTTTTTATTTCTCATTAAGCATTTAATTTTGTTGGACGAAAATAAAATTAGGAAAAAAATATAAACTAAAAAATTTTTAATACAACTACTTTTTTTTTTATAGTTTTTTTTAAAAAAAAATTAAGTATGGAAAAAAAATATAAAAAGAATATATTTTGTATATACGCAATTATCCTATTTTTTTTTATAGGAGTATTTGTTTCCTACAAATCTTCCTTCTCTAAGATTAGAAGGATCGATCAGGATAAGTTTTTTAAAATACTTTCTTTGGGAAAAATTGAAAAAGTTACTGTTCGTCGTAAAGAAATAGTTGATGTATTCCTAAAAAAAAGGAATATTTATAAAAAAAATGGATGTTTTTTTGAAAAAAAACTCAAAAACATTATAAGTTTTACAAAATATGAATTTGAAATTGGAGATCTTCAATTATTTCAAAAAAAATTCGAGGAATATAGAAGAATATATAAACTTAATACAAGTATTGATTTCAAAAATAATCAGTATTGGCCTCTAATCAGGGTTATTTTAGATTATGGCTTTTTTATTGGATTATTTATTTACCTTTGTATTTTCGCAGCTAGAATAATTATTCCTGGAGTAGGAGGACATCTTTTTAAGATTGGAAAATCTAAAATACACTCATTTGAGGAGACAAAAATTAAGTTTGATGACGTAGCAGGAATGGAAGGTGCGAAGGAAGAAGTTCAGGAAATTGTTCAATTTTTAAAATATCCTCAAAAATATACTAGACTTGGAGGAAAACTACCTAAAGGGGCTCTATTAATAGGACCACCTGGTGCAGGTAAAACTCTATTAGCAAAGGCTGTAGCTGGTGAAGCTAAAGTACCTTTTTTTCCATTAGCTGGTTCTGAATTCGTGGAAATGTTTGTTGGTGTAGGAGCTTCAAGAGTAAGGGATATTTTTGACAGAGCGAAAATGAGATCTCCATCAATTATTTTCATTGATGAAATTGATGCAATAGGTAGGGCACGTGGAAGGTCTAGTATCAATGGTTCTAATGACGAAAGAGAAAATACCCTAAATCAATTACTTACTGAAATGGATGGTTTTGATACAAATACAAACGTAATAGTTATAGCAGCTACAAATTGTGCTGAAATATTAGATAGAGCTTTGCTTCGTCCTGGAAGATTCGATAGAATTATTTTTATAGACCTCCCAGAACTAAACGAACGTAAAGAAATATTTAAAGTACATATGAAAAAGATTATTTTTTCAGAAAAAATAAATATTGATTTGTTAGCCCAGCAAACTCCTGGATTTAGCGGAGCTGATATTTCTAATATTTGTAATGAAGCAGCTCTTATAGCCACAAGAAAAAACAAAGAAAGTGTAGAAAATCAAGATTTTATTGATGCAATCGATCGTATTATTGGGGGACTGGAAAAAAAGGGTAAAATAATTACGACAAATGAAAAAAAAAGAATTGCTTATCATGAAGCAGGGCATGCTGTAGTAAGTTGGTTTATTGAGCATACAGCTCCATTAGTTAAACTAACTATAGTTCCAAGAGGAAAATCACTGGGATCTGCTTGGTATCTTCCAGATGATCGAAAAATTATTACTAGAGACCAGATGAAAGATGAAATCTGTGCTCTTTTAGGAGGAAGAGCTGCAGAAGAAAATATTTTCAATGATATTTCGACAGGAGCTTTGAATGATTTAGAGCGAATAACAAAACAAGCCCAATCTATGGTTTCTATGTTGGGGTTAAACGATCGGATTGGGAATATTTCGTATTCCAGTCTTAAAAATGGGATTGAGTACGTTTTTGTAAACCCGTATAGTGACAAAACTGCTCAAATTATAGATGAAGAAGTATCAAAACTTATAAATACTCAGTATAAAAGAGCTAAATCTATACTTAATAAAAATAAGGATAAATTGGATCTATTAGCAGATAGACTTTTAGAGCAAGAAGTAATTTTAAAAGAAAATTTAGAAGAACTATTAGGGAAAAAACCCCAGAGTAGGGGCACCACACACTAGTGTGGTGCAGATTAATTATTTTACTTAACTTCTTCGAAGTCTACATCTTGAACATCTTCAGATGTTTTTTTGTTTTTATTCTTTTCTGTGTTTTCAGTATTTTTCTGATTATAAAGGTCTTTATAAATACCTGAACAAACATCGTTAAGTTCTTTCATATAAGATTCTATTTCCCCAATTTTTTTCTCTTTATGAGCCTTCTTTAGCTTTTTTAATGCATTCTCCACTTTTTCTTTACTCTCTTTAGAGAATTTTTCTCCATATTCTTTTAGATTCTTTTCAGTTTGAAAGATTAAGTTATCGGATGCATTTAATTTTTCAATTTCTTCTTTAGTTTTCTGATCCTTAGCTGCATTTTCTTCAGCTTCTTTCTTCATTCTTTCAATTTCTTCAGAACTTAATCCTGAAGAAGCTTCAATTCGTATGGATTGCTTTTTGTTGGTACTTTTATCTCTAGCTGAAACGTTTAAAATACCATTAGCATCTATATCAAAAGTTACCTCAATTTGAGGAATACCCCTTTGTGCTGGAGGAATATCTATCAAATCAAAACGACCTATCTCTTTATTATCTTTAAAGAGTGGACGTTCTCCCTGTCCTACGCGAATAGTTACAGCTGGCTGATTATCTGATGCAGTAGAAAAAACTTCTGATTTTTTTGTAGGAATTGTAGTATTGCTTTCAATTAGTTTAGTAAATACTCCACCTAGTGTTTCTATACCTAGAGATAGAGGTGTAACGTCTAATAAAAGAACATCTTTCACATCACCTGAAAGAACTCCTCCTTGAATCGCGGCACCTATTGCAACAACTTCATCAGGATTAACTCCCTTTGATGGTTTTTTACCAAAAAAACTCTCCACTTCTTTTTGAACTTTTGGAATTCTTGTAGATCCTCCAACAAGAATAACCTCGTCAATATCTCTATAGCTCAAACCAGTACTTTCTAATGCTTTTTTGCAAGGATCAATTGACCGTTGAATTAAACGTTCCGATAATTGTTCAAATTGAGAACGTGAAAGATTCATTCCTAAATGCTTAGGTACTGAATCAGTGGCCGTAATATATGGTAAGTTTATTTCCGTTTTAGCTCCAGAAGAAAGCTCAATCTTAGCTTTTTCTGCAGCTTCTTTTAAGCGTTGTAAAGCCATAGGATCCTTTCTAAGATCTATTCCCTCATTCAAGATGAATTCCTCTGCTAGAAGATCAATTATACTTTTATCAAAGTCATCTCCCCCTAAATGGCTATCTCCATTAGTTGATAAAACCTCGAAAACCCCATCGCCAAGTTCTAGAATAGAAATATCAAAAGTTCCTCCTCCAAGATCGTATACAGCAATTTTTTTATTTTCTTTGCTCTTATCTAAGCCATAAGCTAGAGCTGCAGAAGTTGGTTCGTTAATGATTCTTTCTACTTTTAATCCAGAAATTTCTCCAGCTTCTTTAGTTGCTTGACGCTGTGAATCATTGAAGTATGCAGGAACAGTTATTACTGCACGATTTATTTCTTGTCCAAGATAATCTTCAGCAGTCTTTTTCATCTTCTGAAGAATCATTGCTGAAATTTCTTGAGGAGAATAGAACCTCCCATTTATGTCCACTCTTGGTATATTATTTTCACCTTTAACCAATTTATAAGGAATATGGGTTACCTCCTCTGATATTTCAGAAAATTTTCTTCCCATAAAACGTTTTATGGAGGAAATAGTTTTCTCAGGGTTGGTAACTGCTTGTCTTTTAGCTGGATCTCCGATTTTCCTTTCTCCTCCATCTACAAAGGCTACAATGGAAGGAGTAGTTCTTTTTCCTTCTGAATTTGGTATAACGACTGGGTCATTTCCTTCCATTACTGCAACACAAGAATTTGTCGTACCTAAATCTATGCCTATTATTTTACTAATTTTACTCATACTTATTTTTTTTTTTTTAGTTATATGAACTTATAAATATAAGAAGTAATATTATATGAAAACGTTAAATTTTAGAACTATTCTGGCAAGTAATAAAAAAGAAAATAATAAAAAAGAAATTGTAGTACTTGATGCAAATGGCCAGTGTCTAGGGCGTCTTGCCTCTAAGATAATAAAAATAATTAGAGGAAAACATAAAACTAATTACACCCCAAATTTAAATAACGGGTATAAAGTAATGGTTCTTAATTCCAAGAAGATTTATTTAAGTGGAAATAAATGGAAAAAAAAATGTTACATACGTTATACAGGGTATCCTGGAGGAAAAAAAACAGAACCCGCAAAATTTATATTTGAGAGAAATTCTAAAATATTAATAGAAAGAGCTGTAAAAGGAATGCTTCCGAAAGGTAAATTAGGAAGAGAAATTCTTAGAAAAAACCTTTTTGTTTTTCAAGGGGAAAAACATAAATTTGCTTCGCAATATCCTAAAATTTTAAAAGACATTTAATTAATGAGTCTAAACTACCCCCATCATTCCATAGGGAGAAGAAAACGTGCGATTGCACGTGTTTATTTAAAAGAAGGAAAGGGTAAAATGAAAGTTAACGGAAGAAATTATAAAGAGTATTTTAGTAATACTCTTCTTCTGGAAAAGCTTTTAAAAGCTTTTTCTTTAACAGAATCTCTGGAAAAATTTGAGGTTAGGATTAATGTTTCTGGAGGAGGAATAAATGGGCAAGCTGAAGCATGCCGATTGGCTATTTCTAGGGCTCTTTGTTTGTTCACTCCCAAAAATAGGAGTATTTTAAAATCCCATGGGTTTTTATCTAGTGATTCCAGAAAAGTAGAACGTAAAAAATTTGGACAAAAGAAGGCAAGAAAAAAATTTCAATTTACAAAGCGGTAAGATTTTAAATCAAAATAAAATTTACATAAAATGCAAATAAAAAATGCTAAAATTCAACAAGAGTTTTTAAAGGCTGGGGTTCATTTTGGCCATTTAACTAGAAAATGGAATCCTAAAATAGAGCCTTATATTCTCATTAAAAAAAAGGGTATTCATCTGATAAATTTATCAAAAACAATTAAAAAGCTTGAAGAAGCTTGCAATTCTTTACGAACTATTGCTTCTTTAGGCAAAAAAATTTTATTCGTATGCACGAAAAAGCAGGGTAAATATGTTATAGAGGATTTTGCCCGTACGGTAAATATGCCTTATGTAACGGAACGTTGGATGGCTGGTCTTCTGACGAATTTTTCAACTATTCGAAAATCGATAAAAAATATGGATGATATGGAAAATCAGAAAAAGGAAGGAATTTACGATATGCTATCAAAAAAAGAACGACTATTTGCAGATAGAATTAAGGAAAAACTTAAACGAAATCTAAGTTCCATATCTAATCTTAACCAGATACCATCTGCTCTTTTTATTGTAGATATTTGCAAAGAGCATATAGCTTTATCAGAAGCTAAAAAGCTTAAAATACCAGTATTCGCTATGGTAGATACGAATTCTGATCCTACAAAGGTAGATTATCCGATACCATCTAACGATGATTCCTCTAAATCTATAAGAGTAATAGCATCCTATATTTCAAAATCTATTTTGGAGGGATTTAATTTAAGAAAAACAGAAAATGAGGAAAATCATACAGATTCTGATAAATAAAAAAAATGTATAAAGTAAAAATTTCTCAAATTAAAGAGCTTAGAAAAAACACAGGAGCTGGAATGATAGATTGCAAAATGGCTCTTAAGGAATCTTTGGGAGACTTAGAAAAAGCCATTGGCATACTTAGAAAGAAAGGTAAAAGGATTATTAAAGAACGTTTCCATATAGGAACTAACGAGGGAGTATTAACAGCTAAGGTAAATTCGGAACATAATTTAGGAGTCATTATAGCATTAAACAGTGAGACTGATTTCGTATCTAGAAACGAGAATTTCGTTAAATTATCTACGAAAATAGTGGATAAATCTTTCTTTGTTAATACAAAAGAAGAGTTATTGAATAGTTTTTATTCAGAAAATTTAACATTTAAAGAAAAAATTGTAGAGCAATCTGGTTTTTTCTCAGAAAAAATTGTATTGAGCCATTTTCAAAAAGTACAAGCTTCTTTTGTTAATTCTTACGTACACACAGGAAATAGAATAGCAGCATTGGTTGGTTTTTCTCATGCTTTACCTTCCATAAAGGAAGTATCTAAAAATATTGCTATGCAAATAGCTTCGATGAATTTAGATGAAAACCCTAGTGTACGAAAAATTATAGAAGAAAAATCAGTAAAAAGAAGAATTTTTGATGGAAAGTTAATAAACTTCTTTTCTGAAGTTACTTTATTGAATCAATCTTATCTTCTGGATAGAAAAATAAAAGTAAGAGAGTATTTGAAAAGTTTTGATCCTTATTTAAAAATTGTAGATTTTATAAGGGTTAGTTTATGAATTAAAGCGCTTAGAGATGATGAGTCATCGTAAAGAGGAAATTATTTTGATTCGTAAAAGTGCTATTCTTGCTTCTAAAACTCTCGGTATGATCTCATCTGAGATAAAACCAGGAATTAATACACTTTATTTAGATCGTTTAGCAAGAGAGTTTATTCAGGATTATGGTGGTATTCCAGCTTTCTTAGGTCTTTACGGATTTTCTCATACAATTTGTGGATCCACGAATGAACAAGTTGTACATGGTATCCCTAATAATAAGCCGTTACTTAATGGAGACATTATTTCTATTGATTGTGGAGTTTTTATGAATAATTTTTATAGTGATCAAGCTTACACTTTCGAAGTGGGAGAAGTCTCTTTTAAAGCCAAAAGGCTGTTAAAAATAACTAAAGAATCTTTATACCTAGGCGTAAAATCTTGTAGAAAAGGAAATTTTATTGGAGATATTGGATATGCTATTCAAAATAACGTTGAGAAGAATGGATTTACTGTCGTAAGAGAATTCACAGGGCATGGATTAGGCAGAAAAATACATGAGCCCCCTATAGTTTCTAATTATGGAAAAATTGGTAAAGGAAATAAATTAAATGATGGGCTTGTTCTAGCCATAGAACCCATTGTAAACGAAGGAACTAATAAAATAAAATTTCATCCAGATAGATGGACAGTTACTACTCTCGACAAAAAACTATCTGCACATTTTGAACATAACATTGCTATAATTGACGGTTTTCCTAGATTGCTTTCCACTTTTAAATATATTTATGAAGTTTTGAATATTGAATCTTCCGAAGAAGAAATTTTTGCTTACAATGCCAACAATACAACAACTCATAAGAAAGGGGAGGAATAAAACGAAAAAAAAGAGTAAATCTCTTGTTCTAGATTCTTGCCCTCAAAAAAAGGGGGTATGTACACGGGTATACACAACTACTCCTAAAAAACCTAACTCAGCTATGAGGAAAGTCTGTAGAGTAAGATTAACTAATGGAAAAGAAGTAATTGCTTACATTAGAGGGGAAGGGCATAATCTAATGGAGCATTCCATAGTTTTAGTAAGCGGAGGGAAAATTGCTAGAGATTTACCAGGAGTAAGACTTCATGTAGAGCGTGGGTGTAGAGATACAGAAGGTGTATCTAAACGAAAAAAAAGTAGAAGCAAATATGGAACCAAACGTACTAAAGAAAAAAAATAAATCATTAATCTATCAAAAAGATTATTTAAGAAAATTAAAAATTAGAAAAAAAACATATTTACCTGATTATAAATTCAATGATCCGTTAGTAACTCGCTTTGTTAGTCATATTATTAAAAAGGGAAAAAAAACCTTGGCATATAAGATATTTTATGATTCTATGAAAAGTATAGATTTAAATAAAGGAAATCAAAAAATGGGAGCATTAGAAATTTGGAAAGAAGCTTTAAAAAATGTTATGCCTCATGTAGAAATAAAAGCTCGTCGTGTTGGAGGATCCAATATACAAATTCCTGTTATTCTCCCTTCAGAAATTAAGATAACTCGATCTATCAAATATTTAATTGAATCTGCAAGAAAAAGAAAAGGAAAGTCTATGGCAGATAGATTGGCTCTAGAAAGTATAGCTGCGTCCAAAGGAGAAGGAATGGCCGTTAAGAGTAAAGAAAATCTCCAAAAAATGGCTGAAGCTAATAAAGCATTTTCACATTTTAGATTTTGATGTATGGAAAAAATACTAAAATATACAAGGAATATAGGAATAGCAGCTCATATAGACGCAGGAAAGACTACGACAACAGAACGTTTTCTTTTCTATGCTGGAATTACTCATAAAATAGGGGAAGTCCATGATGGAGAAGCTACTATGGATTGGATGGAACAAGAACAAGAAAGAGGGATTACAATCACTTCAGCAGCCACTCGTTGTGAATGGCTGTATCGAGATAAAAAATATAAAATAAATATAATTGATACGCCTGGGCATGTAGATTTTACTGTTGAAGTAGAAAGATCTCTTAGGGTATTAGATGGTATTATAGCGCTTTTTAGTGCTGTAGAAGGGGTAGAACCTCAATCAGAGACCGTTTGGAGACAAGCGAATAAATATCGTATACCTCGCATCGGATTCGTTAATAAAATGGATCGTAAGGGATCTGATTTCTTTGAAGTTTGTCGTCAAGTAAAAGAAATTCTTGGAGGAGAGCCTTTGCTTTTGCAACTACCTATAGGGAGTGAAGAGTATTTTGAGGGCGTAGTTGATTTAATTTATAATAAGGCTTTAGTTTGGAATGAATATGATTTTGGTATGACTTATAAAGAAATTCCAGTTCCTATAAATTTAAAAAAAAAGGTTAAAGAATATCGTAGAATACTTTTAGAGAAGATTGTAGAATCCAATGAATCTCTAATGGAGAAATTTTTTGAAGATCAAAATTCTTTGTCAGAAGAGGAAATTATTTCAACTGTAACAAGAGCGACTATTAACAGGAATATAACACCAATGTTATGTGGTTCCTCTTTTAAAAACAAGGGGGTACAATGCGTATTAAATGCGATTTGTCAATACCTTCCTTCTCCACTTGATAGGAAAGAAATTCTTGGAAAGAATCCAAAAAATGAAAAAGAGGAAAAGCGGAGCCCAGGAAATAATCAACCTTTTTCAGCATTGGCTTTCAAAATTTCTACAGATCCATTCGTAGGTCGTTTAGCCTTTATTCGTGTTTATTCAGGTACTCTTCATGCAGGTTCTCATGTTCTGAACTCTCGTTCTGGGAGTAGAGAACGCATATCTAGAATATATCAAATGCATGCTAATAAACAAAATCCAATTGAAAATCTTGAATCAGGTGATATTGGAGCTGTTGTTGGCTTTAAAGATATTAAGACAGGAGATACTCTTTGTAATGAGAATTACCCCATTGTTTTAGACAGTATATCCTTTCCTGAACCAGTTATAGGTTTAGCTGTAGAACCGAAGTCTAAAGCTGATCAAGATAAGATGAATTTAGCTCTTTCTAAATTATCAGAAGAAGATCCTACTTTTCAAGTCCGAAACGATCTATCAACAGGTCAAACAATCATTTCTGGAATGGGGGAACTTCATTTAGAAATTCTAATCGATAGAATGAAGCGAGAATTTAAAGTAGAAGTTAATCCAGGAAAACCTCAAGTTGAGTATAAAGAATCTTTAACTTCTACGGTTTCTCATCGAGAAGTATATAAAAAGCAAACAGGAGGAAGAGGAAAATTTGCAGACATTATTTTTTATTTAGGACCAACTGAAAAGGGAGAATCTGGCTTAGTATTTGTGAATAAGGTGAAAGGGGGAAATATTCCAAAAGAATTCATTCTCTCTATAGAGAAAGGATTTAGGGAGGCTATGAAAAATGGCCCTTTAGCTGGGTATGAAGTAGATTCTATGAAACTTACTTTGATAGATGGTTCACATCATCCAGTAGATTCAGATCAACTTTCTTTTGAACTAGCTGCTAAAATAGGGTTTAAAGAATCTGCAAAAAATGCTAATCCTATTCTTTTAGAACCTATTATGAAGTTAGAAATTGTTTCACCCGAAGGGAATATTGGAGATATCGTCGGTGACATTAACCGACGTAGAGGAATAATGCAAGGCGTAGAAGATAAAAATAATACGAAGATAATCAAAGCTAAAGTTCCTCTATCAGAAATGTTTGGTTATGTAACTTCTCTTCGTACACTTTCTTCTGGAAGAGCTATATCCACTATGGAATTTTCTCATTATGAAAAGGTACCAACTAACATATCTGAAAAAATAATCGAAAAATCAAAAGTAAAATGAATAAAAAAATTAAAATAAAATTGCAGTCATATGATCATATATTGCTAGATAGATATGCTAATAAAATTTTAAAAACTGCATTATGTTCTGGATCTATTATTCATGGCCCTATTCCCTTACCTACTAAAAAAAAAATTTATACTGTTTTGCGTTCTCCACATGTTAATAAAAAATCTAGGGAACAGTACTTATTGCCCAAACATAGGAGATATTTAGAAATAAACGCTAATTCAATAACTGTTGAAGCTATGATGAAAATAGAATTGTATAGCGGGGTTGAACTTGAAATTAAAGTTTAAGCATCTATTAATTTTTATTTATGAAAAGTATAATAGGTAAAAACATTGGAATGACCAGTTTATTTGATGAACAAGGGAGAAACATCCCTTCTACAGTTATAGAAGCTGGTCCTTGCTCAATTATTCAGATAAAAACACTTGAAAAAGACGGATATTCTTCGATCCAATTAGGATTTGAAGATAAAAAGAAAAAAAACATCAGTAAATCTTTACTGGGACATTTTAAAAAAGCAAATGTCTCTCCTAAAAAAAAAATAGCAGAATTCTATGTAAATAAATGCGATAAATTAAGATTAGGAGAAAAAATTACTGTAAACTCCTTTAATGTAGGAGAATTTGTAGATGTAACTGGATTTTCCAAAGGAAGGGGCTTTCAAGGAGTTGTTAAGCGGCATGGTTTTTCTGGAGTGGGAGAAAGAACACACGGTCAACATAATAGACTTAGAGCTCCAGGATCTATTGGAGCAGGATCAGATCCTTCAAGGGTATTTAAGGGGGTTAGAATGTCTGGGAAAATGGGAAATAGAAGGGTTACAGTAAAAAATCTCAGAATACTAAAAATAGACTTGGAAAAAAATCTTCTAATTGTTAAAGGTTCAGTACCTGGTACTAAATATTCCTACTTAATTATTAAAAAATATGGAGGTTAAAGTTTTTGATATAACTGGAAAAGAAACAGGACGTAAAGTAATTTTGCAGGACCAGGTTTTTGGTATAAATCCTAATACTCATGCTATTAGCATGGAAATAAAGAGATATTTATCTGCACAACGTCAAGGTACTCATAAAACTAAAGAACGTAGTGAAGTTTCTGGAAGTACTAGGAAGTTACATCGTCAAAAAGGAACAGGAGGGTCTAGAAAAGGAGATATCAATAATCCTTTATTTAGAGGAGGAGGGAGAGTTTTTGGCCCTATTCCAAAGAAATACCTTTTTAAATTGAATAAATCATTTAAAAAATTGGCTAAACGTTCTATACTAAGTCAAAGATTGAAAGAAGGTAAATTAAAAGTAATAGAAAATTTTTTATTAAAAAATCCAAAAACTAAGCTATTTTTAGGGATATTGAGTTTACTCAATCTAAGGAAAAAAAAGGTTTTGATGGTTTATGGAAAACCAAATAAAAATTTATTTCTTTCTTCTAGAAATCTAGAAAAGATTAAATTAGCAACCTATAATGAGGTAAGCAGTTATGATCTGTTAAATGCTTCGAACATTTTATTCATGGAAGATTCACTTGAAGAAGTCCATAAAAATTTAATGGAAGTATGATATTAATTAAATATTGGATTACAGAGAAATCTGTATATAATTTAGGGGCTTTTTACACTTTCTTAGTAAATCCTAATTCTAACAAAATGAAAATTAAAAATGAAATATCCAACTTGTATAATGTTACTGTTAAGCGAGTAAGAACCATAGTATGTCGGAATAAAAGAAAAAAGGCTATAGTAGAGCTTAAAAAAGGAGAGATTCTTAATATCTAAAAAAAATAAAAAAAATAATATGTCAGTAAAAAGACTTAAACCAACGACTCCATCTCAGAGATTTAAAGTCTTGAATAGTTTTAAAGAAATCACTAGCTGGACTCCAGAAAAGTCTCTAACTAAAGGAATCCGAAAGAGGGGAGGGAGAAATAATTATGGGAAAATGACTATTCGTAATGTTGGGGGAGGGCATAAGAGAAAATATAGGAAGATTGATTATAAAAGAAATAAATTTGGAATTCCTGCGATAGTGAAATCTATTGAATATGATCCTAATAGATCTTCTTTTATATCTTTATTATTCTATGTTGATGGAGAAAAAAGGTATATTATTACTACGGAGGGTATCCATATTGGACAAAAAGTCATCTCTGGAAAAGAGATTACCCCTAAATTAGGAAATGCTGTTCCTTTATCTAAAATAGCGCTTGGAGCGTTAATTTCTTGCATAGAATTAAACCCTGGTAAAGGTGCAGTTATTGCTAGGAGTGCAGGTTCATATGCACAATTATCTGCTAAAGAAGGAAAATACGCAACTGTTAAATTACCTTCAGGTGAAATTAGAAGGATTCTTGCTTCTTGTCTGGCAACTATAGGTTCTGTATCTAACTCAGAACATCAGCTTGTTAAATCAGGAAAAGCAGGAAGATCACGTCATTTAGGAAGGAGGCCTCGTGTAAGAGGCGTAGCAATGAATCCTGTGGATCACCCAATGGGTGGTGGAGAAGGTAAAGCTTCAGGTGGTCTTCCACGTAGTAGAAAGGGATTATACTCCAAAGGATTAAGAACCAGATCTATTCGATACCAAAAATATTTTACAAATAAAAAGTAAGTATATGGCACGTTCTTTAAAAAAAGGTCCGTTTGTATTTTACAAACTAATAGAAAAAGTTCTTTCAAATAAGAAATCTGGAAAAAAAGTTTTGATCAAAACTTGGTCTAGATCTTCTACAATTATTCCTGAATTTGTGGGTCAAACTTTTGCCGTGCATAATGGTAAAAAACATATACCCGTGTATATAACGGAGAACATGGTTGGCCATAAGTTAGGAGAGTTTTCTCCAACACGAGTATTTCGTGGTCATTCAGGATCAAAAACTAGAACTAGTAAGATGAAAAAATTAAAAAAATAAAAATGGGCATTTTAAATAAAAAAAGTTCAGAAAAACGGAAGAAAAAAAAAATAGTATATGCTTCTTTGAGAAGTAATCCAATATCTCCTAGAAAAATGCGTGTTATGGCTGATCTTATTAGAGGTGTAGGAATAGAGAACGCTTTAAGCATTTTGGAATTCAATAAAAAAAAGGCCTCTTACTTTTTGAGGAAACTTTTGTTTTCAGCTTTAGCTAATTGGAAAATGAAAAACAAAGACATTAGCGAAGAATATTTGTACGTTAAAGAAATTAAAGTGGATAATTCTTACTTTTTGAAAAGACTGCGCCCTGTTCCTCAGGGACAAGGCCACCAAATAAGAAAAAGGTTTAACCACGTTAGAGTTAAAATAGAAAATAGAAAATATGGGAAATAAAACAAATCCTATATCTAATAGATTAGGTATCATTTCTGGGTGGAAATCTAGTTGGTTTGGACGTTATCCAGAAAGAATACAAGAAGATTACAAAATAAGAAAACACATAGAAGCATCTTTATTAAAAGGAATCGTTTCCCTCATTTACATAGAGAGGCGCCCTAAATTCCTAACCGTTACTATTTTTACTTCTCGTCCTTCTTTAGTTATAGGAAAAGGTGGAGAGGAAGTGGATAAGTTAAGAAGAGAGTTAAAAGTCATTACAAAAAAAAAATATATTCAAGTTAATATCCATGAAGTTAAACGGCCTGAGTTAGATGCTCGTTTAATAGCTAAGAATGTTGCAAGTCAGATAGAGAAAAGAGTTTCGTTTAAGAAGGTAATTAAACAGGCCGTTTATGCCGCTATGCGAATTAGCGATGAGAATAAGGAGAATAGCGTGTATGGGATAAAAATTCAAGTTTCTGGACGTTTAAATGGAGCTGAAATTGCCCGTACTGAATCTTGCAAAGAGGGCAAAATTTCTCTTTCTACTTTCCGAATGGATATTGATTATGCTACAGCAGAAGCTCATACTACATATGGTAGAATAGGGATTAAAGTTTGGATAAATAAAGGGGAAGTTTATGGGAAAAGAGAATTTTCAACCATTAGCTAATTGACTTATGTTACAGCCTAACAAGACTAAATATAATAAAAAACAAAAAGGAAGGATAAAAGGAAAAGCAATTAGGGGAACTCAACTTTCATATGGAATTTATGGTATTAAAGCGTTGAGGTTAACTTTGATAACCTCACGTCAAATAGAAGCTGCACGAATCGCTGCTACTAGATCTATGAAAAGAGAAGGAAAGTTAATCATTCGTATTTTCCCTGATAAACCAATGACAAAAAAGCCCCAAGAAGTTAGAATGGGGAAGGGGAAGGGATCTGTAGAATTTTGGGCTGCAGTAGTTAAACCAGGTAGGATTATTTTCGAAGTTGATGGAGTTGATAGAACAACAGCTAAGGAAGCTCTTCGATTAGCCTCTCATAAATTACCTTTAAAAACTAAATTTATTTAACATTTTAAAATATGAAAAGAAATTCTAGAAAAGAAAGAATAGGGATAGTTTTAAAAAATAGAATGAATAAGACTATCATAGTTTATGATGAGAAAAGGGTTCCCCATACCAGATATGGAAAAGGTATTTTTAAAACAAAAAAATACACTGTACATGATGAAGAAAATAGTGCTAATAAGAATGATATTGTCAGAATTATGGAAACTAGACCTCTTAGCAAAAAAAAACGTTGGAGATTAATAAAAATTGAGAAAAAATGTTACAACAAGAATCTAGACTTAGAGTAGCAGATAATACAGGAGCTAAGATTGCGTTAATTATTCGTGTATTAGGGGGAAGTAAAAAAAGATATGCCTCTATAGGAGATTCCATCATTGTTTCTGTGAAAGAAGCTTCTACTAAAGGAAGTGTAAAAGAAGGGCAGGTTTCTAAAGCTGTAATTGTTAGGATTAAAGAAAAAATACGAAGAAGTGATGGATCTTACATTAACTTCGATGATAATGCATGCATACTTTTACATGCTTCAGGCGAAATGCGAGGAACTCGCGTATTTGGACCAGTAGCTAGAGAATTAAGGAAAAAAGAATATATGAAAATTATTTCCCTAGCTACAGAAGTCTTTTGACTAAAAAATATTTTCAATGAACTATTTTCCAAGACTTAAGATCTTATACGAGGAAAAAATTATCCCCCTTTTAATGGAAGAGTTTGGGTATCGTTCTTTGATGGAAGCCCCAAGAGTTAAAAAGGTGGTTCTTAATCAAGGACTCGGAGCATCTATTTATGATAAAAAAATTTTGGAACATGCTTTAAAAGAAATTACAGCGATAGCTGGACAAAAATCAGTTCCTTGTTTATCTAAACGGGATGAGTCTGGTTTTAAATTACGAAAAAATGTTCCAATAGGGTGTAAAGTTACTTTGCGTCATCTTAAAATGTATGAATTTATAGATAGGTTAATTACGGTAGCTTTGCCAAGGATTCGAGACTTTAACGGAGTTAAAACTATATTTGACGGAAAAGGAAATTATAACATGGGAATTTTAGAACAAATTATTTTTCCAGAAATAGATATTGATCATATTAAGAGAATATCAGGAATGAATATTACTTTTGTAACTTCTGCTAAAAGCGATAAAGAGGCAAGGTTTTTATTGTCTTTTTTGGGTATTCCTTTTAAAAAAAAATAATCTTATGGCAAAAGAATCTGTGAAAGCAAGACAAAGAAAAAGAGAAAAAATTGTGCAAAAGTATGCTAAAAAACGTAAAATATTAAAAAAATCTATGAATTATGAAGGATTGCAGCGGTTGCCAAAAAATGCTTCTCCTGTTCGATTATGTAATCGATGTAGTATTTCTGGTAGAAAAAGGGGGTATATGAGGGATTTTGGTATTTCTCGTATAAAATTTAGGGAATTAGCATCTCAGGGATTTATTCCTGGAGTTAGAAAGGCCAGTTGGTAAATTTAAAAAAAAAAATATGAATATAGATCCTATATCTGATTATTTAACCTGCATAAGGAATGCATATAAAGCTGGACATAGGATAGTCTCTATTCCTTCATCCAAGATGAAGAAGGAAATAACTAAGATTTTATTTTATCAAGGATATATTTCTGGATATAAATTTGAAGATGAGATAAAACCTATAAGGAAGATAAAAATTTATCTTAAATATGACCGAGTTACAAACAACCCCATTATAAAGTCTCTAAAGAGAGTAAGTAAGTCTGGGTTGAGAAAATATTGCGGTGCTGATAATTTACCTCGTGTTTTGAATGGATTGGGTTTAGCTATCCTTTCGACTTCGAAAGGAATAATGACCAATAAAGAAGCCAAAAAAATAAACATAGGGGGGGAAATTATATGTTATATTTATTGAAATGAATCTCTAATGTCTAGAATTGGTAAGCTTCCTATTACACTTCCAAAGGGAGTTATTGTAAAAATAGAGGAAGAGAGAATAAAGGTTATAGGAAAATTAGGAGAATTATCTAAAGAGATTCCTAATAATCTTCAATTAAGTATTGAAGGAGAAATGTTGTTGGTTAGAAGGTTCAGCAATAACAAAAAGGATCGTGCATTTCATGGTTTATTTCGTGCACTTGTAAATAATATGATAATAGGCGTTAAGGAAGGATTTAAAAAAGAACTTGAATTAGTTGGAGTCGGATACAGAGCCTCTGCTAGAGAGAATATTCTGGAATTAAATTTGGGTTTTTCTCACAATATTATCATCAAATATCCTTCTGAAATAAAAATAGAAGCTTTAACTGAAAAAGGTAGAAATCCTTTTATTATTCTTACATCTTATGACAAACAACTTCTTGGAATAGTTTCTTCTAAAATTCGTTCCCTTAGAAAACCTGAACCATACAAAGGAAAAGGAATAAGATATGTTGGAGAAATTATTCTAAGAAAAACTGGAAAATCAGCTTAAATAATGAAAAAGAAAAGTATAAAAAATATAATTAGAAAGATTTTTGGAACTGCCGAAAGGCCAAGGATTTCTGTATTTAAAAGTAATAAAGAAATTTATGCTCAAATTATAGACGATATGAAAGGAATAACTTTGATATCTGCTTCTTCAAGGGAAAAATGTTTTACATCATTAAATGGAACAAAAGTCTTCTTAGCTGGAGAAGTTGGGAAAGGTTTAGGGGAAAAAGCTAAAAAGTTTGGACTTGTAAAAGTAGTTTTTGATAGAAACGGATATAAATATCACGGAAGGATAAAATCTCTAGCTGAAGGAGCTAGAGAAATGGGATTGGATTTTTGAATATGCCATTTGAGTTTAAAGAAAGGTTAATTTCAGTAAAAAGAATATGTAAAGTAACTAAAGGGAGAAGATGTTTCAGTTTTAATGCTATTGTAGTTAGGGGAAATGGAAATGGAACTGTGGGATATGGTTTTGGAAAATCTAAAGAAGTTTCTGATGCTATTTATAAAGCTGGGGAAAATGCTAAAAAAAACCTGGTAAAAATCACCAGAATATCTATGGGGACAATCCCACATGAACAAGAAGCCAAATTTGGAGGGGTAAGAATTTTTCTTAAACCAGCTTCTACAGGAACAGGAATACTTTCAAGCAGATCAATAAGAGCTGTTTTTGAATTAGCTGGAATTACAAATATCTTATCTAAATCTAAGGGTTCTTCGAATCCTTGCAATATGGTTAAAGCAGCTATAAAAGCCTTAGTTAAAATGAGAAGTGCTTCTGAAATTTCTAAGGGAAGGGGTATATCTATCGATAAAATGTACAATGGATAGTTTTTTAACTGTAAAAATTATGAATTTAAGTAGTTTAAACCAAAGCAATAGAAAAAATAAAAAAAAAAGGCTTGGAAGAGGCCAAGGTTCTGGAAAAGGGGGAACATGTACTAGAGGCCATAAAGGAGCAAAGTCACGTTCAGGAAATTCTAGAAAATTAGGCTTCGAAGGAGGGCAGATGCCCTTGCATAGGAGAATACCAAAAGTAGGATTTAAAAAAATTTCTAAAAAAAAGTCTACCGTAATTAATATAGATTTTTTACAGTACCTGGTAGATCAAGGAAGAATTAAGGAAGGGAAAAACGTATCGAAAAATGTTTTATTAGATTATGGAATAATAGGAAAAAATGATTTTATTAAAATTTTGGGTAGAGGTGAATTAAATGTAAGACTTACAATATCAGCACATAAGTTTAGTCATAAAGCTGGAACAGCTATTAAAATTTATGGAGGAAAAATTCTATTTGACAATGTTTGAATACTTTTTCAGTTCTATTAAAAAGATTTGTAAAATAGAGGATCTCCGCTTTAAGATAGGAATAACTTTAGGGTTTCTTCTAGTTTACAGATTTAGTTCTTATGTTCCACTTCCTGGAATAAATCCACAAGGAGTTATTCATTTTATGGAAAATGGAAATACTGGGGAAAAAGGGCTACTGCAAATTATCTATTCGTTTTCTGGAGTAGCTTTTAGTAGAGCATCTGTTTTGGCTTTAGGAATTATGCCTTTTATATCTTCCTCCATTTTTGTACATTTAATTTCTTTAATTTTTCCTTCTCTTAAAAAAGATGGGGAGAGTGGCCGAATTAATAGGATTATACGGATGGTAACAATAATAGCTTGTTTTATACAAGCTCCCACTTATTGTGATATTCTTACCACAAAATTTATTCCTTTTTCCTATGCACCTAAAGCTTATCTCTTGGATCTTTCTATTTCTATGGAAAAAGTTTTTTTTTGGGTTATTTCTATCGTAGTTCTTACAGTTGGCACATTTTTCACTATTTGGATAGGGGAAAATATTACGGATAAAGGAATAGGAAATGGGGTTTCTTTGATTATTATGTCTGGTATTGTGGACCGATTTCCTAACGCTCTTTATACTGAAATAGTTAGTCATTTAGGAGCAAGGGGAGGATTATTTTTTTTGTTTTTTGAATGTTTGTTATGGTTGCTGGTTGTTTGCTTTTGCGTAACGTTGATACAGGCTGTAAGGAAAGTCCCCGTTCAATACGTTGGTCGAATTGAACAGAATTCTATACGTTTAATGACTAGACATTATATACCATTAAAGGTCATTAGTGTAGGCGTTATGCCAATTATATTTGCTCAGTCTATTATGCTTTTTACGATGATTCTTTCTGCTAATTTAAGAGAAACATTTAAAAATGTTTATGGGTTTTGGTATAATTTAGTCTTTTCTATTTTTATTATATTTTTTACATTTTTTTATACAGCTGTTACGATTCCAGTTCATCAGATTGCAGATGATCTTAAAAGGGATGGAGGACATATTCCCAAAGTGAAACCTGGGAAAGAAACTTTGGATTATTTGGATTATATTTTGGCAGTAGTAACTATTCCTGGATCATTTTTACTAGTTATTATTGCTATACTCCCTTCTTTTATTGTTAAAATAGGGGTTACTAATAATTTAGCTTTATTCTATGGTGGGACTTCCCTACTAATCATAGTAGGATCTCTTTTAGATACCATGCAGCAGATTGATCCCTATTTTTTAAATGATCATTATGATCATCTTCTTAGCTTGTATCATCAAAAATTATGGATAGGAATAAAGAATACATAGAAATTGACGGAAAAATTATTGAATCTCTCCCTAACGCAATGTTTCGCGTTGCGTTGGAAAATAAATCAATAATAACTGCTTATATTTCAGGAAAAATGAGAATGCATTATATAAAGTTATACCCAGGTGATAAAGTGAAACTTGAAATTTCTGCTTATGATTTAAGCAAAGCTAGAATAAAGTATAGATATTGAAATGAAAGTAAGAACATCATTAAAAAAAAGAAGCGATGATTGTAAATTCGTTAAACGAAAAGGGTGTCTACGAATAATCAATAAAAAAAATCCTAAATTTAAACAAAAACAAGGTTAAAGATGGCTAGAATTTCAGGGGTAGATTTACCGAAAAACAAAAGGGGGATTATAGGATTAACCTATATCTATGGAATAGGAAAAAGTACAGCTAGAAAAATTTTAGCTAGGATAAACATTGATGAGAATATTAAGGTGAAAGATTGGTCAAATGACCAAATTAACCGTATTAGAACCCATATTCTTAATCTGGTTAAGGTGGAAGGGGAATTACGTTCATATAATCAGATGAACATAAAAAGACTTATTGACATAAGATGTCGTAGAGGTATTAGGCATAAACTAGGTTTATCAGTTAGAGGTCAACGAACAAAAAATAATTGTCGAACTAGAAAAGGTAAGAGAAAAACTGTAGCCAATAAGAAAAAAGCTTTCAAGTAGAATTATGAAAAAAAATAAAAAAGTTATTGTAGATTATGTTGGAGAGGCTCATATAAAGTCTACTTTTAATAATATTATCATTACTCTTACGAATAAAAAAGGAGACGTTATTGCATGGGCTTCAGCTGGTAGAATAGGATTTAGGGGGGCAAAAAAAAATACTCCTTATGCGGCTAAAATTACAGCAGAAACCGTAGCCAAAGAAGGTATGGAATATGGATTAAAAAAAATCGACGTAATTATACAAGGCCCAGGTATTGGTAGAGATTCAGCTCTACGTGCATTAAGCAATACAGGTATGAAAATCCTGGCAATTAGAGATGTAACTCCATTACCCCATAATGGATGTCGTCCTCCTAAAAAAAGAAGAGTTTAATTTAACAGTTATGGCAAAATACATAGGACCTAGAGGAAAAATTGAACGAAAATTTGGAGAACCCTTATATGGTAAAACTAAAGCTTTTAGCAGAAAAAAATATCCTCCAGGCCAACATGGCTTAAATAGAAAAAAAATAGGAATCGTAAAAAGATCGGAATATTCTATTCAGTTATCTGAAAAACAGAAAGTGAAGCATATATATGGTATATTAGAACGGCAGTTTTTCAATATGTTTGAAAAAGCTTCTAAAAAAAAAGGTGTTACTGGTGAATTACTCTTGCAGAGTTGTGAATCTCGTTTAGACAATGTGGTCTATAGACTTGGATTGGCTCCTTCAAGAGCTTCAGCTCGTCAATTAGTTTCTCATAGACACATTATGGTGGATGATAGAATAGTAAATATACCCTCTTATAGCCTAAAACCTAGAGATACTATAAAAGTTAGAGAAAAATCTAAAAAACATCCAATAATTCATAAATCTCTAAGTATGAGAACTCATCCTATAAATGATTGGTTGTTTTGGGATAGCAAAAAAATGACGGGGATTTTTCAAAGTATACCTAGAAGGGAACAGATTCCAGAAAATATTAAAGAACAATTAATTGTTGAACTTTTTTCCAAATAAAAATAAATAAATAAATGGATTTACAAAATTTCATTAAACCAGATAAACCTTTAGTTTTAAATTCAAACCAAGAATCTGGTCTTTTCCAGATTAAACCTTTAGCTCCAGGTTTTGGTTGCACCATTGGAAATTCACTTAGAAGAGTTCTTTTGTCGTCTTTGGATGGATTTGCTGTTACCTCAATAAAAATTGAGGGAGTAGGGCATGAATTTTCTACAATAAAAGGAGTTCTGGAAGATGTAACTGAAATTGTACTAAATTTTAAAAAAATCCGCTTTAAAAAAATAAAAAAAAGCGGTAATGAGAAAAACATTGAGACTGTTTATGCAAATCTTATTGATAATGACTGCGTCACTGCAGAGTCTCTAGAAAAATTCATTACTTCATTTAAAGTACTGAATCCAGATTTAATTATTTGTAACAAATATAAATCTGAACCGCTCTCTATTATTTTTACTATAGAAATAGGGATAGGATATGTTCCTGCTGAAAATAATAAGAAAAAAGAGTTGTCTCTAGGTACTATATTCATGGATTCTATCCATACCCCTATTAAAAATGTTAAATATTCTATAGAAGAAAAATATTGTTTGGCGAAAAAACATAACTTGGAGACCCTATTGTTAGAAATAAAAACGGATGGTTCCATTTCTCCAGAAGATGCCTTAAAAAAAGCTTCAAATATATTAATGCAACATTTTTCTATTGTCTCTGACTCTGACGAGTTCAGAAAAACTTATGAAGAAGCTAAAAAGGAGGATACTGAAAAAATTTGGAGACTGTTAAAAACAAATATTTCTGATGTAGAAAATTTAGGAAAACGTACTTTGAACTGCTTTAAAGCAGCAGGAATAAAGACTTTTTCAGATTTAGTTTATTATAATGAAGAGACTCTTCTTAAATTGAAGAATTTTGGTAGAAAATCTTTGGAAGAAGTAGAATATGAAATGAAGAAAAGAGGTTTATATTTCGGAATGGATCCATCGAAAGATCTTCTAAATAGAGACAATAATCCATGAAACACGGAAAAAAAATAAATCACTTAGGAAAAAGTGCACCTCATAGAAAAATTCTTCTAGCTCATTTGGCGAATTCACTTCTCAAACATAAGAGGATAAATACTACTCTAGCAAAGGCTAAATCATTAAGGAGGTATATAGAACCAATAATTTCTAAAAGTAGAAAGGGAGATATTCATTCTATGCGAATGATATTTAAACGGTTACAAAATAAAGCTATGGTTGCAGAACTTTTTAACTCTATTTCAGAAAAAGTATCTAGTCGTCCAGGAGGTTATACAAGAATTATTAAAACAGGGTATAGATTGGGAGATGGAGCAGATACTGCTATTATTGAAATAGTTGATTTTAATGAAATATACAAAAAAAACAAGAAAATCAGTAAAATAGATGAGCAAAATTAAAGATGTTTTTGCCCTTAAAATATTAGATTATACCCACTATTGAAGTGGATGGAAGCAGTGTGAATGAAATAATTGCTCCATAAATAAAGGGTCTCAAAGTCTTAGAGATCAATTAATGATTGATATTGACGTAACAGAAAATAAAAGTAGTCTTGGAGCTAATGCTATTCTTTTCATTAGCTGATGCTAAAGCTGCCTCAGCTTATACTGTTACCATGATGAATATAGTTCCTCCTATTTATTTTCAATAATTTCTGATTGTTCCAGTATCTGCTAATAGCTTTTCGTAAACTGTTAGAATGGGAGTAACTCTTACGTAGTCTCAGTTGTAGATGAAGGTGGATTTTAATCAAAATTTGATAGTACTGAAGAAGCATTAGATGCATAATCCATTGAAAAATCAGGATATAAACCTGTTGAAGAAATAATGCTTGCTTTAGATTGCGCTTCTTCCGAATTTTATTTAAACGTAAAATATGATTATACTCGTTTTGAAGGGGAAAAAGGTTGTTTACGTTCTAGTGAAGAACAAGTTAATTATTTAATTAAGCTTATTGAAAAGTATCCAATAATCTCTATTGAATATGGAATGGATCAAAACGATTGGGAAACTTTTAACTGAAAAAAATAGGAAAAAATGTCCAATTAGTAGGGGATGATCTATTCGTTACAAATCTTTCTAGATTAAAGGAAGGTAGGGTCATAATTATACGAACGATAATGTCTCATCGTTCTGTGAATATTATACGATATATGATTTATCGGTAGCTTTTAAAACTGGATCAGCTTCTCTCGCATGGCGAAGTATAATCAATTGATAATAATTGAATAAATGCTAGCTTTTTGGGGCTTTGCTTCATTTCTGACAGTAGCTTGCTTGTGTAGCTACAAAAAAAATAAGCAAATTAAAGTAAATGTATTAATTTTTCTAAAATTATGGCTGGTAATACTTACGGTAAACTTTTTAAGCTGACCACTTTCGGGGAAAGTCACGGAGGAGCTATAGGTGGAATAATAGATGGATGCCCATCTGGGCTTTCAGTAAATTTTGAAAAAATCCAATACGAACTATCTAGAAGAAAACCTGGACAATCATCCATTGTTACTCAACGTAGAGAAGATGATTTTGTAACCTTCTTCTCTGGAATTTTTAATGGAATTACGACAGGGACCCCTATTGGATTTTCTATTTACAATAGAAATCAAAAATCAATAGATTATGAGCATATAAAATCTGTATATAGACCTTCCCATTCGGATTTTACATATGATAAAAAATATGGATTAAGAGATTATAGAGGAGGTGGCAGATCTTCTGCCAGAGAAACAGTTTGCAGAGTAGCCGCTGGATCTATTGCCAAACAATTACTAATGCTAAAAAACGTAAAAATAATTGCTTACGTTTCCTCCGTTGAGGAGTTTAGCTTAGAGAAAAACTTTATAAATCTAGATCTCAACTCTATAGAATCTAATCCTATTCGCTGTCCAAATCCATATATTTCCAGTAAAATGATAGATTTAATTAAAAAAGTGAGAAAATCTGGAGACTCCGTAGGAGGAGTAATAAGTTGTGTCATTAAAAATGTACCAATTGGACTAGGAGAGCCCATTTTTAATAAACTTCATGCAGAATTAGCTCACGCTATGTTATCTATTAATGCAGCTAAAGGGTTCGAATTCGGAAGTGGATTCTCTGGAACCCATATGAGGGGGTGTAATCACAATGATATTTTTAACGTTGATGGAACCTCGAAAAAAAATTTTTCTGGGGGAATTCAAGGTGGAATATCTAATGGGATTGACATATATTTTAGCGTAGCCTTCAAGCCCATAGCAACTTTGATGAGTACACAGATAACCTTAGATAAAAATGAAAATATATGCCTTTCCAAAGGAAAAGGACGGCATGATCCTTGCGTTCTCCCTAGAGCAGTTCCTATTGTGGAAGCTATGGCTGCCTTAGTTTTAGCTGATTATTGGCTTTATGGAAAGCTAACAAAACTATGAATATAATATCAATATTCGGTCCTACAGCTATAGGCAAGACGTATCTTTCAATTTTACTAGCTAAAACCTTAGGGTTTGAAATTATTTCCTGTGATTCTAGGCAATTTTATAAAGAGCTTGTAATTGGAACAGCTAAACCTTCAAAAGAAGAACTTAAAATAGTACCCCACCATTTCATAGAACACTTAAGCGTGTATCAAACCTATAATGCAGGAAGTTTTGAAAGAGATGCTTCAGAAAAGCTAGATGAAATCTTTTCAAGATCCAATGCAGTATTCGTTGTAGGTGGATCATGTTTATATGGAAAAGCTCTACTTGAAGGTTTAGATATTTTTCCAGAAGTATCTAGCGAAATAAAAAACTTATGGATTTCATTCTTTCAAAGAAAGGGATTGCATTTTTTACAAGATTCTCTTAAATGGAGAGATCCATGTTATTATAAAACGGTAGACTTGAATAATCCACATAGGATGATTCGTGCTTTAAGTGTTATTGAATCTAGTGGGCGTCCGTTTTCTTATTTTCTAAAGAAAAGAAGAAGGAAAAACATAAAGGTTATAAAAATTGGTCTTATATTGCCTAGGGTAGAACTTTATAAGAGAATAGATCAAAGAGTAGACAAAATGATAAAAAATGGTTTACTTGAAGAAACGCGTATATGGTCTAATTGTAGGCATTTAAATGCCTTAAAAACTATAGGATATAAAGAATTTTTCGATTATCTAGACGGTCATTACGACTTTTATCAGGCTGTAAATGAAATAAAAAAAAATACTAGGAAATACGCGAAGAAACAAATTACCTGTTTAAGAAAAGATTCTTCTATTCTATGGTTTTCTCCTATAGAATACAAGGAAATTTTGAATTTTATTCTAAAAGCACTTTATTCTCTCTAATCTTAATTTACATTTAAATACGTTCTTGGGATAAAGAGAATCCCAAGAAATACTCATCCAAGTAAAAATTGGATTTCCCACAATATGGTCTTCGGGTACAAACCCCCAAAAACGAGAATCCAATGAATTATACCAATTATCTCCTATCATGAAATAATAGTTTTGATTAAAAACATATTCAGAAGTTTCCATGTTGTTAATATAAAATTTTTTTCCTTTTATTTTTAAGTAGTTATTTTCATATATATTTATAATGTCTTTATACAGGTTGATATTATCATAATTTAGCATTACATGATCTCCTTTCTTAGGAATTTTTAACGGCCCGTAAAAGTCTAAATTCCAACTAAAATTTTTATTTCCTAAAAATTTTTGACTTTTGTATATTGGGAGAATATATCTGTTTACAGATCCTACTTCATTAAGGGTTCTGATTAATTTAGCTTCTAATTCTGTAAGCATTATTTTGTTTAGAGACCTTAAGGTACTAAGAATATATAAATATTTTCTTTTTACATTTTTGGACAATCTTTCTTTTTTACCATTTATAAATAAAATAGATCTACGTATTTCTACAGTCTCTCCCGAAATAGCGATACATCGTTTTATATAATGATCTTTTCTATCTATCTCGGTATAAGATGAATGGGGAAAATTGAATACGATAATATCAGAACGTTTAATGTTAGTTAAAGATGGAATACGCAGGTAGGGTAATCTGATCCACTTTAAATAAGTACGAATGCCAAAAAATGGTAATCTGTTATGCAAAAGTGGTAAACTTATTGGAGTTATTGGTAATCGTAATCCATAGTGGATTTTACTTACAAAAATAAAATCTCCAACTAATAAAGTTTTCTCCATAGAAGAGGTTGGTATGGTAAATGGCTGAATAAGATATATGTGAATAAAAGATGATAAAATTATAGAAGAGAGAAAAATTGAAAAAATGGGCTCTTTTTTTGGAGCAAAAAAATTTATATTATTATTATAGTTAAAATAAAAAATATATAAACCTAATGTTAGGATTACTAGAATATAGTCTCTTTTCCTAGTTTTTCCAAAACATCGAATAAAATCAATCCATAATAGAGGGAACATTACTGTGCAAATAATTGGGACAAAGAAAATTGGAACCCAATAAATTGGACGATTAACAATTTTTAGTAATATAAAAATATTGTAAAAAGGCAAAGCAGCTTCCCAAGATTTTCTTCCAGCTTTTTTATATAACCTATAAGTTCCCAGAAAATGAATTCCTAGTATGATAAAAAAGACAAGAATATAATTACTCATAATCAAAAACATTCTTCATAGAAAAAAATCCCTTTTGATTTACAATCCACTCTGAAGCTAGTACTGCACCTATAGCGAACCCTTTACGACTATAAGCTTTATGAGTAATTTTGATTTCATCATCTGCTGATTGGTAAGTAACCGTATGTATTCCTGGAACGTTTTCAACCCGTTTTGAAAAAATAGATATTTTATCCCCTTTTTTTGATTTGCCAAAAATCCAACTATACTTTTTTCTACTTTCAGATACTATATCCTTAGCTAAGGATATAGATGTTCCACTAGGGTAATCTAACTTTTGAAGATGATGAATTTCGAGTATTTCTACTTTAAACTCGTAAGTACTTACGAATCTAGCCAGTTTTCGATTAATATCAAAAAATATATTCATTCCTAAACTAAAATTAGAAGAATACAAGAAAGATCCGTTATATTCCCTACAAATGGATTCCACCTCTTTAAACTTTTCTAACCATCCTGTAGTACCACACACAATAGGTATATTGTGTGTGATACATATTTTAATATTTTCAAAAGCTACTTCAGGCCTACTGAATTCTAGAACCACCTCAGATGTATTCAGTTTCTGAGCTTCAGGAGTAGAAGAAGAAGCAAAAACTATTTTATGACCACGTTTTAAAGCAATCTCTTCAACAGCTTTTCCCATTTTTCCATAACCAATCAATGCTATTTTCATTTTTTTTAAATTTTTTGTCCACGTGGTGAAATTGGTAGACACGCTATCTTGAGGGGATGGTATCTGAAAAGATGTGCTGGTTCAAATCCAGCCGTGGATACATTAATTAATCTAACTCGCATAGATCTCTATTATTTTTAGACTTTTTTTAACAAAATTTGATTTTTTTCTTTTTAAATTTTGATTTTTTTCTAAAAATTATTATATTTATTTAAAATAAATGCAATGCGGGGTTGAGCAGTGGTAGCTCAACGGGCTCATAACCCGTAGGCCGCAGGTTCGAATCCTGCCCCCGCTACAAATTTTATCTAGATAAAGATGATGAAAATCAAAAAAGAATGGCTCTGTAATAAAAAACTAAAAAAGTGGGGTTACGTAAAAATTTTTTAAAGGAAAAAAAATATAAAAAACATAGAAAAGAAAAATCAAAATTTAAAAAGAAAAAAAAGCTTAACCAAGTAGAAAGATTACCAGTAAAAAAAAATTTAAAAAAAATAAAAGAAAAGAATTCTATTAAAAATAAAAAGGAGAATAATCTATTGAAAGTTCCCGAGTTTATTACGGTAAACGAGTTTTCTTGCATGATGCAAGTCTCTCCTACAGAAGTTATTGGGACCTGTATATCATTGGGAATTCCAGCAACAATGAATCAGAGACTGAATGCTGAAACGATTCTGCTTGTTGCAGATGAATTTGGATACAAAATTGAGTTCATCGATTTTTTACATTCGGAAAAAGAAGGTAATGAAAAAGATCTAAAATCTAGACCTCCTGTTGTATCTGTAATGGGACATGTAGATCATGGAAAGACCTCATTACTAGACTATATTCTAAATACTAATCGAATTGCAGGAGAGCATGGTGGTATAACTCAGCATATAGGAGCTTATAGTGTAAAAATAAAAAAAGGGATTGAGGTAACTTTTATTGATACTCCTGGACACGAAGCCTTCACTGCTATGCGAGCAAGAGGAGTTCTCATTACTGATATTGCTATTATTGTGATAGCAGTAGATGCGCAGGTTATGCCTCAAACTAAAGAAGTTATTAGTCACGCTATAACTGCAGGGGTCCCTATGATATTTGCTATAAATAAAATAGATAAAACTGGATATAAAATTGAAAAAATATATGAACAACTTGCTAATATGAATATACTTGTAGAAAAATGGGGGGGGAAATATCCAACCCAAGAAATATCAGCTAAAACTGGATATGGTGTAGATAAATTAATGGAAAAAATTATCTCAACATCTCAGATGCTGAATCTGAAAGCTAATCCTAATAATTTATCATCAGGTACTGTACTGGAATCTTCCATAGATAAAGGAAGAGGATATGTTTCTACGGTTCTTATTCAGGAGGGAACCCTTAGAACTGGGTATTATTTATTAGCTGGATGTTTTTATGGTAAAGTGAAAGTTATTCTAGATGAACGTAGAAATTCTATTCAGGAAGCTGGACCATCAAAACCTGTTACCATTATAGGATTAAATGGGGCTCCTAATGCAGGAGAGAGATTTAGGGTTTTCAAGTCTGAAAAAGAAGTGAAGAGTATTGCTCTCCGTAGGGAGCATTTTCACAGAGAACAAAAGATGCAGATCCAAAAAAGGGTAATGTTGAATGAAGCGGAAAAACGCTTTTTCCTAAAAGATTTAAAAGAATTTAAAATAATCCTTAAGGTAGATGTAGATGGATCTTTAGAAGCTTTGATAGATGCTCTGCTTCGTTTATCGACTGAAAAAATAAAAGTAAATATTATCCACAAGGAAGTTGGATCTATTAAAGAGTCAGATGTTCTTTTAGCTAAGTCTTCTAATGCTATGATTATTGGATTCAATGTACGACCTATTTTTAGGTCGAAAAATTATGAAGGGGTTCAAATGAAACTTTATTCGGTGATTTATCACCTAATCGATGACATAAAAAGGATCATAGAAGATTTACATAAGCCTAAAGAGAAAATTATCGGAAAGGCTAAAATACGAGAAGTATTCAAAATCCCAAGTGTAGGATCCATAGCTGGATGTGTAGTTACACTTGGGAAAATAATAAGACCAGCTAAAGTTCGTCATATTAGAGGAGGAGTTGTTATTTATACTGGCGAACTCAGTTCTCTCAAAATCTTTAAAGAAGATGTAAAAGAAGTGAAAAATGGACAGGAATGCGGAGTGTCTATAAAAAATTACAACGATCTACTAAGTGGAGATGTTCTAGAATTCTTTTAGCTTAACTAGCATTTTTTTTGCTTTTAAAACTCCTTCGCATAAATGGTCCACTTCTTCATCGTTATTATATACGCAAAAACTTACTCTTACAGTTCCTGCTACCCCTAAAAAACGCATTAAAGGTTGAGCGCAATGATGCCCAGTTCGCACTGCAATTCCAAGCTGGTCTAGAATACTTCCCACGTCAAATGGATGAACGTTTTTAAGGTTAAAAGAGATAATTCCAGATCTAGGTTCATTAGATGAATATAAGAGAATTCCTTTTATATTTTTTAACCCCTCAAGAGTTCTATCCAAAAGGAACTTTTCATGTTTTTTTATTTTTTTCATTCTTATCTGCTTAATGAAAGCAATGGAAGCTGACAATGCTATTATTCCCTCTATATTTGGAGTTCCAGCTTCAAACCGTAAGGGTAAATCTGCATAAGTAGTTTTATTAAAAAGAACTTCTTTGATCATTTCCCCTCCACCGAGGAATGGATAAAGTTTTTCTAAAAAAAATTCTTTTCCATAAAGGACCCCAATACCAGTTGGTCCATACATTTTATGTGCTGAAAATACGTAAAAATCCGTTTCTAAATCCTGAACATTTACGTAATCGTGACATACAGCTTGTGCTCCATCTATTAAAGTTATAATTCCATATTGATGCGCTTTTTTAATGAAAGCTTTTATAGGATTAACTTTTCCTAAAACATTGGAAATATGACTAATCGCTAGTATTTTCACTTTATCTGAAAGAAGTTTTTCAAAACTTTCAATACATAATTGATTATTCTTATCTAGAGGGATGACTTTCAAAAGAGCTCCTATACCTTGGCACAGGATTTGCCAAGGTATAATATTAGAATGGTGCCCCATTTGAGAAACGATTATCTCATCTCCCTCTTTTATGAGAGTTCTCATACCAGAAGCAACTAAATTAATCGCTTCAGTAGTTCCTCTAGTAAAAAGAATCTCGTTAGAATATTCAGCACAAATAAATTTTTGTATTTTGATTCTGCTTTTTTCCATAGTTTCAGTCGCTTTATGGCTCAGGTAATGAGTACCCCTATGCACATTGGAATTTATTTCTTTGTAATAGTCTTCTATAGCTTTAATTACTTTTTTGGGTTTTTGAGTAGTAGCTGCATTATCTAGGTAAATGCATGGTCTTCCGTAAATATTTATTGACAAAATGGTAAATTGATTACGAATATTTATGAATTCTTCTTTTGAATACATTTTAGTTCTTATTCCAAGATCTTGAGATTTTTAAGAACCATTTTACCAATGAACTCCATATCATTATCTAATATTTCTTTAATGAAAGAGAGTAGCATCAAATCCTTTGCTTTTTTTTCTGGTATACCTCTAGAGCGTAAATAAAATAAAACGGATTCGCTAAACTGCCCAACTGTACAACCATGAGAGCACTTAACATCGTTAGCAAATATTTCCAATTGGGGTTTTGCAGTTATGCAAGATTCTTTAGATAGGAGAATATTAATACTTTTTTGAAAAGCATTAATATTTTTAGCTTTTTTACGGACGATTATTTTTCCATTAAAAACTCCTTTAGCTTTTCCAGAAAAAATGCTTTTGTAAAGTTCATAACTATTGCAAGTTGGATAAAGATGATCTACTAAAGTATGATGATCAATTATCCCCTCTTTTAGAGAAATGCTTAATCCCTTTAATTGAGAATTAACTCCCTCATCTTTCTGATAAAGATGTAGATTGTTTCTAATTAAACTTCCTTGAAGTGAAAAAGTATGGATAGAGAAAGAACTGTTCTTTTTTTGTACAATGAAAGTATTGTCCATCAATGAACTTTTCAAATGACAATCTTGAATTTTAAGATATTTTATTTTACTATTAGGAGAGGCATAAATTTCCGTTACTGAATTATTTAAAGCATTAGCTTCATTTTTATTGTTCAGACATTGATGTCTTTCAATAATCTGAACAAAAGAACCTTCTTCTAAAACTATTAGATTTCTTGGAAAGTTAATAGTTTTAGAAGTAAAAAAATAAAGGATTTCAATAGGTTTTTTGACTAATGTTTTATTGGGAAGATGTACATAAACTCCATCTTTAGCAAAAGATGTATTTAAAGCCACCAAAGATTCCTTTTTAGGTGCAATTTTTGCGTAAAATTTTTCAATGATTGATTGATGCCTTTTACTTTTCAAAGCATCATATAATCTAAATACGTTTTTATCAATTATCTTAGATAGGGAAGAATGGAAAACACCATTGACAAAAATAATACGATAACTATCAAAATTCTTGAATAGATTTTTTTTTACATCTTCAGATCTATCTTCCTGTTTAAGAAAGAACCCATATTCCTTTCTAAGAATTTTTTTTAAATCAGTGAATTTCCAATCTTCTTCCATAGAAGAAGGAAAGCCCTTCTTTCTAAAGAAATCAAAAGCTATACATTGCAAACGATAAATATATTCTGAGGTCTTTTCCATTAACTAAACTTTATGCTCTTTTCGAAAACATTCATATCCCATTTTCTCAAGATTAAAAGCTATCTCTTTTCCCCCTGATTTTATAATCTTTCCATTATCCAAAATATGTACATAATCCGGGGTTACATATTCCAAAATTCTTTGATAATGAGTTATGATTAACATAGCAGTTTTAATACTTCTCATTCCATTAATGAGATTGGAAACCACACGAAGTGAATCTATATCTAATCCTGAATCCGTTTCATCAAGTATAATGAATTTAGGATTTAGAATACTCATTTGAAGAATCTCATTACGCTTTTTCTCACCTCCAGAAAAACCTTCGTTTACAGATCTGTAAAGAATTTTTTCATCAATTCCTAGTATTTTAGAATACTTACGAACTTTTTTAAGTATTTCCCCTGATGGAATTTCTTCCATTTTTTTAGCCTTTCTGAAGGAATTCACAGAAGTTATGATAAAATTTATTACAGATATTCCTGGAATATCTACTGGATCTTGAAAAGAAAGAAATATTCCCAAATGCGCTCTACTTTCAGGGGGCATATCTAAAATGTTTTTTTTTTCAAAAAAAAGAGCTCCCTTTGTAACCTTATACTCTTTTTTTCCAGCAATTACTGATGAAAGCGTACTTTTTCCAGAACCGTTTGGTCCCATTATAGCATGGACTTGATTCGCTTGTATTTCTAGATTAATACCTTTTAGAATTTCTTTCTTTTCTAAAGAAACATGCAAATCAATAATTTTTAACATAATACCTAACCTATTGTTCCTTCTAAAGAAATTTCTAAAAGTTTCTGTGCTTCTACTGCGAATTCCAGTGGCAACTTTTTAAGAACGATACGACTAAATCCCCCAATAATAAGTGATATAGCTTTTTCTTTATCGATTCCTCTTTGAGTACAATAAAAAATTTGTTCTTCCTCTATTTTTGAGGTCGTTGCTTCATGCTCAACCATAGACTCGGGGTTTTTTACTTCTATAAAAGGAAAAGTATGGGCTCCACACTTATTACCGAGTAGCAAAGAATCACATTGAGAAAAATTTCTTGCATTCTTTGCTTTTGTAGATATTTTAACTAAACCTCTATAATTATTTTGCGCTTTTCCAGATGAAACTCCTTTGGAAATTATAGTACTTCTAGTGTTTTTACCAATGTGGATCATTTTAGTACCTGTATCAGCCTGCTGAAAATTCCTAGTTATCGACAAAGAATAAAATTCTCCTAAAGAGTTATCCCCTTTTAAAATGCAAGATGGATATTTCCATGTAATAGATGATCCAGTTTCTATTTGAGTCCAAGAAATTTTAGCATTTTTTTCACATAAACCTCTTTTAGTGACAAAATTATATACTCCTCCCTTGCCTTTTTTATTTCCTGGATACCAATTTTGAATAGTAGAATACTTTATTTCTGAATTTTCTAAGGCAATAAGTTCTACTACAGCTGCGTGTAATTGGGTTTCATTTCGTATAGGAGCTGTACATCCCTCAAGATAGCTTACATAAGAATTTTTATCTGCTATAATAAGAGTCCTTTCGAACTGGCCTGTTCCACTTTCATTGATTCTAAAATAGGTAGAAAGCTCTACTGGACATCGGACTCCTAGCGGGATATAACAAAAAGATCCGTCAGAAAACACAGCAGAATTAAGTGCCGAATAAAAATTGTCCTCTTTTGGCACTACTTTTCCTATGTATTTTTTTATCAATTCTGGATATTTTCTAATAGCTTCGCTAATTGAGCAAAAAATTATACCTTTTTCAAAAAGAATTTTTTTAAGGGTTGTTCCTAACGAAACTGAATCCATTACGACATCGACTGCAACTACACCTGAAAGTATTTTTTGTTCATCAATAGAAATCCCAAGTTTGTTAAAAGTATCCATCAATTCTGGATCAACTTCCTCCAAGCTATTAAATATAGTTTTAGGTGCAGAATAATAACTAATCTCTTGAAAATTTTGCCTTTTATATTTTATATTACCCCATTTAGGCTCTGAAATTTTTTTCCAAATGGAAAAGGCATCTAACCTCCATTGTAGCATCCATTCTGGTTCTTTTTTTTTTTGAGAAATAGAATGGATAACCTTCTCATTTAGCCCTTTTGCAAACTTATCGCATTCAATATTTGTATAGAAACCGTATTTATATTCAGATTCGATAACTTCTTGAAGAAGTTTATCTCTTTTTCTCATTGAAGCATTTATGATAAAAAAAATAAAAGAAATTCAAAAAGAAGCGTCAGTTTTCCAAGCTGTAAAACTTCAAGATATAGAAGATTTTCGGATTAAGTACCTAGGTAAAAATGGGCTAATTCCAGCCCTATTTGGAGAATTAAAAAATATTTCAAAAACAGAAAAAAAAAGGGTTGGAGGTAGCATTAATTTGCTAAAAAGAATTGTATTGGATATAATCCAGAAGAATAAGAAAGAACTTTCAGAGGAAGAAAAAAAATCAGAGGAAATGGACTTCACCCTTCCAGGCTATTCTTGGGAACTAGGAGCTAGACATCCTATTTCTTTAGTGAAAAATAAAATTGTTAAAATTTTTGAAAGAATTGGCTTTATTTTAAGCCAAGGTCCAGAAATTGAAGATGATTGGCATAATTTTACTGCTTTAAATTTTCCTGAACTGCATCCTGCTAGAGAAATGCAAGATACTTTTTTTATTGAAAAAAATCCAGATATTTTATTGAGGACACATACTTCTTCTGTTCAAATTAGATTTATGAAAAATACTCCCCCTCCAATTAGGATTATTTCTTATGGAAGAGTTTATAGAAATGAAGTAATATCCTCTCATTCGCATTGCGTGTTCCATCAAATTGAAGGGTTATTTGTGGATAAAGGGGTTTCTTTCGCAGATCTAAAACAAACCATTCAATATTTGAAACATTCTATTTTTGGAAATTCAAAAATTAGAGAAAGACCTTCCTATTTTCCATTTACTACGCCTAGTGCAGAAATAGATATACAATTATCTAGTAACGGTCCTTGGTTAGAAGTTATGGGTTGCGGTTTGGTAAATCCAAAGGTTTTGAAAAATGTTGGAATAAACCCAGAAGTTTACTCTGGATTTGCTTTTGGTATAGGGATTGAACGTATTGCACTTTTGCTATATCAAATAAACGATATACGATTATATTTTGATAATGATATTCGATTTTTGACTCAATTTAGGAGCGAATAGTACGCTGTCTCAATGTTTCATATAAGATAATCCCACACGCAGTGGAAACGTTTAGTGAATTAACTCCATGCACAGGAATTTTTATTTTATCATCGCAAATAGTTATATATTTATTATGGATTCCATTTTTTTCACTACCCAGAAGGAAGGCTAATGGAACGGTAAGATTTTCTTCCCACAAAAGTCTTTTAGCTTTTTCAGTTGCTGCTAAAATTCTAATACCGGAATTTTTTAACAAAAAAATCGTCTTTTTTAGATCATTTTCTTTACAAATAGGTATTCTGAAAATGGCACCTGAAGAAGTTTTTATAGAGTCTGCTCCAATATAGGGAGTTTCTTTAGTGGAAATTATAACTGCATCTGTACCTACGCAGACAGCAGTTCGAAGTATTGCCCCAAAATTTAGTACATCAGTAATCCCATCTAGGATTAAGAGAAAAGGAGTTTTACCATTTTTAGAAAAAATAGGTAACAAATTTTCAATTCTATGAAAATTAATTGGAGAAATTAACGCTAGAACACCTTGATGATTTTTTCTAGTGAGTCTGTTTAGTTTATCTAAAGGAACCATTTGAAGAGGAATTTCATTGCTTTTTATCAAAAGCATAAGCTTTTGATGATTAAAACTTTTTTTCATTAATATCTTATAGATCCTTACACCTGATTGAATAGCCTCTATTAATGGATGGATACCGTATATAAAGTTCATAGTAAAAACTACCTTAGTATATAAAATAATTTTTAACCAGTTTTCCCCAGTAATTATCATAAAACATAGAGGTATATAAAATTTCAACCCTTAAATATGAAAGAAGTAACTTTTAGAGAAGCTATCTCGGAAGCTATGAGTGAAGAAATGAGAAGGGATCCAACCGTTTATTTAATGGGAGAAGAAGTAGCTGAATACAACGGAGCTTATAAAACTTCTAAAGGAATGCTGGAGGAGTTTGGCTCAGCAAGAGTAATAGATACCCCAATTTCAGAACTGGGATTTTCTGGTATCGGAATTGGTTCATCAATGAATGGATGCAGACCAATCATTGAATTTATGACATTTAATTTTTCTTTAATAGCGATTGATCAGATTATCAATAATGCTGCTAAGATTTATCAAATGAGTGGGGGGCAGTGGAATATTCCTATAGTTTTTAGAGGTCCCACTGCATCAGCTGGACAATTAGGTGCCACGCATTCTCAATCTTTTGAAAATTGGTATGCTAACTGCCCTGGATTAAAGGTGATTGTTCCCTCAAATCCTTATGATGCGAAAGGCCTTTTAAAGGCTGCTATTAGAGATGATGATCCTGTTATTTTTATGGAATCTGAACAAATGTATAGTGACACTATGTTCCTTCCAGATGAAGAATATCTTGTTCCTATTGGTCTAGCTAGTGTAAAAAAAAAAGGAGATGACGTAACGCTAGTTTCATTTGGAAAAATTTTAAAAGTAGCTTTTAAAGCTATTGAAAAATTATCTGAAGATAATGTTGAAGTTGAGTTAATTGATCTCAGAACGGTCCGTCCCTTAGACTATGAAACAATATTATCTTCTGTGAAGAAAACCAATAGACTAGTTATACTTGAAGAATCATGGCCATTAGCTTCTATTTCTGCTGAAATCTCCTATATTTTGCAACAAAAAGCTAGTCTTTATGCTCCGATAAAAAGGATAACATTACCAGATGTTCCAGCTATTTATTCATCTGCTTTGATGGAATATTGGTTCCCAGCTCTAGAAGAAGTAGTCTCTACCGTAAAAGAGGTTTTAAAATAACAAACTTTTGAAGATATTTTTTTATTATGTTTCCTTTCTTCTCTTTTTTTTTAGAGCTTCTCCGCCTAAATCAAATAATTTTGATCCATCTAAGGGCATCTTAGATAATATAAAAGATTCTCATGAATGGCATCTTTTTGTAAAAGAAAAGATAATTTATCTTCCGATAATTTTATGGTATAGAGGGTTTCGTATTTTTCTTTCGTCATGATTTAATCATGGAAATAAATTCATAGAAGGCAATCATTGCTACTACAGATTCTTTAAAGAAAGAATCTACAAAACTAATTATTACAGCTGCTTAGTTTTCTATTTACCCAAAACCCACATTGAAATATTGGCAATCTTTTATTTTTACAGCTTTATCTTCTTTGTGGAATGACTCTTGTGGAACATCATCAGCTAGAAGAGTATAATCGCTACAGAAGCTTCTGTCAGGCATTTATGATCTCTTAGATATGTTCTTAAATAGCAATTTATGTTATGGATTTGTTCCGTTGGTTTAATTATTTGGCAAAAAATTATTTTTATTATTTTATTAGTTTTACTAAGGAGATTTGCTTGGAGTATCTTATAGAAATTATTGAAAAACGCGAAAAAAAATATTCTCTGACTTAGAGAGACAAGCTCTTAAAAAAGAGAAAATTTTAAGAGAAGCTTGCATAGAACGAGATTTTCTTTTAAAAGAGGCTCTCTCCATAAAAGATAGAGTTAGAGGAAAAATCCCAAATTGAAAGGATGCTTGAACAAGCTATATAGGTTATAAAAACCGATAAATCTGTTGCTAGAGTTTTCGTCCTTGAAAAAGTTTGTTGTGGAGAGTTGTGTAGAAGAAGATTATGTCTGTGTGTAGGTCCTTCACGATAAGCCTGTCAAAGAGCAATCGATATTATAGTCCTAATAGTATGATAGGAGGAGATACAGCCTAGCAATTGACATTATCCTTAATAAAAAAAGACTTTATGAAAGTGGTAATCCCATATATTGTACATAAGTCAAAAAGGTACTGGTAAAAACTCTTATAGATCATGGGGGGGATGGACAAATTTTTCTTGAGTCAGATTTGTTCAATGCTGTACAGCAATTAATGAAGGAACTAGGGAGAAGCTCAGATTGCATCGATGAAAAAACTATCTGGAACATTTAAATTGGATGAGGGATTTTCCAAATTTAGTTCTGATTTAGATACCACAACTTTATCAATAATTCATAAAGGTCGTTGGAATGTATAAATCAAGCAATTAATTCACTAGATAAAATATCTGATCAAATAGCACTTGTATATGCGAGTACAAAAAATCATTATTCGTTGTATTTTCCTATAATAAAGGATTATTTGGAACTTTTAACACTTCCATCTTCTGGATGAAGGAAAATTTTTTAAAGACAAAATCTTCCAAATAAATTCATATAATGATATAGGAAAAAAAGGAATATATTTTAAAAAAAAATATAAAATATTAAACGAAAATAAAATTTAGAAAATATCTCTTCTGTAAAAGAAACTTACGCAAAAGTTTTTTAACATGGATTTTTTATCAATATATTTAGTGTATAATACACCAAAAAGTCTGAAATATCACATTATAAAGCAATGCTACTTTATCATCTGGAGCAGATATTAACTTTCTTTTTGAACCTTCAAAAGAAAGAATTTTTGATTATATTATATCAATGATATTAAGAATAAATTTTATCAAAGCTTTTTTGGAATCAACTGTATAGGAAAATACAGCTTGAATGACATCCATGAATATAGCAACTGAAAATGCCTCATATTTAAAATATGAGCTAACATTGAGATATAACAAAATAAGACAAGAAGCTATTACCAAAGATATTTTATAACTTATTGGAGTAACAAAAAAAATGATGAGAGTTCTAACTGGGATCCAAAGTACTGGAACCCCACATATCGGTAATTTACTTGGAGCTATTTTACCAACCATTAAAATGACCAAGATTTATTCAAATCCTTCTTTTATACTGATCGCTGATTTACACAGTTTAACGAATATTAAAGATTCAGAAATTATAAAAGAGAATACTTATCGAGTTTTATCAGCTTTTTTAGCCTTTGGTTTACCCTTGGATAAAGTAGTCTGTTACAAACAATCTGATGTGCCAGAGGTAACTGAGTTAGCTTGGTATTTGAGTTGTTTTTTTTCTTATAAACGTCTGACTTTATCTCATTCTTTTAAAGAAAAGTATAACCAAGATATAAGCGTAGGACTTTTCTCTTATCCCCTATTGATGGCTTCTGACATTTTACTTTTTAATGCTAAAATAGTTACCGTAGGAAAAGATCAGTTGCAACATTTAGAGATTACTCGTAATATCGCTGATCGTTTCAATAGAAAAATGGGAAAAATTTTTGTCCTACCTGAGGCTAAGATACAAGAAGAAGCGAAATCTGTGCCTGGTACAGATGGATATAAAATGAGTAAATCCCTAGGTAATGCTATTGATATCTTTTGCTCTAAAGAGGATTTAAAAAATCAGATTATGAGTATACAAACTGATAGTAAATCTTTAAAAGATCCTAAGGATCCTGATGTTGACAGGATTTTTTCTATTTATAAATTGCTCGCTTCTAAAGAAGAAGTGGAGGAAATGAGAGAACGTTATTTAAATGGTGGGTATGGATATAGTCAAGCAAAGAAAGTCTTGTATGAACTTATTTTAAATAGATTTTCTTTTGAACGAAAAAAGTTTCATATTTTTCTAAAAAAAATAAATTATCTAGATGATATTCTCCACTTTGGAGCTAAAAAAGCTAGAAAAATTGCCATTAATACGATATGCAAAGTTCGTAAAGCTTTACTTTAGTTTATTAAAGAACATGGATAGAGAAAGAATGATAAAATTTTTAAAGGAAATTTATATATCCCGGGTAGTAGATTAATATTGTAGATAATCAATCTCTTATTGATATTTTTTTTTAGGAGATTGTGCTTGCTTAGAAAGCGCAAAAAAAAAACTTTAATATGATATTCCTAAAGCAAGGAACACAAAAATAAAAATTAATACAGTAATTACTCATCAGAGTCTGGAGTAAAAGTATATAATACTTCTGAGTAAATATTCCATAACTTATCTAAAATGGGTGTGACGTTTATAGGCCTTCTATTCCTATAATGTTTAATTAGGAAAATGTTTTCTATCTTTAGATAAGGAAAAGAAAAAATAAAACCTTATGAAAATTATGGAGTAAAGATGTTATCTTTAGGTTTTTTGCTCATATTAGCAGTTTTATGACGTGCTATTAAAGCATTGAAAGAGATTCTTATTGGGGTTTTAGTTGTATGGGGGCTAAAGGAGCTATACTTGGAATAGGATAAAATATGGCTTTTTTAAAAATAAAAGAAAAAATATTTTACATTTGGAAAAAATGGGCTAAAAAACTTTCTATTGAACTTGTCTCTCTTCATGCCAATAAAGTTTAAAAAAAAATTTTTAAAAATATTTTACTAGGCTAAAAAGCAATAAATTTATTTTTTTCTTTCTAAAAAGAGATCTTTTTGCAACCTTTCACACAATTCGTACATTTGAGTAAATGAAAGAAAATTAGAACACTTTATTCTTCAAACAAACAGTTTTGTTAAACACCAGTTTACCCTTTGAGCTATCAGGATCAACACAAAAATAACCTAAGCGTTGGAATTGGTATTTATCCCCCTCTTTAGCCAACATTAAAGAGGGTTCAGCGTAACCATGTACAATTTTTAGAGAATTTGGATTTAAAAAATCCATAAAGTCTCTTCCCTTATTTCCTTCTGGATTTTCTTCTAAAAAAAGATTATTATATAAACGTACTTCTATTTCAAAAGAATGCTTTATAGAGACCCAATGCAAAGTTCCTTTAATATTTCTATTCTTTTTTATTACACTACCTGATTTCCTATTAGGATCATACAAACAGTGGACTCTTACAATTTTTCCATTAATATCTTTAACGGCTTTAACTGCTTTTATAATATAGGCATTTTTTAGCCTAACTTCTTGATCTAGAGTTAAACGAAAAAATCTTTTCGAAGCATTTTCCATAAAGTCATCTCTTTCTATAAATAAAAACTTTGAAAAAGGAATTTTTTCTGTCTGATTTATTTCCCCAGAAACCCATTCCACATAATTATCTGGTAAATTATCTATTACCAACTCAATAGGATCTAGAACCACCATAACTCTAGGCGTGATTTCGTTCAAATGTTCACGAATAAAAAATTCGAGTAAAGATAGGTTAATTAAGTTATCCCGTTTTGCCACCCCTATTCTATTACAAAAATCTCTTATAGATTTAGCTGTATATCCTCTTCTTCTTAAACCTCTTAAAGTTGGCATCCTAGGATCATCCCATCCACTGACTACCCCTTCTTCCACTATACGATGAAGCTTTCTTTTACTCAAAAGAGTATAACTTAGGTTAAGTCTAGAAAATTCTATTTGCGTAGGACGGATTTGGTCTTCTTTTTTAGGGATCTGATCCAGATACCAATCATATAGTGGCCTGTGATTTTCAAATTCAAGAGAACATAAAGAATGGGATATTTTTTCGATATAGTCTGATTGACCATGTGCCCAATCATAAGTTGGATAAATGCACCACTTATTTTTAGCATGGTGATGTTCTTTTTTAATAATTCGATACATGATTGGGTCACGCAAATTCATGTTAGAAGAACTCATGTCTATCTTTGCTCTAAGTACATAACTTCCTTCTTCAAATTCCCCTGATTTCATCCTTTTAAATAAATTTAGGTTTTCTTCTATAGAACGAGACCTAAAAGGACTTGAAATTCCAACTTCAAAAGGCGTCTTTCTATTATAGTTAATAATATCTTTTGTTTGTTCCTCCACGTACGCCTTGCCAAATTTTATAAGAGATTTACTCCATTTGTATAAATCTTCGAAATAATCGGAAGCGTAACATTCCTTATACCATTTAAAACCTAGCCATTGGATGTCTTTTTTAATTTCTTCTACATAATAATTTTTCTCTTTTGTTGGATTGGTGTCATCAAACCTCAAATTTACGGGTACTCTATATTTTTCCCCAAATCCGAAATTTAAACAAATCGCCTTAGCGTGGCCTATATGAAGGTAACCGTTAGGTTCTGGAGGAAAACGAAAGTGAAGCTTTTCTTTAGGGAACCCCTTTCTTAAATCTTCTTCTAGAATTTTTTCAATGAAGTTTTTTTCATTCATTTTATATCATTTATAATTAAAAAATATTAGGTTTATATAAAAACTATGAGGGAATACATACGTAATTTTTGCATAATTGCACATATAGATCACGGAAAAAGTACTCTGGCTGATCGTTTGCTTGAGTTTACTAAAACCGTTTCTGATAAAGAAAAAAAAGATCAACTTCTTGATGACATGGAACTAGAGAGAGAGAGAGGAATTACTATAAAAAGTCACGCTATACAAATGACATATACTTATAGAGGTAAAACTTACATTCTCAATTTGATTGATACACCTGGACACTCAGATTTTTCCTCTGAGGTATCTCGCTCTATTTCTTCCTGCGAAGGAGCTATACTTGTTGTAGATGCTTCTCAAAGTATACAAGCTCAAACGATTTCTAACCTATACTTAGCTTTGGAGAATAATTTAACCATTATTCCAGTTTTGAATAAGATTGATCTTCCTGTATCTAGAACTTATGAAGTAATCGATGATGTTGTTGAATTGACTTCTTGTCATCCTAAAGAAATTATATTAGCTAGTGCTAAAAAAGGACTGGGAATTGAAGAAATTCTTCAAGCCATAATGACACGAATTCCTCCACCTAATGGACTTCCATTAGAGCCGCTCCAGGCGTTTATATTTGATTCAAATTATAATCCTTTCAAAGGTGTAGAAATTTATTTTCGCATTATACATGGCTTTATGGTAAAAGGCCAAAAACTAAAGTTTTTAGCCTCTGGCCAAACATATTCTGCTAATGAGATTGGGATCCTTAAATTGAAAAAAATTTCCAGAGAGTGTATTCAAACAGGTGATGTAGGATATGTGATATCTGGAATTAAAGAAGCTAAAGATGTAAAAGTTGGGGATACCTTTACTTCTTCAGAAAACCCAGCTATTTTTCCTTTAAAAAAATTTGTAGAATCTAAACCAATGCTTTTTGCAGGCATTTATCCCCTACATAATAAGGATTATGAAGAGTTGAGAACTTCTATGGAAAAATTACGTTTAAATGATGCTTCTTTAAGTTTCGTTTCTGAAACTTCAACTGTTTTAGGGTTTGGGTTTCGATGTGGATTACTTGGAAGGCTTCACATGGAAATAGTTAAAGAAAGGCTTGAAAAAGAATATAATATGACCGTAATTATTTCCATTCCGAATGTTTCTTATCATGTATTTTTAAAAAAAAAAACTAAAAAAGCTATAATAGTTAAAAATCCATCAGATTTTCCTGATTTAAGTAAATTGGATCGTGTAGAGGAGCCTTATATCCGTGCTGAAATTATTACGATGTACGATTATGTAGGATCCATAATATCCTTGTGCTTGGAAAAAAGAGGTGTGATAAAAAATCAATTGCATATTACTTTGCATCGTGTTAAATTGGTTTTTGAAATGCCTTTATCTGAAGTAGTTTTTGATTTTTATGATCGTTTAAAACAACTTTCTAAAGGGTATGCTTCTTTCGATTATACTCTTTTAGAGTATAGACCTTCCAATTTGGTCAAAATAGATATTCTGATAAATCACCAAGTAGTTGATTCGCTTTCCTTCTTGTCTCATCGAAGTATTTCATTTAAAATGGGAAAAAAAATATGTGAAAAATTACGGGAACTCATTCCACGCCATCAATTCGATATTCCTATTCAAGCAACTCTTGGAAGTAAAACTCTTGCTAGAGAAACGATAAAATCTTTTCGAAAAGATGTAACAGCTAAATGCTATGGGGGAGATTTCTCTAGAAAGAGAAAGTTACTTGAGCAGCAAAAACTAGGAAAAAATAAAATGCGAAATATTGGTAAAATAGAGATTCCACAGTCAGCTTTCATAGAAATTTTTAAATTTTCATAGAAAAATAAATTTTCTCTTCTTAGATTTTTAAAAGAATGTAACGTGTATGCCATAGTAGATATTGGAGGATTTCAATGTAAAGTTTTTAATGGAAAATTATCATTCGTTCCTCTTCTAGATTCTGAAATTAATTCAGAAGTATTTTTTGATCTCGTTTATCTAATAAACAAAGAAGTAGGAACCCCTATAATAGGGTACCCTTTTATACAAGGATCTTTTGTACAAGTAAAAGTACTGAAACATATAAAAGGGGATAAAATACTTATTTTCAAAAAAAAAAGAAGAAAAGGATTTAAAGTTAAACGTGGATATAGAAAAAAAAATACACTAATTAAAGTGATTTCTATTCTTTTGGTAAAATAATATTTTATGGCTCATAAAAAGGGTGTCGGTAGTTCTAGAAATGGAAGAGATTCGAAAAGTAAGCGATTAGGGGTTAAAATTTTTGGGGGTCAGTTAGCTAAAGTAGGAAATATAATAGTACGACAACGAGGGACAAAATATTTATCTGGTAGATGGGTAGGGGTTGGAAGAGATCACACTTTATATGCAAAAGCAGAAGGAAAGGTTTTTTTCAGAAAGAAAGCGAATATTTCTTTCGTTTCTATAGAAACAATATGATCTGGACTGGGTAGCTCAGATAGGACAGAGCTGCAGTTTCCTAAACTGTAGGCCGCAGGTTCGAATCCTGCCCTGGTTGCCTACATACATAAAAAAAATATAAATATGCTGCCTATTCAGTATAGATACAAAAGGAGGAAATTGTATATAGAAAATTACGGATGTCAAATGAATTTTTCTGATAGCGAAATAGTAACTTCGTTCTTAAAAGAAGATGGATTTGAACCAACTAATAATTTTGAAGAAGCGGATTTATTATTTATAAATACTTGTTCAATACGAGAAAAAGCTGAAAAAAACGTAAAAAATCGTTTAAAAATATTTAATATTTTAAAAAAAAAAAAACCGAAGCTTATAATAGGAATGCTTGGCTGCATGGCCGAACGTTTAAAGTTCAAACTCTTAGAAGAAGAAAAACTCGTTGATTTAATCGTAGGGCCTGACTCTTATAGAAACATTCCTCACTTAATTAAGTTAGTTGAATCTAAAAATGCTGGGAATGTTTCTATTTCTTCTTATAAAGAAGAGACATATGCAGATATTAAACCAGTTAGGGAAAATGGAGTTACTGCTTTCATAAGTATTACGCGTGGTTGTGATAATATGTGTAGTTTTTGCATAGTTCCTTTTACTCGAGGAAGAGAGAGAAGTAGAGATCCTAAAAGTATTATAGAAGAATGCGAAGAATTATGGAAAAAATCTTACCAAGAAATTACTCTTCTAGGGCAAAATGTGGATTCTTATATTTGGTACGGAGGTGGGGTAAAAAAAGATTTTCATAAAGCTTCAAATTTAAAAAAATATAAATCTATAAATTTTGCTAAACTCCTTGAGTTTATCGCTAAAGCTGTTCCATCCATGCGTATCCGTTTTTCTACATCCAATCCTTGTGATATGTCGGAAGAAGTTTTGGAAACCATTTCTCGGAATACGAATATTTGCCAGCACATACATTTACCAGTCCAATCTGGAAGCACTAGAGTACTTCAACGAATGAATCGCAAATACACTCGCATTGAATACCTTTCTTTAATTAGAAGGATTAGAACAATCCTTCCTGATTGTTCGATCTCTCAGGATATAATTACAGGTTTTTGTGGAGAAAGGGACCAAGATCATATTGATACATTGAGTTTAATGGAATTCGTTAAGTATGACTTTGGCTATATGTTCGCCTATTCATCTCGTCCTGGAACCTTTGCTGAAAAAAACCTTAAAGATGATGTTCCTGAAAAAATTAAAAAACGTAGACTTTCTGAAATTATAGATTTACAACGAAAACATTCTTATGAACGAATACAGAGACATGTTGGAAAGGTACAGGAAGTTTTAATTGAGGGTGAATCAAAGAAAAGTAAATATCATTGGTATGGAAGAAACTCTCAAAACGCAGTTGTAGTTTTTCCAAAAGATAATTCTCATTTAGGAGACTTGGTTAAAGTAAAAATTAATGATTGTACGGCTGCTACATTAATAGGGGAAGTTTTAAACCATTAGTATATATGGTAACGATTTTTTGCTAAACGAATATAAATTGATTTAATCTAAGGTAATATGGGAATTCTTGAAAAGAGAAAACATTTTATGTTTCTTTATGTATTTTTGGCGGTAATTCTTATTTTTACTTGTTTACTACTTACCGTAGTGATAACAATACAAAATCCTAAAAGAGATTCTCTTTCTTATTCTTCTTTAGGAGATAAAAGCATTCAAATATTCGGGGTTCAACGTGTTATAAATTTTTGGGAAAAGCTTACTTGTATTTTAGCGATTTTAATTTTTATTTTTATTTATTTTTTTAATAAAATTTTAAAAAACAGATAGTATAAAATAATTTATATGGAAGAGTTAAAAATTAAACCTTTAGCAGATCGCGTAATTGTGGAACCTGCGCCAGTAGAAAGTAAAACCGCTTCAGGGCTTATTATTCCTGATACAGCAAAGGAGAAACCTCAAGAAGGGGTAGTTGTAGCTGTAGGACCTGGAAAAAGAAATGAATCTATGACAGTAAAGGAGGGTAATAAAGTATTGTATGGAAAATATTCAGGCACTGAATTGAGAATATACGGGAAAGATTACCTGATTATGCGTGAATCGGACATTTTTGCAATTATTTAAATTAAATTCTTGTGGCTAAAGATATAAAATTTGATGTAGGGGCCAGAGACAGATTGAAAACAGGTGTAGATATCCTAGCTAATGCTGTAAAAGTAACTTTAGGTCCGAAAGGAAGAAATGTAGTTTTCCAAAAATCTTTTGGAAGTCCTCACGTAACGAAAGATGGGGTTACTGTTGCAAAAGAAATTGAATTAGAAGATGCCATTGAAAACTTAGGGGCGCAGATGGTTAAAGAGGTTGCATCAAAAACCAACGATGTGGCTGGGGATGGAACTACGACAGCTACGGTATTAGCACAAGCTCTCATACGAGAGGGTTTAAAAAATGTTGCAGCTGGTGCAAATCCTATGGATTTGAAAAGAGGTATCGATAAAGCTGTGGAGGTAGTGGTAGAAAATCTAAAAAGTCAATCCCAAAAAGTAGGTGAAAAAGGAGAAAAAATTAAACAAGTAGCTTCTATATCTGCTAATAATGATGAAGAAATAGGTTCTTTAATAGCTAATGCTTTCGAAAAGGTAAAAAAAGAAGGGGTAATTACTGTAGAAGAGGCAAAAAGCATGGAAACCACTGTAGATGTTGTTGAAGGTATGCAATTTGACCGAGGATATCAATCTCCATATTTTGTTACTAATTCAGAAAAAATGGTGACTGAGCTAGATAATCCATACATACTTATCTACGATAAAAAGATATCTTCAATGAAAGATCTTATGCCGATATTAGAATCGGTAGCTCAATCTGGAAAACCTTTTTTAATCATTTCTGAAGAAGTTGAAGGGGAAGCTTTAGCCACTTTGGTTGTTAATAAGCTTAGAGGGATTTTAAAAGTAGCTGCTGTTAAAGCTCCAGGTTTTGGAGATCGTAGGGAAGCAATGCTTGAAGATCTTGCGATCCTCACTAGAGGAATACTGGTTTCTGAAAAAACTGGGCAAAAGCTTGAAGATGTGAAAATAGATATGCTAGGACGTGCAGAAAGAGTTACCATAGACAAAGACAATACAACTATTGTCAATGGATATGGAAATAAAGAAAGTATAAAAGGAAGGATTAATGAAATAAAAACTCAGATAGAGAATACCACTTCTGATTATGATAAAGAAAAACTTCAAGAACGTTTAGCTAAATTAGCAGGGGGGGTAGCCGTTCTTTACGTTGGAGCAGCTTCTGAAGTAGAAATGAAAGAGAAGAAAGATAGAGTAAATGATGCACTAAATGCTACTCGTGCAGCTGTAGAGGAAGGAATTGTAGCTGGAGGGGGGGTAGCTTTAGTAAGAGCTGTAAAAGCTCTTCAAAATATCCAAACTGATAATGTAGATCAAAATACAGGAGTTAAAATAGTTAAACGAGCTTTAGAAGAACCTTTACGTCAAATTGTTGCGAATGCTGGAGAAGAAGGATCAGTAGTAGTAGCAAAAGTGGCAGAGGGAATAGACGATTTTGGATATGATGCTAAGTCAGGTCAATATAAAAATATGATTAAGGCTGGAATAATCGATCCTACAAAGGTAACCCGCGTAGCATTGGAAAATGCTTCTTCAGTAGGTTCCATGCTTTTAACTACTGAATGTGTAGTTACAGAAATTAAAAAAGATGAACCTGCTACGCCACCTGGCGTAGGAATGGGAGGTGGAATGATTTAATATTATAACTTTTTAGCAAACTGCCAAGAATATTATCTATTATTGGGTATAATGTGAGACTATTATTCTTTTTAATTCCTTATTAAATTCAATAATTTTAAATTTATCATTTTTTTTAATTTTTTTTTCTAAAAAACGAGCTGGAGCAAAAGCTTCTACCAAAAATTTTTTTTGACTTCCTAATAGGATTGTTACTCCTTTATCAAAAACCTCTATCGGTACTCCGAAATGGAGACTATCCAAGACATATATTTTTTCATATAGATCCCATGTATTCTCCATAAGCTGTTTATGTCCTAAATTTATACGTCTATTATTAACATCTAAATTTAAGATAACCACCTCCATTTTATCTCCTTTTTTGCAAAATCCTGAAGGATGTTTTATCTTTTTGTACCAAGTAAGATCTTTAGACGATACGACCCCACTAATCCCTTTTTCCAATTCTACAAAAACCCCAAAATTAGCAAAACTGTGAATAATTCCAGTATGTTTTGAATTTATGGGATATTTATCGTAAATATTCATCCAAGGATCTGGAGTTATCCTTTTTATACTCAAATATATTTTTTTTTCTTTACGGTCTATTCCTGTAATTATAGCATCTACTTTATCCCCTATTTTTAGAAAATCTTGTGCAGAAAGAAGATGGAAATCCCAAGATATTTCACTCGTATGGATCAATCCTTCAATTCCAGGAAAAATTTCTACCAAAGCCCCATAATCAGACAGTAAAGTTACTACGCCCTTTACTTTATATCCAACCCCAATGTTAGGATCCAAGGCATCCCACGGATGGGGAAGTAGCTGTTTTAATCCAAGTTGAATTCTATTATTGGTATAATCGACATTTAGTACAACACATTTAACCTTTTGACCAATCTCTACTAACTCTGAAGGATGATCAATTCGATTCCATTTCATATCAGTAATATGAATCAAAGCATCTATTCCTCCTATTTTAGCAAAAACCCCGTAATTAGTAATATTTTTTACCGTACCTTCAACTACTTGCCCTTTTTCCATACAAGCGATTATCTCTTTTTTATGTTCTTCAATATCTCGCTCCATTAATATTTTATGAGAAACAACAATATTTTTCGTTTTTTTATTGATTTTGACTACTTTTACAGCAATAGGTTTTCCAACGAATTGGTCAAAATCTCGTATGGGCTTCACATTTATATGTGAACCAGGTAAAAAACATTCAATTTCTAGAGCTTTTACTAGCAATCCCCCTTTAGTTCTAGCTAATACTATTCCTAAAAGGATTTCATCTTTTTCATAACTAAAGTTAATACGTTCCCAATTTTTAAGAATTTTTGCTTTTTTATGGGAGAATATGCATTGACCTTTATAATCCATCTTCTCAATCATTACATCTACAATGCTCCCAATTTTTAGCTCTTGTTTTTTTTTAAATTCTCTTAAGGGAATCACCCCTTCAGATTTAAAACCAATATCCACTATTGCTTCTCTATTGGAAAGATGGGATATAACTCCTTTATATATTTTACATTCTTGAATATCTGGGATAGTTTCCGTATAGATTTTTTTTAAATTTACCTCTACACCTGTTATTTTTTTATTGTTTTTCATGGTTATTATTTTTATAAATTTTTAAAAAAACTAAAATAAGTATCTCCGTATTTCTTAGTCCCCCTATAATAGGGGAGACTCATAACAAAATAATTTTTCTTAGCTGAATGTTCCAAAATAATTAAACCATTTGTTTTAATACACCCATTTTTTTTCAAAACTAATTGAAACAATAACTCCAAATTACTATTCTCTATATGGTAAGGAGGATCAGCAAAAATTATATCGAAAGTAGGAATATTTTTATTAAAAAAATGAAAAGCGTTTTCACAAAATATTTGCATTTTCTTGGAAATTTTAAACTTCTTAGAAGTTTCCTTTATATACTTTGTGCAAAGGCAATTTACGTCAACGCAATAAACCATCAAAGCTCCTCGAGAAATAAATTCAAAACTAATACTTCCTGTTCCGCTGAATATATCTAGAACAAGAAGATTATTTTCTAAATAATTAGATAATACGTTGAATAAAGATTCTTTAGCTTTATCCATAGTCGGTCTAACGTAAATATTTTTAGGGGGATAAAATTTTCTACCTTTTAATTTTCCTGAAATAATTCGCATATTACGTTTCAATAGTAGCCACTGCAGCAATTTTATCCTTTTTAAGATTGATCAATCGGACTCCTTGCGTATTTCTCCCCATAACACGCATCACTGATACAGGTATGCGAAGGGTAATACCAGATTTATTAATAATCATTAAATCATTTTTATCAGTTACATTCTTAACAGCTATTAATTTTCCAGTTTTTTCAGTTATATTGATTGTTTTTATTCCCTTTCCAATTCTATCAGTTCTGCGATAAGTTCCTAAATTAGAACGTTTTCCATATCCATTTTCTGAAACTACCAATATATTTTCTTTTTCCTTCGGTTTAACGCAAACCACCCCAATAACAGAATCTTTATCATCGGCTAATGATATACTTTTAACTCCGTAAGAAGTTCTCCCCATTAAACGAATTTTTTTTTCAGAAAATCTAATAGATTTTCCACTTTTTTTTGCTATAAAAATGTCACTGTTTCCAGTTGTAAGTTTTGCTTCTATTAGAGAATCACCAGGTCGAATTATTGTTGCCTGTATTCCTCTTTTTCTAGGATGAGAATAGCTTTTAAGTGGGGTTCTTTTTACGATTCCTTTTTCTGTTACTAGAATTACGTAATGACTATTGATATAGTCAAAGTTCTTTAGATTTCCACTTAAAATATAAGCTTTAACTTGATCATCACTATCAAGTTCGATAAAATTTTGTATAGCTCTCCCCTTAGACGTTTTTGCACTTTCGGGTATATCAATCACCCTAAGCCAAAAACATTTTCCTTTTTTCGTAAATAAAAGCATATATGGCATATTTTGAGCTACGAGTAAGTGTTCCATAAAGTCCTTTTCATGAACACCAGCTCCAATATTTCCAATTACGCCTCTAGATTGACGTTTATACGCCGATAAAGTAGTGCGTTTTATATATCCTTTATGAGATAAAGTAAATACTCCAGTGATATCATCCACAAATTCCTCAGCGTTTCCTGAATAATCAATTTCAGTTCTCCGTTTATCGCTATATTTTTCTTTGATTTCTATTAGTTCACTTTTTATAAGTTGCAATCGCAGCATTTCCTTATTTAGGATATTGTTAAGTTTTTTTATAATTTTCTTCACCTCTTCATATTCTGATCTAATTTTGTTCCTTTCAAGGCTAGTAAAGCGATGCAAACGCATTTCCAGAATAGATCGTACTTGAATTTCTGAAAAATTGAATTCTTTTGTAAGTGCTTTTATAGCATCCTTTGGGTTTTTTGAATTACTCACCAGCTGAAAAACTAGATCAAAGCTATCTAAAGCAGTAATAAATCCTTTAAGGATATGAAGACGTTCTTTAGCATTACGTAGATCATGCCTGGAACGTCTCATAATAACATTATTTCTATGATCTACAAAATATTGAATAATCTCTTTAAGATTTAACTGAACAGGTTTTCCTTTAACTAAAGCAATATTGTTAACACTAAACGAAGTCTGAAGATCAGTGTATTTATAAAGTTTATTCAAAATTATTTGAGGTTCAGTCCCTTGCTTTAGCAAATATACAATACGCATTCCACGCCTATCTGATTCATCCCTAATCTGCGACAAGTTTTCTATTTTACCTTCTTTTACAAGATTTTTAGTTTTTTCTATCATGTCCTCCTTGTTCACTTGATATGGTATTTCGTCTACAATAAGGCATTTACGTCCTTGAATATCTTCAAAATGCACCCGAGCTCTTAGTAAAATACGACCTTTTCCTACGTGAAAAGCTTCTTTAACTCCTTGAGATCCATAAATAACCCCCCCTGTAGGGAAATCTGGCGCTTTAATATAATTAATTAATTCGTCAATACTAATATTTTTGTTATCAATGTATGCGCAAATAGCTTCAATGGATTCTTTCAAATTATGAGGTGCCATATTTGTAGCCATTCCAACTGCTATTCCAGAGGCTCCGTTAATAAGGAGATTCGGAATACGAGTAGGAAGGACGGTAGGCTCTTCCATTGAATCATCAAAGTTTAGTTGCATATCCACCGTTTCCTTTTCAATATCAACAAGCATATCTTCTGAAAAATTACTTAATCGAATTTCTGTATACCTCATTGCAGCTGGAGGATCGTTATCTAATGATCCGAAATTTCCTTGACCATCAATTAACGTATGGCGTAAAGACCAATATTGCGCCATACGAACAATAGCATCATAAACAGAACTATCACCATGTGGATGAAATTTCCCTAATACTTCCCCAACTATCCTAGCAGATTTTTTATATGCACTATTAGAGAGAACATTAAGTTTATACATTCCATAAAGCACACGTCTATGCACAGGCTTAAGCCCATCCCTTACGTCTGGTAGAGCTCTTGAAATAATTACTGACATCGAATAATCGATGTATGAAGATTTCATTTCATTTACTATATCAATAGGAATTACTCTACTCTTCAGATTCATTTTTAATCATATTTTACTAAACTTTTTAGTTGTTCCAAACTTTCTTGAATGATTACATCGCCTACTTTTTTATCGTAGTAACAATCTCCTATAGTTCTAAGAAGGGAAAAGCAAATTTTTCCTATCTCATTTTTTTTATCATTTAGCATTAAACTCCGAAGAGTTTCTGCGGTTTTTTGGTCAATTTCCTTTACTGGATAAGTATTCGAAAGATTTTTACTGATTTCATCATATTGTTTTTCTGTAAGGCAATTTATTTTCCAAGAAATCCAAGATTCGCAAATCATTCCAAAAGCAATTGCTTCTCCATGTGAAACAGGAGAATACCGATCAAGAAAAAAAGCTTCTAAAGCGTGGCCTATAGTGTGCCCAAAATTAAGAATTTTTCTTGATCCAAATTTCTCTTTTGGATCAATACGAACCATTCTGGTTTTTATAAGAATGGATCTTTCAATAAAAGATCTCCCAATTAAATTATTGGATAAAATATTTACTTCTTTCCAAAAAGAATAATCTGCAACTAGTCCATATTTAAAGATTTCTGCCATTCCTGATTTTAACTCCCTTTTTCCTAAAGTTTTTAGATAATTAAGATCAATTAAAACTAATTCCGCTTCTTTGAAAATACCAATTTCATTTTTTACTCCGTTAAAATCAATCCCAGTTTTGCCTCCTATAGAAGCATCTACCATAGAAAGAAGGGTTGTTGGAACATTTAAAAAACTTATTCCTCTTTTGAAAACTGAAGCTGAAAACCCCCCCATATCAGTAATAACACCACCACCAAGATTAATAAGAAGACTCTTTCTATCGGCATTTTGTTTTTCAAATTCTTTCCAAATTTTTATACAATTCTGTATATTTTTTTCTTTTTCGCCAGTAGGTACCTCTACAATTTTAGCTGTTCTTAAAAATGTTACGCGATTATACAAATATGGAAGACAATATTCTCTTGTATTTGAATCAACCAAAATAAAAATATTCGATAGATCCCTTTTATGGGAAAAAATATGCAATTGTTTGTATGCCTCTTCCCCAAAAAACACAGATGAGGGGAGTATAGAGATATTTTTCACGTTTGTTATGGCTTTATACTATATTTTTTCATTTAAATATGAAATGTAAGTAACAGAGAAAATTCTTTTTATTTTTGTTTAATAAATATTTGCATATTCATATTACGTTTTTTATGGGGGTAAATATATTGGTAAATTGTATGGTTAAAGATTCTAATGGTAGACAGATAGAGAAACTTCTAATGTTATTTGGGCAATCGTGCACTAATAGATGGTTTTGATTCTTACAAAATAGAAAAGGTATTAGTGGATTCTTTCAATCGTGTATTCCTCAGCCTGCTATCCTTGGTATAAGGTAAAGAAATGCATCCTAAAGATATGGAAGCTGTTTACTAAATTTAGTGTCACTCTATGAAGTTGGAAGGAATAGAATGATAACTTTAACAAGTTGGATCATTCATAGAAGTCTTATTATTAATAGCGGAGAGAAAGGGATTCGAACCCTTGACACATAAAGTGAACATACTTTCCAAGCATGCGCCTTTAACCCCTCGGCCACCTCTCCTTCTTTAAAATTCTGCGTTTCCAGGTGTTCTGGGATAGGGAACGACGTCACGAATATTCCTCATTCCTGTAACAAATTGAGTAAATCTGTCAAATCCCATACCGAACCCTGAATGTGGGGCTGATCCAAAACGCCTCGTATCCAGATACCACCATAAATTTTTTTTATTAATTCCACAATCTCCCATACGCTGTGCTAAGATTTCATAACGATCTTCTCTTTGAGAACCCCCTATTATTTCTCCAATAATGGGAAATAAAATATCCATAGCACTAACAGTTCTTTCATCATCATTCAACCGCATATAAAAAGGTTTAACTATTTTTGGATAGTTAAATAAGATTAATGGGGATTTAAAATACTTATCGGTTAAATACCTTTCATGTTCTGAAAGTAAATCCATGCCCCATTGAATGGGGCATGTAAATTTTCTATTGCTTTTTTTAAGTATTTTTATAGCTTCAGTATAACTGAGTTTTTTAAAAGGAAGCATCAATGCTATACTCAATTGATCTAAAAGCGATTTATTTTTCTGTTTTTCTTCAAAAGAATGATATATTTCTAGATATTGCAGGTCTTCTTTGCAATTTTCGCATATATGCGAAATGAGATATTTTAAAAACATCTCAGCTAAGGTCATACTATCTTTAAGTGTGCAAAAAGCTATTTCTGGTTCAACCATCCAAAATTCAGCTAAATGTCTAGGCGTGTTAGAATTTTCTGCTCGGAAAGTTGGGCCAAAAGTATAAACCTTTCCAAAAGCTAAAGCAGCTGTTTCTGCTTCTAATTGACCTGATACAGTTAGATAAGCTTGTTTACCAAAAAAATCATTTGATACACTAAACATTTTTCCAGCACCTTCAGCATCAGCTGAAGTGATGATAGGAGTATGAATGTAAAAAAAATCGTTTTGGTGAAAAAATTCATGTACAGAAAAAGAAAGATGATGGCGTATTCGCATAATAGCACCAAAAAGATTTGTGCGAAATCTCAGATGAGATTGTTCCCTAAGTTTTTCCAAACTATGGATCTTTGGTTGCAAAATAGTTTCTAGTATATCCTCCTTTTTAGCTTCTCCGCATATTTCAATTTCTTCCGTAGATATTTCAATAAACTGTTCTTTTCCAGGACTCTTAACGAGTCTCCCTTTTACTTTAAGGGAAGTTCCTATGTTCATTTTTCTCAAAAAAGATTCATTAAAGGATGATCTCTCTATGAGAATCTGCAAATTTTTTATAGATGAACCGTCATTGAGTATAATGAATCTCTTATTTCTAAAACTCCGTATCCATCCTTTTGTTCGGATTTTATTAGAAATATTTTCTTTACTTAGAATTTCTTTTACACTAGATATTTTCATTATCTGAATAAAAATGCATTAAATGCTCATAATTTCCTTTTCTTTTATTGTGTAGAGATCTTCCACTTTTTTCATGTATTCATTAGTTATTTTTTGAATCCTTTCTTCGGCACTTTTCATATTGTCTTTAGAAATACCTTCTAATTTTTTAAGATTTTTGTGTACCTCCTTTCGTAGATTTCTGATTCTAACTTTAATAGTTTCCAACTCAGCTTTTGTTTTCTTTACGAGATTTTTCCTGCCATCTTCAGTTATCCTAGACAAACGAATTAGTATATTTTCCCCATTGTTTATTGGGGAATAATTAGCATTAATTATGGATTTTTCTATAAATGAAAGCATAGAACGATCCCAAGGTTGAATTTTTAGTGTCATTGAATCTGGAGAACTTACATTAGCTATTTTTTTAAGAGGAATCATTTTTCCGTTACATTCAATTTTTACGCCTTCTAAGAGAATTGGGTTAGAGTTGCCTGAACGGATTCTAACAAAGACCATCTTTAGGTATTCTAGAGATTTTTCCATATTTTTTTCTCCAGATTTTATGATTAAATCTAATTTTTCCATATTTTAAATTTATTGATAGATCATTTGAATAATTTTGCCAATATTATTATAACGGCCCATAGTATAATAATGAATTATTTCTACTCCAGAATCTTTTAATTCTTTAGATTGTTTTAGCCCCCATTCTATTCCTATTTTTTCTATATATTTTTCGTTTTTAGCTTCTTTTACAAGCTCATTTGGAAGAGCTACATAAAAATTATATGGCAAACGTTTTAAATGATATTTGCAGTATATTGGTTTAATACCTGGAATTATTGGTAAGGATATACCTTTCTCTCTGCAGATTTTGACAAATTCAAAATATTTTTTGTTCTCAAAAAACATTTGAGTTATTATATAATTAGCCCCAGCTTCAATTTTTTTATTTAGATAATGTAAATCCATTTCTGGATTAGGAGATTCAAAATGTTTTTCAATATATCCAGCTACTCCAAGACATAAATCAAATGTTTTACTATTTATAGTATCAGGTACTTGCTTCAGTAAATCCAGGGCATATAATTTTTTTTTACCCACTTTTTCGCAGTTGATAGAATCGCCTCTTAGGCAGAATAAATTTTCTATTCCCATAAACTGGAGGTTCATAAAAGTATCTTCGATGTTATTCTTGTAAAATACAGAAGAAAGCAAATGAGGGACAGTTTCAACATTATATTTTTTCGTTACAGCAGCACAACTCCCTATAGTTCCTTGCCTACTTTTTCTAAAACACTCAGAACGATGATAGGTAATATTGATAAAGGGTGGATAAAATTCCATTAAAGAATCTAAAGTATCGAAAACAATTTCTATTGATCCCTTAAAGAGAGGAGGAAGTATTTCAAAGGAAAATAATGTTTTTTTAGTTCTGGTAATATGTTCAATTACTTTCATTTTTTAATAACTTCAAAATCTGTATAAGGTATTAGCTCCTTAGGTAGGGTAATATATTCTTTTTTTTGATTATTCTCCATCAAAGCAGCTAAAACTCTTGGTAGTGCAAAAGCACTACCATTTAAGGTATGACAAAGTGTTTTTTTTCCTTCATCTGTTCTATATCGAAGTTGAAGACGAGTACTTTGATAATCTGTGCAATTAGATAAAGAGCTTACTTCTACCCATCTATGCTGGACTGCTGAATAAATTTCAAAATCATAAGTTATTGAAGCGGTGATTCCCATATTCCCCCCGCAAAGTCTTAACACACGAAAAGGTAGTTCTAAACTTCTTAAAAGTATTAGAAGATGTTCTTTCATTTCTTCAAAAGCATAATTTGACTTTTTAGGTTCAGTAATTTGTATAATTTCCACTTTATGAAATTGATGGATCCTGTTTAAGCCTCGAACTAGATTTCCATAAGATCCAGCTTCTCTCCTAAAACAAGGAGTATAAGTGGCTGCTTTAATGGGTAGTTGTTTTTTTTCCAATATTTTATTTCTAAAAATGTTCATTAAAGGAACTTCTCCAGTTGGTATTAAGTAAAGATCGTCCATTGGAATATGGTACATTTGGACTTCTTTATCTGGAAGTTGGCCAGTACTTCGTACACTTATTTCGTTCACAAGGTAAGGAAGCTCATATTCAAAATACCCAGATTCTGTGTTTTTATCTAGAAAGTATTTAATTAACCCACGCTGTAATAGTGCCCCTTGTCCTAAATAAATAGGGAATCCTTTTTGGCTAATCTTTGTTCCAGTTTCAAAATCGAAAATTCTAAATTTTTTTTCCAAATTCCAGTGTGGAAGAGATGATTCACTCAGAGTTGGAAAATCTCCATATTGATAAATAAGTTCATTATCTTCTTTTGATTTACCTATTTTAACGCATTCGTCAGGAATGTTGGGAATTTGCAAGAGTTTTTCTGAAAGTTTTTCAAAAATATCTACCAATTTGTATCTTAGATACTTAATTTCTTTTTTTAATTTCAACTCAACTGAGTTTATTTTATAAAATTTATCTAAATTTTTAGATTTAGATAAAAGATGTTCTAATTTTATTTGTAATTTTTTTTTTTTTTCGTCCAAAATTAATACTTCATTAAGTAGATCAGTTTTAGTAAAAAATCGTTTATTCAGTCCAATAAAGACCTTTTTTTTATATTCTCTAATGAAAGAAGTTCGTAACATTTGTTTATATTATTGAGCATGTCGTTACATAGCAATTTAATTTATCATAGATAAAAAAATGTCTAAAATTTGTCAAATAACAGGAAAACGATTGATTATAGGAAATAGGGTTTCTCATTCCAATAAAAAGACGAAGCGTTATTTCAGTATTAACATAAGTAAGAAGAGATTTTTCCTAACATCTGAGGATCGTTGGATTACTCTGAAAGTTTCAGCTTCAGGGATAAAGACCATAAATAAGGTGGGTATAGAGAAAGCTTTGAAAAAAAAAACGTAAGGTGTCTAAAAAAAAATCTAATAGGATCCAAGTGATCCTTGAGTGTATGGAGCATAGAAGAAGTAATATTCCTGGAATATCTCGTTATATAACGATGAAAAATAGGAAGAATACGCTTAATAGAATGGAATTAAAAAAATATAATCCCATTCTTAGAAGACATACTATACACAAAGAGATAAAGTAATCTCATTATGAAAAAAAAAAAGTGCAAGGTAATTATTTTTTTTAAATCTTCTAAAACGAAAGCTTATTCTTTCGAAGAAAGGATCCTTGATGCGGATCAAGTGAGCATTTTCTTGGATGATAAAAAACGAGAAAATACAAAATAAAAATAAATATGAGTATTTATGGAAATTTATTCTCATCTGCAAAAAATCTTTTAAATAGAGGCCTATAAAACTAGGATTCTTTTTTTTTTCTAATTTGGAAAAAATTATAATAGGAAAATCTAAGATAGAGGAAAAATTCCTAGAGTAGGTGTTGATTTATTCTGATGTTGGAGTAAAGACTAGTCTAAAAATCATTTAAAATATAAAAAATATCGCAGAAAAAGATAAATACTTGAACCTTGAAGACATTCAAGGTCTTCCTTAAGGAAGAAGTCTATTTGCTTTTGTAAGAAAAAGAAATTCCTAGCAAAGGGTCATTATGATTGTTGGGAGTGTTCAATTACTGGAAAATTAGCCTGGAAGTTTAAAAAATCCAGGCTTAAGATTTGTCAGATCGTGCAGAAGTTCCTTTAATAAAACATAATATGGGATCTGATCCAGCTTCAGTAGCTTTTGATACGCTCAGCTAAATATAGAAAGGATGATCTAGTTTTAATAAATACGGCAGTACGGTTGCATAATAAAGTAAATCTTCTGAAAGAGCTTTCTAAAATTAAACGAGTTATGCAAAAATTGATTCCTAAAGCTCCACAGTAGGTAATGCTAGTCTTAGATGGAACTATCGGACAGAATTCTTTTGAACAAGTGTACTGGAGTTTATTCTTTAGCAATCACAAAACTAGATGGCTCTGCTAAGGGAGGAATTTTTGATTAAGATACCGATAAAGTATCTTGGAATAGGAGAGGGACAACCTTTCGATAGAGATTTGTTTATTGATTCACTTTTCAATAAAGAATATTAGTTGTCCTAATCCTAATAATAAGGAAAAAATTAGAGTAATTATAGACACTTTATTAAATTCAGAAGAAAATTTTTTCTCTTCTTTCGTTAGAATAACTTTTTTAATATGAATTTCCATAGGAAAAAATAATCTTAAAAAGATAAATTGATAGATATTCCTAGGATTTTTTTTTCATTAACTTTAAGCCTCAAGGCTCCAAAAACTATTAAAGTATGGTATATTTTAGCTACTAATCTTGCTGCTAAAGTATTCTTACCATTTTTTATATCACTTTTTATATCTATTATTTAAGTTTAGAACTTCCATACTTAAAAGACCTACAGAGGCAGCAGGTAGAAAAAGATCATATTCAAAATATATGAGAAGATAGATAAAAAGTTCCATTAACGTAACTAATCCAAAAAAAATTAACACAGAGACATTTACCACATATTGATAAGGGCCTATAGTGTATTTTATTGCTCCTACATTACCAAAAATGGTAAAAGATTGGGATCTTAAAATTGAAGAATAAATAATAGATATAAAAATTAATAAGTAGATATACTTTATCATTTTTTGCATAACTATTTTTTATCCACGTAGTCATTAGAAAAATTGTGATAGCTGACCAAAAAAAACTTTACACTTAGCTTTCCTCCTACCTAAAGGTAGGATCAAATCTTTCATAGCTTAAATAGTTAAGTGACCTCGGAGGGACTTGAACCCCCAAACCTTCTGATCCGTATTCAGATGCTCTCTCCAAATTAAGCTACGAGGCCTCGTAGCTTAAAGTATAATAAAAAATTCATATTGATGCAAGTTTTAGATAAACCTAGAATAATAAATGTTCTTCCTCTTATGATAGGAGATAGTAAGGCAAGAGTAATGCTTTATTTTGTATAAATCATAGATACTACTAATAGTAAATATGTTACCAATTCTATAACATCTATTTTTAAAAAATTTACACTTCTATAAGCCGTAGAATACGGAGCTGTAATGATTCACGATTCATCTGTAGGTGAGGTTAGTCGTTTAAAACGACCATTTAAAAATAAAAATTATTTTCTCTTTTAAAAGATAAGGGAATTAATTTATTTATCACATAGATTTACGTTTTATTAGTATCTATCTTTAATGGCCCTATACAATTTTTTTTCATCTCGAAGAGATCAAAAATTCGTTACTTTGCATTTTTATTTTTTTATTCGGGTAGACAGTTCCAAAGAAGCTTCTTTGGAAAAGTGCATAGAATTAATCAATATAGGTAAAAAAATCAATAAATATGAAATTAACTACATTTCTTAAAGAAGGAGAATCTATCGATAAAGCTTTAAAAAAGTACAAAAAAAAGATTGAAAAGATTCATCTTCTGAAAGAGATAAGGGATCGGAAATACTATATAAAGCCTTCTTCTATACGAAGAAGTGAAATAAACAGAGCTAAATATAGGGAGTATTTGAGGTGTAAACGAGAGGAATAATATGATTAATAAAGAAACTATAGCAGCTCCAGCTACATCAAGTGGGGCTCTTTTTCTAGTTAGGATATCTGGAAAAGAATCTATCGATATAGTAGAAAATATTTTTAGACCAGTTAATTCAAGAAAAATTTTGAGAAATCAAAAATCTCATAGTGTCCATTTAGGATATTTATCAAATAATGGCAAGGATTTAGATAAAGTGTTAGTTTCTTTATTCAGGTCTCCACATTCCTACACAGGGGAAGATATGGTAGAAATTTCTTGTCATGGATCTTCTTATATACGAGATAAGCTTTTACAGTTGCTTCTAGAAAAAGGAGCTAGAATGGCTCGTCCTGGAGAATTTACTATGCGAGCTTTTATAAATGGAAAAATGGATCTATCTCAGGCAGAAGCTGTCGCAGATCTTATTTCTGCAGAATCTGAGTCCTCTCATCGAATTGCTATGATGCAGATGAGAGGAGGCATTTTTCCTCTTATTAAAGAGTTGCGTAAAGAACTTCTTCAATTCGCTTCTATTATTGAGCTGGAGTTGGATTTTTCTGAAGAAAATGTAGAATTTTCCAGTAAGGAAGATCTATATAAGCTTTTGGATAAGCTTGAAAATAAATTAAAAGGTTTGATTGATTCTTTTTCCTTAGGAAATGCTATAAAGCAGGGAGTTTCTGTCGTGCTAGTTGGGGCTCCAAACTCTGGAAAATCCACATTGTTTAATGCTCTATTGAAGGAAAATAGATCTATAGTTTCAAAAATTCCAGGAACTACACGTGACGTTATTGAAGAGAGTCTTATTTTAGATGGGATCCGTTTTAGGTTTATAGACACTGCGGGCATAAGACAAACAGAGGATGATATTGAGAAAATAAGTATTCAAAAAACTATTGAAATAGTTAGTAAATCACAATTGATTATTTATCTTTTTGACGCAACTTCTTTTGAAGAAGAAAGAATCCTTAATGATATTTCTAAAATTAGAGCTTCTAGAATCTTTATTGTGGCTAATAAGATTGATATAGTTAATAAGATTGATCTAAAGATGATTGATCTTTCTTATTTTTTCCAAATATCTGCTAAATTAGGGATAGGGATTAATGGATTGAAGAATGCTCTGTCTAATTTTGTATCTAGTAAAATTTTAGATCAAAAGATGGTGATTTCACAATGGAGGCATTATGAAGCATTTATAGGAACTTTGGACTCTATTTATGAAATACGAAAAGGTCTTGAACTAGGTCTTTCAGAAGACCTTGTAGCAATGGACATTCGTCAGGCTTTACATTTTTTAGGAGAAGTGACAGGAGATGTCAGTCCAGATAATTTATTGGAAAACATTTTTTCAAAATTTTGTATAGGGAAATAATAGATCATAAAATAAAAAAGCATTTGCTTATGCAAAGTCTTATAAAATACGTGCAAGAAAAATATGTAATAAAGGAAAGAAAATTCCCAGTTTTCCAATCAGGTGATACTATTACAGTTCACTATGAAGTTATTGAAGGAGAAAAGAATAGAACTCAGTCTTTTAAGGGGGTAGTTATTCAGAAAAAAGGAAAAAAATTTGTAAAAACCTTTACTCTTCGTAAAAAGAGTGGGGATATTGGTATAGAGCGAATATTTATGATAAATCAACCGTCAATTAAAAAAATTGAAATAAACAAAAAAGGTAAAGTGAGAAGATCTAGGATTTATTATTTACGAAACCTAAAAGGAAAGAAAATTAAAGAAAAAAGGTAATCATAAAGAGACTTTATATTCCCTTAAAGCTTCATTTAAAGAGGTTTTTTTATCGGTGCTCTCTTTTCTCTTTCCAAGAATTAGAGCACATGGAATATGATAAATACCTGCAGCAGGTAATTCCTTAGGATAAGATCCAGGAATTACCACAGAACGAGATGGAATGATTCCTTTCATTAGTTTGGATTGAGATTTTGTAACATCGAAAATTTTAGTGGATGAGGTCAAAACTACATTAGCTCCTAAAACAGCTTCTTTCTTTATATGGACTCCTTCAACTACAATACATCTTGAACCGACAAAGACATCATCTTCAATAATTACTGGTGATTTATGAATAGGTTCTAAAACGCCTCCTATCCCGACTCCTCCACTAATATGGACCCTTTCCCCAATTTGAGCACAACTCCCTATAGTGGCCCAAGTATCTATCATAGTAGATGCTCCAATATAAGCTCCAATATTTACATAGGAAGGCATTAGCACAACTCCAGAAGAGATATAAGATCCATATCGTGCAATAGCTGGAGGGACCACTCTAATATTTTTTTCTCTATATCTCCCCTTTAATGGTATTTTATCATTAAATTCTAAATTTACTGATTTAAATACTTCCATTTTTTGGATCCAAAAAAACATTAATATGGATTTTTTTATCCATTCGTTAACCTTCCATGTTTCTGGGTTTAATGGCTCAGATACTCTAAGAGTTCCTTGATCAAGTTTTTCAATTATTTCAAAAACAACATTTTTCACAGAATCTTCTTTCCATGATTTATTATCAATCCAGTTTTCCTCTATTACCTTTTTAAATCTTTTTTTCATTAAAATGTCAAAAATATTAGGAATAGATTATGGGGTGAAAAGGACTGGAATATCCATTACGGATGAGTTTAATTTTATTGCTTGCGGGTTAACTACAGTCCCAACAAAAAAGTTATTTTACTTCTTAAACGAATATTTAAAGAAAGAATCTATAAAAAAAATTGTTATAGGTCTTCCTAGACAAGAATTCTCTTTGGAAAGAGTTATTCAAAAATTTATTAATGATTTTAGAAAAAAACATTCTGAAGAACTTACAATAGTTCGTATTGACGAATGTTTTACTTCAAAATTAGCTAAATATGCACTTGCAAAAAGTTATCTAAAAAAGAAAAAAAGAATGGATAAATCTATTGTAGATAAAATAAGTGCTGCAATTATTTTGCAGTCTTTTCTAGATAGAGAAAGATTAATCTCTAATAAATTAGATGATGATTCTCCCAATCATACTTTACGGTAATCCTATCTTGAGAAGAAAATGTAAAGATATAAACCCCCATTATCCTTTTTTAAAAAAAATGATTGAAGATATGTTTGAAACGATGGATAAAGCAGAAGGTATAGGCTTAGCTGCACCTCAAATTGGGCAGAATGTTCGATTATTTATTATCGATACTAAAGTTTTCATAAACTCTAAAGTTTTAAATAAATATGGTAAAAATTATAAATACCAAGAAGGCTGTTTAAGCATCCCATCTCTCTTTGAAGAGATAGAAAGACCCTCACATATAGAAATTGAGTATTTTGACGAACATTGGATAAAACATAAAGAAATTTTAGATGGCTTAAACTCCAGAGTAATTCAACATGAATATGATCATATTGAAGGTAAACTATTTATCGATTATCTTGCCCCTATAAAAATGGGATTACTAAAAAATAAGCTAAAAGAAATCTATCTAGGTAAAGTAAAAACAAAATATAAAATAATGAAGTAAAATTATTCACTTCTTCTATAAGTTACAGATTCTACTATTTCCTTAAAAACTTCAGGAAAATTAGTCGCTAAATCAGATAGTACTTTTCGGTTTAATCCAATATTTACCTTCTTTATTTTATTCATAAAACTTGAATAAGATACCCCATGAATACGAACCCCTGCATTTATACGCTGTATCCACAAAGATCTAAAAAATCTCTTTTTTTTTTTTCTACCTGTATAAGCATATTGAAGAGCCCTTTCTACAGCATTTTTAGCTACAGTATACACTTTACTTCTAGCTCCATAATAACCTTTTGCTAAATTTAAAATTTTTTTTCTTCTATTTCTAGAAGCTACAGAATTTACTGATCTTGCCATAGTTTTACGGCAAAAGTTGCCTTTTGATATTTTTAAAATCTGCCCGGTTTACTAACGTAAACTGGGTCAGTCTTTTTTTTCTTTTAGGTGTTTTTTTAGTTAGAATGTGATTTTTAAATGCATGCTTTCTCTTAATATTTCCATTATATGTTAACTGGAAGCGTTTTTTGGCACCTGATTTACTTTTCAATTTTGGCATACTAAATTTTTATTTAGGAGATAGAATTATAAACATTCGTTTACCCTCCGTTCTTATTGCTTGTTCTATCCGTCCAAATGGACTCAAAACATCAACAAATCTATTGATCATTTCCTCGCCCTTCCCTTTATGGAGAATAGTCCTACCCTTAAAGAATAGAGAAACTTTAACTCTTTCTTTCGATTTCAAAAATCTTTCAGCACTTTTTATCTTGAATTCTAGATCATGGGAACTGGTTTGAACCCCAAAGCGGATTTCCTTTATGATCCGTTTTTTATCTCTATTTAACTGCTTTTTCTTTTTCTTTTGTTCGTATAAAAACTTTTTATAACTTAGAATCCTACAAACTGGGGGCCTTGATACTGAATCAACTTCAACAAGATCTAACTCTTGCTCTTTAGCTATTTTTAGAGCTTCTAAAATAGGAAGAACCCCTCCCCCACTTCCATCTTCACTAATTAACCTAACCTCTTTTGAGTAAATATGCTCATTAATTGGGTGAAGATTTTTTTTATTATTAATCCTATTACTTTTTTTCTTATAAAATTTTCTATGCAATATTTAAATATTTTTAAAAAAATTAATTTCTTTTCTTAGAAAGTCTAGAAAGAGACTTATCGAAATAGATCCCAAATTTCCTATTATATGTCGGCGTATAGAGATGATACCTTTTTCTTGTTCAAAATCTCCAATTACTCCTAAAATAGGTATTTTATAGTTCTCTGCGTCTCTAATTTTTTTTGATATATTTTCATTTCTCTCATCCAAGAGAGCCCTAACACCATAAATATATAGCAAATCTAAAACTTTTTTTGCAAATTTAAGATTTTTTTTTTTATTGTTAGCAACATAACTTGGGTTGGTGCAAGCCAAAGTGGTAGATTTCCTACCGTGTGTTCCAAAAGAATAGCTGAAAATCTCTCCAAAGAACCAAAATGTGCACGATGAATTATAACTGGTCGATGAAACTTATTATCTATTCCTTTATAAGATAAATCAAAACATTCAGGTAGATTGTAGTCCACTTGGATGGTACCTAATTGCCAATTTCTACCTAGAGAATCTTTAACCATAAAATCTAGTTTAGGTCCATAGAAAGCTGCTTCTCCATATGCTAAAATAGTTTTTAAGTTTTTCATTCTTGAAGAGTGAATAATAGCTTCTTCTGATTTTTTCCAATTTTCTTCAGAACCTATATAAGAATTTCTCTTGTCTCTTAGAGATATTTTTGCCGTATATTCTTTAAATCCAAAGACCCTAAATACATAAAAGATCATATCAATCACTTTTTGAATTTCAACTGACAACTGATTTTGTGTGCAAAATATGTGTGCATCATCTTGAGTAAAGGATCTAGTACGAGAAATCCCATGTAACTCTCCGCTTTTTTCATAACGATATACCGTACCGAATTCAGCTAAACGTTTTGGCAAATCTCTGTATGAGAATTTTTTATTTCGATAAATTTCACAGTGATGTGGACAATTCATTGGCCTTAAAAGAAATTCCTCTTCTTTATTAGGAGTCCTTATTGGTTTAAAAGAATTTTTTCCATACTTTTTCCAGTGCCCTGAAGTTTCATAAAGTATTTTATGCCCAATATGGGGCGTGGTCACCATTTCATACCCAGATTTTTTTTGCAACTTTATTAGAAAATTTTCCATAAGTTTAAGTAAGTCAGTACCTTTAGGAAGCCATAATGGCAATCCAAGTCCTACCCGTTCAGAAAAAATAAATAAACCAAGTTCTTTACCTAATTTCCTATGATCACGCTTTTTAGTTTCCTCCAAAATAAGAAGATACTCTTCTAAATATTCTTTTCTAGGGAAAGAAATACCGTAAATACGGGTAAGCTGTTCATTTACCTTCCAATAGGATCCTGATGTATTGATAATTTTTACTGATTTTATCAATCCAGTATGCGGAATATGTACGCCCAGGCATAAATCTGTGAAATCTCCATAAGTGCAAAAAGTAATAACTTGAAAACTTTCGATTAATTCAATTTTATATTTGTTTCCTTCATAATGTTTTATAGCTTCATTTTTTGAAAATGTATCACTTTTAAAAGTGTTTGATTTTAGAGCGTTTTCCAGAATTTTTTTCTCAATCTTATGGAAATCTTTTAAATGAGCTTCTCCAAAATCTATATCATAGTAAAACCCATTATCAATGGGATTACCAATATGTAAATTTGCTTTAGGATAAAAATTTAAAAGAGCTTGAGTTAACAAATGAGCTGAAGAATGCCAAAAAGCCTTTTTACCTAGGGCATTATCCCATGTATAAAAAGATAATTCAGAATCTTCGAAGATTTCTATATCAAATTCAACTTGTTGTCCGTTAAGACTGGCTGATAAAACTCTTTTTGAAAAACTGTGACTAATACCTTTAATTATTTTAGCGGGAGTTATTCCTTTGGAATACTTTCTAACCTTTCCATAAGTAAAACGAATCATCATATTTTTCGAATTATTTTCTTTATATACTGAAATTTTTCAAAAGATCATCTACTTCTTCGATAGAATTTCCAGATCCTTTGGAAATACGAATATTGCGATTTTCATTTATGAGTTATGGATTTTTACGTTCTTTTTCCGACATAGAGTATATAATTGATTCGGTCTTTATCCCCTTTTAAGTCAATTTAATGAAAAATATTTCCCATACCCATCACATATTTTTAACCTTATGAATTTGACTTAAAAAATCATTAAGATCAAATTTATTTTGATCAATCTTCCTTCTTATGCTTGTTCTTTACTAAATTACTCATTAACTTTTTACACCATAGAGATTACATCCTCCATTACAAGGAGGCTTTTCGCTATTATAGCAGTATAGAAAATATCTAAATACTCTTACAGTTCCAATAAACTTTATTGGCTTTTTATAAATGGAACAAACTGTGAGTATAGCATCATACTCCGTTAAAATACAGTACATCTTTAAAATTTTTTGCAGTATTAGCAGAATCTTGTCCATTCATAGCATCTACAATAAAAAGGCTTTCGGATGGACGAATCGCTTTATAAATACGCTCCATTTCATCCATCATTACTTTCAATCTTCCAGCTGGATCAATAATTAGCACGTCATAATTACCTTCTTTAGCAAAAGCGACAGACTATCCAAGAACTTTTATTTTCTGAATAGCTGCTGGTCTGTTGTCGATAGAAGTGTTTTTTTTCTTTTTTTTCTAACTTCCATTATACTTTATTAAACAACTCTAAGTAATTCTCATCTTTACAATTAAGAATAAAATATTCAAAAATATCTGTGTTAATACAGAATTTCCAACTTATTTTCCTACCCTAATTTGGTGTACTTAATTTCTTGCCTTAAATAAGTAATATTGTAGCATTGATGTAGAGCTTTTCTATTTTTCAGATAAAAATTAGTTTATCAATAACATAAAAGATTCTATGTAGTGTAGGCATTTAAAATCTGGGGCTTTTTATTTTTCTGAATATTTCAAGTACTTTTTGTCCAATTTCTGAAGGAGAAACTACTATATGTATTCCGCATTTTATCATTATTTTTATTTTGGATTTAGCAGTATCTTCTTCTCCCCCAACAATAGCTCCAGCATGTCCCATGATTCTTCCTTTTGGAGCTGTTTGGCCAGCTATGAACCCAATAACAGGTTTCTTATTACCTATTTCTCTAACCCCTATCGCAGCGTCTTTTTCCATTTTTCCCCCAATTTCCCCTATAATAACAATCACTTCGGTTTCATCATCTTCCATAAATAACGAAACAATTTCTTGCATACTGCTACCAATAATAGGATCTCCCCCAACTCCAACAGCTGTTGATATTCCAAGTCCAGATGCCACTATTTGATCAGCTGCTTCATAAGTTAGCGTTCCAGATTTTGACACTATCCCAATAGTACCTCTCTCAAAAATAAATCCAGGCATAATTCCTACTTTGGATTCTCCAACTGTTATTACACCTGGACAATTTGGTCCAATTAGTCTAGATTTTTTAAGGTATCTTTTCACCTTAATCATATCAGAAATAGGAATCCCTTCCGTAATACAAACAATAAGGGAAATATTAGATTCTGCCGCCTCCATAATAGCATCAACTGCAAATGCAGCTGGAACAAAAATAACACTAACATCTGCGTTAGTTTCTCTAACAGCTTTCTCCACTGTATCAAATACAGGTATCCCTAGATGTTTTTCTCCCCCTTTTCCTGGAGTCACTCCCCCAACAATAGAACTTCCATATGCAAGCATTTGCTCAGAATGAAAGCTTCCTTCTTTTCCCGTGAATCCTTGTATAATAATTCTAGAATTTTTATTAACTAGTATGCTCATAATTTCTCCTTTCTTAAAGGTTAAGTAACCATTAATATTTTACTTAATAACTAAGTTATTAAAAACGTATTACATACGATTTTTTTAAAGAGTTTAGGGTTATTTTCTTTGGGAGTTATTTTAGGATTGATTCTCATGTAAAGAGTTTTGAATGATCTAAGCTTTTCCAGCGTGGAAAAATAAAGTACCAGAAAATAAATAGGGATAAAACTGCAATAATTCAAAGTGTGAAAAAATATGAAAAGAACATATCAACCTTCTAGAATAAAAAGAGCCAATAAACATGGTTTTCTGAAAAGAATGAGTACTAAAAGTAGTAAAAAAGTATTGAAAAGAAGAAGATCAAAAGGGAGGAAAATATTAGTTTAAAGTTATCCTTTTCAGAGATTTTTTATTACTTTTTAATTTTTGTGGTATGTTTTGGAATTTTTTTCTAATTTGGAAAAAACTCTTAAGTTGGAGAGTTATAGGATACTTGTTCGAAAGTTTATCCATTTTACTTGGAGCTTTTCTAAAAATTTTAACGTTTAATAACAAATTTGATAAAACAAAATCCTCTGTTTTAAGGAATTACAACCTACTATTTTTCCTATCAATAATTTTCATATTCCCCCCTTTGAAAAATTTTGGGTATAAACTCCTAACTGTATCTGCAATTTTGATATTAGTATATCAAAAGTTTTTTATTGACTTTTCTAGTAGCATTTCTCTTTTAATATCTCAACCTTTTCGGTTTGGGGATTACTTTGAAACATCAAAAGGTTTTTCTGGATATGTTCAGGAAATAACATTAAGACACACAGTTATAAGAACTGTAAATAATAATAAAATTGTTTTTCCTGTTAGAACTCTAAACGAAGAGTTTATTATAAATAATAATATTGGAGACATAATAGTTAGAAAAAATATAAATATTAAAATTTATTATAGCTTTAAGCTAAATTTGGCTATAAAGATTATCAAAGAAGAAGTAGAAAAACATCCTTTTTGTATTGACGGAAGAACATACGAAGAAAAAAAAAATTATCTCCCTTTAGTTCTTGTTAAAATAACAAGTTTTAATGATTTTTCTCTAAATCTTAGAACCTTTGTATGGGCAGAAGATAATAGTAAAGGAATTCAACTTGAATGGGATTGCCTTAATAAAATAATAAATAGATTTGAAAAAGAAGAAGTTTTCCTTTCTCTCCCAAAAATAATTATATTAAAAAATTTTTCATACAAAGGCTTCTGTTTTATAGAAAATGTTTAAAATATTTTACATGAATCTCAATAAAGCTCTTGATAAAAAAGTATTTAAAATTATAAGACAATCTTTTCAAGAAGTTGGAAATCACGGTTATGTTATTGGTGGATATGTCCGAGATTATATAATCGGAAGAATAAAAGAAACAAAATACATAGATATTTTCACTATAGGCGATGTAATTCTTTTAGCCAAACTAGTTTCTAAAAAAATAGAAGGATCTACTAGAATTCGTATTTCCCGACGTTTTGGGACAGCTTTCCTTAAATATGAGAATAAAGAAATAAAATTTTTAAAAACTTTGGATGCTTTAGGGGCATATCAAAAAAGACGTGATTTTACCATAAATTCTTTGGCTATAGGATTAAATAGAAATGATTTCGGACAATTGATCGATCCTTTTAATGGGTTTAAAGATTTGAAAGATAAAATAATCCGAACGCCTTTAGATCCAGATTTAACCTATTTAGAGTCTCCATTAAGGATGATCCGTGCTCTAAGTTTGGGTTCTAAATTAAGGTTTAGAATAGAAAAATCTTCGTTCTATTCCATAAAAAAAAATATCAATCGTATATCGATCGTTCCTATAAAACCCATTATGGATGAATTCCATAAAATTCTTTTATCTGACCAACCGTCTAAAGGCATTCGTTTACTTTATGGAGCTGGATTGCTGTCTATTCTTCTTCCAGAAGTAACAGACCTTCAAGGTATAGAAGAAAAGGATGGATATAGTCATAAAGACAATTTTTTCCATACAATAGAAGTAGTTGATAATGTTAGCAGAAAAAGTTCTTCTTTGTGGTTAAGATGGGCTGCCCTTTTGCACGATATAGGAAAAAAGATAACAAAAAAATATCTGCCCAATATAGGGTGGAGTTTTCATTCTCATGAATTCGTTGGTTCTAATATGATCCCTAAAATCTTTAAAAGGTTAAAATTACCCCCAGAAACGCAAATGAGATTTGTTAAAAAAATAGTCAGATACAGTTCTAGACCAGTTTCTTTAGTAGACTGTCATACCACAGATTCTGCTCTACGCAGATTTATTTTTGATGCTGGAAATGAATTGGAAGATCTTATGCTTCTCTGTAAATCAGATATCACTACAAAAAATGTAATGAAAAAGCGTCAATATAAAAATAATTTTACTTTAGTTTCCTTCAAGTTTCAGAAACTTGAAGAAAAAGATAGACTCAGAAATTGGAGATCTCCCCTATCTGGAAATGATATTATGAATCTATTTAAGATTCACCCTTGTAAGCAAGTTGGACTCATTAAAAAATATCTAAAAGCAGCAATTTTAGAAGGGGAAATTTCTAATGAATTTGACGCTGCTTATAAATTTATATTGAGGAAGGGAGAGGAGTTAGGGTTAGTTAACATGCTTATATGCGTTGTAAGATGAACGTATTAGAGCTCCGCTTTCTACATGACGGAACCCCATATCTATTCCTATTTCTTTGTATTTTTTAAATTGATCTGGATGAATAAAATCGTGCACGGATATACGCCCATTTTTTGGTTTCAAATACTGCCCAATAGTTATAATATCTACTTGAGCTTTTTTGATATCAATCATCGCTTGATATACTTCTTCTTTATTTTCGCCCAGTCCAAGCATAATGCTTGTTTTCGTCCTTATTTTCCCATTTTCTTTCAAATAGCGAAGTACATTTAAACTTCTATCATATTTAGCTTGAATTCTCACTTTTTTAGTTAATCTTCGCACAGTTTCCAAATTATGGGATATAACTTCAGGTTTTACGTAAATTATTCTATCAATAATAGATTTATTTTCTTGGAAATCAGGAATGAGTGTTTCAATAGAAGTTCCAGGGCTAATTCTACGAATTGCTTGAACAGTTTCTGTCCATATTAAAGATCCCATATCTTTTAGATCGTCTCTATCTACCGATGTAATAACAGCGTGTTTAATTTTCATGCTTTTTATGGAATAAGCAACTCTTTCAGGTTCTTCCCAATTTACTGTATTAGGCTGCCCAGTTTTCACTCCACAAAAACTGCATGATCTGGTACAAATATTACCCAATATCATTAAAGTTGCCACTCCTTTATTCCAACACTCTCCCATGTTTGGACAACTGCCACTTTGGCATATCGTATTAAGTTTATAATTTACAATGGTTTCTTTTATCTTTCGATAATTTTCTCCCATTGTAAATTTTGCCCTAATCCATTCAGGCTTTTCAAAAGGCATCCATCTAATAATTTTAAAAATATGAAAACAGTGGAAAAAAAATTGAGAGCCTTATACAGGCTTCAATTAGTGGATTCTCAAATAGATAAATTAAGGGGACTAGTTCAAGTTCTTCCTTTAGAAATACAAGTATTGGAAGATAAACTAAAGGAGTTTTGGAAAAAAATGAAAAGCCTAAAAAAGGTTATTGCTTCTTTGGAAGAAAGAATAGAAGAAAAAAAACTAGAAAATTCAAAGAATCAATCAAAAAAGTGGGATAATAAGGAACTAGAGTTTCATCAGTTAGAAATTGAGCTATCCTCTAAAAAGATAAAAGAATACCAGCTAATAATTAATGAAAAAAAAGAAGAATTTCAAAATTTAAAAGAAAATTATGAGAATAAAAAGAAAAATCTTCTGTTTAAGAAGAACATTTTTAAAAAAAATCCAAAAAATAAAAAAAAAGTGGATGTTCTTAGGAAAAGAGCATATGTTTTTAACAGTAAAATAGATAAAAGTCTTCTTTATATTTATAATAAAATTCGAAAAAAAGTAAAAGACGGAAGAGCTGTTGTTCCTGTAGAAAAAGGAGCTTCAATGGGTTCTTATTTATTAATTCCCCCTCAACTAAGGGTAGAAATCTCTAATAGAGAAAAAATAGTTCTCGATGAAACCAGCGGACGAATACTTATCGATTCTGCTTTAGCAAAAGAAGAACGAGAAAGAATTTATGAAGAAATAACCCCAGATCCAAGAAGTTCTTCTCCTCTATACCAAGAAGCAAACTGTCCTTCAGAAATGGAAGTTTGAAAATTCTCAAATTCTGTATAAATTCCATCCGCTGTCTGATGTAAGTTTGCTTTTTGGAAGGACTGTCTATAACGAACTCTACAAAATACTCCTATTTCTTTGGAAGAGTATTCTATCTTACGGATCCAATTCATATCTTTTTTTTTGACAAAAAAAGCTTTTTTGTATAATCCTGGATGATTCTTTCCCATACCAACATATAAAATGTTTTCTTTTATATCAATTTCTATGACAAAAAGAGCTTTTTTATATCCTCCTACTTTTAGGCCTTTTCGTTGGCCTTTAGTAAAATAATATGCACCTGGATGGGAGCCAATTATTTTTCCATCTGTTTTTTTATATCTATATTTTTTAGAAAGAAAAATTAATTCCTCCTCCCTTGAGTTTGAGGTTAAAAAGGGAGGAGGAGGATGATATCTAGGAGAGTGGGGAGATATTTCTACAATATCTCCAATTTTAGGTTTAAGTCTAAATTTTAAAAAATCAAACAATCGTATTTTCCCAATAAAACAAATACCTTGAGAATCTTTTTTTTTAGCTGTGAAAAGGCCTATTTCAGAAGCTATTCTTCTAACATTTTTTTTAGTTATCTTACCTAAAGGGAAAAGAGCTTTGCTTAACTGGTATTGATTGAGTCTGCAAAGAAAATACGATTGATCTTTTTCTTGGTCTTTGCCAAATAGCAAACGATAAATTTTTTGTCCATTTTTAAAAAAGCTTATTTTTCGTACATAATGTCCCGTTGCAATAAAATCAGCATCAAGTAAAATAGCATTTTTCAAAAAAAGATCAAATTTTATTTTTTTATTGCAAAGAATATCTGGATTAGGGGTTCTCCCTTTAGCATACTCTGAAAACAGATAATCTACTATTTTTTCCTGATACTGATTACTGAAATCAATTAATTGATATGGTATTTTTAGCATTTCGGCTGCTAGAAGAGCATCATTTTTATCCTCAATCCAAGTACATTTTCCTTCCTCATGCCAATTTCTCATAAATATTCCAATAACATCATACCCCTGCTTTTTTAGTAAAAAAGCAGCTACACTAGAGTCTACTCCACCTGAAATACCGACAACAACTCTTTTTTTATGGGACATCTTAGAACATTTTCAAAAATCTCTAACTTTTTCAAAAAAAGATTTTTCTAATCGGCTAGGTTTGGGAAAAAAATTCTCAGCATACTTCATTTTTTCGAAAAAATATTTTTGTTCATGGGTTATCTTTTTTGGAGTCCAAATATTTACATGAATTAAGATATCTCCATATTTTTTAGATTCAAAGTAAGGGAGTCCTTTTCCTTTAAGACGAAGAGTTTTTCCAGATTGAGTTCCAGAATCTATCTTAACACGAACTTTTCCATGAATAGTTGGGATTTCTTTGTAAGATCCTAAAACTGCATCGGATATAGAAATGTATAGGTCATAATGTAAATTATGACCTTCTCTTTTAAGGTTTTTGTGGGTAATTTCCTCAATGAGGACTAATAAGTCGCCTGGATCTCCAGCTCCAAAAGGAGCTTCGTTACCTTTTCCGTAAACCTTTAGTTGCACTCCATCGAAAAGACCATACGGTATTTCCACACGAACAAGTTCTTCTTCTTTTATGAGTCCTTGACTATTTGCCCCTTTAGGTAGATGATTAATAATTTTTCCCACTCCTTGGCATTTTTTGCATAAACTCGTACTACGCATTCGACCTATAAATGTGTTTGTAAAATGTGTAACATTTCCACTTCCATTGCAGATATCACATTTTTTTAATATAACTCCAGGTGCTACTTTCATCCGTTTAACCTTAACTTTCTTCTCTATCCCTTTAGAGATCTCTTTCAACGTTAGTTTCACTCGAATCCGTAAATCGTTACCTTTTATGGATCGTTTTCCTCCGAATCTAAAACCTCTTTCCCCAAAAGCTTCTCCAAAAATATCTCCAAAACTGCTAAAGATATCTTCCATGTTCATGCCTTCTGATGTTCCATCATAGTATCTACTGCTATAATCATTATGACCAAATTGGTCATATCTCTGTCTTCTTTCTGGATTGCTCAAAACGCTGTAAGCCTCTGCAGCTTCTTTGAATTTTTCTTCAGCTTCCTTTTTATTATTCGGGTTTTTATCTGGATGATATTTTATAGCGATCTTTCTGTAGGCTTTTTTTATTGCCTCAGATGAGGCATTTTTAGAAACTCCTAAAACTTCGTAATAATCTCTTTTTGCCATTTTTTCCATCATTTACCAACAACGACTTTTGCATGTCTAATTACCTTATTTTCCATCATATATCCAGCTTCTATAATTTCTACAATTTTCATAGAGTATTCTTTTGGAGCTTGAACTTGTGTAATTACTTCATGTAAGTCAATATTGATATTATCTCCTTTTTTTATTTCGATTTTTCTTAATCCGTTTTCTTGGAGAACTTTAATAAATTTTTCACTAATAAGCATTATTCCTTTTGATTGTTTTATTTCATTAATTCCCCTTTCAAAATCGTCTAAAACAGGTAGTAGATCAATAATTAAATTTTGATGAGCAGTTTTGAATAGTTCAAAACGTTCTTTTTGGGTTCGTTTTTTATAGTTTTCAAATTCAGCAAATAAACGTATAAATTTGTCTTTTTCTTCTTTTATTTTCTCCATATGTTTTTCGAAATCTATTTTTTCTATTTTTTTTTTATCTGGCTCCTTAGATGAGTCAGTAATTTTGTTTTTTTCATTTTCTTGATTCATTGGCTATTTATTTTGTATATATGGGACTTAAAACGTGTGTGAGATTGTTTATGGAATTATTTTATAATGGAGGGGATTATTACGGATGGCAAATACAAAAAAATGGAATATCTGTGCAAGAAGTTCTTGAAGATAAATTATCTAAATTTCTAAAGACCTACATAAAAATTTATAGTTCTGGGCGTACAGATTGTGGTGTAAATGCTCTTAAAATGTTTGCACATTTTGATTCAAAAACTCCTTTAAATTTAAAAGAGATTAGGAGAATCAATTATTTTTTACCTAAAACGATTAAAGTATCTCGTATCTCTCCTGTGAGGGAGAATTCTCACGCTAGATTTGATGCTATTAGTAGAACTTATGAATATCATATTTCATTTGAGAAAGCTTATGATATGAGTTGGTGGCTTAAAAGTCCTTTAAATATAAAAAAAATGAATAAGGCAACTGATATATTGAAGAAATATGAGGATTTTAGCAGTTTTTGTAAACTTCTTGAAAAGAATAAAAAACGTACCTGTAAAATTTATAGAGCCCAATGGGTTAAAAGGAAAAAATCTTTATTTTTCATTATTGAAGCAAATCGCTTTTTAAGAAATATGGTTCGCGCAATAGTTGGGTCCATTGTTGAAGTAGGAAGAGGAAAAATTGATCTTTCAGATTTTTCTAAGATTATTGAAGCAAAGGATCGTAGATATGCAGGTAATTCAGCTCCTGCCTCAGGTTTATCATTGAAAAGGATTCTCTATCCAGAAGATATTTTTTTCTAAATGTTATTTAACTATTGATAGATATCGTTCTAAATCCAAGGCGGCCATGCAACCTGTTCCAGCTGATGTAATAGCTTGACGATAGATAGGATCTTGAACATCTCCAGCAGCAAAAACACCTTGTGTATTCGTTTTTGTACTTACTTTTTCAGTAAGTATATATCCTTTATCATCCATTTTTAGCTTACCTTTTAAAGGTTGTGTATTTGGTGTATTCCCTATAGCTAGAAATAGTCCTTCTATAGAAAAAAATTTTTTTTTATTTGTTTTATTATTAACGACTCTTATTCCTTTTACTGTTTTATCCCCTAAAATTTCAGCAATTTCATAATTAAATAAAGTTTCTACATTTGATAGAATAGAAATTCTATACTGCATGACTTTAGAAGCTCTAAAATACCCTCTTCTTACCAATAAGTAAACTTTAGCACAAATTTTAGATAAGTAGATTGTATCTTCAATTGCAGTATCTCCTCCTCCTATAACAGCCACATTTTTAGCTCTGTATAAAAACCCATCGCAAGTAGCACAAGATGAAACCCCAAATCCAATCAAACGTTTTTCACTATAAAGGCCAAGATATTTTGGAGTAGTTCCAGTGGAAATTATTAAACCTCTAGTTTTTATTATATTTCCATAATCATTCTTAATTTGATGAATTACCCCCATCTTATGGGAAGTGGAAAACTCAAAATATACAGCTTCTTGCTTTTTAATGATAGTATGAAAACGTTTTGCTTGTTCTTCAAGTTTCTCCATTAACTTAGAACCATTTATACCTTCAGGATAACCTGGGTAGTTATCCACACAGGTTGTAGTGGTTAATTTTCCCCCAGGTTCCATACCTGTATACAAAATAGGGGTTAAATAAGCTCGTGCTGCATATATAGCTGAAGAATATCCAGCAGGGCCTGATCCAAGAATAACGCAATTTAAAATATTATCTACAAACATAAAATAATTACGAATAGATTTGATTGTATCATAAATTGTTGCATAATTTATAAGTTTATTGATGTTTTTTCTCAAAAAGAACCACAATTATGTGGTAAAGACATCATCCTTTATGATTTTGCTAAATTTTCCAGCTTATAATTTCCGTTTTCAAAAGAAAAAAAATAATAAAATTTATATTTTTTGCATTATTCGAAAAAATTTTTATTTGCTTACCCCAGAAGAATGGGTAAGACAAAATACATTACATTTTTTTATTTTTTTTAAAAAATATAATCCAAGAAGCATTTATGTAGAAGTTCCCTTACATTTTTTAAAAAGTAGAAAGAGAGCCGATATCATAGTATATAAACGAGAATACCCCTATATTATTGTAGAATGTAAATCTCCTTTCGGAAGAATTACCCAAAAAAATTTAGAACAAATTATTCTTTATCATATGATTTTGAAAAGTTCTTACCTTATGATAACTAACGGATTAAAGCATATTTTTTATAAATTTGACGGGAATAACCAAAAACTACTTTCTAGTATAGAAATTCCTCCTAATTAAACATGTATTCTAGGAAATCTACAAGTTTACTCGAATACCCAACCTCGTTGTCATACCAAGAAACCACCTTGACGAAATTTGGATTTAACATTATTCCAGCATTAGCATCAAAAATAGAGGTCCTATTATCTCCTAGGAAATCCATAGAAACTACATCTTCTTCCGTATAACCAAGAATCCCCTTTAACTCCCCATTAGCTGCTTGTCTCATTGATTCTTTTATTGCTTCATAATTCGTTTCTTTTTTTAACCGAACGGTTAAGTCAACTACTGAAACATCAACTGTAGGGACTCTAAATGCCATTCCAGTAAGTTTTCCATTAAGATCAGGAATTATTTTCCCTAAAGCTTCAGCTGCCCCTGTTGAGCAAGGAATAATGTTAACAAGGGTAGATCTTCCTCCTCTCCAATCCTTAATTGAAGGACTATCCACAACTCTTTGTGTAGCTGTAGCTGAATGTACAGTTGTCATTAATCCTTCAATAATTCCAAACTCATTATGTAAAACTTTAGCTACAGGAGCTAAACAATTAGTTGTGCAAGATGCAGTGGAAACGATATCCTGATTCACTCTCAAAGAGGTATGATTTACTCCCATAACAAACATGGGAGTGCTATCTCTAGAAGGCGCTGAAATAACAACTTTTTTAGCACCAGATTGTATATGAGCTCTAGCTTTTTCTTCCGTAAGAAAATGCCCAGTAGATTCTACCACGCATTCAACTCCTAATTTTCCCCAAGCTAGTTTACTTGGATCCTTTTCAGAGGTTATTTTTACAAATTTACCATTAACCACTAAATTTCCTTCCTCTATATAAACCTCTCCTTTAAACTTTCCATGGATAGAATCATGTTTAAGCATATAAGCAATATATTCTGAGGATACCAAGTCATTGATAGCGACCACTTCCATTCTTCTATTATCAAAAGCCGACTTAAATACTAAACTTCCAATTCTCCCAAAACCATTAATCGCAATTTTCATTTGAAATCGTAATTTAATATAGAAATGATCTCCGAAATCTTCATAAATTCAGAATCTATTTCAGAAATTAATAATAATTTATTACTATTTTTAATGAAGCTAAAACACCCTTAACTCTGGAAGGATTTTATTAAGTGCTCTCCAAAGATTTTTTTATATGCTTTTTGTTCTCTTCCTTCTTGTGTATGAAATTCTTATCACACTTTACGTGTGAGCTCTAATCAACATACACAACACCATCTATGTCTTGATATTTAAGTTCAAACATTTTTAATGTATGGACTAAATCTGATGACCAAGAAGCTTTGACTCTAACGTAATTATCTGTATATCCTTGTATAAATCCATTTTTATTTTCGCTTTCAAAAAGAACTTGACGAATTTTTCCAATTTGACGTTCATAAAATATTCTTTTTTTTTTAATTGAAAGAACACGTAGAATTTTGTTCCTTTTATATTTAATATTATTAGGGATGATCCCATCCATATAAAATGCTTCGGTATTTTCTCTTTCTGAATAAGAAAAAACATGCAAGTAGGAAACTTCTAAAGAATCCAAAAAGTTATATGTCTGCAAAAAGCAGAAGTCATCTTCTGCTGGAAATCCTACAATTACATCCACACCGATACAAGCATTATACCTTAGAGATAGGATCGTGCGAATCCTATTCGCATATAAACTACTATAATACCTCCTGCGCATTATCTTCAGTATTTTGTCACTTCCAGATTGTAACGGAATGTGAAAATGAGGAACAAAACGTTTACTTTTTGCCAAAAACTCTATAAGTTCATCTTTAAGTAAATTTGGTTCAATAGAAGAGATCCGAAATCTATTCACTTTTTCTATTTTCTCTAGTTTTTGCAAAAGAACTAGAATATTTTCCCTTTTGCTTCCATAATCCCCTATATTTACCCCAGTTAAGACAATTTCTTTCACCCCTATTTTCGAAATTTTTAGAACGTTTTTTAAAATGCTTTCTAAAGGTTCAGAACGAGATTCACCTCTAGCTAAAGGAATGGTGCAATAAGAACATTTATAGTTGCATCCATCTTGGATTTTCAAAAAAGATCTAGTTCTAGAAATAGAATGCGATCCAACATAAAAATTTTTTTTCCAAGAATGGACTTCTCCCACATCTTTCTTAGAAAGATCATTAATATAGTCAGTAATTCTGAATTTTTCAGTAGCTCCTAATACTAGATCGACTCCTTTAACTTTAGAAAGTTTTTCAGGCTCAAGCTGAGCATAACAACCTACGGCTATTATAAATGCTTTAGGATTCCTTCTTAAAAAAGAACGAACAATATATTTAAATTCTTTATTAGCAGTTTCAGTAACTGAACAAGTATTTATGACATAAATATCGGAAGTTTCTTTAAAAGAAATTATTTCAAAAATTTTATTAGAAAATTTTCTTGAAATAGAAGAACTTTCAGCAAAATTAAGTTTACATCCAATAGTATAAAAAGCGACCTTTATCTTATGCATTTTAATGTAGTATTATGACTCTTTCAAAAGAACAAATAAGAGAGATTTTTCAACGTTTTGAGAATCTTTTAGATAGGTTCGAAATACCAAAAAAACTTGTTGGAATCAGTGATAAGGAAAAAATAATAGCATCTAACGATTTTTGGAAGGAAACTGATAAAGCTAAAAAAATTCTGAAAAGCTTGCATAAAGAAAAAAAAATGGTCGAAGACTATAATAATATTCGATTAATTTTAGAAGAAATGAAATTATATTTAGAATTTTTCAAAAATGGAGAAATTTCTGAACTAGAAATGCAAAATAAGTTACAAAAAATTGAAAATATTCTTTCAGATTTTGAGCTTAAAAAGCTTCTTTCTTTGGAAGAAGATTTCTTAAGTGCAGTCCTGCATATTTCAGCAGGAGCTGGAGGGGCAGAAAGTTGTGATTGGGTTTACATGTTGATGCGTATGTACTTTATGTGGGCTGAAAAAAAAAGGAATAAGGTAAATGAAATTTATAATCAACCTGGAGATATTTCAGGAATAAAATCACTAACTCTAGAAATCAAAGGCCCTTATGTTTTTGGATTTCTTAAAGGAGAAAATGGCGTACATCGGTTAGTACGAATTTCTCCATTTGACAAAAATGGTAAACGTCATACTTCTTTTGCTTCGGTTTATGTCTCTCCATTAGAAGAAGATACTATTGAAGCAGACGTAAAAAATTCTGAAATTGTATGGGAAACTTTTCGATCAAGTGGATCAGGTGGTCAAAATGTTAATAAAGTAGAAACTGGGGTACGTTTAAAACATATTCCAACTGGAATTTTTGTTGAAAATATAGAATCACGTTCTCAATTTAAGAATAAGGAAAAGGCTTTGAATTTACTTAAATCTAGGTTGTTTGAAATTGAAACAACAAAAAATAGTGCTAAACGTAATGAGATTGAGTCTAAAAAGAAAAAAATAGAATGGGGATCACAGATTAGAAATTATGTAATGCATCCTTATAAACTAGTTAAAGACTTGCGTACTGGATACGAAACATCTGACGTGGAATCCGTAATGAATGGGGAAATTGATGCTTTTTTAAAGTATTTTTTGTTGTTCTCTAAATGAAGCTTTTAGAGAAAAAACAGCACTAATTAGTGTAGGAAAAAGCTATTGTGGAAGCATTTGCCAGTAGGGAAAAAGCTATAAATCTTGATAAAAATTTAAAAAAATAACAAAAATTAAAGCTTATAAAGCTGACTTAATAAGGCCTCAATAAGCTAAAATACTTGTAAAAAAAGCTATTGATGAATTTGTAAAAATTGATATTCTAGTAAACAATGCTGTATAGGCAGTCTTGTCATTAGACTGAGAAAAGTGGCAATCTTAGTTCCATTTTTCTCTAACACAATAAGTTGTTAAAAACAATGATAAAAAAAGGATCCATTATTAACTCTATTTGGGGTTTTTGGTAATAAAGGTCAAGTGAATTATTCAACGTCTAAATCTGTAATTATTGGATTTAGTAAATCAGTCTAGGGTCAATAAATATCCGAAGCAATGTGGTTTACCCAGGATTTATTAATACAGAGATGATAGCTTCTCTGGAAGAGTAAATGCTCAAAGAATGGAGGGTATATTGCGCAAGCTTGTATTTTTTTAGCCTCTGATATGTCAATATAAGTGGAGAAGTTTTGAACGTAAATGGTGGAATGAGTCTAATATGAGATATGGACTTTAGCAAATTGACCATAAAATCTCAGGAAGCTATACAAACTGCACAAGAAATTGCACGAAAATATAATCATCAATCTATAGAAACTTCCCATATTCTTAAGGGTATATTCCAAGTTGATGAAAATATATGTCCTTTTCTTTTAAAGAAACTTGGCGCAAATCCTAAAATCGTAGAAAGACATCTGGATGAAGCTATTAAAAAATTACCAAAAGTAATAGGTTCATCCAGAACCTACTTTAGCAGCCAAAGTATAAAGATGTTTATAGATGCTGATTTTTTGGCCAAAAAACTCAACGATGATTTTATTTCTATTGAACATCTAATATGGTCTCTCCTAAAAATAGGAGATTACACTTCACAGGTTTTAAAAGATCAAGGAATTTACGAAAGGGAACTTGCAAAGTTTATTGATGAAATGAGAAAGAAAGATGGAAAGGTGCAATCTCAATACTCTGAAAGAGTATATAACTCTTTGTATAAATACGCTAATAACTTAAATCAATTGGCTAGAGAAGGAATTCTTGATTCAGTAATTGGGCGAGACGAAGAAATCCGACGTGTCTTGCACATATTATCTAGGAGAACAAAAAACAATCCCATTCTCATTGGAGAACCAGGAGTAGGGAAAACCGCTATTGCTGAAGGATTAGCTCATAGAATAATTAACGGAGATATTCCAGAAAACTTAAGAGAAAAACAAATTTTTTCTCTTGATATGGGGGCATTGATAGCAGGTGCTAAATATAAAGGAGAATTTGAGGAGCGTTTAAAATCCTTAGTTAGGGAAGTTACTCAATCTGATGGAAGAATTATCCTATTCATCGATGAAATTCACACTCTGGTAAGTACTGGAGGAGAGGTGGCTGCTGCTAACATTCTTAAACCAGCATTAGCTAGAGGGGAATTACGCTCAATTGGAGCAACTACTCTTGGAGAATATCAGAAATCTTTCGAAAAAGATAAAGCTCTAGAGAGAAGATTTCAGAAGGTTTATGTGGCCGAGCCAGATGAATCCTCTGCTGTTTCAATTCTTAGAGGTCTTAAAGAGAAATATGAAAATCATCACAAAGTCCGTATTAAAGATGAAGCAATCATTGCTGCAGTAGAACTTTCTCAAAGGTATATCGCTGATAGATTTCTCCCAGACAAAGCTATTGATTTAATCGATGAAGCAGCTTCTAAATTGAGCATGGAAATAAATTCAAAACCAGAATCTATTGACACTATTGATCGTAAGATTATTCATCTTGAAATTCAAATAGAAGCTATTAAAAGAGAAAAAGACGAAAAAAAACTTTTTGTTATTCAAAAATACTTGAAAAATATTAATAAGGAACGTGCTATTTTACACGAGCAATGGCAGGGAGAAAAAGATTTAATTGAAAGAATACAGAAATCTAAAGAAAACATTGAACGATTTAAAATTGAAGCGGATCAATCAGAGCGCTTAGGGTATTACAGTAGAGTTGCTGAACTTAGATATGGAAGGATTAAAGAAGAAGAGAAAAAAGTGAAAAACCTTGAGAAGGAGATTAATAAAAATTATCATTGTAAAAAAATGATACAAGAAGAAGTTGTTAGAGAAGATATAGCTGATGTTGTATCTAAATGGACAGGTATTCCTTTGTCTAAAATGTTACAAAGTGAAAGAGAAAAACTACTTAACATTGAAAGTAAATTGCGTAAAAGGATTATTGGGCAAGAAAACGCTATAAAATCTGTTTCTAATGCTATACGCAGGTCTCGTGCTGGAATTCAGTATGAAAATAGGCCAATAGGTTCTTTTCTTTTTATGGGGTCTACAGGGATAGGAAAGACAGAATTAGCGAAAGCATTGGCTGAATATCTGTTTAATGATGAAAATAATATAGTCCGTATAGACATGAGTGAATATCAAGAATCTCATTCTGTTAGCAGACTTATAGGGTCTCCTCCAGGATATATAGGATATGATGAAGGAGGCCAATTAACTGAACGTATTAGAAGGCGTCCTTATTCTGTAATTTTACTTGATGAAATCGAAAAGGCTAGCAGTGATGCTTTTAATATTCTCTTACAGGTTTTAGAGGATGGCCGTTTAACAGATGGCAAAGGTCGCACCGTTTCTTTCAAAGAAACCATTATTATTATGACATCTAACATTGGATCAGAAATAATTAAAGAAAATTTTGATCAGAAAATGTGCGAGACAATTGTATATACAAAAAATAAACTAATGGAACTTTTAAAAAGAACAATACGGCCTGAATTCATCAATCGGATTGATGAGATTATTTTATTTAAACCTTTGTTTCATTACGAAATACAAAAAATAGTACAAATCCAATTAAATATGATAAACAAAAGGTTATCAAGAAGAGGAATCTTTTTAAAGATTACCAAAGAAGCCACTGAATATTTGTCTGAAAAAGGATATGACCCATATTTTGGAGCTCGTCCCTTAAAAAGAGAAATTCAGAACGAAGTTCTAAATAAACTTTCTAAAGAAATTCTTTATGGAAAGATCGTGGAAAACGATATTATTCTTCTTGACTTCTTAAAAAAAGAAGGGATTGTTTTTCGAAAACAAAAAAATTAGTCTAAATTTTTTATGCAAGAAAATATACTAAAAAATAAAATTGATCAATTAAAAGTTCTAGGCGTAGAACCTTATCCAGCGATAATTCCTCAGGAAAATACAAGTGCTAAAGAAATTTTTGAAAATTTCGAAAATGGAAGAAAAGTCTGTCTTTACGGGCGTATAATGAGTATTCGTATTATGGGAAAAGCTGCTTTTGCAGAAATAAAAGATTATAGTGGTAGAGTGCAAATTTACATTACTAGACATGTAATTTCCATAAATATTAAAAAAAATATTAATGCTTACAATTTTCTTTTCAAGAAACTCCTTGATATAGGTGATATTCTTAGCATTGAGGGATTTTTATTCAAAACAAAAGTAGGTAAGATCACCGTTTACGTTGAATCTTTTTCCCTCCTCTCAAAATCTCTACGTACACTTCCTCAGGTTAAAACTGACGATAAAGGTATAGTACATGATGCTTTCTTCTCTATTGAACAGAGATATAGAATGAGGTATGTTGATTTAATTGTCAATGATAATGTCAAGGATATTTTCGTTAAACGAAGTAAAATCATTCAATTTATCCGACAATATTTGAATAAATTCGATTATATTGAAGTAGAAACTCCTATTTTACAACCAATTCCAGGGGGAGCTCTGGCTCGGCCGTTTATAACATATCATAATACACTTAATACACCTATATATCTACGTATTTCCAACGAGTTGTATTTAAAAAAACTTATTGTAGGCGGGTTTAAAGGCGTCTACGAATTTGCCAAAGACTTTAGAAACGAAGGGATAGACAAAACACATAATCCAGAGTTTACTCTTTTAGAGCTTTACGTTGCTTACAAAGATTATCATTGGATGATGAATTTTAGTGAAAAATTAATAAGGGATCTTGTTTTGGCTCTAAATGGCAAAGAAACCCTTCAGTTTGGGGATAAAATTATTGAATTTAAAGTTCCTTTTACTCGTATTTCCATTTTTGAAGCTATTGAAAAATATACAGGTTTTGATATTAGTAAAATAAATGAAAAAGATTTACACAAAATTTGTCATAAACTTGGAATAGAAATCCAACCTGGAAAGGATAGTAAAGGAAGAATCATAGATGAAATCTTTAGAAAAAGATGTGAAAGCTATTATGTTAAACCAACTTTCATTATGGACTATCCAGAAGAAATGAGCCCCTTGACAAGAAAACATAGAGAAAAATATGGACTTACGGAACGTTTTGAAATAATTATTAACGGACAAGAAATAGCGAATGCTTATTCTGAACTTAACGATCCAATCGATCAAGTATATCGATTTCAAGAGCAAATAAAGCTATATAAAAAAGGCGATAAAGAAGCAATGCTTCTTGATAAAGATTTTATTCAAGCGCTTGAATTTGGAATGCCACCTTCTGCAGGAATTGGTATCGGAATAGATCGATTGGTGATGTTACTAACAAAGCAAACTTCTATTCAAGAAGTTATTTTTTTCCCTCAAATGCGTCCAAAATAAAGCAATTGATAAATTGCCTGATTAATTTTTTCAAAATTAAAAGAATCTAAAATTTTTTTCATACTATGAAAAATTTCTTTATTACATAGATTTCCTATACTCCCTTCATGTGTATGATTTATTTCAACTGAAAATTTAAAAACACCATTTTTAAAATCATTATATACTTTTTTATAAGCATCTCTAAAAGGCATTCCATGCTTTGTAAGATTATTAACGACTTCAACACTAAATATTTGTTGATATTTTTCTTCAAAAAGAAGATCTTTTTTAAGAATGATTTTATTTATAACATAATTAGCCATTCGTAAACAATTTTTTAAATCTGAAAAAATAGGTAAAAAACGTTCTTTAATCACCTGTAAGTCTCTGTGATATCCTGAGGGAGAATTAGCTATCATTAAAGAAATTTCATTAGGAAATGCTATTAATCTATTGCACCGTGCTCGGATTAATTCAAAAACATCAGGATTTTTTTTATGAGGCATTATGCTAGATCCTGTAGTTAATGAGTCCGAAAAGCTAATAAAACTAAAATTATGACTCAGATATAAGCATACATCCTGAGATAGTTTGCTTAAAGTAGATGCTATTGAAGATATAGCGGATGAAGTTATCCGCTCTGTTTTTCCACGGCCCATTTGAGCGTATACAACATTATAATTTAGCGTTTCGAATCCAAGAAGGTAACTTGTCATATAGCGAATTAAAGGAAAAGAAGACCCATAACCAGCTGCAGATCCCAAAGGATTTCTGTTAACAATATGGTAAGCTGATCTAATAAAGACTAAATCATCTATTAGGCTCTCAGCGTAAGCTGAGAGCCAAAGGCCAAAAGATGAAGGCATCGCCATTTGATAATGAGTATAACCTGGAATTAATACCTCTTTGTATATTTCGCTTAGATTGATCAAAGTTTCGAATAAATCTCTAATTAAAAAGACGATTTTTTGTATTTCTGCACGGGTAAATAATCTTAAGTCAAGGAGAATTTGGTCATTTCTGGACCGACCACTATGAATTTTTTTACCAATTTTACCAATCCGTTTGGTTAAAAAAAATTCAACTTGAGAGTGTATATCCTCAACTCCTTTTTCAAGAATAAATTTTCCCAACAAAATTTCCCCGGTAATTTCCCGCAAAGTTTTGCATAAAACACTCAACTCGTAACTATTTAATAGTCCTATTTTCTCTAACATAATGATATGAGCTGTAGTACCTACTACATCATAAGGAGCTAATAATAAATCAAATTCGGGTTCCAAACCTAGGGTAAACTTTTCTATTTCTTTGCTTATTTCAATTTCTTTTTGCCATAGTTTCACTGGTAAAATTTTTAAATTTAGATGGAAGAATTTTCACTCTAAATCTTTTAAAAAGATCTATTTATAAAATTAGTTAAAGGTTCTCCAGAAAACAATTTTTTAAAGCAAAGCTAAATCGATAGAATCTTTAATGAGATTTACCCTTTTAGATTCATCCTATTCTAAAAGGATTTTCTTCATAAGTTTATGATTTACTATTAGATTGTATTTTTCGTAGCTAGCCTCTATTTTCTACTAGACTCATTTATTTTATTCTTCCATAAATTATGGAACGGAAAAGGTAAATCTGTCTTTTGAAGAGTTTATAATCTTATGTTAATATTTTTATAGAAAGAGAAAACTTAAAGTATTTTTTTATTTTTCTTTTTCCACATTAGAGAGTGTAGACAATCCATTTTCTTTTTTATCAATCAATTTTTCGATGTGATCTTAATCTACTCTAATAAAAGAAATCCCATTATTTTTCATTTACAAGTTTTGAACTTGATGCAATGTCAAAGGAGTTTACAAAAAAATAATTTCATATCCCTTTTTTTTCGCTTATAGCTGTGCTGCGATTCTTTCTCGCTTGCATAGAGCGATATAACCTTATTATCTTTTTGAAGATCTTTAATCCTGTTCGGAAAATCTTTAAAAGTAAAATACTTACCATCTACATTTGGAGAAATGTAAAATTTTTTAGATCTTTCAAAGAATTCTTCATCGGTAATCATACCATATTCTATGATAATTTTCATGCTTTACCACTTTTTTTTTAGAATTATTCTCGATTCTTTTTAAAGAACTTTTCAAGTTTATCAGATACTTTTCGAGTAATTCGATATTTTTTTTACAGTTTAGTCATATTGTATATGATAGCGGTATGCATTTAGAGGAATATCATTAGTATCTATTGCCCTAATAGCATTTTTAGAAAATCAGTTCAAGATTATCGGTAACATAAACTTTATTTTTATATAATTGGATTTTATCTCCATCATTTTTAGACCCCTTTAAAATGGAAAGGATGCTCAATATTAATATTAATACAAAAATAAAGGATTTGAAAATTGTATATAGATCTCTATAAAACCTCCCTCATAGGTTTAGGGCAATTTACTATATTATACACTATAATTTTTTACAGCTTGGTTTTTTTTTTTGTCTCTTCTCTAGAACCAAACTTTATTGGAAAATGTATATATTAGCAATATTTTTTAATAAGTCCATTAATGCGACTTTCTTATAGAAATTCTTTACTTTCATCGCTAATTTGTAAAATAATTTCAGTTCCTCGTTTATTTTTTTTATCGGTTTCTTTTATTGTAAATGTAGGAACAAATCCAATGAACAGCTTAAACGTTTTTCTAAGATTTAGAAAAAATCTCTACCCCCATAAAAGATGAATAGAAACCCATGTCCAATTATTGATTGAAGATGATCTTTACCTTTTTCTTGATATTTATCTACGAATTCTTCAGCACCTGAAAAAGCAATTTGATTAATATATTTTTCCACAGATGTCCTCCCTATTCCTTGATCAATTACATACAGAGTTTTAGTTTCTTTATTTATTTTCAATTTTTACATCTATTCTATCCTAGTCGTATCAAAGTTTTTATCTTTGAAGTAGCATATGATGCATTGGAAATAAGTGCTCTTAAAAAAAGTTTTCTCTCATAAGAGAGAAATTTTATAATCATTGGAAAAATATTTTCTATAGAGACCTTACTGTTGTATTTTTTACTCTAATCATATAGAATTTTTTTCTTATGAAAGGCTTCATAAATGATTTAAAAAAAATACCAATTTAGTCTTTATGGAATGTATTAACAATACGGCTGTTTTAGCTGGAATGTTAACAACTAAGAAAAAGATCGGAAAAAGCATTCCGTTATGCGCTTATTTATTTAAAAGTATATTTTTAATATTCGTTACTACTTTGATGACAATTTGGTATATTACACTTATAAGTGTAATATACTTGATTTTTTCCCCAGACTGTCCAAAGTTTTTTTAAATTTTTGTAAGACAGTATGGAATTCGTAGATTTAGCTTTTTATAATGTTTTTGCAGCATACGCTGGTTCATGCAATATATTCCTAATATGATTGTCAGTAATTTTAGTTATAAGATTTTTCGCTAAATTTTTAATAAAATTAATGGCAGACTTAAAGAGATCAGCTTCCTTCGGAAGAATTTTATTAGTAGAAAATTTAATTTTCTACTTTTTTGGGAAAAGTTTTTCCAAAGATTATTTTTTTTTGCTAAAAGCTCTACGTATTTAGATTTTTTTATCTATTGCTTACACAATAAGATTGTTTTATCCTTTTAGTTTAAATTAAACTAATAAAAGGATCCTCTATAAATTTTTTTAGAGTCCTGAAGTATTCAGCAGCTACTGAACCATCTATTATACGATGATCACAAGCTAATGTAGTTTTCATTGTATAGCCTGTAGATAATCTACCTCTTTTAATAAAGGGTTTTTCAACGATAGTTCCAACTGAAAGGATGCAAGAATTAGGCTGGTTGATGATTGAAGTAAAAGATTCTATTCCAAACATTCCTAAATTTGAAATAGTAAAACTACTTCCCTCTATTTCTTTAGCTTTAATTATGCTAATTCTAGCACGGTTAGATTTCTCTTTTACTTCAAAAGAAATTTGTTTTATAGATTTTTGATCTACGTGAAAAATTACTGGAACGAGTAATCCATATTTTATGGATACAACTACGCCTATATTTATATAGGCATTATAGACAATATTTTCCTCTGTCCAAAAAGCGTTTATTAATTTATGTTCAAGAATGGCTAAAGCAGAAGCTTTAATAATAAAATCATTAATTGTGATTTTTACATCTGTAAGTTTTTTATTTACTTCCTGTCTCAATTGAAGAATTTTCTCCATATCTATTTCCATTGTCAAATAGAAATGAGGAGCTGTAAACTTTGATTCGCTTAAACGTTTTGATATAATTTTACGTGTGGATGAATGTTTTTCTATTCTTTGTGGCTCTCTGTCATTTTTATCTACATATCGTTTATTGGTATCTTCTATTAGGTCGCTAATATCTTCTCCTTCTTCACCTATAATAGCAAGAATTTTATCTACTTTAGTACTTTCACCTTCCTCTAATCCAGCATAAAGCAATATTCCACTAACATCAACTTCAAAATCTTGATTGACCTTGTCTGTTTTAATTTCAGCTAAAATATCTCCTTCTGAAATTTTATCTCCAACTTTTTTATACCATCTGATCAACTTTCCTTCTTCCATAGTATCACTCAAACGTGGCATAGTTATTATTTCTGCCATATATGTTTGTTATTATCTCAAATTAAAATCAAGACATTTAATCAACAAATGGATAATTTTTTTGTTTTGAAACTAATTCATACATCTGTTCTATTTTAGGTAAATGCGAATTTCCCTCAAAGAGAACAGATGATTCCACTTCTGATTTTGCTTTTTCTTCAAAATATTCTAATTGTTTTTCTGAAGCCCATTGATTTATCAATATCAATTTTTTTACTCTAAGTATAGGGTCTTGTTTTTTATACTGTTCCACCTCTTCTTTAGAACGATAAGTTTCTGAATCGGATATGGAATGGCCCCTATATCGATAGGTTCGAACATCTAAAAAACTTGGGCCTTTTCCAAGACGAGCTCTCTCTATAGCTAGATTAGCTGCTTTAGCTACTTTTGCTGGATCCATTCCTTCTACTGGATAAGAAGGCATATCGTAAGCGTATCCAATTTTGTAAATCTCTTTAAGATTAGTGCTTCTATCGATAGAAGTACTCATTGCGTATCTATTATTTTCACAAATAAAAACTACAGGCAATTTCCATGTCATTGACATATTAAAAGTCTCATGTAAAGAACCTTGGCGAACGGCTCCATCACCCAAAAGTGTAATAGTCACGTATTTTCTATTGAAGTACTTATTTGCGAAAGCAATTCCTGCACCTAGTGGTATTTGGCCTCCCACTATACCATATCCTCCATAAAATCTTTTTTCTTTATCGAAAAGGTGCATAGACCCCCCCATACCTCTAGAAGTTCCAGTAATTTTTCCTAAAAGTTCAGCCAAAACTTTCTGGGGAACCACCCCCAGTGCAATAGATAAAATATGACAACGATAGGCCGTTATCATCTGATCTTTAGTAAGATCCATCGCATGGCTGACTCCAGCTGGAATTGCTTCTTGTCCATTATATAAATGCAAAAATCCCCTTATTTTTTTTTTTAAATATAAAAATCGGCATTTATCTTCAAATCTTCTCCAGAAAAACATATTTTGGAACCATTTAAAATAAGTCTGGGAAGTAATTTCTTTCATTATGTCTCTATTTATTATTTTTAGATGGAATGCATTTTATATTTCGGATATTTTACTAAATTACACTTTTTTTTTTCAATGCTTTTGGATAATTTCATTTTCTTTATAAAAACAAATTCTTGTGCAAAAGAAAAGTGAAAAAGAATTGGATTCTCATCATTTAATACCTTTTATTGTAAAAGCTGCCCCTTTATGGGGAAGAGTTTTTAAGGGTAAAAATCCTCAAAGGAAAATAAAATTCCTACATTTAAAGCTCTATTTTTTTACTCTTTTTTGTTTGGCGATTTTTAGTAGGATTTATTATTGGATCTGCTATAGGACTTAATTACTTATTCTATATTAAATTGCATACTATTACATGCATTAAATAATTTTATAGGAAGTTTATATTTTTCAGTCCAAAGAAAAGGAAAAGTATTAGGAAAAATATTGGAATGTATAATAAATAATCATTATATATTTTTAATATAGATACTTTTTATGCTAGTTTTTTATTTTTCTAAAATGGGAGGAATGTAGACCCTAAAAAGGAAAGACAAAGCTCCTTTGTTAATTTCAAAAATAACTCTTTGAAAAAGATGAAAAGCTTCTCTTTTATAGATTAAAAGAGGATCTTTTTGTTCGTAAATAGAGTTTTGAACATAACTACGTAGATTATCCATATTATTGATATGATCTTTCCACTTTTCGTCTATAATTTCTAATATTACCATTTTTTCAATATCTTCCATAAAAGCACGACTTTCGTAAAGTCTCCCTAAATCTGAAGTAAGATAAAAAATTCTAGTTCCATCAGAAATCGGAATGGTTACTTGAAGGCATTCTTTAATACCGTAAATAATTTTTTTAATCTTTTCAGATAGAGATTCTTTTCTTTCTGTATAAATATTAATTATTTTTTTGTATATTACATCAAGGGATTCATTTGGAGAAAACTTCTCTAAATCAATGGTAAATTCTATTTTTAAGAGACTATTCAACTTTTGTTCAATATTTTTTACCTCTTTACTTTTAAGTAAATCATATAGGAGATCATAAAGCATCATAGAAATATCTAAATGAATATTTTTCCTAAATAAAACATTTTGTCTTTTTTTAGAAATTATTTCTCTTTGTTTATTCATTACATCATCATACTCTAGTAATCTTTTTCGAATGCTGAAATTATTCTCTTCAACTTTTTTTTGAGCATTTTCTATAGAACGAGTTACCAAAGGATGTTGAATCACATCACCCTCTTTATGACCAAAACGGTCCATTAGTTTAGCTAAATTACTTGATCCAGAAAAAAGACGTATAAGATTATCCTCTATAGAAACATAAAATTGAGAACTTCCAGGATCTCCTTGACGTCCTGCCCTCCCTCTTAATTGTCTATCGATTCTTCGAGAATCGTGTCTCTCTGTACCCAAGATAGCCAAACCAGAATCTTTAACTTCTGGAGATAATTTAATGTCAGTTCCTCGTCCAGCCATATTTGTCGAAATAGTTACAACTCCGTAAATACCAGCTTTAGAAATAATTTCAGCTTCTTTTTTATGTTGTTTAGCATTTAATACATTGTGAGGAATATTTCGGCTTATTAACATCCTACTAAGAAGTTCAGAAACTTCTATAGAAGAAGTTCCTATTAACACAGGCCGCTTCTCTTTCTGAGAAAGTCTAAAAATATCATTAACAATAGCATTGTATTTTTCACGCATTGTTTTAAATATAAAATCTTGAGAATCTACTCTCTGTACCGGAAAATTAGTTGGGATAACTACTACTTCTAGTTTATAGATTTGCCAAAATTCGCTAGACTCTGTAGCTGCAGTTCCCGTCATTCCAGAAATATTTTCATATATTCTGAAATAATTCTGCAAGCTAATTGTAGCAAAAACTTTGCTGGAAGATTCTATTTTAACGTTTTCTTTTGCTTCAATAGCTTGATGTAATCCATCAGAATAACGTCTTCCTTCCATAATCCGTCCAGTTTTTTTATCTACAATTTTTACTTGGTTATCGACTAAAACATAGTCTACATCTCTCTCAAAGAGAGTATAAGCTTTAAGTAATTGATTAAGTATATGCAAACGCTCCAATTTAATGGAGAAATTTTTTAACATTTCCTCTTTTTGGAAATTTTCTTCTACCTGATTAAGCATTTTTTTCTCCAGAAGTGCAATCTCTGCATTTATATCGGGTAGAAGAAAAAAATTAGGATCGTTTTCCTCTTTAGAGATAGATTCAATACCTTTTTCAGAAAGGTCAACAGAATTATTCTTTTCGTCAATAACAAAATACAGTCCATAATCAACTTTTGGCATTTCCCTATTGTTATCCCGCATGTATTTATCTTCTGTTTTTTGCAAAATAAAACGAACATTTTCTTCCTGTAAAACCTTAATTAAGGTTTTGAATTTTGGTAATCCCCTATATACTTGAAGGAGTTTAAATCCTCCTTTCTCCTTATCTCCTGATTTAAGGAGATAACAAGCTTCTTTAAGAATTTTGCTAAGTTCCATACTCTGACGTTCAATTAAATGAACTACTTTAGGTTTGAACTTATCGTAGATATTACGATTGTTTTGATTTTCTGATCCAGATATAATCAATGGGGTTCTTGCTTCGTCTATTAAAACTGAATCTACCTCATCAACAATAGCATAATGAAGATCACGTTGAACTACTTCTTCAGGTAGTTTTGCCATGTTATCCCGCAAATAATCAAAACCAAATTCACTGTTAGTACCATAAGTAATGTCAGCTTCATATGCTTTTTTCCTAGAGGAAGTATTAGGAAGATATTTATCAATACAATCTACTCTTAATCCATGAAATTCCATAATTGGAGCCATCCAAGCAGCATCCCTTTTAGCTAGATAATCATTAACAGTAACGATATGGACCCCTCTACCTACAAGAGCATTAAGATAAATTGGTAAAGTGGCTACTAGAGTTTTTCCTTCGCCAGTTGCCATTTCAGCAATTTTTCCTAGTTGTATAACTACGCCTCCAATAAGCTGAACGTCGTAATGGACCATATCCCAAACAACCGTTTTACCTAAAACATCCCAAGTGTTTTTCCATATAGCTTTATCACCTAAAAGGGTTACATAATTTTTTTCTCTAGAAAGACGCCGATCAAAAGGCGTCGCAATAACGCAAATCGTATTGCTTTCTCTAAATCTTCTTGCAGTATCTTTTACTAAAGCAAAAGCTTCAGGAAGGATCAGTTCTAGGGTATCTCTTTCAATCTTTAATTGCTCTTTTTTTAATCTATCAATCTCAATTTTTTCTTGAGTGTAAAAATGAGTATTTTGAACTTTTTTTTCAAGTTCTTTAATTTTTTCTATAATTTTTTTGGTATTTTCTCTAATTTTAATTTTAAATTCCTCAGTCCTAGATCGTAATCTCTCATAGGAAAACGATGCTATAATAGGCTCTTTTTCTTTTATCTTATTTAAGTAGTTTTCTTTAATTACTCTAAGTTCTTTTTCGTTTTTCCCCCCAATAAACCTATTAAATATTTTTTTAAAGTTCATATTCTTCCTGATTGTAGGAGATAATCTTCATCAGATATTGGACAATCTGGCCAAATATCCTGAATGGTGTTATATACCTGATAATCATCTAGTTCTTTCATCCCTCCACTTCTAAGTGCATAATCAATGAGCGTAGATTCTGCAGATTTTACTGCAATATAAGCAATTAATTCACAATTCCACATTGACTATAATATTTTATTTTAAATTTAAATATGAGTAAACGAATTGGGTTTTTTGGAACAAACATTTTTTCTGCAGTTTCTTTGAAACAAATTTGGGAAAAAGGATATCTTATAATGGGAGTAATTACTCCTATTGATAAAAACTATGGAAGGGGTTGTAAAAAGCATAAATCTATAATAAAAATAATTTCTAAATCCCTAGGATTACCTTTATTACAACCAACTAATCTTAAATCAGATTTTTTTTTAGAATCTTTAAGAAAATGGAAAGCAGATATACAAGTTGTAGTCTCTTTTAGAGTTCTTCCAAAAGAAGTTTGGAGCCTTTCCAAAATGGGAACTTTTAATTTGCACGCTTCATTATTACCTGAATATAGGGGTGCAGCCCCTATACACTGGGCTATTATACATGGGGAAAATAATACTGGATTAACGACGTTTATTATAAACGATAAAGTAGATATGGGAAAAATTCTTCTTAAGAAAGAAGTACAGATTGGAAAGCAAGAAACATTTGGCGAGCTTCATAATCGCCTAGCAGGTATAGGATCTAATCTTGTGTTAGAAACTATAGAAGGAGTACTCCTAAAAAAAATAAAGCCTTTTCCTCAACTTTCTTCAAATTTTAAAATTGCTCCAAAAATATCAACACAGGATTGCCTGATTAATTGGCATTCTTCCGTAAAAGTCATCTTCAATAAGATTAGAGGATTAAGTCCACATCCAAGTGCTTGGACATTTATATATTCGAAAAAATATAAAAAAAGAATGAAAATTTATAGGGGTAAAACTTTAATTACAGAAAATAATGAGTATTCTGGACGAGTAATAATAACATCATCAGAAATAAAAATTTCTGCCAAAGATGGATATATTTTAGTTTTTGAGGCTAAAATAGAGGGAAAACGAAAAATGCAAAAAAAAGATCTTATTAATGGTCTTATACAAAAAATTTTAGTATGTTGTTAATTTAAACAAATTTTTCTAGAGTTTCGATTGATCTAAAAGCATCAATCATTTCTTGAATATTTCCGTTCATAAATTCTTCAAGAGAATAAATAGACTTATTTATCCTATGATCCGTTACCCTTCCTTTGTGATAATTATAGGTTCTTATTTTTGCAGACCGATCTCCGGTTGAAACTAAAAATTTTCTTTCATCAGAACGTTCTTTTTTTTTTCTATCCAATTCAATTTGATAAATACGAGAACGCAAGACTTTCATAGCCTTTTCATAATTTTTATGTTGGGATCTATCTTCTTGACATTCAACAAAAATTCCAGTTGGAATATGTTTTAAACGTACCCCAGTTTCTACTTTATTAACATTTTGACCACCTGATCCACTTGATCGAAAAGTTTCCCTTTTTATATCTGAAAGATTCAGAGCAACTTCTATATCTTCTATCTCTGGAAAAACAGCTACGGTTATAGCTGAAGTATGTAACCGACCTTGAGCCTCTGTTTTTGGTATCCGTTGCACCCTATGTACCCCTGATTCAAATTTCAATATTCCATATGCTCCTTTTCCAAAAACATTTAAAATGATTTGTTTATATCCTTTAACATCTGATGCTTGTGCATTCAATAATTCAGATTTCCATCTCATGGATTTGAAATACATTGTATACATTCGGTAAATATCTTCAACAAAAAGACAAGCTTCGTTTCCTCCAGTTCCAGCACGAAGTTCAATAATAGCATTATTCTCATCTTCCTGTTTTTTCTGAATATTCAGAATATCTTTTTCTAGATAAGACAAAACGGATAAAGCTTTATATCTCTCAATATGGGCTAATTCCTTTATCTTTGGATCTTCTTCTGTTATTAATATTTTATCTGCTTCTGCGACGTTTTCTTTATAAGTTTTAGAAATTCTATAGATTTCTACGAACTTTTCAAGGTATTTTAATTCACGTATAAGAGATCCATATTTCTTATGATCTGCGATAATATCTGGGCTAGTTATTAACTCTGAAAGTTCATCAAAACGATGTTTTATGCTTTCAAGTTTTTCGAAAAAAAATTTATTTTTCATTAGCAAAAAATTATGATATATGAGAAGACTCTCAATATTGAAAAAGAAAAAAAATTAGTAGAATATTTTTTTACTAAAAAAAAACTTAAGAACATTCTTAATGAAGGTGTTTTAGAAATAATACCTGATTATAATTATGGATTTTTAAGATACTCTAATTTTAGTTATTTAGCCTCTACTAAAGATATATTTGTATCTAAGTATCAAATTCTACTTTTTGGCCTAAAGACTGGGGATACAGTAAAAGGAAAAGTTCGTACTCCTAAAAAGGTGGAAAAATATTTTACCTTGATTAAGATCATCTCAATTAATAATTGTAACCCTTATAAGTATAAGGGAAGAAAAATAATCTATTTTGAATACTTAACTCCTTTATTCCCAATGGATAAATTCAATCTTTCTGGAAAGAAAGCTACTTTGTCTACTAGAATTATTGATCTTTTTTCTCCAATTGGTAAAGGCCAGCGTGGCATGATAGTAGCTGCCCCAAAAACTGGAAAGACTACTTTACTTAAAGAAATCGCAAATGCTATTTCAGCTAATCATCCAGAAGTATACTTGATGATTTTGTTAATTGACGAACGACCTGAAGAAGTAACCTACATGCAGAGAAGTGTTCAAGGAGAAGTTATTTCATCAACTTTTGATGAATCAGCTGAAAAACATGTTCAAGTAGTTAAAATGGTTTATAAAAAAGCTAAAAAGCTGGTTGAATGTCAACATGATGTTTGCATTTTAATGGATTCCATTACCCGAATGTCAAGAGCCTTTAATACTGTATATCCATCTTCAGGAAGAGTCTTATCTGGAGGTATTGACGCAAAAGCGTTGCATAAACCGAAGATTTTATTCGGAGCAGCTAGAAATATAGAAAATGGAGGATCCTTGACAATCATTTCTACAGCCATTATTGATACTGGATCAAAAATGGACGAAGTTATTTTTGAGGAATTCAAAGGTACTGGAAACATGGAACTACAACTTGATAGAAATATTTCTAGTCGTAGACTTTATCCATCCATAGACTTGTTTTCTTCAAGTACAAGAAGAGAGGATCTTCTTATTGATACTGAAACACTACAAAAAATTTGGATTATCCGAAAATCTCTTTCTGAAATGAATCTACTAGAAGCAATAGATTTTTTACGCTACCGTATTTATAAAACAGAAAACAATAAAGAGTTTCTTGATTCTATGATTGAGAATAGGAAAATTATTTATCAAATCGAATAGCAATAATATCCCTAAAAATCAAAACATGTCATCAATATTTCTTTTTAAGACTTTTAAAGAAAAATATTTTTCTGAAAACGTTAACCCTGTAAATTTATATTTAAAACTAAGAGATTATTTCCCCAAAAGTTTACTATTCGAGAAAATATGTGCTTCCATTCTTTGTATAGATCCAATTTCAGAGATTTGGATTGATAAAAATCAGGCCAATATTTCTTATCCAAACGATTACTCAGAAAGCTTCCTTATTGGAAGTAGATCAGAAGTTCAGAGGATAATCGATAATTTCTTTAAAAAATTTAGATCGGAAAATATAGCTTCTCCTTATTCAGGTTTTTATGGATATTTTTCCTACGAAAGCATTCAATATTTTGAAAATATTTCCTTAAAATCTCCCATAAAGTACCCCTACCGTATTCCTCAAATACGTCTTAAATTTTACATTAATCTTATAATATTTCATACTTCTTGCGAAGAAATCATTTTTGTCAAACATAATTTGACTGAAAAAAAAGGAATTTATTCAATTAAAAAATTGAATAATTTTCTTAAAAAAACGAAGAAAAATTATGTTTTTTCATTTAAAATTTCTGGACAACTAGACTCTAACATAAGCAATGAAGAACACAAAAATATGATTATACAAGCAAGAACATATTGCTTGTATGGAGATATCTTTCAAATCGTTCTATCTAGACAATTTAGTCATAAATTCATAGGAGATGAATTTAATGTTTACCTATCTCTTAGGGAGATAAATCCATCTCCATATTTATTTTATTTCGATTATGGAAATTACAAAATATTTGGATCTTCTCCAGAAGCACAATTAATCGTCAAAAAAAACCTCGCTTCCATTAATCCTATTGCTGGAACGATTACTCGATCTGTAAATAAAATGGAAGAAAGTATCGTTGTTCAAAAACTTCTCCTAGATCCCAAAGAAAATTCTGAGCATATCATGCTTGTTGATTTAGCTAGAAACGATTTAAGCAGAAACTCATCAAAAGTAAGAGTGGAAAGTTTCAAAAAACTTCAATATTTTTCCCATGTTCTGCATATGGTTTCCAGAGTTTATGGAAAACTATATTCTGATATTTCTACAATGAGAATATTCAGGGAAACATTCCCTTCAGGTACTCTTTCCGGAGCCCCAAAATATAGGGCTATAAAAATTATAGACCAGATAGAGAATCAACATCGTGGAATTTATGGGGGAGCTATCGGTTTTTTAGGACTAGACGGAGGAATGGATTCATCTATCATTATTCGATCCTTTCTAAGTAAGGAAAACACTCTGTTTTTTCAGGCAGGAAGTGGCATACTCTATGAGTCTAAAGAAGATAATGAAGTTCAAGAAGTAAAAAATAAGCTATCGGCTTTGTTTAAATCCATAAATTTTTCCAAAAAAAATTTAAAACTATGGAGGGTAAAATATTAGTCGTAGATAATTACGACTCCTTTACATACAACTTAGTATATATGGTAAAAAAGCTTTCAGGAAAAAATCCAGATGTATTTAGACATGATGAAATATCTTTAGATAATGTTGAAAATTATGAAAAAATAATACTTTCTCCAGGTCCTGGAATACCAAATGAATTTAACCTTCTAAATTCTCTTATTAAAGTTTATTCCTCAACAAAAAGCATATTAGGAATATGTTTAGGTCTCCAAGCTATTGGAGTTGCATTCGGGGCAAAATTAATAACCACAAAAAAAGTTTATCATGGTAAATCTCATTATATACAGATTAACGATTCTAAAGAAGTTCTTTTTAAAGGATTACATAGAAAGTTTAAAGCTGGACGTTATCATTCTTGGGTTTTGTCAAAAGAGGATTTTCCAAATGATTTAAAAATCACGGCACTTGGTCCATTAAATGAGATTATGGCAATCAGACATAAAACATACGAAGTACGTGGATTACAGTTTCATCCTGAATCTATTTTAACTACACAAGGAGAGAGAATAATAGGAAATTGGCTTACATAATGAAAGAAACTCTTATCTTCCACAAAAGTTTATACAGGGAAAAAGCCAAACGTATTTTTATAAACATATTTATGAATCGATTGAACCGATCAAATATAGGAAAACTCATTACTCTTTATAAGATGAGATTTCCTTCTGTAGAAGAAATAGAAGGCTTTCGAGAAGCTTTTATGCAATTTTGCATAAAAGTTTATTTGGGAGATTTACCAGTCATAAACATCGTTGGATCTGGAGGTGATGGGAAAAACACTTTTAATATTTCCACTTTAGCTTGTTTTGTTGGCTCTGGTGCTGGCTGTAAGGTAATTAAGCATGGAAATTACAGTGTATCCTCTATTACTGGATCTTCCACCCTTTTAAAAAAACTAGGATATACTTTTCCAAAAAATGAAAGTCAATTAAAAAAAAATATTGAAATATCTGGGATTTGTTACCTTCACACTCCTCTATTCCATCCTCATTTAGATAAGATATCTAGAATTCGAAAAGAACTCTCTATAAAAACATTTTTTAACATTCTTGGTCCACTTATTTCTCCAATAGAACCCAAAAAATTTTTAATAGGAGCAAGTGATTTTTATATAACCCAGCTATATAATATTTTTTATCAGAAAACTGATTCTAATTATTCTATAATTCATAGTCTTGATGGATATGATGAAATTTCTCTAACTGATAATTTTATATGCTATACTAGAAAAGGGGGAAAACTCTACTCCCCTAGGTCATTAGGAAAAAAAAATGATGAAAATGAAGTAATTGGGAGTAAAAGTATTGAAGAAAATACTAATATATTTTTTGATTTTCTTTCAAAAAAGGGTACGTTTGCACAAAACGAAGTTGTATTAGCAAATACTGCTTTTGCTTTAATGCTGTTAAATAAAGAAAACTTTGAGAAAAGTTATTCTCTAGCTAGAGCATCTTTAAAAAACGGAAAAGCAAAAGAAGTATTAAAAAACTTTCTTAATTAAAGAGAATATTATGAATTTTCTTTCCAAAATTCTTTCTAAGAAGAAAGAAGAGATTAGAAAAAATAGTAAAAAAAAATCAATAGAAGAACCAAGAAAGTGTCTTTCCCTATCTAATAGCATTAGAAAAAGCAAAACTGGAATCATTGCAGAATTCAAGAGAATCTCTCCTACTAAAGTACTTATTAACGAAAGATTTTTTATAGAAGACGTAGTTATAGGATATGAAAATGCTGGTGCATCTGGTGTATCAGTTTTAACTGATGATAAATATTTTTCAGCTAGAAATGCTGATCTACCTAAAACTCGGAAAAACGTTTACCTTCCATTGTTACGGAAGGATTTTATTATTGATGAATCCCAAATAATAGCCTCCAAAGCAATAGGAGCTGATGCTGTTTTATTTATTACGGAAATTCTTTCAAAAGAGGTGCTCATAAAATTCGTTAAAAAAGCTAAGAATATTGGATTGGAAGTAATAATGGAACTTCATTCTGAAAAAGAACTAGATAAAATTACCATAGAGGAAGAGATTGACGTTATTGGTCTTAATAATAGAAATTTAAAAAATTTCTCAATAGATATTGAGTGTTCGGTCCAGTTATCTAGAAAAATAAATTTTTTTAAAATTTCTGAAAGTGGAATTTCTAATCTTGGAGAGATTTTCTTCTTAAAAAAGTTAGGGTTTCATGGCTTTCTAATAGGAGAAAGTTTTCTTAATTCTTCTAATCCTTGGAGTATTTGTGAAAAAATTCTACAGATTAATAATAATCTTCCTTCATTTAATGAAGAATGAAAAAAAAAATTAAAATAAAGATTTGTGGAATGAGAGAATTTTCCAATATTTCGTCTATTTCCATGTTGAAACCTGATATGATGGGTTTTATTTTTTATAGACACTCTCCTAGATTTGTTGGAGAAAATTTTATTGCTCCTAATTTAGGAAAAATATCTAAAGTTGGGGTTTTTGTGAACGCTTCGGTAGAAGAAATCTTAAGGAAAAGCTTTGAAAACAGGATTAAAAAGGTCCAATTGCACGGAGAGGAAAGTCCAAATTTTTGCCAAAAAATATCTAGAAAAGGATTGAAAATAATCAAAGCATTCCAGATAAAGGACTCTTTTTCTTTCGAAAAAGTAAAAGCATACACTGAGGTCTGTTCGTATTTTCTTTTCGACACACTTACTCCAAAATTTGGAGGAAGTGGTAAAAAATTTTTTTGGGAAAAACTTTCTGAATATAAAGAACCCACTCCCTTTTTTCTTAGTGGAGGAATAGGGCCTGTGGATAGTTCCCCCATTCTTTCGATTTCACATTCGAAATTATTTTGTATTGATATGAATAGTCGTTTCGAAGAAAAATCGACTATAAAAAATAAAATTCTATTTAAGAGCTTTCTAAAAGAAATAAGAAAATGATAGCAGACGAAAAAGGATTTTATGGTCAATTCGGGGGATCTTTCATACCTGAAATGCTTCGCTATAATATTGATGAAATTAATAGTCAATACAAAAAAATTGTTGAAAAAAAAAGTTTCCAAAGAAAATTGAATAATTATCTGAGAGATTATGTAGGGAGACCTACCCCTCTTTTCTTTTGCAAAAAATTATCCTCTATTTATTGCTCTAATATTTACCTAAAAAGAGAAGATTTAAATCACACAGGATCTCATAAAATAAATAATGCGTTAGGTCAAGCTTTGTTAGCTAAAACTCTGGGAAAGAGAAAAATTATTGCAGAAACAGGAGCAGGTCAACATGGAGTTGCTACCGCAACAGTTTGTGCTTTTTTAGGAGGTCTTGAATGTATTATATTTATGGGAAAAAAGGATATAAAACGTCAATCTCCCAATGTTTCCCGTATGAATATGCTTGGAGCAAAGGTAATTCAAGTTTTTAGCGGCCAAAAAACTCTTAAAGATGCCGTAAATGAATCTATACGTTTTTGGATTAATCACCCAGAAAGCTATTATTTGATTGGTTCTTCCGTAGGGCCCCATCCATATCCAAAAATGGTAACAGAATTTCAGTCAATTATTAGTGAGGAAATACGGGAACAACTTCTTAAAAAAGAAGGCGTTACTTACCCAAATTACATACTGGCTTGTATTGGTGGGGGGAGTAATGCTTCTGGTGCTTTTTATCATTTTTTAAATAGAGAATCAGTAAAGCTTATTGCAGTAGAGGCAGCTGGAAACGCAAAAACTTCTGAAACATCTACTGTTACTCTTATAGGAACTAAGGGAGTTTTACATGGAAGTATATCTATAATAATGCAAAATGAAGATGGACAAATTGTTAACCCTTGTTCAATATCAGCTGGATTAAATTATCCAGCCATTGGACCAATGCAGGCTCATTTTTTTGATAGTAAAAGAGTTCAGTTTATTAGTGTAACTGACGAAGAAGCTTTGCAGGCTGCTTACGAAATTTCTAAACTTGAAGGAATTCTTCCTGCTTTAGAAAGCGCTCATGCCTTAGCTATCTTGCCGAAGTTATTTCTTAAACGTGAAGATTTGGTAATTGTCAATCTCTCAGGTAGAGGAGATAAAGATATGAAAGCTTATATTCATCATTTCACTTAATCATATCACTTAAATCTCAGAGGAGGCTAAAATTTTCACCCTGTGAACTCTATAAAAGAATGTTTTTTTGAAAAAAAAAAGTATATATTAAGTATTTATTTCACAGCAGGTTATCCAAATATAAACAGTACACAAAAAATTTTTAAAAAATTACAAGAAATTAAAGTAGTGGACATTATTGAAATAGGCTTGCCATATTCAGATCCTTTATCTGACGGTGTCATTATTCAAAATAGCAGCCAAAAAGCTATAGAAAATGGGATAACCATCAAGCTATTCTTCAGTCAATTTTATGCAATTAAAAAAAAAAAACCCATAATCCTTATGGGCTATTATAACCAGTTTATAAAATTTGGAGAAGAAAGATTTTTAAAATATTGTATTAAATCTGGAATATCTGGTTTAATTTTTCCAGATCTTCCAGTTGAAATTTATAAAAGTAAATACCTCTCTCTTTTTAAGAGCTTTGATTTACCCTTGATTTTCCTAGCAACCCCCAAAACTACTGATAATTCTATTCTTATGCTAAGTAAGATAACAAGAAGTTTCTTGTATTTGGTTTCTTCCTCCTCAACTACAGGGCCTAAGAAAAAAATTAGTTATGAACAATTATTTTTTTTTGAAAATATTAAAAATTTAAATTTTAATATTCCTAAATTGGTTGGTTTTGGAATATCCAATAAAATACATTTTAATATAGCTTGTTCTTCTTTTGAAGGGGCAATAATAGGAAGTGAATTTCTCAGTTTTTTAGAAGAAAAAAGATTAGAAGAAAGTATTGAAAATTTTTTAAATTTTTTTTTTGCTTAACTTAAATGAATATTTAATACATGTTTCGTTTTTTCAGTTACCTTAAATCTATCGTCTAGTCTTCTTTTTACAATCCATACTATATCATTATAAGCATTTGTCAAAATCCAAATATGATCTTTTTCAAAAAGGGAAAGTTTTTCGTCTTTAAAATACTTACTTAATTTTTTCTTAAAATTTAAAGGATAAAAATAATCGCCTTTTTTCCAAGTTCTTAACTGTAAAGGCCAGTGTAATTTATACAAATCTACGGCAGCATCTGCTGATGCTTCAATCTTATTATTGAAGGAAAAATATAAAGAAAAAGGGGTTTTTTTAGGTAAAAGATCTATTATTTTATAGACTTTTTGCTCTATATTTATTATCCTAGGCACAAGGATCCAATAATTTCTATCTTTTAGAATTCTGTATTTTCTTGAAAATATTTGCTTTCCTGATTGTGCGTTTAAAAGCCGAATCATATCAGTAATATTTACAAAACCATAAGGGGAAAATAATTTAAAAAGACAAGTAGTTAGAGTTTGGATTTTTTTCAGTTTTTTACAGTTTATTTTCCAAAAATAGGGATGGAATGTTTTTTCTTCAGTAATTTCTTCAGAAATTTTTTGTAAATATTCATTTTCTAAATGAGAAGTATCATACAGATAATTGATCGTTTTTTGGAAATTTTTGGAAAAATTTATAGAAAGTTTTTTTAAAACTGGGACTAAGCAGTTACGAACACTGTTTCTAAAATATTCATTTTTACTATTGCTTGTGTCTTCTCTCCAAGAAATATCATATTTATTGGCATAAGAGATAATTTCTGCTTTAGTCAAAGTCAAAAGTGGCCGTATATATTGCTTTATTTTTTTAGGAATGCCTAAAAACCCTTTAATTCCAGTTCCTCTAATAAGATTAAGAAAAAAATTTTCTATAGAATCATCTAAATGGTGACCTAAGGCAAGAAAATCGTAAGATTTTGTTTTTAGCAATTGCTCAAACCAATCATAACGAAGTTCTCTTGCCGTAATTTGCATATTTTTATTTGCAATAACATTAAAGCGTTTCTTATATAGAGGTATATTTTTTTTTTTACAAACGTCAGTTACGAAGGTTTCATCTTTATTAGAAAAATCTCCTCTTAACTGAAAATTAGCATGAACAACACCTAATGGTCTCCTTAGTTTAAGGAGAATATTTAATAGCGTCATGCTATCGATTCCTCCACTTACAGCCACAAGAATTTTTTTATCTAATGGAAGGATTTTTTTAATCTCTCTGAAAAGTTTTTCTTCATTTAACATCTTTTAAAAGACTTTTTAGGTAAAAAACTATCTCTTCAATAGATTTACCTTTAATAGATATTTTTTTTTTAGCTCTTTCGTAGATGCCCTTTCTCTCAGAGAGTTGATTATTTATGAATATCAATAAAGATTTATCATCTAAATGGGAAATTATAGGTCTGGTTTCTCTTTGTAAACGCAATCTTTCAAATAAAGAAGAAACTCCGTATCTTAGGTAAACAGTGCATGCTTTTTCATTCATTATATTTATATTTTCATAATGGCAAGGTGTTCCTCCACCTAAGGCTAGTATATAGGATTTGGAGTTGTTTAAAAACTCTTTCAGAGTTTTATGTTCTATCTTTCTAAAGAATAATTCCCCATTTTTTTTGAATATGTCAGAAATAGACTTTTTTTTCTTATTGCAGAGAAGATTATCAATATCATAAAAATAATGCTTTAAATATGAGGAAAAAGCATGACCCACGAAACTTTTTCCACATCCCATGTATCCAACTAAAATTAAGTTAAAAAAAAAATTATTACGGTTTAATACTATATAATTTTGTTTTTAACAATTAAATTTACATTTTAATTTTGCAAATTTTTTTATTTTATATACACCAAGACTTGGTAGCTCAGTTGGTAGAGCATTACACTTTTAATGTAAGGGTGCTGGGTTCGATACCCAGCCAAGTCAATTGTCCCTATCTAAAAATTCTTGTGTAGCAAGTACAGTTGGGTGAGGAATTTCCTCAAATAACTTGGAGATCCCAACTGTTTCTTTATTTTCCAAAATTTCTTCTAGTGACTTATCTTTAAAAGAATAAAATTTTTCCATTTTTTGAGAGATTTCATCTTTGATAAGTTTATTTATTTTATAAGATCGTTTACTCAATCTTAAAATAACAGCATAAATGCTTTCTCCAGATTTTTCTATTTTTTTAATATCGAAAATTTTAATTGTTTTTGGTATTTTTTTTAGTTTTCCGAAATCCATATATAATTAAATGAAGTTTATAACTTTTTCTTGGAAAGAAACATATAAAAAATAGCCTCTTCTCTGAAACTACTGTTTCTAAAATCTCTAAAATCATTGAGGAAGTTTTTAAAAGATACGTAAGCTGCTTTATATTGCATCATGTTATAATAAGTTTTTGATCTTTCGAAAGATTTTTTTTCGGTAATTTTTAACAATTTTTCTAATAATTCTTTAGCTTTAGAAGAATTTTTCTTATATGGATATTTTTTTAAAAAAAATCTTAGCCTTTCTATAACTAAATAAGTATTCTTCTGATCAAGCTCAAAATCTTTTGAAGATAAATAAGAGCAATAAGCGGATTTAAATAACGCTTCTTCGGAAAATTTATCATTTGGATAAAGATGGTAAAAGTTGGAAAATTGAACTCCTGCTAAAAAGTAATTTTTTACCTTAAAATTAGACCTTGCTGTCTTATAAAGAAGAGCTTTTTTCAATTTCTCTTGATTAATAGAAACTAAACGATTAAATAATTTTAGAGATTTTTCATATTTTTTACTTTCGTAAAGTAAACAAGCTTGATATAAAATTTTATCGGAACTATTGTTAGTTCTCTCTATAACTAGAGAATTGTTATTTTTAGAGAGAAAAAACACCCCTATTATAGGAATAAAAATTTTAAAAAACTTACAGATCATAAGAGTAATTTTTTTATTATGGATTTAGTTACTTTTCTATATTCTATCTTAATTTTTTCTCTAAGGGTTAGAGAAGCTTTAACTAATGGCAATCTAACGTTAGATTCGCAAATTCCAATAATTTTTAACAAAGCTTTAATTCCTGTTGGATTGCCTTCTTCAAAAAGAAGATGAATCATCTCTATAAGATTATAGAATAATATAAAAGCTTTTTCAGGCTTATTTTTTTTTGCTAAAAAAATCATATCAGAAAATTGTTTAGGAAAACCTTGAGCTATTACAGAAATAGCTCCATCACCTCCACCTAAAATAATAGGTAAAGCCAAAGAATCATCTCCAGAAATTACTCTGAAATTTTCTGGTTTTTTATTAATTATTTCATAAGCTTGGAAAAGATTTCCAGAGGCTTCTTTAACTCCTACTATATTGGTAAACTCGTTAGCTAAATGAACAATAGTTTCTGTTAGTATATTAGAAACTGATCTTGATGGAACATTATAAATCATTATATCAGAAGTTGTATATTTAGCAATATACTTAAAATGTTTATAAAGTCCAATCTGGTTTGGACGGTTATAATAAGGCGAAACAGAAAGTATACATTCAAATTCAGCGAGATCCGTCTTATAAATTTGCTCTATCACTCTTTCAGGGTCATTTACCCCAATTCCTAATATTAATGGAAGGTTTTTTCCATTAGCTGATTTAATACTATTGATAATATCAATTTTTTCTTTTTCTTTTAAAGAAAAAGGCTCAGCTGTACTTCCTAGTAAAACTAGATAAGAAACTCCTCTTTCACTTGTAAAAGCAACAAGTTTTTCAAGATTTTTAAAATCAATTTTTCCCTTTTCTCTAAAAGGAGTTATTAGAGCCGCCCCAGTTCCATATAATATACAATTGTGATCCATATTCTTAAGGAGAATTATTGTTTTATTAAAATAAAATGTATAAAAATTTTATAGATTACGTTAAAATTTACTGCAAAAGTGGAAAAGGAGGATCTGGATCTGTACATTTTCGTAGAGAAAAATTTAGAGGTCCAGATGGAGGAAATGGAGGAAATGGAGGAAATGTAATATTTAGAGTAAATCATAACTGCTGGACTCTTTTACATTTAAAATATAAAAAGCATCACATAGCTGAAAACGGGTTTCCTGGGGGAAAGAATAGACTAAGTGGAGCAAAAGGTAAAAACTGCGTTATAGAAATCCCAATAGGGACAGTAGTAAAAAATGATAAAAATGAAATTCTTCTCGAGATTACAAAAAATAATCAGGAAAAAATCCTTTTCAAAGGAGGAAAAGGGGGATTAGGTAATTGGACTTACCGAAGTTCTAAACCTTGTTATTCTCAATATGGGATGAAAGGTAGAGAAGGATGGATTATTCTTGAACTAAAACTTTTATCCGATGTAGGGTTAGTTGGATTTCCAAATGCAGGAAAATCTAGTCTATTAGCTGCAATTACCTCCTCTAAACCTAAAATTGCAGATTATTCATTTACGACCCTAACTCCTTATTTAGGGATTGTTTTTTGTTCTGATTATAGGGATTTTATTATGGCAGATATTCCAGGTCTGATTGAAGGAGCTACTAAGGGTAAAGGACTAGGATATAGATTTTTAAGACATCTTGAAAGAAATTCTGTTCTTCTTTTTCTTATTCCAGCAAACTCTAAAGATTTTGAAAAAGAGTATGAAATACTCTTGTCTGAACTCCGAGAGTATAATCCATGTTTGCTTGAGAAACCTCGTTTAATAGTTATTTCTAAATCTGACTTAATTAATGAAAATATTAAATACCATATAAAGAAAAACTTATCTTTTCAACCCATTTTCATTTCTTCAAAAAATAAAGAAGGATTGATAGATTTAAAAGAAAAATTATTGGAGAAAGTACAATCTTCTACTTATTTCTTTAGATAATATAGATTTATTGTCATTTTTCTGGTATTACCCAAGAATCAAACTGTTACCCAAACGTATAGCTTCTTCCTTCACCTTTTTTGTCTGCTGATTTAGCAATAATTGCTGATTTTTCATATCCAATTTTTGTATTTAATACTGTATCAAGCATTAGAGATCGATCAAGTAATTCTTTTTTCCTTTCTGAATTCGGAATAATTCCATCGACACAATTTATACTGAAGGTAACAAGCATCTCCTATCAAACGAGCTGATTGTAAAAAATTATAACCAGTTTAAAAACATTTAATTTTAAATTTCCAAAAGAATTTGCTATAGAAATTGTAACATCGTTACTCATTACCTGAGCACAAACCATGCAAAGTGCTTGCATACAGAGAAGCTATCTATCATTAGATAGCTTCATTACAGAAAGCTGTTTTACCTAAGGTGAGATAAACGGGAGTAGATGCAGTTACAACAGCGGTAGGCCAGTGTTAATGGCGTAGCGTCTTCCTCTATCTCTTTAAAAGCCTCAGTAAAGGAATTTTGCAGTTTTTTTTAGCCCACATACACCAATTCTTTAAATACTCATTGCTGTAGGGTAAGTGTGCCCCTAATGACCTCATTAAGATTCATATCAGAATGTGTACAGTTTGCCAAACTACCACTCTCATCACAGACTTGTGATATTAAATTCCTTTTTTTTTCCTCGATTAAGCCTTAATCAAAATTAGCATAAGCAGCAGCTTTTTTAAGATAGGCAAAAGCTCTACGAAGGCATAGAACAATCTTAAAATTACTTCTTGAACGTTCTGTCTGTGCACCCCACATATGGGACCTTAACTTTTACTAAAGTGTCTATTTATATGCGAAAATTCATTGCTTTTTAATTTTATGATAGATGTTATTCCTTTTCTAGGTTTTTTATTTTTTTTATATATGAGCATATAAGGTTTTTGGTGCTTGATTTTTCTAAGTGCAATTATTCCATTTTGGAGCACGCCTTTAGTGTTTCTATTAGTGTTTCTAAAGGTGTAGAGACAGCGTCTATTCCAATTTTAGCACATTCTCCAATGCACATTGGATTCTGGATTGAAGCAGCAAGAATTTTAGTTATAAAACCATAATTATTATAAACTAGTCTTATATCCTTTAAGCTATTATAAGAAAAATCTTGAACGTAAGAAGCTCTCGCCTTAGCTGCTAAAATTGCTTGACTAAGAGAAAATGCTAATGTACAGTTTGTTTTAACGTTTCTATCGGAAAAATACCGAACGGTTTTTAAGCCTTTCATGGGGATTTTTCCGACAATCTGTGGATGTAAATCTACTAAAAACTCCGCTTCTTTAACTATACCATAAAAATCATTGGAAATTACTTCCACGCTTACATCCCTCTCAATTAGATAGCAAATATTTTGATAATGTTTAAAAATATTCCTGTTTACAATGATGTTTTCTTTAGCTATTAAAGATGGATTTGGAGTTACTCCATCAATTATTCCTAAATCTTTTGCTTGACGAATTTTTTACAGATTTGCTGTCTCAATAAAAAAATACATAATATTCACACTTAACCTAACAAATATAAATAATTATTTTTGAATATACTTCTACAATAAAACGTTATTTACCCTGTAACCCATTCATATTGCCATTAAAGTCATACTCCTTTAATAAAAAAATTCCTGCCCCAAATGCTATTTATTAAGCAAAAAATATAAAACAAAATTAAAGATATGTCTTCTCTCTCTAGTTCTAATTTAGAATCACTACATCAAATACGTTTTCAAATGATTTTTTGACCTTTTCTTTCAGATCTTTCATTGGTATTTTTTCATGCAACTCTCTAGCTAGAGAGGTTACTGATTTATTTCTAATCCCACACGGTATTATATATTTGAAATATTTCAAATTAGTGTTAACATTAATAGCAAAACCATGCATACTTACCCATCTACTCATTCTAATTCCTATTGCACAAATTTTTCTAACTTTGGAAGTTCCAACATCAATCCATACCCCAGTCTCTCCAGATGATCTTTCCCCCTTTAAACCATAACAGTATAAAACCCGTACTGTGACTTCTTCAAGCATTCGTAAATATTGAAGAATATCAGGAATAAAGTATTCCATATCTAAAATTGGATAAACAACTAGTTGGCCCTCTCCGTGAAAAGTGATATCTCCACCTCTATCAATTTTGTAAAAACAAGCTCCAAATCTTTTAAAATCTTCTTCAGACAAAAGAAAATGTTGAACATCTCCCCCCATACCCAGAGTATAAGAATTGGGATGTTCAACAAATAGTAAATAATTTGACGGTACTTTTCTATTTTTTTTCAAAAATTTAAAATGAGCTATTTTCTCAAAAAGTACGCGTTGATATTTCCATGTTTCTTTATAATCTTTCTTTCCTAAATCTTCCAAAAAAACTTTTAGCATTTTAAAAAAAAATATGAAGAAAATAGAAAAAACGAATCATTTTAGTTCTAAAATTACTAAATCGCTAGATTTGCCCGCAGCACAGGCTATGCTTTATTCTTCTGGACTAGAAGAAAAAGATTTTAAAAAGGCTCAAGTGGGAATTGTAAGCAATTGGTATGAGGGGAACCCATGTAACATGCACCTAAATAAGTTGGGAAAGAAAGTAAAAATTTCGATAGAAAGCCAATCAATGATTGGCTTTCAGTTTACTACAATAGGTGTAAGTGATGGTATATCAATGGGGACATCTGGAATGCAGTATTCTCTTCCTTCTAGGGAACTTATTGCAGATAGCATAGAAACTGTTGGATACGCACATCATTATGATAGTTTAGTAGCGATACCTGGCTGTGATAAAAATATGCCTGGGGCAGTAATGGCCTTGCTTCGACTTAACAGACCAGCTATTATAGTATACGGAGGAAGTTCCTCCTCCGTATACTATAAAGGTAAAAAACTTAATATTGTTTCAGCATTTGAAGCTTTAGGGGAAAAAAAAGAGAATAATATTTCAGAAAAGGAATATCGGAACATTATCAAAAATTCTTGTCAAAGTTCAGGATCATGTGGTGGAATGTATACTGCTAATACGATGGCATTAGCATTGGAAGCAATGGGAATGACTCTTCCTGGTTCTTCTTCTTTTACAGCAACTAGTTATGAAAAATACAAAGAATGCCATAAAATAGGTCCCGCAATAAGAAGACTTATTGAAGATAATATAAAGCCCAAAGATATAGTTACCAAAAAATCTATTGAAAATGCAATAACGTTGACTGTTGCTTTAGGGGGGTCAACTAATTTAGTTTTGCATTTGTTAGCTATTGCTAGAACCGCTGAAATTGATATAAGTCTAAAAGATTTTCAAGAGAAAAATAAACAGGTTCCTCTAATTGGAAATTTAAAACCTAGTGGTTCATATCTTATGGAGGATTTATCTCCTTTTGGAGGTACTCCTGTTATAATGAAATATTTATTCAAATTCGGGTTTCTGCATGGAGATTGTCTAACTGTAACAGGTCGAACATTGGAAGAAAATATTCAGGGTTTTCCTGATCCTGAAATTGATGAAATGTTTTTTACTCAAAAAGTAGTATATCCATTAAATAGTCCCATTAAAAAAAATGGGCATATAGTTATTTTATACGGTAATCTTGCTCCTTCTGGAGCAGTAGCTAAAATTACAGGGAAAGAAGGGTTTATTTTTTCTGGATTTTCTAGAACTTTTAATTCTGAAGAAGAAGCGAATAGAGCCATCTTAAATAGGGAGATTCATGTTGGGGACGTAGTCGTTATTCGATACGTCGGGCCTAAAGGAGGCCCAGGAATGCCAGAAATGCTCAAGCCAACTTCTTGTATTGTTGGGGTAGGACTGGGAAAAGATGTTGCATTGATTACAGATGGGCGATTTTCTGGTGGTTCTCATGGTTTTGTGATTGGACATATTAGTCCAGAGGCCCAAGTTGGGGGTCCAATTTCCTTAGTTGAGGATGGAGATTTAATAAGTATAGATGCTAAAAATAAAAGAATAACTTTAAAAGTTGGAAAAGAAGTTCTTCAAAAAAGAAGAAGTAAATGGGCCCCTCCTACCCTAAAAGAAAATAGGGGATATTTATATAAATACGCTAAATTGGTATCTTCTGCAGAAGAAGGATGCATTACTGATAAATAGCATGTATAGGGGAAAAACATGCTGTGGTTCTGAAATTTTGATAAAGTCTCTTTTAGATGAAAAAGTTAATTATGTATTTGGCTATCCAGGTGGGACAATCATGCCTGTTTATGATGTTATGCATTTTATGAGAGAAAAATATATTAATCATATTTTAACTAGGCATGAACAAGGGGCTATTCATGCTGCTCAAGGTTATTCCAAAGTTAGTGGAAAGGTTGGGGTATGTCTTACTTCTTCTGGACCTGGAGCCACTAATTTAGTTACTGGATTGTCAGATGCGATGGTGGATAGCTCCCCCATTGTCTGTATCAGTGGGCAAGTATCCTCTTCTTTAATTGGAACTGATGCTTTTCAGGAAATAAATATCATCGATATTTCTTTATCTGTCACGAAATGGAATGTTCAAGTTCCATATGCAGAATATATTTATCCAACTATTCGAAAAGCTTTTTATATCTCTAAAATTGGAAGACCTGGGCCAGTACTTGTTGATCTTACTAAGAATGCTCAGTTTCAGAGAATCCATTTTTATGGGGGCCCTTATGGATTTGAAAAGTATAAAAAAGAGATTATTTACATAAATAAAATTAAAAAGGCTGTTGAACTAATTAATTCTGCAACTAAGCCATTCATAATATTTGGACAAGGAGTTATTTTAGCTAATGCAGAAGAGGAATTAAAAAAATTTGTTGAAAAAACAGGAATACCATTTGCCTGTACACTCCTAGGATTAGGTGCATTAGATAGTGAACATCCTCTTTTTATGGGAATGCTAGGAATGCACGGAAACTATGCTCCAAATGTTTTAACCAATAAGTGCGATGTTCTTATTTCTATAGGGATGCGATTTGATGATAGAGTAACAGGGAATATAAATGGATATACCCAAAAAGCAAGTATTATTCATTTAGATATAGATCCTTGCGAAATTGATAAAAATATCCCTTGTATTCTCCAAATACTTGGAGATTGCAAAATTACATTACCGAAATTTACATCTCTTGTAAAGAAAAAGAGTCATGGAGAATGGCTAAAAAATTTTTTATATTTAAAAAATAAAGAGGAAAAAATTGTTTTAAAAAATGATCTTTATCCGAATCCTAAAAAATTTACTATGGGAGAAGTCATTCATAAAATAAATCAGTATAAAAAAAATAACGCAATATTAGTAACTGATGTAGGACAGCATCAAATGATCGCTTCCAGATATTTTAATTTTTCTCCTAAAAGGAGCCAAGTTACTTCTGGAGGTATTGGGACAATGGGATTTGCCCTTCCAGCATCTATAGGTGCTAAAATTGGAGGAAAAAAAAATCGCCAGGTAATTTGCGTAACAGGAGATGGGAGCATTCAAATGACTATTCAAGAACTCGGAACCATTTTACAGAGCAATATTACTGTAAAAATTGTATTGCTCAATAATAATTTTTTAGGAATGGTACGGCAGTGGCAACAACTTTTCTTCGAAAAACGTTATTCGTATACTGAATTAGTCAATCCAAATTTTATTAAGTTGTCTAGAGCCTATGGAATTTATGGAGAAAAAGTACAGTTTAGGAAAAATCTCGTTACAGCAATAACAAAAATGTTTTATGAAAGTAATGGTCCTTACTTTCTTGAAGTAATTATAGAAAAAGAAAATAACGTTTTTCCAATAATACCTTCATTTACAAAAGTAAATGAAGTTCTGTTAATGTAAATTAAAGTAGAAAAAGATTCGTATGATCAAATCAATAATTTCATCACTTCCATTCCCAATAAATATTTTTTTATCACAAATATTTTTAATAAATGAGATCTCTTTCTTAAGTTCTACTTGAAAAGGATTCGGATAACGGTGATATACCTC